>Ga0307292_10000675_pt1 | contig 11812 bp, 15 predicted proteins | sample ER_DNA_149_FD_194471 | JGI IMG/M metagenome (GOLD analysis project Ga0307292, IMG submission 194471) | Bulk soil microbial communities from the East River watershed near Crested Butte, Colorado, United States - ER_DNA_149 | ecosystem: Environmental > Terrestrial > Soil > Floodplain | place...
GACCTTCCACAGCACCACCGTCGCGGGTCGGGTGCATAACGTGGTCGCTACGTGGCCGGGATACGACTCGACCGGGCAGGTCCTACTGGCTGCCCATTACGACACCACCTTCGGTAGCCCTGGCGCGTCCGACGACAAGGCCTCAGTCGCGGCCATGCTGGAGACGGCAGGCGCGCTCGCCAGCGGTGAGCGCGCTGCGCAACGACATCGTCATGATCTTCGCCGACGGGGAGGAAGCAGGGCTGCTCGGCGCTTCATCGTTCGTGGCCGAACACCCGCGGGGAGCCAAGGCCGGGGTCGTGCTGAATTGGGAGGCCACCGGTAACGCTGGCCCGTCGGTGTTGTTCGAGACCTCATCGGGAAATGCGGAGTTGATCAAGGAGTTCGCGACTTCGGCGCCGTATCCGATTGGTGACTCCGCGATGGCGGCGCTGTACCAGGCCGGGATGCAGAACACCGACTTCACCGCGTTTCGCGATGCTGGGCTTGTCGGGCTCAACTTCGCATTCATTGACGGCGTGGCGTGGTACCACAACAGCGTCGATACCGTCGCGCAGCTCGATACGGCCGGCCTTCAGCACATGGGCTCGAACATGCTGGGTCTCACCCGTGGGTTCGGGCAACGCGATCTTGCGGAGCTGCGTTCCGAGCATGACGCGTCTTCTTTGGCGCCTTTGGACATCTGGTGGCATGCCCGATGTGGCTGGTCTGGCCGCTGGCCGGGCTTGCAGTTGTGATCATCACAGCGCTGGCTGTGCTGGCTCGTCGCCGTGGGCAAGCGACGACGCCACGGCTGCTGGCTGGGGTGGCGGCGGCCCTGCTGCCGATCATCGGAGCGCCTTTGGCTGCGATCGGATTGTGGCAGGTGCTGATCATGATTCGGCCTGGATACGCGACGTTGTTCATGGGAGATCCGTACCATCCTCAGGCGTACCGGTGGGCGCTGGGCGCGCTTACCGTGACGATCTTGCTGGCGTGGTATCTCGCGCTCCATGGCCGGATCGGCTCCGAATGCCTGGCGATTGGGGCGTTGGTGTGGCCTGCGGCCTTGGGTGTTGTTACTGCGTGGTTGCTGCCGGCGATGTCCTACTACGGTTCGCTCGCTGCGGCCGCAGCCGGCGGCGGCGCATTGATCGCACTCCTGCTCGGCTGGCGACGACCCGTATGGAGTGTGGTTGCACTGACTGCGGGAGCGATACCCGGCACCGTGCTGCTCGTCCAGGGCGGCCGCGCACTGCTCGGCGTACTCGGCATCGCCAACGGCGGTGCTGGGGTGTTCTTCTTCGTCCTCGCTGGGCTGCTGGTACTGCCGCTAGTCGAACTCGTGCTCCCAACCGACACCGAGGTCAAGTCGGCGAAGTCGATCATGCGTCGGCGCAGCTACTTGGTGCCGGTGGGGGCGCTGGCCATGACCGTCACATTCGCCAGCATCGGCCTCGCGGTTGATCGCTTCGATCCAAATCATCCGCGGCAAGACCATCTGATGTATGTGATGGATGCCGACAGCGGCACTGCCATGTGGGCCAGCCATGATCAAGAACCTGACGCTTGGACGGCGGCGTACCTTCCGGACCGCAACGGTAACGCCGAACCGCCTGTCCCACTTCCTTACGGCACGACGCCGAGGTGGCAAGGCCCCGCCGTTGCGCTGCCCCTCAAGCCGCCTCGGATCGATCTTCTGGAATCCCATAGCGAGGGTGACGGCGCCCGCGTCAAGGTACGGATCGCATCCTCGCGAGGGGCTGATGTGATCACGGTGCACGCCGATCGTCCAGTCAAGACTGCCGTCATAGAGGCCGCCGGTCAGCCACCCGTCTCCTCCTTACCGAGCTATCCCGGTGACCTTGGCTCGCGTGCGTGGCCCTACGAGCTGCGTTTCTACGACCCTCCGCCGGATGGGTTCGTTCTCACGCTGCAGTCACGCGATGTCGGTTTTCCTCGACTGTACGTCAGTGACTACACCGTTGGCCTGGAGTGGTTGCCCGGGTTCCGGCCGAGGCCCGCCGGTCTTGATCGGTCGCCCGACCACAGCTCCGACATCGTGGTCGTGGGCCGTACCTTTCGCCCATGATCACCGAGCTCAACGGCTCCAGGACGCCATGATCAAGGTCCGTGACTGCGCCCAGCGCCGCAACGGATCGAGGGCATAGCCGGTCCCGTCGGCATCTCGCCGATCGCCGGCAAAAGGAAGACCAAGATCAGCAGCGGTGGGCGCCAGGCACTGGCCTCGGCCTTTGAATAGCAGCGTTGATCAGATCGTCCAGGGCCGAAGTTGATCTTGGTTGGTTGTCTCGGCCTGGGGCGGACGTGGTTGGGAGGCTATGACAGCGGCTGTCGGGGTAGGTCGGAGGCGGGCCAGTCGAGGAGCCGGGCTCCGACGACCGCCATGTGCAGTGCCAGGCGTTGGGCTGGGTCGGCGGGGTCGGTGCCGGTCAGAGTCTTTACTTTGGCGAGTCGGTAGGTCACGGTGCGCACCGACATGTGCAGTCGACGGGCCGTTTCGGTGGCCACGGCTCCGGTGGCGAAATAGGTTTCCAGAGTTTTGAGCAGCGGTTCCGCCCCGCCCCGGTTCCGGGTGAGCGGCTCAAGGAGAGCGTGTACCAGGTCGACTAAGGCCGCCTGATCACGGCCCAGCACCCGGAAGAGGAGCAGGTCGCGGCCCTGCACAACGTCGTCGTCGAGGTGAAGCCGTCGGGCCAGCAGGAGGGCCTCGCGAGCCTCCTCATAAGAACGCGCGATCCCATACGCTCCCGGATAGGGTCGACCGGCAGCGACCTGCCATCGGTCGTGCCTCCCGGACTGCCGCAACCGGCTGTGAACAAAACCGGCCGGATCAGAGACGTCGGTGCCTGACACCACGTCGCGCAGCTCACCCGGAATGAGCATCACCAACAGGTCGTCCTTGCTCGCGATCAAGACATCTCGATCTCCGAACCGCTCGACAATAGCCCGTTCCATGACCACCACGGCTTTGTCCACACTGGCAGGCGACCTGACCGGCGCGGCGAGCAGCAGCTGGTGGCTGCGCCCCAGATCAAGCCCGAAGGGTTCGGCCCGCTCGACCAGTCGGGAGACGTCGGTGTCGCCGCGCAGCAGGTCGTCGACGAATTCCCGCCGCGCCGACTCCTCTTGTCGGATCATCTGCCGCCGCGCTGCCTGATGGCCCTCGACCAACACTTCCACCGCGTCGTTGATCACGCGCAGCACGGCTTCGGCCGCAGACCGTACCTTGTCGCGGTCCCGGGATCGCACGATCATCGGTATCTCCTGCCACAGCCGCCAAGCCGCCGAGAGGTACAAGTCGACTGCCTGGTTGGCGTCGACGCCTTGCTCAGCTGCGCGTTGACCAAGTCGCCGAACGGATTCCAGCTCCCGCTTCTTCGGCCGCCGCCCGGAAAGGGCGGCGTCAGCGAGGATGTTCAGATACTCCCCCAGCAGCTCGATCGGGGCGTTGGCATCAGCGGCCGCCGTACGGGCCACCGCTGCCAGCCAATCATCCGACGCGTCAAGGCGCCGTGCGTCGCTATCGACTGGTTGCTCGGGAGCATCCACATGTGAATGGCCGGCGATGCGATCACCATCGACCGGGGGCGTCTGAGCGGCTCCGCGGCGGTGATCGCTGATCATGATCGACATTTTCCTCTCATGCGGTCTGCACCGCTACTTACGTTGCCGATACTCGGCAAGCAACTCGGTCTGCATGTCGCCGATCTGGGCCCTGGCAGGCAACGACCTCGCGGGAGACGATGGAGGGACTCCGACACAGTGCCGTCGCAATGTTGATCACAGGGAGGTGCCAGATGGACGACCGAACCGCTGTTCGGCGGCGGCTGGACCTGCACAACATCAGCATCGACTTCGCTGCCGCCACTTCGGGCTTATGTGGTTTCACCCATCTCGACAGCGGCCGGGTCTGCCAGCTACCGCACCGGCACCACGGCCCTTGTCACCTGCAGGACCGCGCACGCCAGCCCGCTGAGCGCGCGGCCGGTGCCCCGCGCAGCTAGGGAGCCACTTCAACGAGCCGCCAGTATCAGACCGGCAAATCATGCCACGCCTTCGCAGAAGGGAAAGACCATGCGCCAGAAGATCAACGCGATGCGCACCACCACCGGGTCGGCTGCCGGGTTTGAGCGCCAGTTACGCGCCACTCGCGCGGAGTTGGATCAGCAGCGACGCTTCCGGACCGAACAGCTGGAGGAGCTCGCGGTGGACGCTGCAGGGGCGATGGCGACTTCGGATCAGAGCCGGCTCCAGGTCACTCGCGTCCTCACGCTGGCCGCAGAAGCGGCACTGTCGGAGATCGATGCCGCGTTGCAGCGGCTCGAGGAGGGCTCGTACGGAATCTGTGAGGCCTGTGCCGAGCCGATTCCGTGGCAGCGACTGGAGGTGCTGCCGATGAGCGGACTCTGCACCCCCTGCCAATACCTCGCCGAGTCCGGCCGGTCCAACAGCGTGCGCCGCGGCCAGAGCCGGTCTGGCGGCGGAATCCGGTGACAGGGACCTTGATCATGATCACGAACTGCATCATCGTCGGACTGGACGACTCGGCGGCCTCCCGTGCCGCTCACCGGTGGGCGGCAGCGTATGCGCACGCCACTGGGAAAGACCTGCGTGCGGTCCATGTCTTGGACTGGCCGATTGGGCTCAACCTCTCGGCAGTGAAATCGGGAACCCGGCTACGCGTGCCGAAGCAGGATATCGCCGAGCCTTACTGGCGAGGAATACATCGGGTCTTCGACGACACCAGCTCCCAGAAGGGGTCGGTACTCCAGTTCGCCCAAGGAGACGTCGGCGACGTCTTGGTGCGCCTCAGCGCCAATGCCGACCTGTTGGTCGTCGGAACCCGTGAACCGGTCCGCGGCCGCCCGTACCTGGCTGGATCGGTCAGCCACTACTGCATCAGCTACGCCAGCTGTCCTGTAGTCACGGTTCCCGAACTACTGCCGAGGCCTCTGCACGACCTGTCGGGCGATAGCACCGGGCGCCGCGATACGGCCGCCGCGGCGAGGTAGATGCCGCAGAAGTTGTCGAGAACGACTTACGGCAGGTGCTCAGGCAAAGCCACACACTCCCGTAGGTAGCGAACCATGCCAATGTTGAATGACCCCGACCGTCAACTAGTGAAGGACCTGGAGCACCAACTCGAACACCAGGACCCCGCCTGGGTGCGCCAGTTCAAGGACCTCAAACCATCCCGCCGGGCACGCGGCAACCTGCTTCTAGAGACCGCCATCGGCCTGCTGGTGCTTCTCGCCATCCTTTGTCTCCGGCTGGGCGCCACTGTGGCAGCGGTCATCTTCGGCAGCGCCGCCATAGTTGTGGCGTACATCCGCGACCGCCTATGGCGCTTCCTGAGCGCACCCACGAGCTGGCGGTTCCGCAACTCGGGGTTAACCGACATCCGTAGCAGCACCTGAAACTGACCTCGCCCAGCACAACCTTTACCCGCGGCGCCAAGGTCGTCCAGGCAACGTCAACAGCAAGTTCCATGGAGAAGAACGATGAAGAAGCTCAACCCCCCACATGATCGAGACAGCCAGCCGACGGACACCGGCCCATACATGCCTACTTCGGCATCAATACAGCGGTCCCAGGACGAGTCCGCCCAAGAGAAACCTCCCTCAACGGCTGGGGTGGTGGTTACCCGCCTCTTGGCTGTGCTCGTCGTGGCGATGGTCGTTACCTCGATCCTGGGTTTCACGGTCTTCGACCGCCAGGTAGGCAACTCCACAACGGCAGTCGCCAGCCTCGCCATCAGTAGCTCCGCGGCAGTACTAGGCCTAGTTCTCGGTTTCGTCAAGGCCTACCAAACGACATAAAGAAGTGAAGCAGGCGGCACTCCTCCGGCATCTAGACGCGCTCGAGCGACGCGCGATCGGGCAGCGTATCTGGACGGGGCGCATGCTGGCACAACTCGATGGGCGCCAGGGAGACAGTCTCTCTCCAAAGAGCGTGCGCGCGCTGAGCACAGTCCCGGCAGCGGCGGTATGGGCGGTTCGCTTCACAAGTAGTGTCCGCCTCCCGCTGGTAGCCTTCCGTCGGCATGCCGCACCTGACGGTGTCACTGCGGTGTGGAAAGTGTCGCGCACGCGCTGATCCCGGATCCTGATGTCATGTTGCGCAGGATGCTCGTCGAATCGATCGAGATCTGCGCGGCGTGGACCGGCAAGGAAGCATCCGGCCTCGGCCTCGACGCCGCCGCCTGGGCCGAAGCGTGCCGGCTCGACGCGATGGCGGACACCAATCGGTATTAGCTGGCGGGTCGGCGCTTCCCCACCGCGACGGCCCGAACGGCGGCAGCCGACTCATTTTCTGCACTAGAGGCTGCCCGGCGCCGGTTCAGAATGAATGGGTCAGGTCGGCGGTCGGAACGCACGGGTCGAGGTCGGACCCAACTCCTCGACAGGCACATTCCCAGAACGGACCACGACTTGGCGAATCGACCAGGGGTGGTGGAACGGATGAGGGAAACGGTGCTTCGCCGATGGGCGTACTCAGTCTGGCCAATTGCCCAGCAGGCCGCCGCGGCTGCAATCGCTTGGGTGATCGCGGTGCGCTTCGCTGGACATCCCGACCCTTTCTTTGCGCCGATCGCGGCCATCGTGGGTCTCAATGTCACCCTGGGACGCAGAGGATCGAATGCCGTACGGCTGCTGATCGGAGTAGTCGTCGGCATCGCGGTCGCTGAGCTGGTAGTGGAGTTCGCCGATGGCGGAGTCTGGGCTTTGGCGCTGGCGACCTTCTTCGCCATGCTGCTCGCACGAACGGTGGACGATCAACCCATCGTCATAGCTCAAGCGGCAGTCAGTGCTGTGCTGATCACCACCTTCGGAAACCAAGAACAAGGGTGGGAGCGGTTGCTGGACGCGCTGATCGGTGTCGGAGTGGCGTTGGTTTTCAGCCAGTTGCTGTTCGTCCCCGAGCCGCTGCGGCTGCTCCGTCGCGCGGAAAGTGCCGTGCTGTTGGGTCTAGCCGACGGCCTGAGGCTCACTGCCGACGCTCTCGAAGACAAGAACCACCAGCTGGCCGATCAGGCAACACGCCAGCTGCGCGCACTCCCCGACAATCTGGCAGCTCTCAACACGGCACGCACGGCCAGCGGCCGGATCGTGCGTCACTCCCTGACCTGGCGGATGCGGGCTGCTCCGGTAGCGCTCGAACAGGAACGTGCCGATCAGCTGGACCTGCTCGCAGGCAGTGGCGTCATGCTCGCCCGCACCGCCATGGCGACCACCGATCAGGAGCGTCCCTCACTAGCACCGTCAATACGGGCCTTAGCGACCGTCCTCGCTGATATGGCGCGGCATCCGACCGATTCTGACACCCGACAACGTGCCGCCGACCGGGCACTCGACCTCGCCTCCTGGCTCAGCGTGCATGGCCCCGCCGTACCGGCGCAGTCAGCGCTTGCTGCCACCTGCGCCGCCCTCAGAATGATCGCGATCGACGTCATGATCTTCGCTGGAATGGCACCGGAGCAAGCACTCCGCGCCCTTCATCCCGACTCTGACCAGAGTTAGCGGCTCAGCACATCACGCAGGGTCGCATGCTGCTGATGCTTGCCATCTACGGCTTCGCGGCGGCGGCTGCTCCATGGCTGGTCGGCTGGCTCGGTACCCGCGCCTTCGTGCCCTGGTACCAGCGGCGGCCTTCCTGGCCATCGCCACTACGAGCCGCGACGCACGGGAGGGTACGCCTTACACCGAGAGCGTCACCTGGATCCGGGGCTCAATGTCGACCTGGCATTTCGCCTGGACACCCTGTCGTGGGCGATGTCGCTGCTGGTCACCGGTGTTGGCGCGCTCGTGCTGTTCTACTGCTGGCGCTACTTCCGCGACGATGAGCCGGGTCTGGGCAAGTTCGCGGCCACACTGACGGGTTTCGCCGGAGCCATCGGGTTTCGCCGGAGCCATCGGTTTGGTGGCGGCCGACGACCTAATCCTGCTGTACGTGTTATGGGACCTCACCACGATCTTCTCGTACCTGCTCATCGGCCACGTCACGATTCGAACGAGACACCTACGCATTGTCGCTTGTGCTCTGCCTCGCGTTGCTTAGCTTCGTGGGCTCGGTGAGTGTGGCCCGCTTCGTGTCGCGGAGGCCGGAGTGATGACCGGACACGACGTTCTCGACGCACTCGCCGCGATCTGCATGCTGCTCGGCGCCGTGCTGGCCGTGTCGGGAACGCTCGGAATTGTGCGGTTCCCGGACGTGCTCTCCAGGCTCCATGCCGCGACCAAGCCTCAGGTGCTCGGGCTAAGGCTGATGCTTGCGGCGGTCGGGATGCGTGTTCCTTCGTGGGGCACAATCAGCACCCTGGTCCTGATCGCCGCTTTCCAGGTGCTCACCCTCCCGGTTGCTGCGCACATGATCGGCCGGGCGGCCTACCGCACCAAGCATGTGAAGCTGGAGCGTCTGTACCGCGATGAACTGGCCGAAGCGGTCGAGAGGGCAACCGATGATCAGACCTCCTGAGAGCGGATGTCCGCTTGCGGATCACGCTAACTAACGCCGCGCGTCTTGGTCCAATGCCTTCTCGATGCCATTCTCGGCAGCGGCGGCCTCGGCTTTGGCATCGTTGACCGCCGCTTCGGCCAACTCGGCGACCCGATCAGCGGCTGCAGCCGCATCTAGGGGCGGCGGACCGCCAGAAGTCAGCTCTCGGCTTCCCTCTTTGTCTTCGATCTCCGACGGCGAGCCGGCGGCGCCGTCCTTCTCGGTCGGCGGCGCGCCCATCCGAGAATGGTCGCCGAACGCCTCCGTGACGGTGCGGATCGCCTGGGTAACCTCACTCGGGATAACCCAGAAGGTGTTGCCACCTCGTGCCAGGTGAGGCAGCGTCTCCAGGTACTTGTACGCCAGCACCTTGGGATCTGCGTTGTTGCGGTGGACGGCCTGGAAAACAAGGTCGACGGCCCGGGCCTCACCGTCGGCCCGGAGGATCGCGGCCTGCTGGTCGCCCTGCGCCACTAGGATCTCCTGCTGGCGAGTCCCTTCGGCGGTAAGGATCTTGGACTGCCGTTCCCCTTCGGCGTGCAGAATGGCTGCCCGCTTGTCGCGCTCGGCCCGCATCTGCTTCTCCATGGCCTCCTTGATGGTGATCGGCGGGTCGATCGCCTTGATCTCGACCCGGTTCACTCGGATCCCCCACTTGCCGGTCGCCTCGTCCAGCACGATGCGCAGCCGAGTGTTGATTTCCTCACGCGAGGTCAGCGTCTGCTCCAGATCCATGCTGCCGATGACGTTGCGCAGCGTAGTGACCGTGAGCTGGTCGATGGCCTGTAAATAGTCCGCGATCTCATACGCAGCGGCACGAGGGTCGGTGATCTGGTAGTACAACACCGTGTCGATGTTGACCACCAGGTTGTCCTCGGTGATCACCGGCTTCGGCTGCGATGAGAACACCTGCTCCCGGACATCAAGCTTGGTATTGATCCGATCCGCCAACGGGATGATGAAGTTCAGACCCGGCTGCAACGTCGTACGGTAACGGCCGAACCGCTCGACGTTGTAGCGGCGCGCCTGGGGCACGACGCGTACGGCTGACATCACCACGAAGACCACCAAGGCCGCCACGACGATGATCGGCACTAAAAGGTTCAGATCCATATCTCCTCCACGTGTCAGCTGCGCAGGCTCATGGCAGAAGTTCCCGGGGATAGACGATCGCCGTCGCGCCGTCGATCTCCATAACATCCACCGGCGTCCCTGCTGGGATCACCTGATCCTCATCGAGCGCACGCGCCGACCACACCTCCCCGGCGAGCTTGATGAGCCCCTGCGTACCGGTAACCTCCTCCAGAACCACCGCCCTCTTCCCAGCCAGCGCGTAGCTGCCCTCGCGCACCACCGGAGGATGGGTCATCTGCCGTCTCGCGATCGGCCGCACGATCAGTAGTCCAACTCCAGCCGTGATCGCGAAGGCGAGCACCTGGGCCAGCACTGAGGCGCCGACACCGGCGACGATCGCGGCGACGAGCGCTGCCGCAGCGAGCAGACCAAACGCCAGGGTGAGCGTGAAGAACTCTGCAACACCCAAGGCCACGGCCGCTATCAACCACGCGACCCACAGCATCAAGACGGCCTCCCGTCCAATAGGGCTACCTTGAAGGTACCTCGCCAGAATTCCGGCGGTCGCTCCGATTTCCCAGAGCCTGCGCCACATCGAGGTCCAATACCCCGTAGCAGCTCCCAGTGTGCGTCCGCGACCCACCCTAGAGAATGGGGTCTGCCATCCATTTCCGCAGTTCGTCGTCGCCGTCGTTAGCTTGGACCCACATGGCCGTTGCCGCTGTGCCACTTGGCTAGCCGCCCGAATTGGCTCAGAGCGTGCAGTCGACCCTCAGTGGCTGCTCGTTCCCGGTTGGCGGCGGCAACCAGGAGTTGGTCATGAGCTCGCAGAATGCTGTGTTGCCCCGGCACGAACAGCTTCCCATCACGCTGAATCAAGCTGACAGCGGCGTCACCTGGTAGCCGTAACTCGGAGGATAGAGGCCGGCGAGCCGCGATCCCTCCGGAATCGTGAAATGCAGCATGGTGGCATCGACCGGCTCGAGTGGGGCCGCATCGACTGTGACTTCAAGTCAGGGAGTCTCTGCTGACCAGGACCAACCGCGATATCCGTGGTAGCACCAAATCTCGCCGACCCGAGCCCAAGCGAGCAGATCCAGCCTCAGAATCGGCGCGGGCTGGCCCAAAAGACGCCAGTGCATGGATGGTCGGTATGACGGTCGATGACTTGGTCAGTGGAGCGGTCTCGGCTAAACCGCTCGGAGGGCTTCCTCGCCCTCGGTAGTCACGCTACGGCCCCTCCGACGACTGCCACCGGGCACTGGGCGCCGTCGATAACTGCGAATGCTGTCGAGCCCGGAATCATCATTCGAGGGTGTCCCCTGCCAGTTGACCCGACCACCAGGAGACCGGCGTCGGTCGAGGCATCTACCAGGACCGGTTCCGGCAACCCATCCGCTACGCGGGTATTGATGGTCAGTTGCGGATGTGTTTCCTCCAACGATGCACACGTGCGCTCCAGGATGTCCGCGGCCGAGCGTCGTAGCTCTTCCTGACTGACAATCGGAACCGAGAGCTCGCCGGTGCAGCAAATTACGTCCATCGATGCCACAGCAGACGCTGCTCGTTCCGAGCCGTCCGTCCCGACGACGACACGGTTCTTGGGCCCGACCACCGTGGCCGCAAGACCGTCCTTCACCACGACCACAGGGCACGGTGCGCTGCTCGCCACGGCGAAAGATACCGAACCCAGCAGGGTGGCTAGAACCGAACCTCGGCCGCGGCAAACCACCACAAGCGAGGAAGCCTCGGCGGACTCTTCCACCAGTGCCTGCGTCGGACTGCGCCGCTCGGGGACGGGTATGTCGCGGTTGGGGCGGTCGGGTCCGGCGGCGGCTTCCAGCTCCTCTCGGCCGTCTCGCCGGACGGGGTCCGCTGGTCGGCCGGCGGCCCGCTGTCCGGCCAGCCGCTGCCGGCGGACTCGAAAGCGACACTTGTGCGAGCCGGGGGCTGCTGCGCCGGGTCATCTCTACGTCGTTAGTGGAGCTCGGCCAAGCGAATCTGGCTCGGTAGCTCCAGCGCCCAGGGTCGGCTCAGCCCTTCTCCATGTGCGCGGTCGGCCCGAACACCTGCGGGCGCCGCGAATAGGCCCGCTTCTCCTCAGCCAACATTGCCTTGTCTACGCTAGCCAGTTCCGCGTCACTTAACGTGGCCTGCGACGTCAGCCCCAGCTCCTCGCGCTCTTTCTCGTTCTTGCCGCGCCAGCCGGTGCGGATACCGCCGACGCCTGGCGCGTAGT
>Ga0307292_10000685_pt1 | contig 11755 bp, 10 predicted proteins | sample ER_DNA_149_FD_194471 | JGI IMG/M metagenome (GOLD analysis project Ga0307292, IMG submission 194471) | Bulk soil microbial communities from the East River watershed near Crested Butte, Colorado, United States - ER_DNA_149 | ecosystem: Environmental > Terrestrial > Soil > Floodplain | place...
CCACCTGCACGAGCTCGATGCCGAGGATCCGGCCCCGCATCCCCTCAGGCGTCGATGCAAAGACGATCGTGCTTCGGAAGATGGCGCTCACCATGTCCGCGGCCCCCGCGAGCGCGAGCATGAAGAGCGCCAGCCAGAGCGCGGAGGCCAGGCCGAAACCGATCAGCGCCAGCCCCCAGCACGCCGCCGCAATCGCCACGGCAACACCCTGGCGGTGAATCTGCCCCATCCAGCCCGACAGCAGCGAGGCGACCAGCGCGCCCGCGTAGGGAGCCGCGTACAGGAACCCGACCACCTCGGCTCCCGCGTCGAACTGGCGGTCGGCGACCGCCGGGAAGAGCGCGCTCGGCATCCCGAAGATCATCGCGTTCGTGTCGACGAGGAAGATCGCGAGGAGAATCTTCCGGTTGCGTACGAAGCGAAGCCCTTCCAGCATCGACCTGACGCCGGCCCGGTCGGCGTCCGGAACGGGCGGGAAGCTCGGCAGCGCCCACACGGTCGCGAGCGAGGCCGCGAACGTCAAGACGTCGAGCCCGTAGGTGAGCGGAAGGCCGATCGTCGCGATCAGGATGCCGCCGAGGGCCGGCCCCGCAACAGCGCCGAGGTTGCCGTAGATCCCCTCGAGCGCCATCGCCGCCGGAATCTGCTCCTCCTTGACGAGCAGAGGGACGAGCGACCGCATGGCGGGCGCGCCGAGGCTCCAGCAGGCGACGCTCAGCGCCGCGAGGAGGTAGAGGATCCAGACGCGTGGCTCGGGCAGAAGCGCGTTGACCACGAGGCCACCCGTGACCGCCATGAAGCCGATCTCGGTGAGGAGGATGAGGCGGCGCCTGTCCGTTGCGTCTGCGATTGCGCCTCCGACCAGCGCAAACGCGAGGAGCGGAACGAGCTCGAACAGGCTGATGAGGCCGACGGCGAGCGTGGAGCCCGTGAGCTCGTAGACCTGGAACGGGATCGCGACCAGTGTGATCTCGCTGCCGAGGAAGGAGACCGCCTGACCCGTCCAGAGCAGGCGAAAGTTCCTGGACTCGCGCAACGGGCGCGTGTCGACTGCGACGCGCGCGAAGCGGCTGCGCAAACCGGGCCGGTCGGCGCTCGGCGGCAGCTCGTCCTGGGGAAGCTGGTCGTCCGCCACGGCGCGCGAGCCTACCGGCCGGGCGTCGGGCGGGAGCTAGAGGCTAGGCGGCGAGGTCGTCGAGGAGGCCGGTGCGGTCGAGTTGCCAGAGCTCGGTGTAGCCGCCGATGGGGCGGTCGTCGATCACGATCTGGGGAACCGTCCAGCCGCCGGTCCGCTCCTGGAGGCGCGCCCGGAAATCGGGCTGGTCGTCGACCCGGATTTCCTCGTAGGCGAGTCCCTTCTGGCGCAGGAGCGTCTTCGCACGGTGGCAGTAGCCACACCAGGCAGTCGTATACATCTCGATCCGTGCCATCCTGAGTTTTCAACGTACCCGGGGACTGGTGTCTTCCCACCTCCCATCTACACTGGCCAGCGTGCCGCGCTCGTGGAAGACCGAGGCCGTCGTCCTGCGGTCGATTCGCTACGGCGAGGCCGACCGCGTGCTCCATCTCTTCACGCTCGAGCGGGGACGCGCCGGAGCGATCGCGAAGGGCGCACGCAAGACGAAATCCCGCTTCGGGGGCCGACTCGAGCCTTTCAGCCACGTCGAGGCGATGCTGCACGAGGGGAGGGGAGAGCTCCACACCGTGACCGGGGTCGATCTCATCCGCCCCCATGATCTGAGCCGTACCGACGGCTACCGGCTTGCGGTCGGCCACATCGGCCTCGAGGCGGTGCTGCGCCTCTTCCTCGAGGGAGACGCGAACGCGCGTGCTTTCCACGCCCTCACTCGATTTCTCGACCTGCTGGACGCCGTCGAGGCGCGACTTCCCGCCCAGCCGTCCCTCGACCCGCTGGTTCTCTCCTTCCAACTGAAGCTCCTCTGGCTCGCCGGCTACCTCCCGCACCTCGCCGGCTGTGCCTCTTGCGGAGAGGAGGCGGGCCTCGTCGGCTTCTCGCCGCAGGCAGGCGGAGCCGTCTGCGCTTCCTGCGAGGCCGGCTCGATCCCGATCTCGGCCGAGGGTTTTGAGGGCATGCGGGGCCTGCTCGAGCGGCCACTCTCCGAGGCGGCAGCAGCCGGGGCGACCCCACGCGGCTTGCGCGAGTGCCTGCGCGTGATCGAGTCGTCGTACGAGTTCCACGGCGGCTTTCGCCTCCGCACCCTGGCCCAGCGGGCCTAAGAGCCCGTTTCAAAACGAAGCACTTAGGATCACGCCTCGTGACCGTACCGACCTACCAGGAGACGATCCTGACTCTGGAGCGCTACTGGGCCGACCAGGGCTGCGTGCTCCTCCAGCCGTACCACACCGAAGTCGGCGCGGGCACCTTCAATCCGGCGACCTTCCTTCGCTCCCTCGGGCCCGAGCCGTGGAAGACGGCGTACGTCGAGCCCTCGATCCGGCCCTCGGACGGACGCTACGGCGAGAACCCGTACCGGTTCCAGCAGTTCTTCCAGTACCAGGTCCTTCTGAAGCCGGCGCCCGAGAACGTCCTCGACCTCTACTTCGACTCGCTCCAGGCGCTCGGGATCGAAATGGAGAAGCACGACGTTCGTCTCGTCGAGGACGACTGGGAAGGGCCGACCCTCGGCGCCTGGGGGCTCGGCTGGGAGGTCTGGATCGACGGCATGGAGGTGACCCAGTTCACGTACTTCCAGCAGCTGGGCGGCCTCGAGCTCGATCTGATCCCGGCGGAGATCACCTACGGGCTCGAGCGGCTTGCGCTCTTTCTCCAGGGCAAGCAGTCGGCATTCGAGCTGGTGTGGGCGCCCGGCGTGACCTGGGGGGACGTCTACCGCGAGAACGAGCGGCAGTGGTCGGTCTACAACTTCGAGGAGGCTCCCGTCGACATCCTCACTCGTCGCTTCGACGAGCACGAGGCCGAGTGCCGCCACCTCCTCGAACGGGAGCTTCTGATTCCGGCCTACGACCAGGTCCTCAAGTGCTCGCACGCGTTCAACCTGCTCGATGCGCGCGGGGCGATCTCTGTGACGGAGCGGGCCGGGTACATCGGGCGCGTCCGCACTCTCGCCCGCCGCGTCGCGCAGGCCTACCTCGAACAGCGACACCTGCCCCTTGAGCACGCTGCTGTTTGAGATCGGCTGCGAGGAGCTCCCCGCGGAGTTCTGCAGCTGGGCCGAGGGAGAGCTTCACGACCGGTGGCTCCCTGCCTTCGGGGGTGAAGGCAAGGTACTGGTCGGGCCCAGGCGGCTCGCCCTCCTAGTCGAGGGCTTCGAGTCGGACGCAGCGGGCGAGGAGAAGCGAGGGCCCGGGGTGGGGATCGCCTTCAAGGACGGCAAGCCGACCAAGGCAGCGGAAGGGTTCGCTCGGGGGCTCGGCCTCAGTGTCGACGAGCTGGCGGTCCGCGACGACTACGTCTGGGGTCGCCAGTCGGCCCCTCCGCTCGGCGAACGGCTCTGGCAGGTTGTGGGAGGCCTCGCGGCAGGGAAGACCATGGTTTGGGACCGGAAGCTCGACATCCGTTTTCCGCGGCCAATCAGGTGGATGTGCGCGAAGCTCGACGGGGAGACGATCGACGTCGGCCCGGAAGCGATCCCCTCGGGAGGCGTCTCCTACGGCCATCGCTTCCTCGCGGGCACCCTCGAGATTCCGGAGGCCGCGGCCTACGAGACGGTCCTGCGCGAAGCACAGGTCGAGCCCGACTCGGCTGAGCGTCGTCGACTGATCGTCGAGGGCCTCGACGCGACCGGCCAGTGGAGGGACCCGGCCAGGGTCCTGGACGAGGTGGTGTATCTCGTCGAGTCGCCGCTCGTTCTCGAAGGGAGCTTCGACGAGCGTTTCCTGGATCTGCCGGAGCGGGTGATCGTGACCGCGATGCAGTCCCACCAGCGCTACTTCCCGCTCGGAGGCGCGCACTTCGCCTTCGCCGCGAACGGCGGCGACCCCGACATCGTTCGGACCGGGAACGAGCGCGTGTTGGAGGGACGCCTCGACGATGCGCGGTTCTCGTACGAGCGGGACCTCCAGGTTGGGATCGAGGCCATGGCGACGCAGCTCGACTCGATCACGTTCCACGCGCGGGCAGGCACGTTCGCCGACAAGGCCGTCAGGCTCCGTGAGCTCTGCGATCTCCTGGGGGGTGGCGAGGCCTCCGGAGAAGCTGCACGTTTGGCCAAGGCTGACCAGGCATCGACGATGGTGCACGAGTTTCCGGAGCTCGAAGGATTCATCGGAGGGGAGTACGCCCGCCTCGCCGGAGTGCCGGAGGGCGTGGCGGCAGCCATCGCGGAGCACTATCTGCCGGATCAGGCGGGCGGGCCGCTGCCGGAAACGGCAGCCGGACGGGTGCTTTCCGCGGCCGACAAGATCGACAACCTCACAGTCGCCTTCGCGCTCGGGGAGCGCCCGACGGGTTCGCGCGACCCCCATGGACTGCGCCGGGCGGCGATCGGGCTCTCCCGGCTGGCGGTTGACGGGGAGCTCGAGATCGACTTGGCGGGACTGGTCGCCCGAGACCTCGAGCTCCTGACGGAACAAGGCGCGGAGGTAACCGACGACGCCTCCGACATGCCCGAGTTCGTGCTCGAGCGCCTCGAGGGACTCCTCGACGTGCCGGTCGAGTTCGTGCGCGCGGCCAGGCGCTCGGCCCTGACCGAGCTTGGCGCCGTCGCGCGCCTGGCGCGGGCGCTGGCCGCGGAGGCAAGCTCGCAAGCTTTCGCCGATGCATACACGGCCTTCGACAGGGCGAACAGCCTTGCCGGCAAGGCGAGCGGGGCCGCGCCTGCGATCGATCCCGGCCTAGTCGCCGAGCCTGCGGAGCGGGCGCTCCTCGAGACGCTGGCGGAAGCCGGCCCCCGCATCGATGCCGCGGTGCAGGCGCGGGACTTCGGCGCGGCACTCGAAGCCGCGTCCGAGCTCGGCCCCCCAGTCGACCGGTTCTTCGACGAGGTGCACGTCATGGCCGAGGACGAGGCCATCCGGGCGAACCGCCTGCGTCTTCTCCTGGACGTCAGAGACGCGGTCGGCGCCCTCGGCGATCTCTCGCAGATCCCTCGCTAGAGAAACTAGGATTAGGGTCCCCGGCGTGACCGACACCGTCGAGCTCCACGTCATCTCCGACGCCACCGGCGAGACCGCCACCCGGGTCGTCCAGGCAGTCGAGCGGCAGTTCCCCGACCTGACCATCGAGGTCGTCCGCCATCCAAGGATCACGAGCGCCGACGACGTGCATCTCGCCGCGGCCCGGGCCCGTGGGCGCCGTGCGGTCGTCGTCTACACGCTGGTGGAGACCGGGTACCGGGAGCTCATGCGGATGCTCTGCCGCCGCTACAAGCTCCATTACTGTGATTTGCTCGGCCACCCGATCGAGGCCGTGGCCAAGGTCTCGGGCCTGCCCGCGAAGATGGAGCCGGGCGCACCGCAGAAGCTCGACTCGAGCTACTTCAAACGGATGGCCGCGATCGAGTTCGCCGTTCGCTACGACGACGGGGCCGGCGCCCACGGTCTGAAGGATGCGGACATCGTCCTGGTCGGGGTCTCCAGGAGCTCGAAGACGCCGCTCTCCATCTACCTCGGATACCTAGGCTACAAGGCCGCGAACGTCCCGATCGTCAAGGGAATTGACCCGCCGAAGGAGCTCTGGGACGTGGAGCGGGGTCGCGTGGTCGGCCTCACGATCGGAGCAGAGACCCTGGCCGAGATCCGGGTCGAGCGTGTCCGCCACATGCGCGGCCGGAAGGCAAAGTATGCGGCACTCGCCGATGTCTACGACGAGCTCGAGTACGCGGAGGAGATCCACAAGCGGCTCGGCTGTCCCATCATCGAAGTCTCGAACCTCGCGATCGAGGAGACGGCGCATCGAATCATCAGAATCGTGCAGGAGCGCGCCATGGCAGCCCCCGTATGAGCGTCCCTCGCCTCCGGCTCGCTCCCCTGGGGAAAACTATGTTTCCCCCACGAGCCCCCTACTTACAGCCCAACGTGAAGGAACCGCCCGGTTCCCCCACACCCCCTCCACACGCTCAGAGGCCAAAGGTTGGCCTATGAGCGGGGGAGGGATACCTCCGCCCGCTGGCCCGAAGCCGCCCGTTCCATGGTTTTACTGGCCCTTCTGGGGCGTGCTCCTCGCGCTTGGCCTCTTCGTCTTCTACGTGATCCTGACGCCGGTCTGGATGGGGATCCGCGTGGTCGCGTGGCTCTCTGAGCGCGGCAGGAACCCGGAGCCTCCCGCTTAGCACCTTCCCGAGTGTGGAAAGATCCCGAGCGCCCATGACACGCTATGTCTACGACTTCGCCGAGGGCGCGGACCTCGGTCGCGAGCTGCTTGGTGGGAAGGGAGCAGGCCTTGCCGAGATGACGACGCTCGGCATCCCCGTTCCGGCCGGCTTCACGGTCACGACGCAGGCGTGCGTCGAGTACATGCAGGCCGGCAAGGAGCTTCCCGCAGGGCTCGGGGATGAGATCGAGCAGCACCTAGCGCGCCTCGAGGAGACCACCGGCAAGCGCCTCGGCGACCGGGGCGACCCGCTGCTCGTCTCAGTTCGCTCGGGCGCCGCCGTCTCGATGCCCGGGATGATGGACACGATCCTGAATCTCGGCCTGAACGACGAGGCAGTCGAGGGCCTAGCCGCCACGACCGGGAACGCGCGCTTCGCCTACGACGCGTACCGGAGACTTCTCCAGATGTACGGTGAGGTCGTCGACGGCGTGTCGGCCCAGGACTTCGAGGGAGCGCTGACTGCGCTCAAGGATGCGGGCGGTGTGCGCCAGGACGTCGACCTTTCCGCAGACGACCTGCGAGAGCTCGTGGGGCGCTTCAAGGAGATCTACCGGGACGGCACGGGTCGCGACTTTCCGCAGGAGCCCCGAGAGCAGCTGGAGCGGGCGATCCGCGCCGTCTTCGACTCCTGGGAGACCCCGCGGGCGCAGGTGTACCGGCGCGCTAACGACATCCCCGACGACCTCGGGACGGCCGTGAACATCGTCCAGATGGTGTTCGGGAACAAGGGCGACCAATCCGGCACCGGTGTCTGCTTCACCCGCGACCCCTCGACCGGCGAGCCCGGCCTCTGGGGCGAGTTCCTGACGAACGCCCAGGGCGAGGACGTCGTGGCTGGGATCCGCACCCCCGAGCCGCTCGCCCGGATGAAGGACGCTCTCCCTGAGGCATTCTCCGAGCTCACGGAGACGACCCGGCGCCTCGAGGAGCACTACCGCGAGATGCAGGACATCGAGTTCACCGTCGAGGAGGGCTCCCTCTACATCCTCCAGACCCGGGCGGGCAAGCGAACGGCGCCCGCTGCGCTCCGCATCGCCGTCGCCATGGTCGACGAAGACCTCATCTCCCGAGAGGAGGCGGTGACACGGATCGAGGCGGCACAGCTCGACCAGCTCCTGCATCCCATGATCGACCCGGCGGCCGATTACGAGGTCGTAGCGAAGGGTTTGAACGCATCGCCCGGGGCCGCGACCGGGAAGATCGTGCTGGACGCGGACGATGCGGAGGCCCGAGGGCGGTCCGGGGAGGACGTCATCCTCGTCCGCTGGGAGACGACCCCGGACGACATCCACGGGATCATGCAGGCGCGCGGGGTCCTGACGGCACAGGGCGGCATGACCTCGCACGCCGCTGTCGTCGCACGGGGAATGGGCAAGCCGTGCGTCGCGGGCTGCGAAGGGCTCGCTATCGATCAGGCCGGGAAGTGGATCAAGGTCGGGGGCCAGGAGCTCCGTGAGGGCGACCTGCTCACGATCAACGGCGGGACCGGCGAGGTGATCATCGGCGAAGTGCCGCTCGTGCCTCCCAAGATCGACGAAAACTTCGAGACCGTCCTTGGCTGGGCCGACGAGATCCGCCGGCTGAAGGTGCGCGCGAACGCGGACACGCCGGCCGACGCTGTGAAGGCGCGTGAGTTCGGCGCCCAGGGAATCGGTCTCTGCCGGACCGAGCACATGTTCATGGCCGAGGAGCGCCTCCCGCTTGTCCGGAAGATGATCATGGCGCGGGGTGAAGAGGAGCGCCGCAGCGTCCTGGTCGAGCTCTTGCCGTTCCAGCAGGAGGACTTCGAGGGGATCTTCGAGGCCATGGCCGGGCTCCCGGTCACGATCCGCCTCCTCGACCCGCCCCTGCACGAGTTCCTGCCGCCTCTGGACGAGGCGGAATCCGACGAGATGCGCCGGCGGATCCGCGCCCTGCACGAGGAGAACCCCATGCTCGGGTCGCGTGGCTGCCGCCTCGGGCTCATGTACCCGGAGATCTACGCGATGCAGGTTCAGGCCGTCGTCCGGGCTGCCCTGGCGGTCGAGGCGCGGACCGGCGAGCCCCCGCTCGTCGAGATCATGCACCCGCTCGTGGGCTTCGCCGAAGAGCTTCGGCGGCTCCGCGAGTTGACGCTCGACGCCGCCTCGGCCGAGATGGAGCAGGCCGAGCGGCAGATCGACTACCTGGTCGGAACGATGATCGAGGTGCCTCGCGCGTGCGTGCGGGCGGACGAGATCGCTGTCCATGCGGATTTTTTCAGCTTCGGGACGAACGACTTGACACAGACGACGCTCGCCTTCTCCCGCGACGACGCGGAAGGCAAGTTCCTCACTCACTACCTCGAAGAGGGCGTCCTCAGGCAGAACCCCTTCGAGACCCTGGACGAGAGCGGGGTGGGGGACTTGATGACGATCGCGATCGACCGGGCGCGAGCGGTAAAGCCCGACCTGAAGCTCGGGATCTGCGGCGAACACGGGGGCGACCCGAAGTCGGTCGCCTTCTGCCATCGCCTCGGGCTGGACTACGTCTCCTGCTCGCCGTATCGCGTTCCCCTTGCCCGCCTGGCCGCAGCCCAGGCCGCGCTGGCGGAGCAAGGCGTCGAGACGGTCGCCGTCGGCGGCTAGCCCTAGGCGTAGCCGCGGACACGCGCCCAGGAAATGGCGACGCTGAGCACGCCGACACCCACGAGACCGCCGATCGTCGTTGCGTCGATGCGCCCGTAGACCGCGTGTCCGCGGCCGAAGCGCGAGAGCGCGAGCATGGCGAGCATGCCGCCGAGAAGGCCGCCGATGTGGCCCCCGATCGAGACGTTGCTCAGGACGAAGCTGAAGACGAGGTTGAAGGCGACGACGAGCAGCGCGCTGCCGCCGAAGACCTGGATCTGATTCCGCTCGAGGACGAGGCCGGCGCCCAGGACGCCGAAGACCGCTCCCGAGGCACCGATCGTGGCCACGTCGGGGCTGACAACCAGCGAGCCCGCAGAGCCTGCAAGGATCGACACCAGGAAGATGCCGATGAAGCGGCCGCGTCCGAGGAGCATCTCGAGCGGCCCGCCGAACCACCAGAGCATCAAGACGTTGAAGAGCAGGTGGAGCGGGCTCCCGTGCAGGAAAGCCGAGGTAACGAGGCGCCACCATTCGCCCTGGGCGACCGCCGGCCCGAACAGGGCGCCCTTCACGAAGAGCGAGCCGCCGAGCTCGTTGATGCCGCCAGACTGCCCGATCTGGGCCACGTAGACGATCACCATCAGGCCGATCAGCGCCTTCGTCACCACAGGTCCCTGTAGCGCTCCCGCCTTCGACCGCACGCGCCTTGCAGTCTTCTTCGCTCCGGTGGGCTGGCCGGCGCACTCGGGGCACTTGATCCCGACCGAGGCGAACACCATGCAGTCGGTGCAAATCGGCCGCCCGCAACTCGAGCAGGAGACTGCGGTCTCGTTCCGCGGGTGCCGGTAGCAGACCATCGCCTGCGTCTGTTCTTGGGCTTCCACGAGACCTGCAATCCTAGTTAAGGTCGGTAAGGTCACGGCCGTGCGAGTCCACGTCGCATTCACGCCTGCGGAGTCGGCCGAGGCTCCCACGGGGATCGTGATCGACGTTCTTCGAGCCACCTCGACGATCGTGCAGGCGCTCTCATCCGGGTACCGGCGGGTGCTCTGCTGCGCGGAGGTCGAAGCGGCCGAGCGGATCCGGGAGGCCGATCCGAGCGGCGTCGTCCTGGCGGGGGAGCGGAAGTGCGTTCGGATCCCGGGATTCGACCTGGGGAATTCGCCACGGGAGTTCCTCGAGCCGGAGGGCGAGACGCTCGTCCTGACGACTACGAACGGCACCAGGGCGCTGGTGACCGCTGTGTCCCGCTGCGACCGGGTCTTCGCAGGGTGCCTCATGAACCTCGAGGGAGTGCTCGCGGTAGCGCGGGAAGCGGACGAGGACGTGGCGATCTTCTGCGCGGGCGTCGCAGGCGAGTTCGCCATGGACGACGCGTACTGCGCCGGGCGTATCGCCGAGCGGTTGGCGGGCGACGCGAGCGACGCGGCGCAGGCCGCAATCCGCATTGCAGGCTCCTTCGGCACCCCGGAGGACGGTCTTCGGGCAAGCCAGAGCGCCCGGAACCTCCTGGCCGCCGGCCTCGAGGAGGACATCGCCTGGTGCGCGCGCGAGAGCGTCCTTCCCGGCGTTCCACGTCTTACGCAGATGCTCGGCGAGGCCGTGGAGCTCATGGACTGAGCTCCCGCCCGCGCACGGCTATTCGGACAACCGGCTACTAGACCTCGGGCTCGAGGATCAAGAACCACCAGTTGCCGTCGGCGAGGATGCCGAGACGGGGACCGGTATAGCCGAGCTCGGGGAGGAACGCGTTGTTCAGCTCGTCATCGGCCATGAACGTCAGCAGGAGGTCGCGCTCCGGCCCTGTCAGGTCCTCCATGGTCGAATTTGCGTCGAACCTCGGCCATTGGTAGAGCGTCCCCTCATTCGTCTCGCGGACGGCGTGCGGCATGCTCAGGAGAACGCCCATCGTCTTGAGCGGCTTCGGCCCCATTTCCTGCCAGCGTCCCACCGGGTCCGGCTCATTTCCGAATCCGAAGTCCGAGAGAAAGACGTCCGGTTCGATCAGGGGTTGAAGGGGCTCGTAGTCACGGTCCTCGGCGGCAGCGAGGATGGCCGAGCGCGTCTTCGAAACAGGAGCAGGCAGCCCCTCGACGGACGTCTCCGAGCTATCGGTCGCACCAGAACTGCTGGTCGCACCAGAGCTGCTGGTCGCACCGGTCGCTCCCGCAGACGGCGACTTCTCGCTTCCGCAGCCGGGCACGACGAGCGCCAGGATGGCGAGAATGGTGACGCCGCGAACCCGGATACCCGCCACAGTCATTCTGTCGTTCGACTCCAATAGAGCTTGCGGTTCTTCCAGAAGTATGCACCGCATGATGGCGCCGGGAGCGGATTTCGACGACCTCAGGGATACTTCCCTGGTTGACAGGAGAACGTGTGTTCGTGTAGAACATACGTTCCCATGATCGCCTGCCTCTCTCTCCCAGCGTTCGAGCTTCGCACAGCACTCCTCACTCGGCCCGAGCTCCACGGGAGCCGAGTCGCATTCGGCCCTGTTCCCGGCGAGCAGCCCCTCCTCGGCAGCTGTACGTACGAAGCCGAGCAAGCGGGTGTCTGGCCGGGCATGCGGCTCTCCGAAGCCCTTGCCACCTGCCCCGACCTCGTGCTCGTGGAGCAGGATCCCGCCGGCGCGGAAGAGGAGTGGGAGCGGGTGCTCCGGCGACTGGAAGACGCCGGCTTCGCGGTCGAGTCGGCCGGAGTTGGATCCGCGTACTTCGAAACTGGCGGTGTCGAGCGGCTAGCGGGTGGACTGCAACAGAGCCTGCGCCGCGCCCTCGATGCCGTCGGTCCAACCTGGCAGCCGCGGATCGGAGCAGCCACGCGCCGCTTCACCGCGCTCGCAGCAGCGAGCGTCGCTCCTGCGGGCCGG
>Ga0307292_10000709_pt1 | contig 11617 bp, 9 predicted proteins | sample ER_DNA_149_FD_194471 | JGI IMG/M metagenome (GOLD analysis project Ga0307292, IMG submission 194471) | Bulk soil microbial communities from the East River watershed near Crested Butte, Colorado, United States - ER_DNA_149 | ecosystem: Environmental > Terrestrial > Soil > Floodplain | place: USA...
CGGGATCATGCGGACGCTTCCGGTCGGTAGACGAGGCCGTCCAAGGCTGCCCGGAGAGCCTCCCGGTCGTCAAAAGCGTGCACGACGCCGTCGATCTCCTGCCCGGTCTCGTGGCCCTTGCCGAGAACGAGCACGGTGTTGTCGGCCGGGCGGCCTGCGCGCCGAGCGAGCGTCACCGCCGCGTCGATGGCCTTCCAGCGGTTTCCCTCGTCGGTCACCTTGGGCGAGCCCCCGGACGGTCGGCCGGAGGCTCCTTGCCGTACCTCACCTCTGATGGTGGCTGGCAGCTCGGACCTCGGGTTGTCGTCGGTGACGACGACATAGTCCGCCCACTCGGCCGCAGCGGCTCCCATGCCTGCGCGTTTGCCGCGGTCCCGGTCGCCTCCGGCACCCAGCACGGCGACGAGCTTGCCTCGGGTCGTCGGGCGCAGTGCTCGCAGCGCCGCTTCGACCGCCTCCGGGCTGTGTGCGTAGTCGACGATGCAGCGCGGGTCACGGTCCGGGTCGGGGTCCGTCGCGGTCACGAGCTCCATGCGTCCCGGTACCGTCGGCTGCTCCTGCATCGCGCGCTCCACCTCGGCGAGCGAGTAGCCGAGCTCGACGAGCGTCACCGCGGCGAGGGCGGTGTTGACGACGTTGAAGTCGCCGGGCAGGTGGCACGGCAGCTCGATCGTTCCGGCCGGCCCGGCCAAGGTGAAGTGTGGCCTGTTCCGGTGGCGCACAACCCAATTCGCCGAAGAGCCCAGATTCGAGCCGACGGTGACGACGGGGATCTCGACCTCTCGGGCGAGCCGAGCGCCCCACTGGTCGTCCACGCAGACGACGCCCCGCCGCGCGCGGGCCGACGTGAAGAGCGACGCCTTGGCGGCGAAGTAGTCGTCCATCGTCTCGTGGAAGTCCAGATGGTCCTGCGACAGGTTGGTGAAGAGCGCGACGTCGAAGACGGCACCGTCGACCCGGTGCAGCGCGAGAGCGTGGCTCGAGACCTCCATGACGACGGCGGCGGCCCCGGCCTCCTTCATCACGGCCAAGAGGGCGTGCAGGTCGGTGGCCTCGGGAGTCGTGCGGACCGACTTGATCCGGGTCTCACCCACGCGGGTCTCCACGGTGCCGAGCAGGCCCGTCGGCTCGCCCAGTGCGCGCAACCCCGCCTCGAGGAGGTAGGCGGTGGTCGTCTTGCCGTTGGTGCCGGTTATGCCGACCAGACGGAGCGCTCGGGCCGCCTGCCCGTAGACGAGTGCCGCCACGTCGCCGAGGACGGCCCGAGGGTCACTTACGACGAGGAGCGGCACGCCCGGGTCGCCGGCGAGGTCGGCGCCCTGCGGGTCCGTCAGCACCGCGACGGCTCCGGCGTCCACGGCTTGCCGGACGAACGAGCCGCCGTGGGCGACGAAGCCGGGCAGGGCAGCATACAGATCACCCCGCTCCACAGTGCGCGAGTCGAGGCTCACGCCGGTGAGGCTGACCCTGTCGGCCTCAGGGCTGAGAGACGCCTCCAGGCGGTCAGCGACCTCCCCCAGGGCCACCGCCGGGGCCGTGGTCGGACGGGGGGACGGCACGGTGGCGAGGCTACCGGGTGCGCTTCTTCGCACCGTTCAGGACCGCCGGGTCGTTGGGGTCCCAAGTCGCGTCCGCCGAGTTGAGCGGGATCACCGGGGCGGCCGAGTTGGTCGGCGGGATCTGCCCCTTCTGCAGCGCGTACGTCATGACGTCCTTGAACACCGGGGCTCCGAGCTGGCCGCCGAAGTGGCCCTGGACCGGCCGCTGCAGCGTCACAGCGACGACGTACTGCGGGTCGTCCGCCGGCGCATACCCGATGAAGGAGGCGGTGAACCCGCTGTACGCGCCCACGGACGGGTCGTAGCGGTCGGCCGTACCGGTCTTGCCGGCGACGCGGTAGCCGTCGATCTTCGCCTTCTTTCCCGTGCCGTTCGGGCCGACAACCTCCTCGAGCATCTGGCTCACCTTGGTCGCCGTGTCTTTCGAGACGACCCGGACGCCCTGTGGCTGCGCCGCCAGGGTGACCTTGCCGGACCGGTCGGTGGTGCTCTCGACGAGGCTGGGCGGGATGCGGACGCCGCCGTTGGCGATGGTCTGGTAGACACCGGCGGCCTGAATCGCGTTGAGCGAGTATCCCTGCCCGAAGAGGAGCGTGTAGCGCTGCGAGCCGCTCCAGTCCTCCGGCTTGGCGAGGAGGCCGGCCGACTCGCCCGGATAGCCGACGCCGGACTTGGAGCCGATGCCGAACTTGCGGAAGTAGTCGTACATCGTCTGCGGGGCGAGCTTCTCCGTGGCCAGCATCGTCCCGATGTTGCTCGACATGGCGAGGGCCCCGGCGACGGTGAGGTTCAGGGTGGGATGGTCGACGTCGTCCTTGAACGACGTGCCGCCGCGCGGCAACCGGTTCGGAACGATGAGCTGCGTCGTCGGCTGGATGAGGCCCTGCTCTATCGCGGCCGAGACCGACATGACCTTGCCGGTGGAGCCGGGTTCGTACACGTCTTGGAAGGCGTGGTTGGCCAGGGCGTCGGCCCCGTTCTTGCCATAGTTGGCAGGGTCGAACGTGGGGTAGGAGGCGACGGCCCGCAGCTTGCCGGTCTTGACCTCCTGGACGACCACGTAGCCAGACATGGCTTGACTCTGCGTGACCATGTTGGCGATCTGGTTCTGGGCGTACCACTGCAGGTCGGCGTCGATGGTGAGGCGGACGTCGGAACCGCTGACCGTCTGCTGGTCGACCTCGTCGGTGCCGGGGATCGCCGTCCCGTCCTGGGCCCGCTGGTAGACCACCTTGCCCGGCGTGCCCTTGAGCGCGCTGTCGGCCATGACCTCGACGCCGCCGCCGGCGGTGCCGTCCTTCTGGACGAACCCGACCAAGGGGGCCGCGGTCATCCCCGCGGGATAGACCCGGCTGGTCGTCGGCTCGCTGTAGATGCCGGGTATGCCGAGAGCCGCGATGTCCCGCCAGGCCATGGGCGTGACGTCCTTGGCGATGACGCGGTACTGATTCCCCATCAGCTGGGGCACGAGGGCTTCGGGCGTGGTCTCGAGCAGTGGCGCCAGCGCCTGGGCGGCGCCGACCACCCCGACCACGGTCCGGGTGTTGTCGACCCGTCGTTGGTAGGCCGGGATGACCTTCTGGTCGGCGTAGATCGTCTTGCGCTCGACGGTGGAGGCGAGCACCACCCCGTTGCGGTCGAGGATCTCTCCGCGCAGTGCCGGCTGGACCTCCGTGACGACCCGCTTGTCGAACGCCGCCGCCTGCACCGACGCGGCATCCAGCGCCTGGACCCGCAAGAGCTGGGCGGCGAAGACGGTGAAGACGAAGATCGCCGCGATGAGCATGAGCCGGACGCGGCGGTGCGTGTTCGCGACGAGGACCCCTCCTCGACGACGGCGCGGGGGACGTCGTGGCGCGGCTCGCGCAGGAGGGTCCCCGTCGCGCCACGCGGGGCGCGGGTCAGGCTCCTCGGAGGGCCCGCGCGCACTCGGCCGCGGCGGTGGCCTTCCGCCCGAGCCGGTCCCTCCCCGGGCGTTCGGTGGCGTCATGTCGTCACCTGGCCGTCACGGGGTGGGCTTCGGCGTGGGGTCTGGTGCGGTTGCTGGGGCGGTCGCCGCCGGGGTCGGGGGGGCGGTCGCCGCCGGGTTGGCCGGAGCTGGCGGTGGTGCCGGCGGCGGCACGGCGGTGGTGACCACGTTGAGGCGCTGCTCTGCGGCGGCCGGCTGGGCCTCGCCGATCACCGCCCCGTCGGACAGCCGGACGAAGGCCATGCTCTTGGCAGGCACCATGCCCATCTGCTGGGCGCGGTCTGCGAGGTTCCGGGGCGAGCGCAGGTCGTCCACGACCTGGGTCAGCTGCTCCTGCTGGTCGGTCAGGGTCCCGGACTCCGACCGGAGGTCCTTGAGCTGGTAGATCCCCGACGCCAGGGCGGTGTTCATCATCAGCAGGGAGACGAGGCCGACTGCCAGGAGGGCCATGCAGAGCACGGCGAACCCGCCGTTGCCGGTGCGGCGGATCGCCGCCGGCACGACCCACAGCGGCGCGAGCTGGCCCCGGCGCGGCATACCCCGTGCTCGGCTTGCTTCTCCCGCGACGCGCGCCGCGGTGCTCAGCAGGCTCTGACTCATCTCCGACGCCCCCTCGTCGTCGTGCCGGTAGCCCGAACGCGCTCCGCCGCCCGCAACCGCGCCGACGCAGCTCGCGGGTTCTCGGCGACCTCGGCCGGGCTCGGCTCCTCCGCGCCGCGGGTCAGCAGGCGCAGGTATGCGGCGTGTTCCGGCAGCTCGACCGGGAGCCCAGGCGGAGCACTCGACCGGGCGCCAGCGGTGAGGACGCGCTTGGTGATCCGGTCCTCCAGGGAGTGGTAGCTGAGGACGGCGACCCGGCCACCCACGGCGAGTGCATCGACCGCCGCCGGGAGCGCGGTCTCCCACGCGGCGAGCTCGCCGTTGACCTCGATGCGCAGCGCCTGGAACGTCCGCTTGGCCGGGTGCCCGCTCCTGCGCTGCGAGGCCGCGGGAATGACCGAGCGGAGGAGCTCGACCAATCGGGCGGACGTGCGGAACGGCTCGGTCTCCCTTTCGCGCACGACGGCCCGAGCGATCGGCCGCGCGAACCGCTCCTCTCCGTAGTCCCGCAGGATCCGGGTCAGCTCGGCGGCGTCGTAGGTGTTGAGGACGTCGGCAGCCGTGGCGCCCTTGGACTGGTCCATCCGCATGTCGAGCGGCGCGTCGACGCGGTACGCGAATCCGCGGTCCCCCTCGTCCAGCTGCAGCGACGAGACGCCCAGGTCGAAGAGGGCGGCGTCCACCGTCGCCAGCCCCAGCGACTCCACGACCGCCGCGAACTCGTCGTAGACCGCGTGGACCAGGGTGAGCCGGTCCGCGTACGGGGCGAGCCGGCGCCCCGCGAGGTCGAGCGCCTCCTGGTCGCGGTCGATCCCCACGACATGAGCCTCCGGGCAGTGCTCGAGGATGCCCTCCGCGTGGCCCCCCATCCCCAGGGTGCCGTCGACGCATACCGAGCCCGGTCCCGAGAGCGCCGGCTCCAGGAGCTCGACGACCCGATCGCGCAGCACCGGCAGATGCCGCTGCGCGGGTGCGGGGTTGGCCATGCCGGTGCTCTCATTCCGTGGTGACGGTCGACCTGAGGTCTGGTCCCCATCCGCTGACGGGTTGTCTCTCCCGGGTGGCCCGGGACGGGGGAAGGCGTCCCGGGATGGCAGCGGCTGGAGGCCGGAGCTCAGCTCTGCGGCGTGCGGTGCTGTGTCAGAAGAGGCCAGGGACCACCTCCTCCGACTGCTCGGCGAAAGCCTCCTCGCTGGCCTCGAGGTAGCGCGCCCACGCGGCGCTGTCCCACACCTCGACGCGGTTCCCGGCGCCGATGACCGTGCAGTCGCGGGTCAGTCCCGCGTACTGGCGCAGCGGCGGCGGGATGGTGAGCCGGCCCTGTCGGTCCGGGCTCTCGTCGTGGGCACCGGCGAGGAAGACCCTCAGGTAGTCCCGAACCGCCTTGGACGACGTCGGGCCCTGCTGCATCTGGGTGGCCAGTCGCTCGAACTCGTCCGCCGGGTAGACGAAGAGACAGCGCTCCTGTCCCTTGGTCACGACGAGACCGTCGGCGAGGCGGTCGCGGAACTTCGCCGGGAGAAAGAGCCGGCCCTTCTCGTCGAGTCGAGGCGTGTGGGTGCCGAGGAACACGGCTCGCCACCTCCCCTTGTCGACCCTGCGGCGGTGCGCGGCTCCCCGGTGGCTCCGCGTCGCCCCACCGTACTCCACTTTCCTCCACTTCCGTAGAGGAACACCGCCGAGCGGAGTTGGTCCGCTCCCCCTCCCGGGCCACTCGAGCGGCCAACCACGGCGCAGAGTGGTCCGGAAACGGCCGCTTGCCGGCACCCGATCGACGCCCGAGCCGCCCCGACGCTGCTTCTCGCATTCGGTCTTGCGGGGATCCGTTGGGGAAGTGGTGCGTTGTGGGGGAAGATTTCTCGGGGACCTCGGTATCAGCACGGATCCCAGGCCATCAATGTGCTGACTGTGTTGGAGAAGCCGGCGGAGGACGCGTGACCAAGGTGACGGACCAGACCGACAGCGGGCCGGGGGTGGCCGCGACGCGATCCGTCGCCGCTCCGAGCCCCTACCGCAGCACCCCCGAGGCTCTCGCCGAGGTCCGCCAGGTGGTGCGGCGGATCACCGAGGCGATGACGTCGGTGATCGAGGGAAAGCCCGACGTCGTCCGGACCGCGATCACGGTCCTGCTCGCCGAGGGGCACCTCCTCATCGAGGACGTCCCCGGGGTGGGCAAGACGATGCTGGCCAAGTCGCTCGCGAAGTCGATCGACTGTACGGTCCGGCGCATCCAGTTCACGCCCGACCTGCTGCCCAGCGACATCACCGGCGTGAGCGTCTTCAACCAGGACCTGCGCGACTTCGAGTTCCGCCCGGGCGCGATCTTCGCCAACGTCGTCGTCGGCGACGAGATCAATCGGGCCTCGCCCAAGACCCAGTCCGCGCTCCTCGAGAGCATGGAGGAGGGCCAGGTCACCGTCGACGGCCAGACCTACGAGTTGCACAAGCCGTTCCTCGTCATGGCCACGCAGAACCCGATCGAGATGGAGGGCACCTACCCCCTTCCGGAGGCGCAACGGGACCGCTTCATGGCCCGGATCTCGATCGGTTACCCCTCGCCGAGCGCCGAGGTGGCCATCCTCGACACCCACGGTGGCGCGCCGCCACTGGCCGCGCTGAAGCCGACGACCGACGGCGCGACGGTCGCCCGCCTCATCGAGGTCGTCCGCGACGTCTACGCCAGCCCGGCGATCCGCCAGTACGCCGTCGACATCAGCACGGCCACCCGCTCGAGCAGCGACCTCCGGCTGGGCGCCTCGCCGCGGGCGACCCTCCACCTGCTCCGCGCCTCGCGCGCCGTCGCCGCCATCGAGGGCCGTGACCACGTCCTCCCCGACGACGTCCAGAACATCGTCATCCCCGTGCTCGCCCACCGCCTCATCCTCAGCGGCGAGGCACAGCTGGCCCGTCGCACGGCCGATGACGTGCTGGCCGAGATCCTCCGCCGCGTTCCCGTGGCTCCGTTCAACCGCTGAGGTCGACATGGCTCGCCTTCGGGACGTCCTCACCGGACGGGGTCGCGCGTTCGTCGCGTCGGGCGCGACGCTGGCCGCGGCCGGGTGGGGACTCGGGTTCCCCGACATCAGCCGGGTCGGCGTGCTGCTGCTCGTCCTGCCGCTGGTCACCGGGCTGATCGCTCGACGGCAGCGCGCCCTGCTGCGCGTTGAGCGGCATACGTCTCCCCCGCGCGTCTCGGTGGACGAACGCGCGATCGTCACCGTCGTCATGACCAACGCCGGCACCCGCCGGACCCCGCTGCTGCTCGCCGAGGAGCGCCTCAACCTCGCCCTCGGCGACCGGCCGCGATTCCTCCTCGGTCAGCTCGCGCCGGGTGAGGTGCGGCAGATCGAGTATGCGGTGCGCTCGCACCTGCGCGGCCGCCACCCACTGGGCCCGCTCAGCGTCGTCCTGCGCGACCCCTTCGGATTGACGAACCGGTTCGCGGAGGTCGGCGCAACCGGCAACATCGTCGTCCTCCCGCGCATCGCCCCGCTCATCGGCGGTCGCCCGCCCGGCAACGGCGTCGGCGCGGAGGGCGAGATCCCGTTCATGGTCGCGCTGCACGGCGAGGACGACCAGTCGATCCGTGAGTACCGCGACGGCGACGACCTGCGCCGAATCCACTGGCCCGCCACGGCCCGCACGGGCGACCTCATGGTCCGTCAGGAGGACCGCCACGCCCGGCGCCGCGCGATGATCCTCCTCGACCCCCGGGTCAGCGCCCATCAGGGCCACGGCGCCACGAGCTCGTTCGAGTGGGCGGTCTCCGCCGCCGCGTCGATCGTCACGCATCTCGCCGGTCTGGGGTATGCGACGCACCTCATCTGCTCCGAGACCGTCCACGACGGCCAGGCCGCGATGACGACCGACGCCGACCACGCGCTCGACGTGCTCGCCGAAGTCGAGACCGGCCCGGACGTCGAGCTCACCGAGCTGGTCCGAGCAGCACATCCCGTCACCGCGTCGGGTGGCCTGGTCGTGGGGATCCTCGCCGACCAGGACGAGGAGGCGCTCCGGCAGGTCGCCTCCTTGCGCCAGCCGGGCGGCAGCGGGCTGGCCGTCCTACTCGACACGCCGACCTTTGCGGACGGGGGGCGAGGCGGCGCGCTTACCTCTCGTTCCGACCGCAGCACCGGGCCGCTGCGTAGCCCCGGCCCGGCCGCGATCGCCTACGCCGAGCTGCTGCACACGGCTGGGTGGTCCGTCGCGGTCGCCGGCCAGGGCGACGCCGTACCCGACGTGTGGTCGGCGCTCACGACACGGGGGGTGCTGGTCGGATGATCTCGCGCGCCGTCGACGCCCTCGTCGCCGCTCTGGCCACCATCGCGGCGGTCATCGGTCTCACCACGCTGACCGAGAACGCGTTCTGGCTCGGTCGGGCCGTCTGGATCTGCCTGGCGGTGGCGGCGGCCGGCCTCGTCATGCGCCAGGTGACGTCCGTCCGATTCCTGGTCCTCCTCGGGCAGCTGGTCCTCACCACCTGGGTCCTGGTGGCGATGTTCGCGGCCGACCGGCTCTGGTACGGCCTTCCCGGCCCCGACGCCTGGGAGCGGATCGGACAGCTGGTCAACGAGTGCGTCGCCGTCATGCAACGGTATGCCGCACCGATCCCCGCGACCGAGGGCGTCCAGTTCGTCTTCGTCGCCGGAGTGGCCGCGCTGGCGGTCATCGTCGACTTCCTCGCGGTCACCGAGGAGGCCCCCGGCGTCGCCGGGTTGCCACTGCTCGCGGCCTTCCTCACGGCGGCAGCCAACGGTGGGTCGTCGCTCTCGCCCTGGTACTTCGTCGTCGGAGCGGTGATGTGGCTCGTCCTCGTCGCCCGGCAGGGCCGCGGCCGGGTGCAGCGATGGTCGACGACCGTCGCGAGCCTGCGCACCCCCACCTCCGAGGTCGAGGTCGAGAACCAGGTGATGTGGGGCTACGGCAACGTGGCGCGACAGCTCGGCGTCGCGGCCGTCATCGCCGCGGTCGTGCTTCCGGCCGTCGTTCCGCACCTTCCCACGCGGTACATCCTCGACGGGCTCGGCCGCGGTGACAGCAGCGTCGGGCGTGGTGGCCGGGTCGGGTTCAACTCGACCGTCGATCTCTCGCGCAGCCTGGAGAGCGGTGACGACAACATCGCCTTGACGTACCGGACCTCCGCTCCGTCTGCACCGCCCTTGCGCATCCTCTTGGCCGCCAACTACGTCCGCGGAGAGTGGACGCCCCGGCCGGTCAGCGCTCCGACGCAGCAGCTCACCCAGGTCAGATTCATCTCGCCTCAAGTACGGGTCGCCGACCGGCAGCTCCAGGTCGAGTCGAACTACGTGAGGTCACCGAACGTCGCCTCGGTCCCGCCGGTCGTCTCGACCGACTTCGGTGGGGAGAGCTGGTACGCCGACGCCGCCACCGGAGACCTGTACGCGTCCGACCGCCCGGACTCGTACTCGGTGACCTACCGGGAGGTCGACGTCACGTCGGAGCAGCTGCAGGCCGGGATCTCCGGTGCGTCTTCCGGTCGAGGCGACCCCGAGGTGCAGACCTCGACGACCGTCGATCCGGGAATCGCCGCCCAGCTGGACGAGCTGACCGACCAGGTCACCGCGGGAACCACCTCGAGGTACGCCGCGGCCACGGCGATCCAGAAGTGGCTGCGGTCCGACGGCGGCTTTTCCTACAACCTCCAGCTTCCGGAGTCCGTGCTCGACCAGAACGGACAACAGATCACCGACCCGATCCTGCGGTTCCTGAAGTCCAAGGTCGGGTACTGCGTGCAGTTCGCGACGACGATGGTGATGATGGCCCGGGCCAAGGGGATTCCCGCGCGGATGGCGCTCGGCTATCTGCCGGGGCGACAGGACAACGGCCTCTACACCGTGCGCAACTCCGACGCACACGCCTGGCCGGAGCTGTACTTCCCGGGCGCGGGATGGCTCCGGTTCGAGCCGACGCCCGCGGTGCGGACCGGCACGGCACCCTCGTACACCGTCCCGGCCGCCGCACCCGTCCCCGACGCGACGACCGCTCCTCAGACCGACTCCGGTGCGACGGGATCGGCGACCAGCACCGCACGTGACCCCGGCGCCCCTGAGGTCGACGGGTCCACGCCGGTGCAGGCAAGTTCCTTCGGCGACCAGGTGCGGGACTGGCTCCGCGACCCGTGGCACGTGCTCATCCTCGCGGTCCTCCTCGGCCTCCTGGGCAGTCTCGTGCTGCCGTTGACCGCATACCTGGTCAACCGCTGGCGCCGCTCTCGAGCGGCGACGCCCGGCGAGCTGGCGGAGGCTCAGTGGGACCAGCTCGTCTCGAGGCTCGGCGACCTGGGCGTCCCGCCACCCAACGGCGGGGGGACGTTGCGCGAGTGGCGAAAGCACTACGTTCGCGAAGCGGACCTCGACAACCACGCCGAGGAGGTGATGGGCCACGTCGTCGCCACACTCGAGCGGTCGCGGTATGCGCGTCCCGGCGCGGCGCCGACCGAGCTGGCCGACGATATCCGTACCGTCACCAGGTCCGCAGCCATCAATCGCCCATTGGGGCAACGGATTCGGGCGTTCTTGGTGCCGCAGGACGGCGTTCGCTGGTGGACGCGCAGCATGGCTCGGATCACCGACGCACCCAGCCGGTGGATCGACGCGGCGTTCGAGCGGTTCCCTCGACGCGGCTGAGAGGTAGGACAGACCTGCCCGACTGCTGAAGAATCTCCCGCCCCTAAGTCAACCTTTTCGCTGCAGCGGCGACCTGTATGCGTGGACGATGTTGCTCGGGAGGTCATCATGGCCGAGCCACCCGCGTTGCCTCGGAGCCGAGTCGACGTCCGCCCGGACCGGGATGAGACCCTCGACGTCTTGTTCCGGACCCACTGCGCCGGCCTGGTTCGCCTTGCGATGGTTCTGCTCGGTGATCGAGCCGAGGCTGAGGAGGTCGTCCAGGACGCGTTCGTCTCTCTGCACCGCCACTGGTCGACGCTGCGGGACCCCAATGCCGCCGGCGCCTACCTGCGCAGCGCTGTCGTCCGAGGCTGCCGGTCCCGGCAGCGCCGGTTCGTCCGCTCGCGCGCGATGACGCAGCGCCTGACGGTTGTTCCCGCCGATGGCAACCTCGAGGACGTCGCGGTCAAGCTCGATGAGTCAGCGCGGGTCACCGCCGCCGTCCAGGCCCTGCCCACAAGGCAGCGCGAGGTGGTCGTCGCGCGCTACTACCTCGGACTGACCGAGAGTCAGACCGCACAGCTGCTCGAGATCGGGATCGGGTCGGTGAAGCGGCACGCCTATCGGGCCATGGCCGCGCTCCAACGCGGGATCGAGGTGACCTCATGAGCCTGGACCAGCGACTCGTGGACTCATTGGCGACCTACGCGGACGGAGTGGACATGACCTCCACCGACCTCGACCGTATGCAGCAGGACCTCCATCGCCGGCTTCGCCAGCCACACCGTCCTCGGCGCACGAGACTCGTACTCGCCGCCGCAGCCGTCCTGGTCCTCGTCGCCGCCGTCGCCGCCGGGGCG
>Ga0307292_10000710_pt1 | contig 11611 bp, 10 predicted proteins | sample ER_DNA_149_FD_194471 | JGI IMG/M metagenome (GOLD analysis project Ga0307292, IMG submission 194471) | Bulk soil microbial communities from the East River watershed near Crested Butte, Colorado, United States - ER_DNA_149 | ecosystem: Environmental > Terrestrial > Soil > Floodplain | place...
AATTCTGGTCGGTCCAAGGAGAAGTAGACTCCCGTTTCCAAGATCAGGAAGTCTTGTCCCTCGGTCAGCGCGACGAACAAGTCCTCGAACGGAATCACCTCCCCATCGATCGATACCTTGACGTGGAGGTCGAACCAGTCAGCGGAGTTCGGACGCTCGACAGCAGCCACTTCGACGCTGGGCGGAGACGTGGTCTTGCGGTACTCGCGCACCTCGCCGTCCAGGACGATGCGCACCCCTTCACCTTCCAGCTGCGGCAGGACCTGCTCAACGAATGTCAGGGCAGCGAGGCCGTCCAGCAACACGTGAGGGGCCGGCCGCGGTGGCCGCTCCTTGCCCCAGCTGGCGAGCTGCGGAATCTCGCCGTACGGCAGCTGCAACGCCACCAGCTTGCGCTGCTCCTCCCCGAGGTCACGGATGCTTTGCGGCTCTAGAGGATCGTCGATCCCATACGTTTCGGTGCCGCCGATGCGGTCGTAATGCACCGTCCAATCCAGGCGTACCCGGTGCTCTGGCCGGAAGTGCACCGTAACGCCCAAGATCGGCTCGACGTAGTCGGGCAGTCGCACCGATCGATCGGCAGAGGTGATATTGATCTTCTGGCGCAACCGTGGCACGAAGTCGGTCAAGAACCGCGCCTCATCCTCAGCCGGAATCAGCACCGAGTGAGGATCGACAACAAACTGCCGTAGCTCCCTGCTGAGCAGTTCATCCAGTCGTGCGACGACAAGCTCCTGAACACCGGCAACCTCCTCACCGACGTGAAAGATGCCGTGGGCCGGCTCGCCAAGCACGCCGAGCGATGACAGTTCCAGCTCGCGATCATCGAGCAGCACCCGCGCACCGACCAAGAGGCCGACGCTGGGGTTGCGCTGAGCATCGAGCACGACCGACGCTCGGTGTTCGCTCCGGATGGGCCCGAGCAGCGGCTTCACCGCAAGGATTGTCAGCCCGGTGGTGGCAGCCTGGTCGAGCAATCCCCAAAAGGCACTGCTGACCGTGCCAAGCGAAAGCCATGCGGTGCGCGGCAGGGCATAACGTGCGCTCGCGCCGGCTGCCGCCCGAAACTGCAGCAGCAGCTCCCGCTGCTCTGGAACGTAGGAGCGGGCAACGAAATCAAGATCGTCCCAGGAGATCCCCGAGCGCACCCAGGAGCCGCTGCGATTCCGACGGGCAGGGCGGATCCGTAGGTCCTGACGTCCGAGGTAGCCCCGGAATGCGGGAATGCGCTCCACACTGAACTCCAACGCCAGCGGAGCCACATCGGCGGCGGGGACGGTCGGCTCGGCGGCCAGCAGCTTGTCGAGAATCCGCTCCCACTCGGGTCGTTCCGCAGCTGTGCCGGTGACCAGGTGGCGCGCGACGATGAGGACGGCGGCGGCATGCTTGCAATCCAACGCGACCGGGCAGGTGCACTGGCTGCGATAGACGCTGATAGCCCCAGAACGGGAGCTGGCCAAGATCACGGTGACGGCGTAATCGTCCCTGACTGTCCCGCGCACTCGGCCCTTGATAGTGAGAGTGTCAGCGTCGACATCGACGTCGTAGACATGGCCTAACTTGACGTATTGCCTCGCTCTGGCGAACGCTTCGTGGCCCACCATCTGGATGATCGCCTCATGACTGAGAAGCAAATTCCACGACGCAACCACGCCTTGCACCTTAGTCGCCGCCACTCACAAACCATCGTGGCTGACCGGCCCCGCGTACGACCCCAGCAGATCGGGTATACGCGGAGTGCGACAAGATGTCGAAAGCGTCATCTCGGGCGCGAGGTTTCTTAGCGGTGTCCCAGGCCCGGAATAGGGCAAACAACGACGTACGGGAGGGTAAATGAGCGAGTCAACACAAGATCCCAGCGAGGGCGTAGACCTCGAAGGTCCGGCTGACGGCGGAGCGGACGGGATCGCAGGTGTTCGCGATGGCGGCGCCGACGGCAGCGCTGACAGCGGAGGCCTTGGGGTTCCCGGTAGCGGCTCGGACGGTGGCGCAGACGGTGGGGCTGATGGTGGGGCCGAGGGTCCGGCTGATGGTGGAGCCGACGGGGTCGAGGGTGTAACTGACGGAGGAGCCGACGGTGGCGCAGATGGTGGAGCCGAGGGTCCGGCTGACGGTGGAGCCGCCGGGGTCGAGGGTGTAACTGACGGAGGAGCCGACGGCGGCGCGGACGGCGGGGCCGATGGAGGAGCGGATGGCGGAGCAGATGGCGGCGCCGCTCGCTGAGGACTCGGTTCTCGCCCGACTCATTGCAGTCGGGCGCGATGGATTTGCTGATCAGTACTGGGGACAGCAACCGCTGCTGTCCCCAGCTGCCGATCTCCCCGGCGGGTTCGGGGCATTGCTCAGTGCGGACGCGATCGACGAACTGGTATCTCAGCGAGGTCTGCGAACCCCATTCCTCCGCGTTGCCAAGAACGGCGCGACTCTTCCCGACAAGTCCTTTACGGCCCAGGGCGGCGTCGGCGCAGGCATCACAGATCAAGTCAGCGACGACAGGCTTGTCCAGCTCTTTGCCGACGGCTCAACGCTGGTACTGCAGGCGTTGCATCGCGTGTGGCCGCCGATCCTCGAATTCTGTCAGCGGCTGGCGGCTGAGCTCGGCCATCCGGTGCAGGCGAACGCGTACGTCACTCCCCCGCAAAACCAAGGCTTCAGTGCCCATTACGACGTGCACGACGTCTTCGTACTGCAGATCGAAGGAGAGAAGCAGTGGCGAATTCATCCCCCCGGCTTGGAGTCGCCACTACGTGATCAACCCTGGAACGACCGGAAGTCCTCGGTGGAGAGGCAGGCCCAGGAACCTCCAGTGCTCGAAGCCACCCTCAGTCCGGGCGACTGCCTGTATCTGCCCCGCGGATATCTCCACGCGGCGACCGCTCTTGGCGGTGTCAGCACCCACCTCACGCTCGGGGTTCACGTATGGACCCGCTTCGCGCTCGCTGAGCGTGTCATGAGCCAGGTCATGCGAACCCTCGCGGGGAATCGGGCCATCCGCGCGTCGCTCCCGTTGGGAGTGGACGTAGCCGATGCCACCGCCATGCGTCCCGACATCGCATTGATCACTGCGGCGCTGCTGGACGCCATCGAGCATCCAGATCTTGATCAGCTGTCCGACGCGATGCTGCAGGATGCCCGTCGCAATCAGCGCGCGGCGCCAGTAGGTCCGCTCCGGCAGCTGCACGATGCCGAGGCCATCACCGGCGGCTCCGCGATCGCACTCAGGCGCCACGTAGTCGCCTCCATTGATCACACTCGGTCCGGCTTGGTAGTGCGCAGTCGAGCCGGCGACCTTACCGTCAGCGAGGCCGATGTGGCACCGCTCAAGGCGCTGCTGAGTACCGGCACGGCGAGCGCTGGTGATCTTGGTCTTGACCTGACGCGGCGCCTGCTGCTCGCCGGCCTGGTCACCTTGGAGTGAGTCCGTCAGATTCGCCCTTCCGCTGCGCGGACGCGGCACGAGTGCGCGCGGACCCGATGCCCGGTACGGCTCCGCCAACGCGCCGCTGGCTCCTCCTAGAGCATCCCGGTCCCTGGCGAATCGATGCCATAGCCGGTGCTGAAATAACCCCTGAGATACTTTCGATCTTGCTCGCAAGGGCTGGCGCTGACACCCGTGTCTTACTGGTGCGCCGCCCGGGCCGCGTCGATCGGCGCGCACCTCGCAGCTGGATCCTTGCCGGCCTGGATATCGACACGATCGCCGGTCCGTGGCGACACGACAACGACCTGCTGGACGCCGCTGCCGCACTCGTCGGCGACTCGGTTGGCGCCGCACGACCCCAGCCGGTCGTACTCGTCTGCACACACGGCGTACACGACGTCTGTTGCGCGCTCCGTGGGCGCCCGGTCGCCGCTGCTCTGGCGTCCCGATGGCCTGAACTGGTCTGGGAATGCAGCCACATCGGCGGTGATCGGTTCGCCTCGAATGTCGTGCTGCTGCCCGACGGTTTCTACTACGGCAACCTGGATCCCGCGAGCGCGCTCGCTACTGTCGAGGCACATCTGGCAGGCACCGTCTTCCCGGACCGACTGCGTGGCATGGCGCGATTCCTGCCACCGGTCCAGGCGGCTGTCATCGCCGCGCACCAGCGCTACGGTCCCCTGGCGCCCTCAGACGTGTCCGTACGGGCAACCCAGCACATCGGGCCGCACCACGGGCACGGGTCGGAGACATTCGTCGAACTGGCGATCGTGCCACAGCGACTGGTGGTCAGGGTGCAGGTACTCTCTCTCCGGCGTACCGAAGCCCGGTTGACCTGCCGTGCCGCGCGTGAAACGCCTGCCACGGAGTATCGGATCATCGATTTCACGTCCGTCTGACCACCCACTCCTCTCGGCGACTGGTCACCAGCAGCTCCTCATCCGGCCCGCTATGGTGTCGTTTGCGACCACCTTCCATGGCCGACTCTGAGGAGCAGACCTGTGCCCGTTCTGCACGTTTCCGTCACCTCCCCTCTTTCGCCGCAGGAAGCTCTCCAGCGGCTGACTGATTTCAGTCCTACGAGGGCTGAGAACTGGGCAGGCGTCGACGACAACAACTTCACGGTGCATGGTCAAGGCGATGGGTGGGCCGAGATCACCGAAGGCAACAAGGTCGGCTGGGAGCGGCAGCGCTACACGTGGGACGCGGCGGCGGGCACCGTCTCGGCGGTCACCCTGAACTCCAACATTTGGGCGTCTGGCAGCGGCTGGAACTACACGATCATGCCCGATGGTACGGGCAGCCGGATCGAGGTCACGGCAGTCCGGAACGGCCATGGAATCAAGGGAAAACTCGTCGGCGCCCTGCTCTCACTGGTCGGCAAGCGCATGATCAGTTCGAGTACGACGGCGGCGCTGGCAGCCCGCAGCTAGCGGGGTGAGGGGATGACGATGGCGAAGTTGATCTACACGGCGATCAGTTCGCTCGACGGGTACGTAGCCGACGACGAAGGCAACTTCGAGTGGAGCGCCCCCGATGAGGAAGTGCATCGGTTCGTCAATGACCTGGAGCGGCCGATCGGAACTTACCTTTTCGGGCGTCGGCTGTATGAGGTGATGCGCTACTGGGAAACCGCGCCAACAGGCGACGGCGAGCTGTCAGCAGAGCAGGATTATGCGCAGATCTGGCAGGCTGCCGACAAGATCATCTACTCCACAACCCTGAAGAACCCGGCTACGGCAAAGACGAGGATCGAGCGGGAGTTCGAACCTCAAGCAATTGAGCAGATGAAGGCGGCTGCTGCTCGAGACATCACCGTTGGTGGCCCAACCCTCGCGGCCCAGGCTTTGAAACTGGGGCTAGTCGACGAGTGTCACTTCTTCCTTTGCCCTGTGATCGTCGGCGGCGGACTACCAGCGCTGCCGGACGGCGTACGCGTGGGCCTCGAGCTGCTGGACGAGGACCGATTCGGCAATGGGACGATCCATCTCCACTATCGCGTCATAGGCTGACGACCCTGCGTCAACTTCGCAGCAGTTACTTGATCTTGGCACTAGCTGCAGAGGCTGTCGCGCGAATAAGAATCCCGACTATGCCGGGCAGCCACTTGCTTCAGGTAGCGGGGGCTATTTCGATGAGTCAGACCAGACGGAACTTTGAGATGTGCCGTGGACGGCTCCAGAGCGGCTTAGCAGGCGGGCTCCCGGCTCATATGCCGCCAGCATTTGAGCAGGTTGTGAGCAGCGGCCATCATGGTCCATTCGGTGTTGACCTTGTCCCGGCCGCGATGCCGCATCCGCGGCCCGCCGAGTTGTTTGATCTGGCCGAACACCGGCTCGACCATGGTCTTGCGGCGCGCGTAAAGGCGGCTGCCGGCCGGGCTGGAGAGCCGTTTGATCATTCTGGCTCGTGAGGGGTCGTTCCCGCGACCCGGCCAGATTTTCCTCACCTGCCCCTCGGCTGGTTTCTTGCCACCCAAACGCGGCACCGCCATCAGCAGGATCGGATTACTGCCCGCTGGGCGATCCTGGGTCCGGTTGGGTTTGTTCGAGTAGCCGGCATCGGCCACTACCGCCCGCATCGGATCAGTCACTCCGGCAGCATCAAGGTTGGCGCAGGCTGCGTCCAGCATCGGATGGAAGGCGTCAAAATCGGTGTTCTCCGGCGCCACATCCACGGCCACGATCACCTGGTCGCTGGTTACCACCGCCTGGCCGTTGAACGCCTGCTTGAACCCGTCACGGGTGTGCATGATCCGGCTGTCTGGGTCGGTCAAATTGATCTTCCCGTTCCGCGCACCGCGCTTCGGCGGCTTCACTGCGGGAGGTGCGCCCTTCCGTCCGGGCGCGGTCTCCCACTCCGCCCGCCGTTGCTCTTGAATCCGCTGCGCCTCCGCGGCTTCGGCATCGAGTCGTTGCTTGGCCGCCTTCAGCTTCGCCAGCCGCTGCGTGGGATTCCGCAGCTCCGGCGGCCCACCCGAGTCGGATCGGTCCTGCTCCGCGGCGTCCTCGGCCGCATCCTGTCGGGCAGCCTCAGCCAGCATCTGCTGCACCTGCTCCTCCAGCTCACCGATCACCTTCTCCAACCGATCAGCGTCATAGTTTTGGAACGAGGACGCATCCGCCTGCAACTTGGTGCCATCCAACGCCAATAACCCCACTCTGACCAGGCCCGCCTCGGCGCACAGCCGCAACACCTGCACAAACACCGCCCGCAACCCCTGCCGATGCTGATCACGGAACCGGGCGATGGTGGCATGGTCGGGACGCCGATTCCCCGCCAGCACCCGGTAGGCAACATCGCGCACACAGCGCCGCTCAATCTGGCGCGAGGACCGCACTCCCTCGCAGTAGGCGAACAGCAGCAACCGCACCATCACCTCCGGTGCGTAGGCAGCGCCGCCGCGGCCGTCGAACCGGTATTTCGCCTCGAACCCAGACAGGTCGAACTGATCCACCGCATCCACGATGAAGAAGGCCAAATGTCCCGGATCCAGCCACTCCCGCATATCCGGCGGCAGCAGAAACCCCTGATCAATAGCACCATCTAAAAAGTTGAACCCCACAACAAGATCCAACCGGTTCACCGGCCGGACCCAGCCCAGCGACACCTGGATTCATGCGACAGCCTCTGCAGATAGTGCGGAGTGCAAGCTGCTGATGCGAAGTGGGCTGCCAACCTACGATCAGCAATCGCTTATCCGAGCAGCACGGCTCGGCGGTTCCGGCTGCGTAGGGTCCGGCCGACGACGGCGGCCAGAATGATCACCATCGCGATCACCGCGGCATTGCGTACCGAATTCGAGTCGGTGGCCACTGCGACAGCGAGCAATGCCCAGCAGGCAGTCAACAGAAATCCGATGACGGCAACCAGCCGGGATACCACGAAGAGCGACATGATCGTGGCGCTGAGGACCAATACGACGCCGATCTCATTCACCCAGCGTGCTGACGCCGGCATGCCCCAGGAGCGGAACGTGGTAGCAAAGCCAGCAGCCGCGGCCACAGTCGCCCAGCCGAGATAAATCATGACCGGCAGCCGGAGCAAGATCTCCTCTGCCGTGTTGGCTGCCGGTCCGACTGCCAGGAAGCCTCGCGCGGCGATTACCAAATAGACGACCAAGATCACAATCAGGATCTGGGAGAGCCAGATCGCACCGGTTCCGAAGACCGGCACCCATAGTGCGCTTGCGGTGAACGCGCCAAATAGCCACCAACCCGTCAACCGGTGGACCGTACGCTCCTGCTGGCTAGGCAAGAGCTGATAGACAGCGAGCGCGAGGCACGCCGCATAGATCAAGGCCCACACGCCGAACGCGTAACCTGCCGGAGTCACCGGACTCGCATTGGCGTCGGAGATCGCGCCAGTATTCGAGCTCGGTCCGAGCGCCAGCGTGGTCAGCGGCCCCGATACAGCCTGGGCCACCGCGGCGACGGTGACGAGGGCAGCGCGGACGCGATCATTGGTATCTGCCATGGCCCACATTGTGCCCGTGACTACCGGCCTCAGGGTCCGAACACGGCGGATAAGCGACCGAGTCGATCCCAGAATTCCGGGAATGTCCGGCCTAGTTCTCCCGCATCAAACCGGCCAGGCGTTCGGGAGCTACGCAGGAGGTCAGACAGCGCTCCTTTGCGTCCGGAATCAGCTCGGCAGTCCATCCAACAAACCCACCATCGCCGATCTCGAGCTCGACAGTTTCGGTATTCGCCAGGATCTTGAACGCCGCCGTGTGGTAATAGCCGATTCCTTGCGTGCGCTCCGGATACGCAGTCAGCGGCGCGGCCGGCAATTCCGATCGGATCATGTCCACGAGCTGATGGCCTTTCGACTGATCGCCGATCAGGGTGTACGCGAAGCGACCCCAGGTCGGACCGAGCAGCTCATCCAACACCTGCTGCCAGAAGCCGAGGTGCATGATCAACAATTCTGCTTCCGTTCGTGCCGAGCCTGAATCCCGGGCGCTCGACACCAAAGCGAAGATCACGAAATGCGCGAAGGCGTCAGATTCGACGAACTGCTGCGCCCGCAACACCCGATGACAGCTCGCCAAGTGCGCTTGATCATTATTCGACCGACGGCGAAGTGCGGCCTCGAGCGCTAACACATTGCAGGGATCGCTGACCACCTCGCTCGAGCGCACGGTGCTGACAATCCGGTTCTGGTCCACGCCACCCACTGACGTGCAGGTGCCCAGAGAAGTGACTGGAGACAGCGCCAATCCCTCGAACGGCGTATCCCGCAGCCGCCGCCACAGGCGATTCTCAACCTCAGACAGTCGGCCTGGATCGATGGTGGCCGGACGAACGAATCGGTCCGACTTCCAGCGGCGTAGCACCTCTGCTGGACGGATCCGGCCGGATCGAGTATGCGCAAGGCTCAGCAACAGACTTTGCAGATCGGTTGGGGACAACTCATCCTCCAGGACCTGACGGCAACCCTCCGGCAATCGTGACCAGACCCGCTCGGTGACCGCAGACCGCGGCGAAGTTGCCATACCAGGGGACTGTAGTTCCGTCCGAAGTGATCTTGGCGTCGGCCTCGCCGATTCATCAACCACGAAAGGCAAGTCGATCCCCGACTTCTGGGAATGCTTCACTACTTGGACGGTGAAACAATTTCCGTCAGATGTCGGTGTCCCGATGCAGCAGCCTTTCGATAACCTCAGCAAGAACCTGCGCACGTGGGTGGCGACTTCCCAGACGAGCTCGTTATCGATCGTGGCGTAGCCATGCACAAGTGACGAACTGCATGGTGAGAGCCGCCGCCTTCTGTGCATCCCACATCCCACAACAGCGCGGACGCCTCAGGCCGCATATAGTTCCTGACCGCTTTCCGCGACTGAAGCAGCAAAGTATGGGTTCTCGAGCGCCGCGAATGCCACCAGGTCGGCCGGGCGTCCGAGCAGCGCCTCCAGCGACTCTTTGAGTCCGAATTACGCATCAAAGCGGTTCGCGACGTCGTCGCGGAACTCGACCTAGAAATCGACATCGCTGCGCGACTCATCGAAGCGGCTTGTCAATGCGGAGCCGAAGACGACGAGGCGGCGAACTCCGTTTTGACGGCACGCCTCGGAGATAGCCTTGCGGTCCAGCCGTAGTTCGGGAGCTACATCTCGATGTGGCGAGCCAGCAACGTGAGATCGGCTGGACCAAGGCGACCGCCGCCGGTTTTGGCCTGGTGCCAGAACGGGTACGGCAGCGGCTGAGCGCTCACGTCATCCAACCGAGCAACCTCATCATCGGACAAGCTCAGCTCCGCGGCGGCGAGATTGTCGGCCAGCTGATCCTCGGTGCGAGCGCCGACGATCACCGAGGTCACCGCCGGTTTGCCCATGGTGTACGCGAGCGCGACCTGGGCGGCGGATACGCCGCGGTCAGCACCGATTGCCACCAGCTCCTCGATGGTGTCGTAGAGCTTGTCCTCGTCATAGACCGGCGGCTCGTTCCACTCGCTCAGATGCCGGCTGCCCGCCGGTGCATCGACGCCCCGGCGATACTTGCCGGACAGCAGCCCGCCAGCGATGGGACTCCACACAAGGATGCCGATGCCCTGATCCACAGCCACCGGCACGATCTCGTTCTCTATGTCGCGAGCCTGGAGCGAGTAGTAGAGCTGGTTGCTGACGAACGGTGTCAGACCCTCCCGGTCCGCGATCCACAGCGCTTTCATCAGCTGCCAGGCGGCGTAGTTGGAGCACCCGACGTAGCGCACCTTGCCGGACTGCACGAGGTAGTTGAGCGCCTGCAGCGTCTCCTCGAGGGGTGTCAGCCCATCCCACTCGTGCACCTGGTAGAGGTCGATGTAGTCAGTTCCCAGCCTCCGCAGACTGTCTTCGGCGCCACGGATGACGTGGTGCCGCGACAGCCCAGCGTCATTGGGCCCATCGCCCATCGGCATCCGGACTTTGGTCGCGACGAGAACCTCATCTCGGTCGGCACCCAGCGCCTTGCCCAAAATCTCCTCTGACAAACCGCTGGAGTACACATCTGCGGTGTCGAAGAGATTGACGCCGGCGTCGCGGGCCAGGCCTACCTGCTTTCGCGCGCCCTCCACGTCGATCTGGCCGACGGGTGATGCCCAGCCAGTGCCGCCAAAGCCCATCGTGCCGAGAGTGACGGTCGAGACACGCAGGCCACTCCTGCCAAGTTGTCGATACTCCATGGCGCGGAGTCTAAGGCCAGACCCTGCGCCAGGCTCGCCCGGCTCGCACCTTCCTCACCGAGGAACAGTCAGGCAGCTGGCTACATGTCCCCTGCGGCAATATTGAGGATGTTGCCGTCCGGATCGGTAAACCAGACGGCCTTCATGACACCGCCCATCGAGGCCACACCGTCGTGCCACTCCAGGCCCTCCGCTTCGAACGTCAGGAACGAGACGCCTTTGTCCCGAAGTGTGGCGACTTCATCGTCGAATGCGGTCATCGCCACGTTGAAGCTGACAGCTGTCGCCTTGTTGGTGCCGGCGTATGCGGATTCGTAGACGAACACCGTCCCGTCACCGCAGTTGTAGGTCACACCGCCCATGCCTTCGCGCTGTGGAGCCAAACCGAGCGTCCCCTCATAGAAGCCGCGGGCTTTGGCCATGTCGGCCGTCGGCAGCGTGGCGACAGGTGTGATGTCAGACAACATGTGAATCGCCTTCCTCCAGCGTCGTGTCTGACGCTACGCCACCCGTCAGCAAGGGTGCGCAGCGAGAATCGCTGCGCACCCTTGCGACTAGCTCGCGGACCCGAGGTTCTAGGGCTTGGCGCGGGCCTTGATGATCTTGACCAACGTGCCGGGCGCCGGCGGGTCCTCGTTACCCAGCGTGGCCGCCCATAGCGCGCCGCTCCGATCGGTCTCCACCGCTACCACGCCCGGCAGGCTGAGGTACTTGTAAGCCTTGCCGTGCTTGACCACTGAGATCTGGCCGCCGAACAGCTCCGCGACGAAGATCTTGCCGTGCTTGCCGATCGCGAGGTTGGTGGCGCCGAGGAATCCACTGGCCACGAGTTTGATGTGCCCGTTGTGTGGGTTCACTCGGTAGACCTTGCCGCGGGCGCCAAGACTCGGATCTTCCGGCCCGCCTGGCAGCGTGGTGACGTACAGGTAGCCGTCGCGGCCGACCTCGACGTCGGTCGGCACTGCCTCGTACTTGTAGGTCTGGCCGACCGCGCAGTTCGTCGGGATGCCTTGGGCGGCCGCATTC
>Ga0307292_10000718_pt1 | contig 11569 bp, 14 predicted proteins | sample ER_DNA_149_FD_194471 | JGI IMG/M metagenome (GOLD analysis project Ga0307292, IMG submission 194471) | Bulk soil microbial communities from the East River watershed near Crested Butte, Colorado, United States - ER_DNA_149 | ecosystem: Environmental > Terrestrial > Soil > Floodplain | place...
GGCTGAGCGGCACCGCTTACGGGCGAAAGTGCGCGCCACAGAGCTTGCAGGACAACATTGGCCCAAAGTTGTGGAAAGGGTAACGCACGCAGCCGCGATCCTGGAACGTGAAATCTGCTTGATGACAATGCTGGCTGAGCCTCTCGAAGCCCGCGACCATGCGCCCTTCGACAAGCTCAGGGCACATGACGCCAACGCCCATCTCAAGGCGTCGCGGTCGGGTCCTTCGTCGGGGTTTCGGCAGGCGATTCGCTGTCCGACGAATTGTCTGCCTCAACCGCATCCTCAATGGACGCTGTCTCGGAAATGTCCTTTTCCGCAATAGATTCCGCACCTGGCAGCCCGATGCCCTCGACAACGTCCTCGCGACCCGGACGGTTGCGGACAAGCCAGATCAGCCAGACGAGAGCGACAATGAAGCCGATCAGCGACGTGTAGTTGTTGAGCCGGAATCCACCGATCTCATTGACGGTGTCGATTCGGAGCGCCTCGATCCAGAACCGACCGGCGGTGTACAGCAGGACGTAGAGGGCGAACACCTTGCCATGCCCGAGCCTGAACCGGCGGTCCAGCCACACCAGCAGGGCCGCTGCGGCGAGGTTCCACACCATCTCGTACAGGAATGTCGGGTGGAACGTGGCGAACTGCTCGTAGCCAGGCGGGCGGTACTGCGGCGCGATCTGCAGCGCCCACGGCAACGTGGTCGGGCGGCCGAACAGCTCCTGATTGAACCAGTTGCCCAGTCGGCCGATGGCCTGTGCCACGAGGATGGCCGGTGCTATCGCATCGAGTACGGCGGGAAAGGCGATCCTGCGGCGCCGGGCCACCAGATAGCCGCCGAGAACCCCAAAGGCGATGGCTCCCCAGACCCCGAGGCCACCTTCCCAGATCTTCAACGCATTCAGCGGCTGCCGACCTGGGCCGAAGTAAAGCTGGTAGTCGGTGATCACGTGATACAGCCGAGCGCCAACGATGCCGAAGGGCACGCCGACGACGACCATCATCTCCATGCTGTCCGCCGTGCCGCCGCGGGCACGCCAGCGACGCGTCGCGATGATCATGGCGACGATGATTCCGGCGATGATGCACAGCGCGTACGCGCGGAGCGGGAAGGCGCCGATGTACCAGATGTTCGTGCTCGGACTGGGAATAGACAGCACGACGTGCGCCCACCTGGCCATCATCACGGTGTCCCCATCCCTACCATTCCTCCGCTCGCCGGCGTGGTCGGCAACCTAGGTTAGCCCCCTGTTTGACTGCTCCGCTCGCTACGCTCGCTCCACGCGGATCGCGCTCGGCAGCCGCCTACTTCGTCGTCGCTCGGGGACCAAAAGCGTGTCCGCTCCCTCCTCCTCAGCACGACGGCGCGCGATCCGAGTTTGACTGCTCCGCCCGCTACGCTCGCTCCACGCGGATCACGCTCGGCAGCCGCCTACTTCGTCGTCGCTCGGGGACCAAAAGCGTGTCCCCTCCCTCCTCCTCAGCACGACGGCGCGCGATCCGAGTTTGACTGCTCCGCTCGCTGCGCTCGCTGTGCCTGACCGCTCGCTCCACTTTCGAATGCTCCTCCTCCGCTCCCTTACTTCTGGGCTGCGTTGGTGATCATCGCCTTGAGGGAGTCCGGCGTCAGTGACGCCAGGTCAACGTTCTTGCCATTGATCAACATGGTCGGGGTCTGCGTGACGCCGTTCTGATCCGCCGCCGCGTTCATCGAGGTCACCCAGTCGGCGTGCGCCCTCCTCATCACACAGGTCTTGAACGCGTCTGAGGGCGGCGAGCCAGCGACCTTGGCTGCAAGGTCGATCAACTGCGGATCACTCCACTGCAATGTGTGGTTGGCGAACAAGCCCAGGTAGTAGGCCTGGCCGAACCCGGCTTCGGCTGCGCAGGCCATCGCATTTGCGGCGGTCACTGAACCTTCGTCGATGAAGGCCATTGGGTAGAGCTCCACCCGCGCGGCGCCGCTTTCTTGAGCTTGGCTGATAGTCGGTCCGAACTGCTCCTCGAAGTCGGCACAGTGCGGGCAGTGAAAGTCCTCGTACAAGGTGATCGTGACGGGTGCGTCGGCCGAGCCGAGCGGGATTGGGCGTCCATTGGTGATGGTGACCGGACTCGCCGAAACCGTGGCGGGGGGCGCCGCCGATGGTGCGCGGCTGGTACGCCAGGCCTGGAAGACGATGCCGCCGGCAACCACGAGCACGACGAAGGCAACGACCACCGAGATCAGGATCCGCTGATCGCGCTTGCGCGCCGCGGCCTGCTCCGCGGCTAGTCGGGTCCGCTCGCGGGCATTGAGATTCTTTGGATTGCTCATGGCGATTCCTGTGTCTCAGGCCGCGCCCCGGACAACCTGTCCAGCGTGAACCGACTACGCGGCCGCCACACCAGCCATACCGCCAGCAGCAGCAGACCAACGTCGCGAACGATCTCGATGCCGTACGCGGTTTGGCCGGGCGCGACCTCGCCGCCTCCGCCGAAGCATCCACAGTCAATGCTGAGGCCACGCGCCGCTGCGGAGGCGACAGCGGCAATGAAGATCAGCAGCAGCACCGCGCTTGCCACGGCAATCACTCGGGTAGCGATGCCGGCAAGCAGCAAGAGCCCGAGCGCGATCTCGGCAAACGGGAGTCCCCATCCGACGATCGTCGCGAGCGACGACGGGAGCAGGCGGTAGGCACGCACGGCCGTAACGGAGGACTGTGAATCGATCGCCTTGAGCCCTCCAGCGATGAGAAACACCGCGCCGAGTACGAGCCGCGCTGCAGTCGAGACCCACACGGCGACTGCGGCGAGCCTCGGTTCGGTGCCGACGGACACGCTCAACGCGATCGCTCCACCAACAACGCGAAGTCATGCTTGAGCGAAGCGATGGGTGTTCCCGGAGTCCAGATCACGATCCCGGAGTTGCGATCAAACCCGATGACCTGCGCCGAGTGCCCCACCTCGTAACCACCGCTGGGAAGCCGTTTCATGCCCTGAATATCGACTCCGACCTCGCTTGCGGTGTGTTTGATCGTCGAGAGCGGGCCGGTCAGACCCACGAAGCTGGGATTGAAGCGATCGAGATAGTGCCGGATCTGTTTCTCTTTGTCCCGGGCCGGGTCGGTGGTCACGAAGACGAGCTGGATCTGGTCTCGCTCGGCTGGTGACAGTCGCTGCAAAGCCAGCGAGACGTCTGAGAGCACCGCGATGCAGACATCCGGGCAATGGATGTAGCCGAAGAACAGCAAGGTGACCGGCTTGGACGGCGTGGTGGAGAGGTTGTACGGCCGTCCGGAGGTGTCGGTCAGGGAGATCTCCGGCATCGAATACGGCTGGGGCAGCGAGGATCCACCGGTGTATCCGGCCGGATCGGCGTTCCGTTGGCCGCTAGGCCCACTTGGCGCCGCCGTGCAGCCAGAGATCACGAGCAACACGCCAAGAGCCCACAACGAGCAGGCTGCGATGCTCATCCGTGCGAGGCCAGGATGCGTGGTCGCCGACCAGGCTCTGCCGGATCGTACGGTGCAACTCACGTCCCGACTAACCCTGGCGATCGCTGTGAAGTTCCCGAGCCTGTTGAACCAGCGGGGGACGCTGCCGAAGGCTCACCAGCCTGGTGACCGCGACCAACGCGTACGCCAGCGGCGAGATCGGCGACGAGGGCGCGCAGCCCAGTCAAGTCCTCCGCTCGCCCGGCGTCTTCGGCATCGAGCAGGGTCTTGACCAGCGCGGAACCGACGATCACCAGGTCCGCGAAACCGGTCACCTCGCGAGCCTGTACGCCACTGGACACCCCGAGTCCGACCCCGACCATCGCGGACGGATCCGCCTCACGCACCCGTCGGACCAGCTCGGGGGCAGCTGCCGAGGTCTGCGCCCGTGCGCCGGTGACACCCATGAGTGACGTGGCGTAGACCCACCCGCGGCAGGCTCCCACTGTCGATCTGAGGCGCTCGTCGGTTGAGGAGGGCGAGACCAGGAAGATCCGGTCCAGATCATGATCATCGGAGACGGTCAGCCACTCCTCCGCCTCATCCGGAGTGAGATCCGGCGTGATCGCACCGGCACCGCCTGCAGAGGCAAGATCACGGGCGAAGCGATCCGCACCGTAGCGCTCGATGAGGTTCCAGTAGGTCATGACAACGGCCGGAATGCCGCATTTCGCGACAGCTTCCACAGCAGTGAACACATCCCGAGTCCGTACGCCGCGCTGCAGCGCCTTGGTTCCAGCGCGTTGGATCGTCGCCCCATCCAGAACGGGATCGCTGTACGGCATGCCGACTTCGACCAGGTCGACGCCCTCGGATTCACCGTTTCCGGTGAGCGCCTTGAGAGCCTCCAGCGACATGTCAACAGTGGGGTAGCCGACGTGAAGGAATCCCGCCAAGGCTCCGCGACCCGCAGCCCGGACCTGGAGCAGCGTCTGCCCGGTGTGGCCGGGGTCTACCCTCACCGCTCTAGCCCGGTGCCGGCCGAGCCACCCGGGGACTCTGATGCCGTGCCGGCGGTGTCAAGACCGAACCAGGTGATCGCGGTATCCACGTCCTTGTCACCGCGCCCGGAGAGGTTGACCAAGATCAACGGTGGCTCGCCGGACTCGGTGGCTGTCAAACGAGGACCCAGCTGGAGCGCCCCGGCCAGGGCGTGCGCCGACTCGATTGCCGGGACGATTCCCTCAGTGCGGGACAGCAGCCGAAAGGCCTCCATTGCCTCGGCGTCAGTGATCGGCTCGTACTGCGCACGTCCGATCTCCGCTAGCCAGGAGTGTTCGGGACCAACCCCCGGATAGTCCAATCCTGCGGAGATGGAATGCGAGGCCTTGGTTTGGCCGTCCTCGTCTTGCAGTACGAAGGTTCGCATCCCATGCAGCACACCGATTTCTCCCGCCGAGATGGTCGCGGCATGCCGTCCGGTCTCGATGCCTTCGCCGCCGGCCTCGAAGCCGTACAGCGCGACGTCGGCGTCAGGAATGAAATCAGCAAAGATGCCCAGCGCGTTGGAGCCACCGCCAACGCAGGCCGAGACCGCATCGGGCAGCCGGCCGTAGCGATCGAGAAGCTGAGCTCGGGCCTCGGTGCTGATTATCCGCTGAAACTCGCGTACCAACATCGGGAATGGGTGTGGCCCAGCGACCGTGCCGATCAGGTAGTGGGTGTTGTCGACGGAGGCGACCCAGTCGCGCATCGCATCGTTCATGGCGTCCTTCAGGGTCTGGGTGCCCGACCCGACGGCGATCACCTCAGCCCCGAGTAGCCGCATCCGGGCGACGTTGAGTGCTTGCCGCTCGGTGTCGATCTTGCCCATGTAAACCGTGCAGTCGAGTCCGAACAGCGCGGCCGCGGTAGCGGTCGCGACCCCATGTTGGCCGGCGCCGGTCTCCGCGATCACCCGGGTCTTTCCCATCCGCCGAGTGAGCAGCGCCTGGCCGAGCACGTTGTTGATCTTGTGCGAGCCGGTGTGGTTCAGATCCTCTCGCTTCAGCACGATGATCGGGAGCTGTCCAATCTGGGTTGGAGCAGCGTGTTGGCTGAACCGTTTGGCCTCAGTGATGGGGCTCGGTCGCCCGGTGTAGTCGGCCAGCAGTTCACTGAGCTCAGCGTTGAAAACCGGATCGGCCATGGCAGCGTGGAATTCCCGTTCCAGCTGCAGCAGCGCCGCGTGGAGCGCCTCAGGGACGAATCTGCCCCCAAACCGGTCGAAATGACCGCTTGCGTCCGGCAGGGAGCCACCACCGAGCGGCGGCAGCTCCGAGGTCACGTTGAACTGCCTGGACAACTCGATTCCTTACTGTGATGTGCGCGTGCGGTGACGGGTCAGGTTTAGTGCTTGTGCACCGCCGGGTGTGCCCCTGCGGCCACCAAGTCCGCCACGCCACTGCGTGGATCCCGACCTGTTACCAGGGCCTCGCCGACGAGAACCACGTCCGCGCCGGCCCGCGCCAAGTCGATCACATCGTGCGGGCCCCGTACGCCGGACTCCGCAATCCGGACGATGCCGCCGGGAATCAGCGGCGCGAGGCGCGCGAAGATCGCGGAGTCGACCTTGAGCGTCTGAAGGTTGCGGGCGTTGACACCAATGATCGAGGCACCTGCGTCCACCGCTCGTCGTACCTCATCGGCAGTGTGCACCTCGACTAACGGAGTGAGACCGATTGAGCGAGCCCGCTCGACCAGGGATACCAGTTCGGGATCGGACAGAGCGGCGACGATCAACAGCACCAGGTCGGCTCCCGCGGCACGAGCCTCGAAAAGCTGGTACGCGGTAACGATGAAGTCCTTGCGGAGAACGGGAATGTCAACTGCGCACCGTACCCGGACAAGATCATCCAGAGACCCGGCGAAGTGTCGCTGCTCGGTCAGCACAGAAATCGCAGCCGCACCGCCAGCCTCATACTCCACCGCCAAGGCGGCCGGATCGGCGATGTCAGCCAGCGTGCCCCGGCTGGGACTCGACCGCTTCACCTCCGCGATCACTGCGACCCCTGGGCCACGGAAGCGCGGCATCGGATCGATCGCGGCGTCGATGTGCTGGCATCGTTCCTTCAGCCGTTCCAGCGGGACATGGCTCTGACGGACCGCCAGATCGTCGCGGACTCCCGCCAAGATGTCGTCTAAGGCATTCATGATCTCGACCGATCAGCTAGCCCCGTAGCCCATGCGCTGCAGGACTACGGTCACGATCACTGCAATGACCGCCAGGGCGACGGCCACCCAGAACATCGGCCAGTACTGCACGACCACCGCGATTCCACCGACGATGAACGCCAACAGACCGACAGCAGTGCCGACCCACGCTGCAAGGGTGCGGCCGTGATGCACACTCTTGCCGCGCCGATTGACGATATGCGTCAGGTTTCTCATGTCTGACTGATGCGCTGTGCCTGCCATGGTTCCCTCGTTTCTGCGAATCGGGATCTGCATTCCGAGCACGTACCGGACCGCGCTACGCCTCGTTCCCCCGCCAGTCGCGCTCCACGTGTGCCGGAATGCGGCTCGTGAGCGACCAGAATGATTGCTGCGCCTGTTCGGTGGCATCCATTGTGTCTCCTGGGCTTCGATCGCGCATCTTGGGGTCATCCACGGTCGGCGTGTCGTGATCATCGGCGGTCGGATCGGCACCTGCGTCCATGGCTTTCCACAGCCCTGCCGGGTCGTCGATCTCGGCAAGCTGCATCGTGTCCTTTGCTGGGCCCACCTCGGGCCTGAATCGCTCGTTCTGCGACGGCCAGCGACCTGCGGTGACTATGGTCAATGCCGCGCCGGCGACGATCAACACTCCGGAAAGGGCGAAGGCCCAGGGCCACGCCGTCACACCTAACTGGAAGACGTCCGCCAAGCTGACCTCACGTACCTGGCTGCGTACGGCATCGGCGCTTGGCCGCAGCCGAAACGCTCCGGTCAGGACAACGCCCATGCCTACCAGGAGCAGCAGGGCGCCGACTACGCGGCGGCCCCGGGCCTTCAGCACCAGCATGAGCAGGGTTCCGGCTAGGGAGACAATTCCGAGAGCCTGGCTCAATCCGCCCGTGACCTGGGTTCCGGTGAACTTCATCACGACGCCTTCACCGGTGGCCCGCCACCAGGGTTGCGCGCTGCAGATCAGCGCCAGTGCCCCGCCGACGAGCAGGCAGCCAAACGCGAGTGCCCGACTTTTCATCCGGCTACCGGTTCGGCCGTGGGCGGCGCAGCCGACGGTTCAACCCCGACAAAGCTCTCCGCCACCGAGATGGCCTGAACGACTGCGGCGGCTTTGTTCTGGCTCTCCTGATCCTCGGTGGGTGGGTGTGAGTCCGCCACGATTCCCCCACCGGCCTGCACATAGGCCACGCCGTCGCGCAAAACGGCGGTCCGGATCGCGATCGCCGCATCGGCGTCGCCGGCGAAGTCCAGATAGCCCACCACGCCGCCGTACAGGCCCCGTCGGGTGATCTCGAGCTCATCGATGATCTCCATTGCGCGAACCTTGGGAGCACCAGACAGCGTGCCGGCTGGGAAGGCGGCTAGGACGACATCGAGGGCGGTGCGGTCCTCCGCGATGGTGCCGATGACGGTGGACTCCAGATGCATGATGTGGCTGTAGCGGCGGACTTCCATGAACTCCACCACCTCGACGGTGCCGGGCTGGCACACCCGGCCGAGATCGTTGCGGCCGAGGTCGACGAGCATCACATGCTCGGCGCGCTCCTTGGGATCGGCCAACAGGTCCGCCTCCAGGGCAGCGTCCTCGGCAGGAGTGGCGCCGCGCGGCTTCGAACCAGCGATCGGATGCGTCACGGCCGTGGGTCCCTTGACGGTGACCAGCGCTTCTGGTGAGGAGCCGACGATGTCGAAGTCGTCGAGCCGTAGCAAGTACATGTAAGGGCTCGGGTTGGTCAGGCGAAGCACGCGGTAGATATCCAGCGCGTCGGCGGTGGTATCAACCTCGAAGCGCTGGCTGACGACGATCTGAAACGCCTCGCCAGCCTTGATCTCCTCGACCGCAGAGCTGACGGCCCGCTGGTAATCCTCGGATGTACGCTGCCGCCGGATCGGAGGAGCGCTCTGATCAAAGCTCGCCGAGACCACACCGGCAGGCGCGGGCTCGATCAGCAGCTCCGTCATGGATTGCACCCGTGCCGCGGCGTCGGCGTACGCCTCATCAACTCGCTCGTCGGTGTTGTCGAAGTTGATCGCATTGGCAACCAACCACACCTCACCATTGTGATGATCTAGAACGGCAAGATCTGAAGCCAGCAGGAAAGCCAGCTCCGGAATCTTCAGGTCGTCGACGCAGGTGTCGGGTAACCGCTCCATGCGGCGTACCGCGTCGTAGCTGAGATAGCCGACCAGGCCCGAGGTAAAAGGCGGCAGGTCTTCGCTGCGCGGCGTGTGCAGCAAACGCAGCGTCTCGCGGACGGCCGCCAACGGATCCCCACCGACGGGCAGGCCGACGGGCGCAGGGCCTCTCCAGGTGGCTTGACCGTGGTGTTCGGTGAGCGTTGCGGCTGCGCGCACCCCAACGAAGGAGTAACGAGACCACACGCCGTGCTCAGCCGACTCCAGCAGGTAGCTGCCGGGCCGGTTCCTCGCCAGCTTGCGATACAGCCCGATGGCCGTCTCCGTGTCGGCGAGCAAGCGCCGGTGCACGGCGATGACGCGCCGCTCCACGGCCAGCTTGCGAAACTCCTCCAGCGTTGGGGAAAGCTCGTTCACCGCGCGGCTCCCTCGCCCCGCTGAGCGACCAGAGCAGGCAGCAGGCGTTCGTCGAAGCAGGTGCGATCGCCGGTATGGCACGCCGCACCTTCCTGGTGCACTTTGACGAGCACGGTGTCGCCGTCGCAGTCCAACCGGACCTCACGTACCCACTGCCGGTTCCCACTGGTCTCACCTTTCACCCAGTACTCACCGCGGCTGCGTGAAAAGAATGTCGAGCGTCCGGTGGTCAGTGTTTTGTGCAGGGCCAGGTCGTCCATCCAACCAACCATCAGCACCTCTCCGGTGCTCTCTTCCTGGAGGACGGCCGTGACTAGTCCGGCCGCGTCGCGCTTGAGCAGCGCGGCGACTTCCGGGTCAAGCGTGCTGCCGGCGAACACCGGCGCTGAGTCGGTCACGCGCCCATTGTTCCAACATGGCGATGCGGTGATCGTCAGGTTTCCGGCCAGTGGCGGGTTTCCCGGCTGGCGCGTCGGTGCCAGCTTGAGTATCCCCGGCTACGATGGGCGCTCGTGACGTTTGCCAAGTCCGAACGGGCGGAGCTGTGCGACCTGTTCGACAAGGTTGGCCCACATGCACCCACGTTGTGTGAGGGCTGGGAAACGCACGACCTCGCAGCGCACCTGTGGATCCGGGAAACCGACCCGGTGGGAGCGACCGGCATTGTCGCTAAGCCGCTGTCCAGCTTGTCCGAGCGCCGGATGGCCGAAATCAAGCAACGCTGGGATTACCCCGAGCTTGTCGATCGGGTGCGGCGTGGTCCGGCGCGGTTTTCGATCTTCGCGATTCCTGGTGTCGACGAAGGCGCGAACACGACCGAATTCTTCATCCACCACGAGGACGTACGCCGAGTCGGGGACTCCCCGCAAACCTCTCGGCAACTCGGCGAAGACGTTGAGGAGTGGATGTGGCGCCGGCTCAAGCTCTTGGGCCGTGCCTGGTTCCGCCGGGTTCAGGTCGGTGTCGTTCTGGAGCGCCTTGGTTCGGAGGCGGCAGATGGAGCGCCCGAGACCATCCGAGCCGTGAGCGGCGCGTCGACGGTCACCCTGGTCGGCAATCCCAGCGAGCTGATGTTGTACGCCCACGGCAGGACGAGTGTCGCCGAGATCAAACTAGTCGGCGAGCCGGAGGCGATCGAGATCTTGAACTCGGCGGACCTACGGACGTGACATCTGCCTTGAGTGCACAGGCCAGACTGTTGTGGTGACTCCGACGTCCGCGCCAGCCAGACATCGGTGGACAATTTTCCGATCGGCAGCCGTCTGCGGAGCGCTGCTCCTGGCCACCGGCTGTACCAGCGCCGCCAACGAACCAAACGCCGAGACTCGCACGGCAGAGCCCACCCCAGCAAGCTCAGCGCCGGCGTCCTCGAGCCCGCCATCGAGCAGTCCCAGCTCCAGCGGTGTCGCCTCCCGCGGCGATCCTCGAGCACGAGTGATCGCCTCCAATCTGGCTGCGCCGTGGGGACTGATCCCCCTCAAGGACGGCAGCTTCCTGATCGCCGAACGTGACGAACAGAAGATCGTCAGAGTTGATAACGGCTCGACGTCGTCGGTGCGGACCATCGACGAAGCAGATCCGGCTGGTGAGGGCGGTTTGCTCGGGCTAGCGATCACCCCGAACGAAAAGACTGTCTTCGCGTACTACACGGCAGCGCGGGACAATCGGATCGTCTCGATGAGCTGGGACGGCCGCGAGCTGGGGACGCCGAAGGTCATTCTCAAAGGCATTCCCAAGGGTGCCATCCATAACGGTGGCCGAATGGTGATCGGTCCGGACGGCTATCTGTACGTCGGTACCGGCGAGAGCGGAACCGGGCGGCTGTCCCAGGACAAGGACTCGTTCGGTGGGAAGATCCTCCGAATTCGACTCGATGGCAGACCGGCCCCTGGGAATCCGTTCGACAACGAGGTCTTCAGCTATGGCCACCGCAATGTTCAAGGGCTCGCCTTCGACGAGGCAGGCAGGCTGTGGGCGTCGGAATTTGGCCAGAACCGCTGGGACGAACTGAACTTGATCACGAAGGGTTCCAACTACGGATGGCCTGAGGTGGAGGGGTCTGGCGACGTTCGAGGAATCACCAACCCCAAGGTCGTCTGGCGGACCGATGAAGCCTCGCCGTCTGGTTTGGCGTACTGGCAGAACTCGCTGTGGATGGCTGGGCTGCGCGGCGAGCGCCTTTGGGAGATTCCGGTTGACGGCACCAAAACCGGGGATCCAATCGCCCACTTCAGGGGAGACTACGGCCGGCTGCGGACTGTCCAAGTGGCCGCTGACGGTGGAAGTCTGCTGTTGACCAGCTCCAACACCGATGGTAGAGGCGATCCGGCGTCGAATGACGACCGCTTGTTCCAGATCACCCGCTAGGAGAAGTTTGGCATGCGGTCGAAGGCTGC
>Ga0307292_10000720_pt1 | contig 11555 bp, 9 predicted proteins | sample ER_DNA_149_FD_194471 | JGI IMG/M metagenome (GOLD analysis project Ga0307292, IMG submission 194471) | Bulk soil microbial communities from the East River watershed near Crested Butte, Colorado, United States - ER_DNA_149 | ecosystem: Environmental > Terrestrial > Soil > Floodplain | place: USA...
AAGGGCAGTTCGGCAGCTGCCTCGTGTAGCGAACGTGGCGAGTGCTGACCGCGATGCACGCGCTTGCGGTCGGCCGCCTTACGGAGCTGAGCCATCAGCTTGTCCAAGGCGAGGTCGAATGCGGCCAATTTGTCCTCAGCCGCGGCTTCTGCTCGGGTTACCGGCCCTCTGGACCGAACGGTGATTTCGACGCGGCTGGCCTGGTCATGTTGTCGTTTGTTCCGCTCTGCCGACACCTCGACCTCGACCCGGATGACCCGGTCGTCGAGCTTCTCGAGTCGGGTGATCTTCTCGTCAACGTAGGAGCGAAACTGATCCGACAGATTGCAGTGTCGGGATTTGACGACAACATCCATGTCTACCTCCATCGAGGAGTTGGCAGTTCGAAGAACGCGCTTAGACGAGCATGCGTCCGGCGTTCGGTACCGACCGTGGGCAGCGCCGCGAGGTCGGTCCAGAAATGACGAAGGCACTCGTCGCACCCAGATTTCGGCATGAACTGAAATCCCCCTGGTGCGCAAGCGCCATACCCAGAAACTAATCCTTGCTATCGGGTATTTCTACCGCTTCCTGGGATCCTCACTGAGTTCTCAGTCCGCGAAGGTGAGGTCCGCAGGCGTACGGTGGCCGCCACCGTTGCAGCACCGAGCACGGGAATTCCCGCTTCGCTAAGGACTCGGGCTGCCTCCGTGATACTGCTGCCCGTTGTCACGAGGTCATCGACGATCACCACTGCGCCAGCCGTGATCGGCCGTCGGAGCCGAAAAGCGCCAGCTAGATTCTGCTGCCGCGCCCGCGCCCCCAGACCAGCCTGATCGGCAACAGGTCGAGCTTGGACCAGGACGGACCGAACCGTTGCCTGGTGTCGCGCGCGGAGCCGACGGACGGCTGTGCGAGCCATCGCGCTGGTCGCGTCGAAGCCACGCTGGCGTACGGTGCGGGCCGCTGAGGGGATCGGAACCAGCACAATTCCGGCGGCGCACGGCCGGTGCGTCAGCAAGGAGTGCACGCTCAGTGCCAGCCGTTCGGCCAGCACCCGAGTCAAGATCAACGCCTGTCGCTCCTTGTGCGCGTTGATCAGTCGGCGCAAGAGCCGGTCGTACGAAGAGGAGGTGACTGTCAGCGGGAAACCGTCTGGCCGCGGCGCCGGGACGGCAACGAACGGCTGTCGATCGCCGAGCTCTTCGCGACAAGTCGGGCAGAGCCCCCACCAGGGCTGCTCGCAACCATGGCAGCTAGCGCCGAGCAGCAGGTCGCCCGCCGCCGCTACCCAGTCCTCGAAGCCCACAGGGCGAGTCTGGCGGGCCGCGAGCTCAGCAGCGACGCGCGCTCGCCAATCTGTGGACAGTCACGCCCGACGACTCAAATCCGCGGGCCACGTAGTTCCCATTGCGTCATCCTGGATAGGCGATGGCGCTGATCGCGTGATCGAGGAAGGGCTGCCACCTCGTGCCGTCGTCCTTCCAGGTCCCGCCGCGGCTACCCACCATGATCACCGACTGCGTCTGGGGCGAGACGGCGAGCTCCTTGGCGTCGAAGTCCTGGGCCTCCCCTTTCTGAGTGACGAGTGAGGCATCCTGCGCCACCCGGAAAAGCGTGGAGTTTCCGCCCGCCTTTCCCAACACCAGCAGTTCGGTGGGATCAAACCAGGCGACGTCGGTGATCTCGCTGATCGAGGTGCCGGATTGGCTGGTGTCAAGACGTCGCCAGAACTCGACCCGCGGCTGGTCGGAGCGGATGATGCGTGCCAACCCGAGCTCGGAGCCATTCGCAGTGCGGCGTACCAGCGCCATCCGCGAGCCGTCAGGCGAGATCCTGAACGCAGTGATGTTCTGCGTAGGCGAGGTGATCTGATGCTTTGTGTTGTCGGGTGTGAACATCCACATTCGCTGCTGGCCACCCTGTTTCCCGACTTCCCAGATCTCGCCATACCTGCTGAACTGCGGCCTCAACAGCTCGGTAGCTCCGGTGAGCAAGTCTTTGGCGGATCCCCCAGGCATCATCGCTGCTCGACGCAGCGTCGTCCGAGCGTTCGTCGTAACGGCAAGGTCGGTGTTTGTCACCGACACAGCCACCGCGTTAATTGGGTGGGTTTGACGCAACGGTCCGGGCACCGGATTGCTTGTTGGCGAATCGGCGGACGGCGTCACTTGTTCGACCGCCCCCTTCTTGTTGACGGCGTACGCCTGCTCCCCGGCCACCGAGGGAATCGGGTCCAGCTCTCGAGGAATTGCATCAATCGAAATGACCTGGCTGTTCGGGTCTGCTCCAGGGACCCGGTACGGCTGTTGGTTCACCTTGATCACCACACCCTTCACCCCGGCTACTTGCTTCAGGGTGAAGGCGATCTGGGCAGCAAGCAGGCTGCGCTGGGCATCCGGCAGAGCGAGTATCGACTCACCTAGCGCTACCTCTGCGATGCCGTCGGTGATCGTCACTGAGTCGACGCTCAGACTAGTGTTCGGCGGAATTGTCGTCGATACAGCTGGTTTGAGCCACCCCGATGGTCCATTGAGTAGCGCCTTTATCAACGCGGAAGCGACGTTCGCCGGATTGCTCAGTGCCGGTAGATAGATCGGGTCGGGCACCAATGACCTGTTGTTTCCGACGAAATAGAGGTCGTAGGACTGGTAGAAGAACTTGAAGGACACCTCGGAGACCCATAGTCCCGGCGGCGGGTTGTTGATCCGCCAGTGACCATTTTCGTCGGAGAGAGTGAAGTCGTAGTTCAGGACATCATTGCGAACGTTGTAGGTGCGGTCCTTATCCATGGAGCCGATGATGGTGCCCTGAAGCTTTACTCTGTTCTTCCCTACTGGTTTCACTGGGGCTCGATAAATTGTTACGCCAGTGTCTGGGCTCCACTTCTCCGCGGCCATCGGTGTCAGGAACTGCCTGGCCACGGTGTAGTTGGGCTGATAGTAAGAAGTCGCCCGCAGGAAGCCCTCGACAATCTGCCGAGGCTTATCGTCCGGAGCAGGAGGGAGGACTTCAACGTTCACACAGCTCGGGCATCCCCGCGTTTGTTGTCCTTCAACCTCCTCGATTGGGCCCGATGTCGGGACACTGCTACAGCCGGCCATCACCAACGCGCTCGCCAGCAGCATGACGATGATCGCAAGGCGACTCTGCGGCCACCTCACGAGGGGCTCGCTGTTGTCTCGGCGGCTGCTCGTCGCGGGGCAGGTGAGGACGGTGACGCGGGAGAAAGTGGGGGCAGGGGAATAGTTGGCGCCTCGAGGCCATCGAGGCGGGCACCGCCCGGCCCCACGAGATCGCGTGGCACAAGTGGCAGCGGTGAGGTTTCGAGTATCGCGCCCACATTCCTGGGCAGCGTGAGCCGGAACTGAGCGCCCATCGCCGGCCGGCCCCAAGCGGTCAGCCAGCCCCCGTGCAAGTTCGCATCTTCCATGGCGATCGCCAGGCCGAGGCCCGTCCCACCGACCGTTCGGGCACGCGCAGCGTCGCCCCGCCAAAAGCGGTGGAAAACCTGCCTAGCTTGACTAGCCTCGAACCCCACCCCATGGTCACGGACCGCTACCGCAACGGCCGCGTCGTCGGTCTCGATCAAGACGTCAATCGGATGACCCTCGCTGTGCTCGATCGCGTTGACCAAGAGGTTGCGGAGAATCCGTTCGATCCGTCGAGTGTCGACCTCGGCCTTGGCCTCCCCGCTTTCATGCACGGCAATCTCGGTCTGATAGGTCTCCGCCAATCGCTCGTTGGCCTCTACCACCCGATACACCAGATCGCGTAGATCGACCTCCTCCACACTGAGCTGTGCAACCCCAGCATCGAAACGCGAGATCTCCAACAGATCACTGAGTAGGGCATCGAAGCGGTCGAGCTCGTTCTGCAGGAGCTCGGCAGAGCGCGCGGCAACGGGATCGAAGTCATCACGGGCCTCGTACAGCACTTCGGCGGCCATCCGGACGGTCGTCAATGGGGTACGAAGTTCGTGCGACACATCGGAGACGAAACGCTGCTGAACAGCAGACAGCTCTTCGAGGGTGTTGATCTGTTTCTCCAGCTCAGAGGCCATGTAATTCATCGACGTGCCCAACCTGGCCAGGTCGTCTTGCCCTCGTACCTTCATGCGATCCCGCAGATTGCCCGAGGCAAGGCTTTCGGCCGCTCGGCGGGCGGCGCGTACCGGTGTGACCACCTGACGGCTGACCAGCGCGGCGATGAAGGTCAGCAAGATCACCAATATGGCGCCAGTCGTCACCACGGCGTAGCGAAGCACAGCGAGGGTGGCGATCTCTTGAGTGAGGGGAAACATCAGGTAGATCTGGTAGCGGCCAGTTCCGAGAACGGTCAAAGTCGCACCTGCGACCAGCCCTGGCACTGAAGCGCGACGGTCGCGGTAGTTGATCTCGGTCGAGGTCATCAGCAGCTTGTCGCTCCCCTCAACCTGCTGCCGGAGCTTGTCGGGGATGCTGGTCACCGCGGCGTTGCCCGCGGTGATCGTCTGGCCATGAGCGATGATGATCACTTCGTACTGCTCGGCGCGGCTGGCGAAACCGGTGGCCAGGTCGAGCAGCAGCTTGTCGACATTGACCTCAGCGGTGAGATCGGCAGCGTAGAGCTGTTCTTGTGCCGTGTTGACGGCCTGGCGGGCTTCGTTCTTGGCGGTCTCCTTCTTACCGTCGAGCACCCCGATGGTCGCCTGCTGCATGAGCAAGAAGCCGCCCAGAACAAGCACCAACACTGAAGCCAGGAATACCGTCAAGACCACCCGCAGAGGTAAGGACCGCCACCACCAGTTGACGGGCAACCGCCACCAGCGGGACCTCAGAACCCTCGGAATCGAGACCATGTGCCGACGTTCTCGCCAGAGCGACCGCAACCCAGCGGGCGCGCTATCGGACCTGAACTGTTTCGCCGGCCTTGTAGCCGATCCCTCGTACGGTCACCACGATCTCGGGATGCTCAGGATCCCTCTCGATCTTGGACCGCAGCCGCTGTACATGGACGTTGACCAGCCGCGTATCGGCGGCGTGGCGGTAGCCCCAGACCTGCTCCAGCAAGACTTCCCGGCTGAACACCTGCCATGGCCGCCGGGCCAGGGCGAGTAGCAGATCGAATTCCAATGGCGTGAGCTGGATTTGCACCCCGTCGCGCTTGACGGAATGCCCGTCGACACTGATGGACAGATCACCGATCCGGAGGGTCTCGACGTCGACCTCTTCGGAGGCCGGCATACGGCGCAGCCGGGTCTTGATCCTGGCAACGAGTTCCTTTGCCTTGAAGGGTTTCGCCACGTAGTCATCAGCGCCGGCTTCGAGCCCTTCGACGACATCGATGGTGTCGGTCTTCGCAGTCAGCATCACGATCGGCACGCCGGATTCGGCGCGGATGTCGCGACACACGTCGACGCCATCGCGGCCTGGCAGCATCAGATCCAGCAGCACGAGGTCGGGTTTGGCCTCCTTGAACGCCGAAAACGCCTTGTCTCCATGGGCGCACCAAATCGGCTCGAAACCCTCATTGCGAAGCACGATGGAGAGCATCTCGGCCAGAGCTGCGTCGTCGTCAACCACCAGCACCCGGCTGCGCGCCCCTGCACTCTTGGTTGTTTCAGACACTGATACCCCTTCAGTCATTGGGAAAAAGGCACCGACATCTCGGTACGCAGGCCCGCGATGACCTTTATCATTCTGCGACTCTGCGACGTAATCCTATGCACCTGGAAAACACCCTTCACAGCATTGCCGATATCTCTCACAGCTGGTTAATTGAGCTCAGGATTCTCCAGCCAGGTGGAGAAGAATGCGATTTCACTCTTCTGGCGACGCAGTACGGTGCGCCACAACTCGAGCGGCCGGCCGCTGAAGACATCGCTGTAGTCCACCGGCGCGAGATGCCACATGCCTTCTTCGATCTCGCTCTGCAACTGTCCGGCGGCCCAGCCGGCGTATCCGGCAAAGATTCGCAGGTCGCGATACGCACCAGAGACGATCTCGATCGGGGTGTCCAGGTGCAGCAGGCCGACCGTGTCGAAGAGCGGCCGCCAACCCGGCGGCTCCTCACCGTTGGCGGCCACGCTCGCCAGGCAGATGGCACCGTTCGGCGATACCGGCCCACCGTGAAAGAGCATCTTCGGCTCCGACACGGTACCCACCCAATCCGGCAGCACTGCATCCAGCGGCGTCTGAGAGATCTCGTTCAAAATCACGCCGAGTGCACCGTCCTCGTCGGCATCCAAAATCAACACCACCGTCTGGTTGAAGACTCCGTCGATGAGCAATATGCTCGCCACGAGCAGATCGCCGGCGACTGGATCACGGCTCCTCGTCGGCTCAATCCTGGGCTCGCTCACGATGGTGCGAGACCTTCCACCCCGCTGCGAGAGCGTCGCTGCACGATTAGCCCGAACACCAGGACCCCGACCGCGATACCCGCCCAGTCCGCTATGACGTCAAATGGATCGCCGGTCCGATGGCGGTACCACAAATGCTGGATTACCTCGCTCACGACGCCATGCGCAGCGAAGACGCCCACAATGAGCGCGCTCGTACGCCGGCTAGGCCACTGCCAACCGACGCCACGCAAGGTGACAGTCAACAAGATCAGGAGCACTGGAAGCGCGAACCCGACCGCATGGTCCAGCTTGTCGGCGTACGGAAACCAGGCCGGCTGCGGCGGACCTGTGACCCGGTAGAGGCCCCACAGCTGCAAGATCACCGCTAGTAGCGCTGCTGCGGCGGCTAGGTGCCAGTCCCGCATCCAGACGTGCGTACGGTGCTGGGAAGTGGTGTGCTGCATCTGTCAAAGCACAACTTCCGTGTCGGTCGGTAATTCGGCTGGACCCCCGGCTGCCCGGCGTACGGCCGCTGCCACGGTGTGATGCACGTCGGCATGAAACACGCTCGGCACGATGTAGGCGGGATTGAGCTCATCGTCAGTGACGACGCCGGCAAGTGCGCGGGCAGCAGCCAGCAGCATACTCGACGTGACGTGCGCACAATGGGCATCGAGCAGCCCGCGGAAGACGCCGGGAAACGCCAGCACGTTGTTGATCTGATTCGGGAAATCCGAACGACCGGTTGCCACGACCGCTGCATACCGGGACGCTTCGGCCGGATCCACTTCGGGATCAGGATTGGCCAGCGCAAAGACAATAGACCGGTCCGCCATCGCCGCCACGTCAGAGCCAGACAGCACGCCGGGCACGGACAGACCAATGAACACGTCGGCGCCAACCACCGCCTCCTGCACCGAACCGGTGAACCCGAGCTGGTTGGTGTTGTGGGCCAGCCATTCCAGCTCGCCGGTGAGATCCGCGCGGCCCCGATGGACTACCCCGTCGATATCCGCCACAACAACATTGCGCGCACCCGCGGCAAGCAGCAGCTTGATGACAGCGGTGCCAGCCGCACCAGCGCCTGACATCACAATCCGTACGTCGGCGATCTGCTTGTCGACTACCCGTAACGCGTTGTACAGCGCGGCCAGCACAACGATCGCCGTACCGTGCTGATCATCGTGGAATACCGGGATGTCCAGCTGCTGTCGCAGCCGGCGCTCGACCTCGAAGCAGCGCGGCGCCGAAATATCCTCCAGATTGATTCCGGCAAATCCGGGAGCGACCGCCCGCACCACGGTGACGATCTCGTCGACGTCCTGGGTGTCCAGGCAGAGCGGCCAAGCGTCGATGTCGCCAAAGCGCTTGAACAGCGCTGCCTTTCCTTCCATCACAGGCAATGCAGCCTCGGGACCGAGATTGCCGAGCCCGAGTACCGCCGACCCGTCGGTGATCACCGCAATGCTGTTCCGTTTGATCGTCAGCCGGCGGGCGTCCTCGGGATTCTTGGCAATTGCCAAACATACTCGTGCCACACCGGGGGTGTAGATCATGGACAGATCATCTCGGTTGCGGATCGGATGCTTGCTCATCATGGCGATCTTGCCGCCCAGATGCATCAAGAATGTGCGATCGCTGACCTTGCCGATCACGACGCCTGCGACATTGCGCATCGCCTCGACCAGCTGCTCGGCGTGCTCGGTGTCACGCGCCGCACACGTCACGTCGATGCGCAGTCGCTCGTGGCCGGAGGCCGTGACGTCAAGAGCAGTGACCGCGCCGCCCGCCTGCTCGACCGCCGTGGTCAGTTGGCTGACCGAGGTTCCCCCTGCTGGAACCTCCAGCCGCACGGTGATCGAGTACGAGATCGAGGGAACCGCTGTCACGGAGCCGATCCTCTCACGGCCGAGGCGACTCCTGACGGCCCCGCAACTCGGCTGGGAGCGGCGGCGGTGGCGGCGGCAGTCGCAGCCCACTGGCCGATGTCGCCCTTGCTGACCGCGACAGCGAGCAGGTCTGGGAACTGGTCCGGCGTACACGCAAAGGCCGGTACTCCCAGCGCGGCGAGGGCTGCTGCGTGCTCGTGGTCGTACGCCGGCGCACCCGAATCCGACAACGCCAGCAGCACGACCACTGTGACACCGGCCCGCAGCAGCTCCGCCACGCGGCGCAGCATCTCCTCGGCGATGCCGCCCTCGTACAGATCCGAGATCAGCACCAGGATCGATTCTGTCGGTTGGGCGATCAATTGCTGGCAGTACGCCAGCGCCCGATTGATGTCGGTGCCGCCACCAAGCTGGCAACCGAAGAGCACGTCGACCGGATCTGGCAGCTGGTCGGTCAGGTCGGCGATCTCGGTGTCGAACGCGACCACGGATGTCTTGATTGATCGAATGGAGGCGAGGGTGGCGCCGAAGACCGCGGCGTACACCACCGACTCAGCCATCGATCCCGACTGATCGATCGCGACAACCACCTCTTTCACCATGGCGTTCGCGCCTCGCCCGTAACCCACCAGCCGCTCCGGAACGATGGTGCGCTGCTCGGGAAGGTAGTGATCGAGATTGCGGCGAATGGTGGCGTTCCAGTCGATGTCTCGGGGCCGCGGACGGTGCGTACGGCTGGCACGCCGCACCGCACCCGTCACGGCGGCGCGGGTCTTGTTGGCGATCCGCCGTTCGATCTCGGCGACGACCTGGCCCACCACGACTCGCGCGGTCCGTTTGGTGGAGTCAGGCATCACGTGACTCAGGCTCACCAGTGAACTGGCCAGGTGGACATCGGGCTGAATGGAATCAAGGAGCTCCGGCTCCAGCAGCATCGAGGTGAGATGCAATCGCTCGATGGCATCGCGTTGCATCACCTGAACCACGCTGGTCGGAAAGTAGGTCCGGATATCGCCGAGCCAGCGGGCGACACGCGGTGCCGACGATCCGAGGCCCCTGGACCGCCGCGGCGCGTCGATGGCCTCCTCGTCGTCGGCGTCATAGAGCGCGCCGAGCGCGGCATCCATCTGCTGCTCCTCGCGGCTCAGGGCTGCAGCGAGCTCATCCGCGGACGCCTCCCCCAGCAGCATCCTCCAGCGCCGCATTCTGGCCTGGCGCTCTGTGACCGACGCTTCAACCATGACGCTTGCCCAGAATGAGATCGACGGTAGCCAGCGCGGCTGCTGCCAATTCGACGTCGAACTCCTCGTTACGCGGCCGATCGGGACTCTCGGCGCCGCGGGCGATCCGTTCGGCGATTGCCTGACGTTCAGTAGCGGCAAACGTGCCGAATGTCCGCCGTAGCAGCGGCAACGTATCGACGAACTGGGCGTCATCGAGCTGGCACACCCAGTCGTCGAGTAGCCCGCGTAACTCAGCATCGTGAATCAGCAGCAGCGCGCCATCGGAGAAGAATCCGTCCACCCAGGCCGCCTTGTCCGCAGCCGGAACCCCGGCCGACAGGGCACGTTGCAGCCGCAGGGCAACGTCGCTCAACCGCTCCGCGTCGAGCAGCAGCCGTATGATGCGGCCCAGCAAGAGCCCATGTACATCGGTTCGGTCGATCATCGTCGCGAGGGTGTCCAGCCATCGGTTCCGCACCGATTCGCTGAGCAGACCGATCGCGGTGTTGACAGCATCGATGCGCCGTCGCATGGTGGCCGCATTCGTCGCATCCAGGCTCGAGACGGCCCGTTGCAGACCGGAGCAGATCCGAACCACCAGGACCTCACTGACTTTACGCAGCGCGCGGGTATCGGTCTGCCGCACATCGCCGTAGCGCTGGGCACGCGCAAGGGCCGGCAACGCGTCCATCAGATGCACCACATCGGCATCAAGCGCGGCCTTGTCGGCCAGTGTCGCCAGCAGCCGATCCAGCGCCCCAGGAAGATCGGCGAGCAGGCAGCGCTCGACCGTCTCGGTCAGCTCGACCAGGGATCCCTCGGCGATGATCTTGTCCACCCGCGCGCAGGCTGCGGACTCCACCGTCGTTCCCCAGACTGATGCCTCGACGATGGCCACCGAATACTCCGGCTCCCAGCGAGACTGCCATGTCTCGCGGAACGTGCCCTGACTCTGCACCGAGCTTTCCGCTGGCACGATCCAGCGCAGCCCGAGCAGGCGCAATCGATGAAACAGCTGAGACCGAGCTTGATCAATCGGCCTCCGTAGATCAAGATCATGAAACCTGACCTGCGCCTCGCGTCGGACGCGCAGGGTGCGACAGGTACGGGTGAGGTCGGCCTCCAACGGGACCGTCGGCACGTCCCGGTTGACAGATCCGAGCGCCTGCCCGACCACAAGATGGTCCGTCACATAGCGGACGGCCAGCTCGTCACCGTCGCAGAGCACCGCCCGGGTCGCCTCGGTCACCTCGGCCAAACCAGCCAGCGGTCGACGCCGTAAGCCGGCCAAGGTTTCCGCCAGTCGGACCGCTTCGATGACGTGGGCGCTGGACACCGGGAGGTCGCGTACCCGCAGGGCCTGCGCCACCTTGGCAAGCCAGCGCACGATCGGTCGATCCGGAGCAGTCCACAGATGGTGGTACCAGCCGGGCGAGGCAATGCCCGCGCCGTATCCGGTCGCGTACGCGAGTCGCTGATGTGTCCATGGCACCCAGGTCAAGGTGATCTTGCGGCGCGGAGCACCCCGCAGCGTGCGCACATCCGCGGCTGCAGGTGGCAGCGGCCAGCGCAGCACCGGCGCGTGCCAGGCGCCGCACACCACGGCCACGCGCTCGTGTCCTCGTTTCACAGCCTCGCGGATCTTCTGGCGCATGTACGCCTCACGCCGGGCCTCACGATCGCGATCACCGGCGCCCTGGTCCATGATCATTCGCAACTCTGCCATGGCATCGGTGATCATCGGGAACGGTGAGGATGAGTCCAGCCGGGACTCGACAAGGTCGTCCCACCAGCGCTCCGGATCGTCGTAGCCTGCCGCGCCCGCCAGCAGAGCCAACGGATCATGCTGCTCGATCGGCGTTGCTGGAGGATGTTCGTCCGACCCACCCGCAAGCTCTTCACGATCATCTTCAGGAGGCCGGCGGCTCGGCCACCGAGCGAGCATCGCTGCTGCTGGAAGATCACAGAAGCCGACCTCAATGTTTCGCCGCAGCGCATAGGCCATGGCTTGCCACTCAGGAGAGAAGACCGCGTAGGGCCAGAAAGCGGCTGTTTGCGGATGATCGGCGGCGTAGCCGAGGAGGGCGAGCGGCGGCGTCATGCCATCGGCCAGCACCCAACGCAGTAACGGATCCGCAT
>Ga0307292_10000727_pt1 | contig 11520 bp, 11 predicted proteins | sample ER_DNA_149_FD_194471 | JGI IMG/M metagenome (GOLD analysis project Ga0307292, IMG submission 194471) | Bulk soil microbial communities from the East River watershed near Crested Butte, Colorado, United States - ER_DNA_149 | ecosystem: Environmental > Terrestrial > Soil > Floodplain | place...
ACCTGAAGCCTTTGCGGCTGGCGGCACCATCGAGTGTGGCCTGGCTGGCACGGTGATGCGCTTCGTGCCGCCCATCGCTGCGCTGGCACATGGCACAGTGCGATTCGACGGCGACCAGGAGGCGTACGCGCGCCCGATGGCTCCGCTGCTGGGTGCGCTTAAACATCTGGGTGCCAGGGTCGAGGGCAGCGGCCACTCGCTTCCGTTCACACTCACCGGCAATCCACTGCTACGAGGCGGCGAGGTCACCGTCGATGCCGCGGCCTCCAGCCAGTTCCTCAGTGGTTTGCTACTTGCCGGCGCCCGCTACCGCGACGGCCTCGATATCCGTCATATTGGGGGCGAGATTCCCTCACTCCCCCACGTCCAGATGACCCTGGCCATGTTGCGCGCTCGCGGCGTCGATATCGACGACACCACGACGCACCGCTGGGTCGTCTCTCCCGGCCCAATCCGAGCGGTCGACACCGCGATTGAGCCTGACCTCTCCAACGCCGCACCGTTCCTGGCGGCGGCAGCACTCACCGGCGGGACGGTTACGGTCGCCAACTGGCCGAGCGAGACCATCCAGCCGGGCGACGCAATTCGTGAGATCCTGCAGCACTTCGGCGCAGAGGTGACTCTCGAAGGCAACGTCCTTCGAGTACAGGGAACCGATCACATCCATGGCGTTGATCTTGATCTGAGCGGCGCCGCCGAGCTAACGCCGGTCGTTGCGGCGATAGCAGCGCTCGCCGACGACACCAGCCATCTCCGAGGCATCGGCCATATCCGCGGCCACGAGACCGATCGACTGGCCGCCCTGGAGACCGAACTGGATCGGCTCGGAAGTCACGTGAGTCAGACCCGTGACGGACTAACCATTCATCCACGGCTGCTGGGTGGCGATGTATGGCATACCTACGCCGATCATCGGATGGCGCAGGCCGGAGCGGTGCTGGGACTGGTGGTTCCAGAGATTGTGCTGGACGACATCACGTGCACCAGCAAGACCATGCCGGAGTTCGAGCAACTCTGGACAGCGATGATCACCGACTCGGTGTCGGAGTCGGAAGGCGAGACGATCTCGCGGTGACGCAGGTCGGTCTAGGAGACGACGAGCACAAGGCGTTCGAGCGTCCCGGGCGTCGCAGCAGCAGGCCGCGTACCAAGGACCGACCCGACTACGCAGATGCCGAAATCGGTATGGTCATCACCGTCGACCGGGGCCGCTACCGCGTACTGATCTCTGATCGCGACGTTAGCGCAACGAAGGCGCGGCAACTCGGCCGAAAGGGCGTCATCGTCGGCGATCGGGTGCGAGTGGTTGGCGACACGTCCGGCGCCGAGGGCACGTTGGCTCGCATCGTGGAGGTCGAGGAGCGCGTCACCGTACTGCGGCGTACGGCCGATGACGACGACCCGTTTGAGCGCCCGATCGTGGCCAACGCCGACCAGCTCGTGATCGTCACCGCTCTCGCGGATCCACCACCGCGGGTCGGGATGATCGACCGGCTGCTGGTGGCTGGTTATGACGCCGGAATCCAGCCGTTGCTCTGCCTCACCAAGGCTGACCTCGCGACACCCGACAAGCTCATCGCGCAGTACGAGCCGCTGGGGGTTCGGGTGCAGGTGACATTCCCAGGCGCCGATTTGGATCCGCTGCGTGACCGGCTGCGCGGACATCGAAGTGTCTTCGTCGGCCATTCGGGTGTGGGCAAGTCCACCCTGGTCAACGCGTTGATCCCTGGCGCCGACCGGGCGATCGGCGAGGTCAGTGCGGTGACGGGGCGCGGTCGGCACATCTCCTCCTCGGCCATTGCGCTAGAGCTGTCGGACTCGACCGGAACTGACGCTCAGCCCGCGGGAGGGCTCGTGGGGGTCGTCCCAGCCGATCGACGGAGCTGGGTGATCGACACTCCCGGCGTCCGGTCCTTCGGGCTGAGCCACGTCAGCCGCGACCGGATCATCGCCGCATTCGACGACCTGCGGGTGATCACCGAAGACTGCCCGCGGGGGTGCCAGCACGATGACAAGGCACCGGAATGCGCCCTGGACGTTGCTGTCGCGAATGGAAATCTCACGGCGGCCCGGCTTGAGTCTTTTCGCCGGATGCTCGGCTCCGGCCAGTAGCGTAGGCACATGCCCGTCCCCGACGCTGCGAGAACAGGGCCTGACGCTGCGCTCCACCGAGGCTTGACCGACGACCTTCGACTCGCCCATCTGCTCGCCGATGACGCCGACTCGATCACCATGAGCCGCTTCAAGTCGCTCGACCTGCACGTGACCTCCAAACCCGATCTCACGCCCGTCTCCGACGCCGACACCGCGACTGAGCAGGCCATTCGCCGTACCCTCGGCCGGGCCCGCCCACGCGATGCGGTGCATGGCGAGGAGATGGCCGACACCGGATGGGGGCCGCGTCGCTGGGTGATCGATCCCATCGATGGCACCAAGAACTTCGTCCGCGGCGTGCCAGTCTGGGCGACCCTGATTGCCTTGATGATCAATGACGAGCCGGCTGTCGGGGTGGTAAGTGCGCCCGCGCTGGGCCGGCGCTGGTGGGCGAGCCTGGGCGGCGGCGCGTACGCCGGAAAGTCCTTGATGTCAGCCACCCCGATTCAGGTCTCAAACGTGGCGAGCATCGAGGACGCCTCGCTGAGCTATGCCTCGATCTCTGCATGGGTCGAGGCGCAGCTAGGCCAGCAGTTCGTTGATCTGCTCCGGCGCTGCTGGCGTACCCGTGCCTATGGGGACTTCTGGTCCTACATGCTGCTGGCTGAGGGTGGCGTCGACATCGCCTGCGAGCCCGAGCTGGCGCTGCATGACATGGCGGCGTGCTCGATCATCGTCACAGAAGCCGGCGGGAAGTTCACTGATCTTGACGGGCGTCCAGGGCCACTGGGGACAGGCGGCTATGCCACCAACGGTCGGCTGCACAATGCCGTCCTACAGCAGCTCGCCCGCGAGGACGCCGGCCCCGATGATCATGACGATGATCAGGGAACCGGCGGTCCCTCCTCGCGCTGACTCGGACCCGGACACAACAACCGACCGCATAGTCGGCGTGCTGCTCGCCACGGGAGCCAGGCGCCGTGCCGCTGGGCCCGGCCTGCGCGATGCTGGCGGCGGCGCGCGCTTGGGGCGAGGATGGGGTCATGGATCTGACGCATCACTTCAGCGTGCCCGCCCGCGTGGCGGAGGCATGGAATGCCTTCAACGATCTTGAAAGATTGGCGCCCTGCTTCCCTGGTGCCACGATCACCAGTGTCGACGGTGACGAGTTCGCCGGTTCGGTGAAGATCAAATTAGGCCCGATTTCCATGATGTACAACGGGTCTGGTCGGTATCTGGAACGCAACGATGCGGACCGCCGGGTGGTGATCGAGGCTCGCGGCAAGGACAAGCGCGGGAACGGAACGGCAACCGTGACCGTCACCGCCTCGTTCGCCGAAAGCGGGGAGCAGACCGATGTCGAAGTGCTGACGGACCTAGTGATCACCGGGAAGCCGGCACAGTTCGGCCACGGAGTGATCTCCGACACCAGCGACAAGCTGCTGGATCAGTTCGTGAGCTGCGTGTCCGAGCGGCTCGCCGATCGACTTGGTGCCGCCGAGGAGCCCTCAGTAAATGCGGCCGCGGCTGCGCCCGCACAATTCGACGAATCGGACAGCGAGCAGACCATCGAGCTCGATGTCGTGCCTGCCGAAGAGGAGATGGTCGCGGTGGCGTCGACCGGATCTGTTGCCGAGCCTAGCGATCCGGCGGCGGAGCCGGCTCCCTCGACCGCCGCACGGGCTTCCAGCCAGCCGGATTATTCGGCGCAACCTCAGAGCGACGCCACTGAAAGCACGCTCAGTGTGCTCAGCACGGTCGGGCCAGTCCTTCTCAAACGGTATGGCCCAGCTCTCGCGGTCGTCGGCCTGCTGCTCTTCATCGTGATCAAGATCATTCGACGCAAGTCTTGATCAGTCGGTGGACGGTGAGGTTTACGCGGTCACAGTATGCGTGCTGATCCAACGTGGTGACACCTGGCTGCTGGTGGTCCGCGCACCGGATGTGGAGTACGCGCCGAACATGATCGGAATGATCGGCGGTCACGTCGACCAGACCACTCCGGTGGCGGACGTGCTCGAGGCGACCGGACGACGGGAGGCCGCGGAAGAGGTTGGCCTGGATCTCGCCAGCGTGAAGCTGACGTACCTGGAGTCCGAGTTCTTCATGACCGACGCTGGTGAGCGTCAGATCACCGTGACCTTGACAGCCCATGCACCACCAGGGGTCGAGCCCTTCGTGAATGCCCCGAATGAGCTGACCGAGGTCGGTTGGTGGACCTTCAGTGATCTTGAAGCCGATTTGCGGTGCCCGTCGTGGCTTCCCGCGCTGATCCGCCGGGCCGAGCTCGCCTCGTAAGAGCCTCGCCGAGCATTGTCAAGAGATCACGCGCAAGCGTACGGTTTCCGGCAGGCTCACCAGCTTCTCGATCAGCTCGCCCGTCAGCCCGCCATCCGCGACGTCGGTGATCACGTAGCCCAACTCCCCGCGGGTCGACAGCACCTGGCCCTCGATGTTGACATGAGCATTCGCCAGCAAACCATTGACGGTCGCCAGCACTCCCGGGACGTTCTGGTGGACATGCAGCAGGCGAGCGCGCCCGATCCCCCGGCGGTCGGTCTGCACCTGGGGCAGATTGACTGACATGGTGGTGTGGCCGCTGTCGGCGTAGTCCCGCAGCTTGCCAGCTACGAACCTGCCGATGTCGGTCTGGGCCTCCTCGGTCGAACCGCCGATGTGCGGTGTCAGGATCACGTTCGGCAAGCCTTGCAAGCTGGAGGCAAAAGGATCGCCCGCGCTCTTGGGTTCGTCGGCGAAGACATCCAGCGCAGCCCCGGCGATGTGCCCGCTGAGCAGGCGCTCGCGCAGCGCTGCATGATCAACGACGAAGCCTCGGCACAGGTTGAGAAACAGGCTCCGCCGCCGCATCTTGGCGAATTGCCCAGCGCCGAACAGGCCGGCGTTGCCCGGTCGGCCGTCGACGTGCAAGCTGACCGTCTCGGCAATCTCCAGCAGCTCGTCGAGTGTCTCGCAGCGGCGGGCGTTACCGAGCGCCAGTTTGTCGGCGACGTCATAGAAGTAGACCCGCATGCCCAGCGACTCGGCGACGACTGACAACTGGCTGCCGATATTGCCGTAACCGACGATGCCGAGCGTCCGGCCGCGTACCTCATGCGCGCCCTGGGCCGACTTGTCCCAGACGCCAGCGTGCATCCCCGTGTTTTTGTCGGTGAGGTGGCGAGCCAGCGCGATGATCTCCGCAATGACCAGCTCCACGACGCTGCGCGTGTTGGAGAAGGGCGCGTTGAAGACCGGGATGCCCAACGTAGCGGCGGCAGTGAGATCGACCTGATTGGTGCCGATGCAGAACGCACCGATCGCCTGCAGGTCAGGAGATGCGTCGAGAACACCTTTTGTCACATTGGTTTTCGAGCGGATGCCCAGGAGCTGCACGCCGGGCAGTGCGGCGATGAGTTCGGCCTCGTCTAGCGCCGCCTTCCTCGCCTCGACCTCGATACCGCGTTCGGTGAGCAGCCGTACGCCCTCAGGATGAATGTTCTCCAGCAGTAACGCTTTCATGATTCCTCGTTCGTGATGCGCTGAATGCAGCCACCAGTGTAGGAATCCGGCGCCAGCTGAAAACCGAAATCTCAGCCGAGTACGGAGGGTGCCAACTCGGTGTAGCTCTTCCAGGAACCTCGTCCCGTCGCGGCGACAATTCCGTCGAGGCAGGCATCGGTGAAGACATCGGCCGCTGCCGCCAGCAGTGCATTGAAGGCGAACACCGAGCGAATCTGATCCTCCGCAACCGATCGACGACCTGAAGCGAGGCAGAAAACGGTGTCGCCGTCGAACATCGAATGCACCGGCCGGATGGCGCGGGCCATGCCATCGTGGGCGACGGCGGCAATCTTGGTGGCTTGTGCCTTGGTCAAGGTCGCATCTGTCATGACGACCCCGACGGTGGTGGCCGCGGGTCGCTGCGCTTGACCATAGGCAGTGGCCAGCGCCTCTCGTTCATCAGCATTGGGCGTCGCCAGCAGCTGCCCGCTATCAGCCCACAATCGGCCACTCGCCGGATTGACGACTGATCCGGCGGCGTTCACGATCACCGAGGCTGCCACCGAAACGCCGGATTCAAGCTCCATCTCGGCGTACCCGAACCCTCCCTTGATGCCTCCACAGACCGCCCCGGTGCCACCGCCCACAGACCCGGTCGCAGGGTGTTCTCCGCTAGCAGCAGCGAGCGCCAACAGTCCGAACTCATGCGTTGGTCGGTTGCCGAATACACCGCCGCGACCGAGATCGAAGATCACCGCCGCGGGAACGATCGGAACCACCTGATGAGGCTCGAGACCGACTGGCCACCCGATGCGAGCCGCCTCGAGACCCTCCATGACGCCGTTCGCCGCCGCTAGCCCGTACGCGCTACCACCGGTAAGGACGACCGCGTCGATTCGGTCGATCAGCGTCGTCGGGTTCAACAGGTCCGTCTCCCGAGTTCCGGGCCCGCCGCCGCGTACGTCTACCCCCCCGACTGCGCCGCCTCGAGCCAGCACCACTGTTGTCCCGGTCAGCCAACCCTCGCCATCCGCGGTGTGATGGCCGATCTCAAACCCTTCGATCACTCGCTCATTCTGACAAGTTTGGGTCCGGTGTTGCTCCCCAGGACCGTGTAGAGCGAGGACCGCAGACCGAACATATGTTGGAACGTCGTTCCCGAGACACTAGAGGTCCCGGAAGTTCCGATGATCTTGATCGTCTTGACGCGGCCACCCCATGCGCCGGCGCCGTCGCGGCTGATGATCTGCAACTGCTTCACTGTCCCGACCGACGGCCAGGCTCCACCAATGCTGCGTGCGCTGATCACCCGAGTCCATGCCTGAGACTTGATCACTCCGTCGTAGGGGTCGCGATGGGCGGCGAGATAGGGATAGTCCCCCTTGGCGCTGTAGCCCCCGTTGGATGACGCGAACTGAGTGAGGGCTACCTTGCCTCGGTACGTGACGATCTTGCCGGCCGTCGCCCGTACGGCTGCATTGCCGTCAGTGGTCTCGCGGCTCATTCCGCCGTAGACCTGACAGGCGGTGGTGTCGCAAATGTCGTAACCGGTGTATCCGCCGAAGTCACGCAGCCGGACCGCGTACGAGCGTGCCGCAACAGCCTGCGCCCGAACGGCACCGGCTGCCCACGAGGTCGGCATCTCGGCCGGCACGACCCCTTTGACGTAGTCCTCGAGCAGCACGCGATTGATCGTCCGGCCGCCGGATCCCCTCTTGATCAACGCCACGCTGCCCCGATAGGAGCGCACCGATCCATTCGGCAGCACAACCCTCACGATCTTGGAACGAGTCGAGAAGGACCATGTGCCGGTGGACAGTCCCGTCGACTTGGTCACATAGCTGCCGCTGGTGGTTCGGTAGCTGAGCCGGTAGCCGGTGCCCCGACGCGTGATGCGCCAGGACTTAAAGGCCGGCCCTGTGGGGACGGTGTAGTGATGACCAGCCGTGTCACTGACTGTGAGCCCATTCGCCGGCAGGACCCGCAGGCTGCTGTCGCTGTCCGCGGTGATCCAGACCTTGATCCTGGTTCCGGCGGGCATGACGCTCAGCTGGGTGCCGCGATAGTAGAAAGCAAGGATCTGCTTCCAGGACAAGCCTTTCCGAGCTGCCCCGTATGCCCCGTACTGGGACATGCCCCAGCCGTGGCCCCATCCGGCGCCAGAAATGGTGAAGCTTGCCGACCTTGCCTCAGCCGCGGAGTCGGCCTCGGCCGGGATTGTTGCCAGCAGTGCCGACGTGACGATCACCATAAGTGCCAGCGCAACACCGAGAAGTCGCCTGATGCGGGAGGTCACAAGGAAGGGCGCGAACGTCGCAGAAGGAGACATGGCCATCCGTTCACTGGGGAGGTGGCTTCAGCCTGCAGGAGGTCAAGCGCGACACGCAAGTGAAGAAAAGAAATTCATGTGACGAATGTGACCTAAGGTGAATGCGATAGCCGCACCGCTAGGAGTCGAGGGTGACTTCGCTGCCTTTCTCGGCGGAGACATAGCAAGCATCGATCACCACGGCTCGGGCGAGCGCCTGCCTGCCGCGATGGTTTGTGTAGTCGCCCGATCGCACCTCGGCCAGGAAGTCCAGGACGCATTCCGCATGCAGCCCGTCGGGCGGCACAGCTGGATGCAGGCTGGCCGGTACGCCCGACATCTCGGTCCAGATGCTCAGCGCGCGATGCGGATCTCCAGGGGCACCCCACTCGATGCTGGCGCCACCGTCGGATCCGTATAGCGTGACGTAGCAATGATCTTTCGCAATCCATTGCGCCCAGCTGGACTCGAGCAACAACGTCTCACCACCCTGTAACCGCAGGAAAGCCGTGGAGAGGTCCTCCACGTCGAAAGCGCCGGACTGCACGCCGGTCTTCAGCATCTCCGGCGACACCGCGCTGCCCTTGCCTCGTGGCCCGAACTCCGCGTACGTGGCCGCGGTGACCGCTCGGACCGACGGCTCCCCCAGCAGATAGAGCGCAATGTCGAGCATGTGCACTCCCAGGTCCATCAGCGGTCCGCCGCCCGAGGTCGCCCGGCGGGTGAACCAGCTGCCCAGCCCCGGAATGCCCTCGCGGCGCAACCAGCCGACTTTGGCGTAATAGATTCGGCCCAGCAGGCCGGCGTCGATGATCTTTTTGAGGACTTGGACGTGACCGCGCCGCCGATGGTTGAACGAGACGTCGAGCACCCGGTCACTGCGCTCAGCCGCCTCCACCATGAGCCGAGCCGTGTCGGCGTGCTCGGCAAGGGGCTTCTCGGAGAGCACGTGTATGCCGGCATTCAGGGCTGCCACCGCTATCGGCGCATGCAGCGCAGTGGGGGCGGCAATGCTCAACAGATCAACCTGTCCATGATCAATCAGATCTTGCCAAGCCGCGTACCGGTGCTCCGCACCGATGTCGTACGCGTCACCGAGACGCTGCAAAGCGTCTGGTTCCATACCGGCCAGGGCGACAAGATCAACATCACCTGCAGCCGCGTACCCGGCCATATGCTGCTGTCCCGCCCAACCCAGACCGATCACGCCAGCACGAAGTCGATCACTGCGGGTCATACCTCGACGCCTTCGGCAACAACCCGACTGCCCAGCTGAGGTGCGGGCATGTCGACCACGGCTGGCGGCGCAAAGTCGGTGCCCTTCTCGGGCCGGGCCCAAAGCACCGCATTGGCCAGCACCCGCTTGATGTCGGGGTGGTGGTAGATCGGGTAGCCCTGATCGCCGGGCGAGAAGTAGAACACCTTGCCCTTCCCGCGCCGCCAACAGCAGCCGGATCGAAAGACCTCTCCGCCACTGAAGGTGGAGAGGAAGATCAACTCATCCGGCTCCGGAACGTCGAAGAACTCGCCGTACATCTCGTGCTCGTTGATCACGATCGGATGCGGAATTCCTGCGCTGATCGGGTGAGACGGATTGACGGTCCAGACCAGTTCAGTGTCACCGGAGTTACGCCAAGCCAACGAGCATGTGGTGCCCATCAGCCGGCGAAAGATCTTGGAGAAGTGGGCCGAGTGCAGTGCGAGCAGGCCCATCCCGCCCAAGACTCGCTGGTGCACCCGATCGACGACCGCATCATCGACGCTGGCATGAGTCGCATGTCCCCACCAGGTGAGCACATCGGTCGCTGCCAAGACATCCTCATTCAGACCATGTTCTGGCTGATCTTGAGTTGCGCTGGTGATCGTAACCGAGTCGCCCAGCAGTTCAGTCAGACCAGCGGCGATTGCGCCATGCATTCCATCCGGGTAGCGCTCGGCCATCGCGGCCTGATCTCGTTCCGCCCGTTCATGAAAGTTCTCGCCCCACACTGTGACGCGGATCGGTGAAGTCACGTTTGCCTAGTGTGCCCGAAGGGAGACGAACGCTGCCACGCGGCCGCCGCTCTGGTACGGCAGCACCGACTGGGTGAATCATGAGGCATGGACTCCGAGGCCTTCTCCGTGCGGCAGCTGGAACTGCGGGCATATGACCTCAGTGAGCGAACGATCCGGCGCGGTGAAGCATCCGCGGTTCGCCGTATCGAGCGATGGCGACAGCGTGCCTTCCTGATCGCCCAGTGCTCGGTGACCGCGGGCCTCGCGTGGCTGATCGCGAGCCTGCTGCTCGGTCATGAAGTGCCCTATTTCGCCGCGGCGGCGGCCATCCTCGTCCTCGGTATGGCGTACGGGCAGCGCCTCCGTCGTGGTGTGGACGTGGCGATCGGTGTAACGCTTGGCGTCGCGCTGGGCGATCTCTGGTTCGTGTTGTTCGGAGCCGGAGTTTGGCAAGTTGTGCTGGTCTGCGCAATCGCCATGTCACTCGCGACCTTGGTTGGAGCAAGCCCGGTGATCACGACCCAGGCCGGCGCCAACTCAATCGCAGTGCTGGTCATGGCGCCCAGTCCTATTTATGGAGTTGAACGCTGGACCGACGCAGTAATTGGCTCCACGCTCGCGTTGCTGGTGGCGACTGTGGCACCAAGTGGTCCGCTCCGCAAGCCAGGTGAAGTCGCGGCCAAGGTTGTCGCTGAGATGGCTGACACGTTGGAGGCTGCAGCCGATGCGCTCGCAGCTAAGGATGAGCGCGGTGCTAGTACGGTGCTGGATCGGGTGCAGGCGACAGAAAAGGATCTGGCTGCCTTCGACGTCGCTGCTGCCGAGGGCCTCGAAGTGGTCCGCTACTCCCCGTTTCGACGACGACAGTTGGGCCTGGCATTCGCACTGTCCGGCTTACACCAGCCGCTCGATGGTGCCGTCCGCAACCTTCGGATACTGGTCCGAAGGTCTGTCGTCGCAATATGGCGGGGTGATGAGGTACCTGCGGCGTATCAAGATCTGGTTCGACGGCTGGCCGAAGCGTGCAGATTCATCGCTCATGAGTTTTCCGAACACCGGCTTCCCACCGCTGCAAAGGACCAGCTGCGAGAGATCGCCGAGGCCACTTCGCATCTTCAGCTCACTCACTCCATCTCGGCCGTCGTGATCTTGGCTCAGATCCGCTCCATGGTGACCGACTTGATGGAGCTCACGGGCATGGAGTACGTAGAAGCGCGGGAGCTCATTCCCGGCATGGACTGAGTCCGAGACGCGATTTGGCGGGGCTTGGGGAGCTGACGTATGGTAAGTCACTGCCGACGCGGGGTGGAGCAGCTCGGTAGCTCGCTGGGCTCATAACCCAGAGGTCACAGGTTCAAATCCTGTCCCCGCTACAACGAAAGACCTAGTCAGGGCCCGATTGCTGTAAGTGCAACCGGGCTTTGATCATTTTCGTTAGCCATCCGTTAGCGAACGTTGCCGTCTCTGATTGCGCTAGCGCGTGGTGACGCTGAGCTTGTGTAGTCATCGACCGTCCTTGCCGACCTTGTTCGACGCCATCGACGGTCTGTGTAGTGGACCGGCCCTGAGGCGGCGATTGAACACCGACGCCGTTGACTCCGACTGTGCGAGCGACTTGCGAT
>Ga0307292_10000729_pt1 | contig 11511 bp, 9 predicted proteins | sample ER_DNA_149_FD_194471 | JGI IMG/M metagenome (GOLD analysis project Ga0307292, IMG submission 194471) | Bulk soil microbial communities from the East River watershed near Crested Butte, Colorado, United States - ER_DNA_149 | ecosystem: Environmental > Terrestrial > Soil > Floodplain | place: USA...
CGTGATCGGAGGGATCACATCCCAGAACTCGGAGATCGGCAAGCACGCGACTGAAGCGGCCGTCAAAGCCGAAGGCTGGGTGAAAGACGTCGGTGTGAACGAGTCCGGTGCGTCGAGCGCGAAATCCGGCGTCGAGAGCGACGTTCCGAAGATCATCTCGGCTTTGACAACCGGCGTCATCCACGGAATCCAGGGCCTGACATCGATCGCCTTCGGGCTCTCTCTCGCCGCCCTTAGCCTCTTCTTCCTGCTCAAGGACGGGCCTTCGATGCGCGCCTGGATCGACCGGCATCTCGGCGTGCCCCAGCCAGTTGCGCGGACGATCACCGGCGGGTTGATCAGGTCCCTGCAGGGTTACTTCCGCGGGGTCACGCTCGTCGCGGGTTTCAACGGGATCGTGGTCGGGCTCGCGGCGTTGATTCTCGGGGTTCCGCTGGCGGGGACGATCGCGGTCGTCACCTTCGTAACGGCCTATGTGCCGTTTATCGGAGCGTTCGTCGCCGGCGCGTTCGCCGTTGTCATTGCGCTCGGCGCCGAGGGGACGACCACCGCGCTGATCATGCTGCTCGTTGTCATCCTCGCGAACGGCCTGCTGCAGAATCTGGTCCAGCCGTTCGCGATGGGGTCGGCCCTCGACCTCCATCCGCTGGCCGTGCTGGTGCTCACGATCGGGGCGGGTTGCGTGTTCGGGATGCTCGGGCTCGTTCTCGCCGCCCCGATCGCCTCGGCGGCTGTTCACATCACTCGCGATCTTGCTCGAGCGCGCGCTTCCGCGTCGATCGACGCCGACGACGATCGGGCCGCTGCGGAGACGCCGCCGGAAGCACCGACGGTCCGCGCTTAAATAGCCGCTGCGCGCGCCCCGTCCAATGCGTCGGTTCATCCCGGGCGGATGAAGACAGCTCTTCGTCTGCTGCGGACGATGCCATGGCAGGGCGGTTCGGGATGAAACCGCTCTGCAGACCGAAAGGAGAGTCGTGGACGAGCTGGGGGCAGGATTCTGGCTAAAGATGATTGGTGTGATTTTCGCCATCGGCATCGCCGGATTGGTCGTGTTCTTCATCATCGGCGCGGCGTGGTACGCGTGGGGATTCCTGGGCGCGTTTCTCTTCCTGATCGCGGTGCTTGCAGTCATCGCCTGGAGTTACGACCGCTCGCACGCGAGGCGGTACGACGATCTGAGCGACGCCTAAGCCACCGAGTTGCTTGCGTCGAGAGGCCTGACGCCCGCAAGTAGTTGCTCCTCCGGCCCGACCAGGCCCAGTTCGCCCGCGCGAGCGATCGCCTCGCTGCGGCTTGACACGCCGAGCTTTCGGTACACGGAGATCGCCTGGGTCTTGATCGTGTTGCGCGAGACGAAGAGGCGCTCGCCGATCTCGCGAAACGACAGGTGTGTCGACAGCAGCGGCAACAGACGTAGCTCGGCGGCCGTCAGCGCCGAGTTTCCGCTTGCCCCGTCCGCCGGCATATCGTCGACCTCGGCCGCGAGCGTGTCCACCCCGGCCGAAAGCACGCCCAGCTTCGGCTTCGCCTCGAGGATTGTGCGCGCTTCCTCGAGCATCCGCTGTGCGCCTTTGCGGTCCCTCATGGTTATGCATGCGTAACCGACCTCCAGTCGGACCTGGATCGCCAACCACGGGAGCGCGTAGGTGAGACTTGGCAACAGATTTTGGGCGAGCGTGAGCTGGTGGCGGGCCTTTTCCCACTTGCCATGCCGAAGCATTGCTCGAGCAGATGCGGCAAGTGCCAGGGCGCTTGTCGAGTAGCTCTTGAGCTCGGTGTCTTCCACTAACTCGCATGCCTCGATTGCGAGCCCCTCGGCCTTCTGGAAGTCCCCTCGCGCGCCGGCGAGAACCGAGCGTTCGCCGAGTGCCATGACCCGCGTCTCGTTGGAGCCGTGCCGCTCGGCCTCGAGGGTGGCTTCCTCGAGAATCGAATCTGCCTTCGCGTCGTCGCCGAGAAGGATCGCTGCGGCGCCTTCGACGAGAAGCGCCGACGGTCGCCATGTGGCACCGCGGCGTAGCCTCGAACGTGCGGCAACGGCGTCGGTCCGCATCTGCGCGGGGCCGCTCGCGCACATCGCCGATCGCATCACCGCTATGCACGGGCGGACCGAGGCCACACCCTTCCTCCGTGACGCGACACCCCGCTCGGCCGCCTCGAGCCACCGTTCTGCTTCTTCCGGGCGGCCGCGGACCGCGTGCGTCCGGCAACCGTTGATCGCCACGGCGGGGTATTGCTCGAGTTGCTCGTCGTCGTCGAACGGACGGAGCCAGCTCTCGAGCGTTGCAGCCCGGCCGCTCTGATGAACCTTGAGCGCAATCGAGCTGAGGATCCGGGCGGCACCGTCGGTGTCGCCGGCCGCTCGCGCGTAACCGAGCGCCGATTCCGGGCCATCGTGCGCCTCGAACCATTCGGCTGCGCGAGCGTTCAAGACCGGAACAAGCTCCGGCTCCTCGTCGACGAGCTTACGACGCAGGAGGTCGCGGAAGAAGCGGTGACAGCGGTACCACTCGCGATGCCGATCAAGCGGGACGAGGAACACGTTCAATCGCTCGAGCGCCGCGAGCGCGACGGCGGAATCGTTGCGCTCCAGGACCGCGTCACAGAGCGGGCCGCACAATTTCTCGAGTACCGACGTCCGCCTGAGAAACTCATACAGCTCCGGCGACAGCTCTGACAGGCACTCGGCCTCGATGTAGTCGGCGAGGTAGCGATCGTCCCCTCCAATGTGCACCTCGCCGTCCGGAAGCTCGAGCAACTCTGGGCAATCGCGGGCGGCCAACGCGGTCAGGTAGATCCCGGCGGCCCAGCCTTCCGTCCGCTGTAGGAGCTCGACCATCGCATCCTCCTCGAGCTCGACCGCGCAAGTTCTCAACAACATCTCCGCCTCACGGCGGCTCAGCGCGAGCTCGTAGGCGCCGAACTCGAGCAGCGGCCCTGCGGCGCGATACGAAGCGACCGGAAGCTTCGGCTGCCTGCGGCCCGCGAGCGCGGCCATGGATCGGGGCGGGAGGTTCTGGATCAACGTCGCGATGATCGAGATCGCGTCCTCCGACTCGAGCAGATCGACGTCGTCGAGCACCAGCACGAAGGGTGATTCACCGGATGCCAAATGAGCCGCGAGTCGGGGCACGACAGCACCCCAGACCGAGGGCTGCTCGGAGCCGAGGGCCTCGACCAGAGGCGACTCGATCGGATCGATCGAATCGAGGGCCGCGGCAAGATGCCGCAGCAGAACAACTGGATCGTTGTCGCGCTCGTCGATCGAAAGCCATGCGAACGGTCGCGCATCCTTGGATGCCCACTGCGCGAGAACAGTGGTCTTTCCATAGCCCGCCGGAGCAACGACGACCACTGTGGGAAAGGCGCCGGCGGCGCGAAGTCTGTTGACGAGGGCTGTCCGCGAGACGCTGCCTCGGCGGACATCCGGAATTGTCAGCTTCGACTCGATCACGTCGAATGCGAGGTGCCTCTCCGGTTCGACGAGCACGGCCTTCGCGCCGGCATCTCGAAGCGCGACAATCGGCCGCGCTCCGAAGCCTCTGAGGGCTCCTGTTGGCTCTAGGACGACCATCTGAAACCTTTCGACTCCTCAACCCGTGGAGGGAGAGACGAGACGAACAGACTGGAGCAAAGGGTGGGCGGCATCCGGACTCCCTTCGAAACGGGCGAGGCTTATCTCCCGGGGGTGCGAGTATCGCCCACGTACATGGCTCTGACTACTGTGGAAAACACCACAGTTTTGCCGGGTGCAGGCACCACAGGGCGATGTAGGTTTACTACAGGCCGCAGATCGGTTTTCTTCGGTTTCCGGGAGCGAACACGTGTCGTGAAGCGGCTTCCGGGGGTCTATTCGGCGATCGCGCGACCGCCGGTCGCCTCGACGCTGACAAGCTGTTCGCCGACCGCCCACAGCGCAAGCTGCGTACGCGACGTCAGCCCAAGCTTGTGGAGAACGTTCGAGACGTGCGTGCGCGCCGTTCGCTCGCCAATCCCGAGCTGCCGCGCAATCTCTTTGTTCGCCCTCCCTTCGCCGACAAGTGCGACGACATCGAGCTCGCGAGGAGTGAGCGCAGCCGCAGAACGTGTTCCCCCTTGAAGCGTGGACATGAGTCCTCGAGCCACCGCAGCATCCAGCTGAAGCTCTCCACGGTGTGCAGCACGTATCGCCGCCGCAACTTCGTCCGCGTCGGCGTCCTTGAGCAGGTAACCCGAAGCCCCGGCTTCGAGGGCTCGCTGCACGCGCTCGGGCTCACCGAACGAGGTCAACGCCACGACGTCTACGTCGTCGTACCGGGCTCGAACCATCCGCGTCGACTCAATCCCGTCTACAGGTCTCATCTGCAAGTCCATGAGCACGACGTCGGGGCGCATCCCCTCGGCGTCGAGTCGCTCGAGCAGGTCGAGCGCCTCCGCTCCTCCTTCCGCGTCGCCGACCACGTCAAGATCACTTTCCCCTTCGAGAAAGGCGAGCAGGCCGCGACGCACGACGGCGTGATCGTCGACGACGAGGACGCGGATCTTGTCGTCGTCAGCCGCCATCCGAACCCGCCGCCGATTCCACAGGAACCTCGACCCGGACCACCGTTCCCACTCCGAGAGTGCTCCCAACGGTCAGATCGCCGCCGATGTCGGCCGCGCGGGTTCGCATCGATTCGAGGCCGTAGTGGCCAGGGCAATCTGCGGTGTCGTCGAACCCCCGGCCGTCGTCCGAGACCTCGAGGGAGACACGCTCCAGGTGAGCTTCGACTCTGACCGTCGCCGAACTCGCGGCGGCGTGCTTGGCGACATTGGAGAGCGCCTCGCGGCCAATTGCGAATAGCTCCTCCTCCGTGCGAAGGTCGACTGCAAGAGGCGAGTCGGGACCTTCGACGTCGATCGTCAAGCCGCTCGGCCCGCTAAGCGTCGAGGCCTGTTGGGCGAGAGCGGCAACGAGACCGAGTTCGAGGGCGTCACGCCGTAACTCGAAGATGAAGGCGCGCATCTCTGCCTGAGCGGCTCGCGTCAACTGGGTGATCGCGCCGAGCGACTCCCGGACCTGGCCGGAGGACTCGCCGCGATCGTTCCCAAGCGCCTTCTCGGCCGTGCGGGTGTGCAAGGCGGTCGAAAACAGCGCCTGCGAGACGGAATCGTGAAGGTCGCGCGCGATTCGGTGCCTCTCCTCGATTGCCCGCTCCCCCTCTCTGCGCTGAGCTTCCGCGAGCGCTTCGCCTGACCGTTCCCGCTCGGCAACGAGCGCGCTGAGGAAGAGAGTCGTCAGCGCGCCGATGACGATGTAGATCTGCGTGCTCAGGGTTCTGTGGTCGATCGGCTGCCTGAAGAAGGCCCCGCTCTGATGAGCGGTGGCGCCGATCGTCACCAGCGCGGTAATCGCAATCGCGACAGTCGCCCCAGGTGGCCCATACCGAAAGGCCGCCCAGATAAGTGCCGGAAAGACCATGTAGGTCACCGGGCCGGTACCGGAGACCGAGACAAATGCAAGCGCGGTGACGAATGCGACGAGGAAGAGGCCGTCCCAGCTGCGGACGCGCCGCCAGGCCGCCGCGGGATCGGGTGCCCACGCAAGCATCAACGGGACGACGACCAGTCCTCCGGCCGTATCCCCCAGCCACCACGTGCGCCAGAACTTCGGGATCTCAGACGCCTCGATTACTCCACCCAGCAGCATCGACGCGGTCCCGACCGTCGCGCTGATTGCCGTGGCGATCCCGATCGCCACGAGCATGCCGCTGACCTGCTCGGGCCTGTCGAGCGCGGCGCGCCGGCCGATGAGCCGGCGAAGAAGCAATGCGCCGACGACAACCTCGGCCATATTCCCGGCCTGCTGGCCGATCAGGCTTCCGAGCGGGAGGGAGTGGAGAAGCTCACCGTTGAGGACCAGCTCAGCGATGAAGATCCCGGGCCACAGGCGCAGCCCCCACAGATAGAGCGCGGCGATGCCGACGCCGGCGGGTGGCCAGATGGCAGAAACCGACGCGGTGTAGCGGAGAGACTGCCCGAGCTTTGCCGAGGCGTAGTACGCGGCCGCGAGCAGGAGAACGCTGCCGACGTACCTCGATTGCAGCGTGAGCTCGGCCGGCCTCCACTGGATTGTGGGCCGCGAAACGGCAAGTGGTGTCTCTGCCGCTGGGTGCCTCCTTCCGACGACGGTTTGCCGAAGAAGAGGAGGCTACACTTGTTTGAAAGCTGCGCCAAATGACGTAGGCGCGAACGTACGAATGCCGCTTTCGTTCCAGACCTCCGCGGGGCATGCTTTCGCGGACAAATAGGTGCACCGAAGAGGAGGGCTCGCGGTGCAGGACAAGCGAGGTGACCCACTGCGGCCCTGGCCAAGATCGCCCCTACTCGGCTGTCGATGAACACAACGTCGCGCGCTTACGCCGTAGGCGGCTTATTGGCGACGGGGACCGCCGCCGCCGCTGCGGCTATCTGGACCACCGTCCCGAGTTCTGTCCTCGCGAACGCCGAGACCATCGGCATCTTGCGCGGGCTTCTGATTGCCTCGTGGGTCGCCGCGGGCGCGTACATGTGGTCGGAGCGGCCCGAGAGTCGGCTTGGTCTACTCCTCGCGGGCGCGGGGCTCGTTTATGCCTTGACGTCTCTGATGGCCTCGGCTGACCAGTTGACCTACACGGCGGGCAGGATCGCGCTCGCTGTGTTCCTCGTCTACTTCGCTTACGTGTACCTGTGCTTTCCGGGAGACCGTGTCGTCGCCGACCTCAATCGTCGTTTCATTACGGGTTTCGCTCTCGCAAGCGTCGCCGTTTGGCCATTTGTGCTCGCCTTCTCGGACCGACTTCCCGAGGGAGGCGCCCTGAACGCATGCAGCAACCGCTGCCCGGCGAACGCACTTCGCGTCGCCAGTGTCTCCGACGGGATCTCCGACTCCTTGGACGCGATTGTCGGTGTCGTAACCACAGTGGGCCTGCTCGGAACCGCCGCGCTTCTTGTGTCGAACGCGCGCTCTCCCGCGCGTCTCCGTCGCCGCGCGGTGGAGCCGGTGGTGTTCGCGTACGCAATCTTAGTCGTTGCCTACCTTGCAAACGCGATCGGCGATTTGAGCGGGGGGGCGCTCGACGCTGCGCAGGTCGCCGCGGCCACCGGTGCCTTCCTCACCCCTGTTGCGATGCTCGCCGGTCAAGCACGAGCGCGGTCGTATGCCTCCGTCGCCGCCGGCCAGCTCGTCACTCGCGGCCAAGCCGAACGCATGACCCGTGCGCGACTCCAAGAATGGTTGCGGGACGCGCTCGGCGATCCAACGCTCGAGGTGGCCTTTTGGGACCGGCTGCGCCTGGGCTTCGTCGACGTCGACGGCAACTTGATCGACTGGGCCGACGCCTCGCCGGGCCGCGCCGTGACGCCGGTCAATAACAATGGCAGGCCGTTCGCTGTAATCGCGCACAGCGCGTCGCTACAAGAAGCCACCGATGTCGTGGACGCTCTTGCACAGACGGCGCTGATGCTGCTCGAGAATGCGCGACTCGTCGATGAGCTCCGCGCCTCGCGGGCGAGGATCGTCGCAAGCGCAGATCAAGAGCGCCACCGCCTCGAGCGCGATTTGCACGACGGCGCGCAGCAGCGCCTCTTTCTGCTCCAGATCAAGCTTCAACGTCTTCGGCGCGGTCTCGCGGACGAAGCGCTCGTGGGGGAGATCGAGGAGATCGAAGCCGACGCAGCAGCGGCGCTCGAGGAGCTGAGGGTGCTCGCTCACGGGATCTTCCCGACGGTCTTGGTCGAGAGTGGTGTCCCCGAAGCCCTGCGCGCATTCGCGGTCGATGCGCCGATTCAGGTAGACGTGACGGACCACTGGATCGGACGCTGCTCGCCGACGATCGAGGCAGCGCTCTACTTTTGTGCCCTCGAAGCGATCCAGAACGCAGCGAAGCACGCGGGCGTGGGCGCACACGTAAAGGTGGACCTCGATCGTGATGGTGATCGCGTCGACCTCACCATTGCGGACGATGGCGTGGGCTTCCAACCAGGTGGCAGCTTCGATGGAATGGGCTTCGTCACGATGCGCGACCGAATCGGCGCGGTCGGCGGCGAGCTCGAGGTCATTTCGGAACCGGCGGCAGGCGTCACCCTCCACGTCAGCATCGCCGAAGCGCCCCTCCGGCCGTCAACCGAAGTCCGCGAGTCACCGCAATGGCGATCCGTGTAGTTCTGGGCGAGGACAGCTTTCTCGTCCGGGAGGGCATCGCCAGCGTCCTCCGCGATCTCGACGATGTAGAGCTCGTCGACACGGCAGAAGATCTCGACGAGCTCCGCGCATCCGTGGAGCGGACGAAACCGGATGTGGTGGTGACTGACATTCGGATGCCGCCGAGCAACACCGACGAGGGGATTCAGTTCGCGGACGAGCTTCGCTCCTCCCATCCCGACGTCGGAGTCGTGATCTTGAGCCAGCACGCGGAGCCCCGTTACGCAATCGCCCTGCTCAGCGCCGGCTCAGGACGCCGGGCATACCTGCTCAAGGACCGGCTCACAGACGAGGCCGAGCTGAACCTGGCACTTCACAACGTCGCAGCGGGTCTGTCTTTGATCGACCCGCGCGTCGTCGAGAAGCTCGTCACTGCGCGCGAGAAATGGGACTCGGAGCTCGGAGCCCTGACTCCGCGCGAGTTCGAGATCCTCGGTCTCATCGCGCAGGGGCGCAGTAATAGCTGGATCGCTTCGAAGTTGACGATCACCAAGCGGGCCGTCGAGCGCCATATCAACGCAATCTTCCTCAAGCTCGACCTGGGCGAGCCCGAGGACGTGAATCGTCGTGTCCAAGCAGCCCTCCTGTACCTGAGCGGCGAGGACAGCTGAGCCCCAAGCAGAAACGCCGATGCTCATCTCCTAGCGGAGCCGTCACCCGTCGATTCTTGGGTTGTAACCTCACCCCGTGGGCAGAGGAGGCAGATCGATGCTGATCGGGCTGGCGAAGTTTGCCGTTCTGTCCGGCCTGATCCTCTTTCTGGCCTGGCTTGCCGGCACCGGCCGGGTGGCCTACGTCATGATCATGCTCTGGATCGCCGCCGGACTGGCATACGCCGTTCTCGATCTCGTCGGCTACCAGATCGTGAAGAGAGAGAGGCGGGGCTAGTAGGCCGGGGCGCGCGCCGCGGTGCTGCGGTCTTGGGGGGCAACCAGCCCCGCGCCCGTTAGTAACCACGCGACGATGGCCCCGAAGACAAAGCCGCCGACGTGAGCGAAAAAGGCGACGCCGCCCCCGTTCGCGGCCGAGCCGAAGAGCCCGAAGTTCGCCTCGATCAGCTGGTAGAGGAACCAGGCGCCGAGGAAGAAATAGGCCGAGATCCGCACCGGGAAGATGACGATGAGCCCGAACACGTTCGAGTTCGGGTAGAGGACGAAGTAGGCGCCGAGCACGGCGGCGATCGCGCCGCTCGCGCCCAGATTGGGCACGCGCGCCTCGGCCGCGGTGCCGAAGGCGAGCGTGGCCAGCGTCTGCGTCATTGTCGCGACGAACCCGCCGGCGAAGTAGAACGCGAGGTAGCGGAGCGCGCCGAACGCGTCCTCGACGTTCTTGCCAAAAACGGCTAGGAAGAGCATGTTGCCGAGGATGTGATCCCAGCTTCCGTGCAGGAACATCGCGGTGATCCAGCTGACACCCCAGGACTCCGGGCCACTACAGCTGTTGTTGACCGTGCAGGGATAGAACGACGCCTCGAACACCGCGTGGCGCAGGTGCGGCAGCTCGTAGAAGAGCCAGACTGCGAAGTTGGCGACGATGATCGAGACGTTGACGATCGGGAACCGCCGAGCCCGCAACCCATCGGAGAGCGGAAGCACCGGTCCAGTCTCTCACCGTCTCCGTCCCGGGTTCAAACCGATGACTCTGGGCGATTTGGAGAGCCGAGCGCGTGAGCGACCGCGCCGATCCGCCAGCAGCGCCTTCGCATGCCCTGCGATTGCCGGTCGCGACCGTGAAGAAGCTCGCCCGTGTCATCCCGGACGCCGTCAAACGATTCTTCGCGGATCAGTGTCCGCAGCAAGCGGCTGGAATCGCCTATCGGGTGCTGTTCTCGATCGCACCGCTGGCGATCCTGCTCGTCTCGATCTTCGGGCTCGTGCTGCAGGACGACGACCTCCGCCAGGAGGTCGTGGAAACAATCGTCGACGCGCTGCCGGTAACCGCAGCCGGCAGACAGGACGTCGAGGATGCGATCACGGCGATAGCCACACCGGCCAGCGCCGCCGGGCTCCTGAGCTTGCTCGTCTTCGCCTGGGCGGCGAGCGGGATGATGACGGCCATTCGAGAGGGGCTCGAGCGCGCGATGGACGTCACCGAGACGCGCCCGCCGGCGCGCGGGAAGCTCGTGGACCTTCTGCTGATCGTGGGCACGGCCGTCCTCGTGCTCGTCACGGCGGGAATCACCCTGCTCGGCGATCTCGTTCAGCGAACCTCGGGGAAGCTGGGCGAGTTGATCGGCGTCGGGGCCGGCACCCTTGCCGGTGGCCTTGTGCATGCGGCCTCGTTCGTTGTCTCGATCGTCGTCGTGTTGCTGCTCTACCGGTTCGTCCCGGCGCGGGGGCTCCGCTTCCGCGACGGTCTCGTCGGAGCGATCGTCACGGCCCTGCTCCTACGCCTGATCGCGCTCGCCTCGGGCTGGATCTACGAACGAACAACTCGGCTCAGCGTCGTTTACGGCTCGCTCACGTCGGCGCTCGTCTTCCTCTACGCGATGTATCTCTACTCCTCAGCCTTACTTCTCGGTGCCGAGGTAGCGGCGGCATGGTCACGGCCCCGTCGAGAGGGACCCGGCGAGCCGATCCTCGTCCAGCTCAAACGCGGGGTGCTCGGACTCTTCGTCACGCAGAAGGTTTCGCCGTCCGATGAGCCGGCCCGAGACGCGAGACCTGACCGGTCGGCCGGCCCGCGAACGATGCCGCCCGACCACTGATCATCACCGCGGGGTTCGGCTTTCAGTTCGGCCGACATAACCGGTCGGAAAACGCTGCTCGCTGCTCGGCGTTCGCACGAGCGTCCGCGGCGCGGTTGTAGCGGCCGGGCGCTAGGCCCTGCCAGAGGACGTCGGGAGTCACGCCCGGCCCGATCGCCGTTGCCCGGTAGCGCGTTCCCTTCCCCGCTGGACGACCACCGTGGGGAAAGAACCCGTAACAGAAGATCCCTTTCGGCCGGTGGGTCACGAAGCTGTTCTCGCGATGCCAGCCGGATCCGTACCTCGAGTCGAGTGTGTCGACGTAGATGAGCCGCCCGTAGCCGTCGAGCGGACTCCGTGCTGCGTTGTGTGAAAGCCGTAGACCGGCTTGCCTTGGTAGACCAACGAGCCATAGAGATGATCGAAACGACGGTAGGTCCAATCGGTCTTGACCCTCAGCGCGGCCAGCGGCCCGGTCCAATGCGAGAGGCGAATGTCCCAGGCAGAACGGGCCCCGCTCGCGAACACCCCGTAGTTCGGAAGTGACCGCTGCCATGCCTGCAGCGCCCAGTTCGATCCGTCCGGCGCCGTGCAGGCAGCGACGAGCCAGGCGAGCGGCTGG
>Ga0307292_10000736_pt1 | contig 11473 bp, 9 predicted proteins | sample ER_DNA_149_FD_194471 | JGI IMG/M metagenome (GOLD analysis project Ga0307292, IMG submission 194471) | Bulk soil microbial communities from the East River watershed near Crested Butte, Colorado, United States - ER_DNA_149 | ecosystem: Environmental > Terrestrial > Soil > Floodplain | place: USA...
CAGGAAGATCCCGGCCGCCACGAACGAGGTGGCCACCCAGAAGAGCGCGAGCTGGACGTGCCAGGTGCGCATCAGGTTGTAGGGGAAGATCTTCGCCAGGTCGAAGCCGAAGAAGCCATCGATCTCGGCGCGATAGTGCTGCGAGGCCGCGCCGACGAAGGTCTGCAGCAGGAAGAGCGCCGCCATCACGAAGAAGAACCACGCACACGCGCGCTGGGCCGGCGTGAGCGCAACGTCGCCCGGGGCGCGGAACGACAGCGTCGCCTGTTCGCGGCCATGCCATCCGAGCCGTCGCCCCCAGCGCCCGAAGGCGCCGAAGAGCAGCCCGATGCCGCCGAGCAGCGCGATCAGCGACAGCACCGACCACACGATCACGTCGGCCGTCGGCTTGTTGTCGACGCGCGGCTCCGAGGGCCAGTTGTTGGTGTAGGAGTAGTCGTGACCGGGGCGGTCGGTCGAGGCGGCCCACGCCGTCCAGGCGAAGAACGCGGTCAGCTGGCGCAACTGCGTGCGGTCGGTGATCGCGTTCGGCCGCAAGCCGTGCTCGGTCGTCGGGTCGGAGAAGAAGCGGCTGTAGTAGGGCACGAGGGCCCGGAAGGCCTGGGCCTGCGGCGCGGTGAGCGTCAGCGTCCTCGTGCGCTTGTCGTAGCGGTTGGCGCGGAAGTCCTCGATCGTCCTGCGCGCGGCCGAGTCCGATGCGTTGCCGCCGTAGGAGCGCTTGACGAGGTCGGAAGAGCGGCGCAGGTAGTCGGCCGTGAAGTCGGGGCCCAGATAGGCACCGTGGCCGAAGGCCGACCCGTATTCCATGAGGCCGTTGTGCAGGAAGACCTGCTGGCCCTTCGAGATGTCGTCGCCGGTGTAGAGGACGCGACCCTGCGCATCGACCACGCGCTGTGGCACCGGCGGGTGCGCCATGTAGGTCCGGTAGGCGAGCAGGCCGAGGATGAAGAACCCGACGAGCATGACCAGGACGACCGCCTGGATCCACCCTCTGGAGACCAGCAGCGGGCGCCGAGCAGAACCCTCCATCCCGCCATCATTCCGTCCCCACGCCACCGCTGCCAACGCGGCGCTCCCGGGGCAGCTTGCGGCTTCCTACGGTTGCGACGATCGCTCGAGCAGGCGACGCACCTCCCGCGCGACCTCGAGGTCCTCGCGCGCGGTGACGACGAGCGCGCGCGCCGGCGCGCCCGGCGCGCCGATCTCGGCGTCGGCCGTGGCGTCGGCGTTCGCCTCGGCGTCGAGCTGCACCCCCAGGAACCCGAGTCCCGCCGCTGTGCGCGCGCGGATCTCGGGCGCGTGCTCGCCCACGCCACCGGTGAAGACGAGCGCGTCGAGGCCGCCGAGGGCGGCTGTCATCGCGGCGATCTGCGCCCTGAGGCGGTGGACGTAGACGTCGATCGCCAGCCGGGCGTCGTCGTCGTCGCGCCCCAGCACGGCGCGCATGTCGGCGTCGCCCGCCAGGCCGCGGACGCCGCCCTCGCGATCGAGCCCCTGCTCGAGGGCGTCGGCGTCGACCCCGTGGCGCAGCAGCCACAGCAGCAGCCCGGGATCGACGTTGCCCGCGCGCGTGGCCATGACGAGGCCCTCCAGCGGCGTGAAGCCCATCGTCGTGTCGACGCACACGCCGTCGCGTACGGCGGCCAGCGACGCCCCGGCGCCGAGATGGCAGCTCACGACCCGCGGCTCGGCCGCGCGCCGCGAGGCGTACGCGTGCGACAGGCCGTGGAAGCCGAAGCGCCGCAGGCCGAAGCGCTCGCGCCAGGCGCGCGGCAGCGCGTACGTCGCGGCCGCCGCGGGCAGCGCCGCGTGGAACGCGGTGTCGAAGCAGGCGATCGCGGGCACGTCGGGCAGGGTGCGGCCGACCGCGGCCATGCCGGCCAGAGCCGCGGGCTGGTGCAGGGGCGCGAGATCGGTGAGCTCGGTCAAGGCCTCCACGACGCCGTCGTCGACGAGCACGGCGTCGCGAAAGCGCGCGCCGCCGTGCACGACGCGATGACCGACGGCATCCGGCGCCGTCAGATCGGCGAGCGCCGCCGCGAGCGCGTCGCCGTCGTCCGGCGCCAGGTCGCGCTCGGCCTCGAGCTCGTCCCTGGGGCCGAGCAGCCGGAGCTTGAGGCTGCTGGAGCCCGCGTTGACGACGAGGACGCGCACGCTAGATGCGGTCGGCCACCTAGTGCGGCCAGGTCCAGTCGCGCACGTCGGGGGAGTCGTCCCCGTGCTCGCGCGTGTACGCGCGGTGGCGCAGACGCTCGTCGACCATCTGCTGGCGCAGGTGCGCCGCGCGCGGGCCCAGCCCGGGCACGCGGTCGATGACGTCGATCACGAGGTGGAAGCGGTCCATGTCGTTGAGCATGACCATGTCGAAGGGCGTCGTCGTGGTGCCCTCCTCCGTGTAGCCGCGCACGTGGAGGTTGCGGTGGTTGGTGCGCCGGTAGGTCAGGCGGTGGATGAGCCACGGGTAGCCGTGGTAGGCGAAGATCACCGGCCGGCTGGCGGTGAAGAGCGCGTCGAACTCGTGGTCGGAGAGCCCGTGCGGATGCTCCTCGGAGCCCTGCAGGCGCATGAGGTCGACGACGTTGACCACGCGCACCTTCAGATCGGGCAGGTGCTCGCGCAGCAGCGCGGCGGCGGCCAGCACCTCGAGGGTCGGGATGTCGCCCGCGCAGCCCAGCACGACGTCCGGCTCGACGCCGGCGTCGCTGCTGGCCCAGTCCCACGTTCCGATCCCGCGCGTGCAGTGCAGGATCGCCTCGTCCATCGCCAGCCAGTCCAGCGTGGGCTGCTTGCCCGCCACCACGACATTGACGTAGTCGCGGCTGCGCAGGCAGTGGTCCATGACCGACAGCAGCGTGTTGGCGTCCGGCGGCAGGTAGACGCGGATGATCTCGGCCTTCTTGTTGACGACGTGGTCGATGAAGCCCGGGTCCTGGTGGGAGAAGCCGTTGTGGTCCTGGCGCCACACGTGCGAGGAGAGCAGGTAGTTCAGCGACGAGATCGGCCGCCGCCACGGGATGTGGCGGGTGACCTTCAGCCACTTCGCGTGCTGGTTGAACATCGAGTCGACGATGTGGATGAACGCCTCGTAGCAGTTGAACAGGCCGTGGCGGCCGGTGAGCAGATAGCCCTCCAGCCAGCCCTGGCACAGGTGCTCTGACAGGACCTCCATGACGCGGCCGTCCGGGGCCAGGTGGTCGTCGCCGTCGCGGCGCTCGGCCACCCAGGCGCGGTCGGTGGCCTCGAAGAGGGCGTTCAGCCGGTTGGAGGCGGTCTCGTCGGGTCCGAAGACGCGGAAGTTCTGCTCGCCGGCGTTGGCGCGCATGACGTCGCGCAGCCAGCCGCCGAGCACGCGCGTGGCCTCGCTGCTCGTCGTCCCCGGGGCGTCCACCGCCACCGCGTAGTCGCGGAAGTCGGGCAGCGAGAGGTCGCGCAGGAGCAGCCCGCCGTTGGCGTTCGGATTGGCGCCCATGCGCCGCTCGCCCTCGGGGGCCAGCGCCGTGATCTCGGCGGCGAGCCGCCCGTCCTCGTCGAACAGCTCCTCGGGGCGATACGAGCGCATCCACGCCTCGAGCGCGGCGAGGTGCTCGGGGTTCTCGGCGAGCTTGGCCAGTGGCACCTGGTGGGCGCGGAAGGTGCCCTCCATGGGCTGGCCGTCGACCTCCTTGGGCCCAGTCCAGCCCTTGGGCGTGCGTAGGACGATCATCGGCCAGCGCGGCCGCTCGGTGTCTCCTTCGCGCGCACGCGCCTGAATGGCGGCGAGGTCGCTGACCACCTGGTCGAGCGTCTCGGCCATGAGCTGGTGCATGGTCGCCGGGTCGTCGCCCTCGACGAAGTACGGCTCGTGGCCGTAGCCGACGAGCAGCGCCCGCAGCTCGTCGTGCGGGATGCGCGCCAGCACAGTCGGGTTGGCGATCTTGTAGCCGTTGAGGTGCAGGACCGGCAGCACCGCGCCGTCGCGCGCCGGGTTGACGAACTTGTTGGAGTGCCAGCTGGCCGCGAGCGGACCGGTCTCCGCCTCGCCGTCGCCCACGACGCAGCAGACGAGCAGGTCGGGGTTGTCGAACGCCGCCCCGTAGGCGTGGACCAGCGCATAGCCCAGCTCGCCGCCCTCGTGGATCGAGCCCGGCGTCTCAGGCGCGACGTGGCTCGGGATGCCGCCGGGGAAGGAGAACTGCCGGAACAGACGTCGCAGCCCCTCCTCGTCGGGCGTCATGCTGGGGTAGACCTCGCCGTAGGTGCCCTCGAGGTAGGTGCTGGCCACGAGGCCCGGACCGCCGTGCCCGGGCCCGGTGACGAAGATCGCGTCGAGGTCGTTGGCGCGGATCACCCGATTGAGGTGCGCGTAGACGAAGTTCAGCCCGGGCGTGGTGCCCCAGTGGCCCAGCAGGCGCGGCTTGACGTGCTCGATGCGCAGCGGCTCGCGCAGGAGCGGGTTGGCGAGCAGGTAGATCTGACCGACCGACAGGTAGTTGGCGGCGCGCCACCAGGCGTTCAGGCGCTCCAGCTCATCGGCGGCGAGCGGGCCGGGTGGGGCGGTTGTCTGGGTCTCGGTCATGACCGCGAACCGTACGGACTGCGGTTGGCCACGCGCATTGCGCTGACGTAACCGGCGCGCTCGCGCTCGGCCCCGTGACCCACCTCGTGGAGGACCCGAGCATGCCGGCGGCGCGCAGCCGGTTGACCATCTGCGCGGCACGCAGGTCGAAGTCGGCGAGCGCGCGCTCGCGGCGGGCGAGCCAGCGCTCGGCGCGCGCGATCGCCTCCTCGAGCAGTGCGAGGCACAGCTCGTAGTCCTCGGGCTCGGTGCGGCGGCCTGCGGCGGGCCGATGCCCGCGGGGGTGTCGCCCGGAGGCATCCAGGCGCCAGTGCCCTCGCCGCGGACGGCCGCCGCGGGCGCGTGCCGTGGGTGTTGTGACGGTCACCTTCCCAGCATCGCCGGCCGCGGCGCCACCGCGGAACCGTGCCGACCACGACGGCTCTCGCGGGTTTCCCGCGGTCGGCGGTAGCCTCGCCGGGATGACCGCGTCGCCGACGCAGGTTCACCTGAGCCATCGCGCCAACTGGCTGAGGGCCGCCGTGCTGGGCGCCAACGACGGCATCGTGTCGACCGCGAGCCTCGTGCTCGGCGTTACCGCATCCGGCGCGTCGAGCACCGCGATCGTCACGGCCGGGATCGCCGGGCTGGTCGCCGGAGCGCTCTCGATGGCCGCGGGCGAGTACGTGTCCGTCAGCTCGCAACGCGACGCCGAGCAGGCCGACATCCGCCTGGAGGAGCGCGAGCTGCGCAGCGACCCCCAGGGCGAGCTGCACGAGCTCGCGGGGTTCTACGAGGCGCGAGGCCTCCCCCCGGCGCTGGCCGGCGAGGTGGCGCAGGCGCTTTCGAGCCATGGCGCGCTGCAGGCGCACCTGCGCGACGAGCTGGGTCTCGACGAGCAGCGGCTGGCGCGGCCGCTTCAGGCCGCCTGGGCCTCGGCGGTGTCCTTCTCGGCGGGAGCGGCGCTGCCGCTGGTGGCCGTAGCGGTGACGCCCGTGGGCGCGCGGGCCGGGATCACCGTCGTCGTGACCCTCGTCGCGCTCGGCCTGCTCGGCGACCTCGGCGCGCAGCTGGGCGGCGCGCCGCGGCTGCGCGCCACGGTGCGGGTCGTCGCGTGGGGGGCCATCGCGATGGCGATCACCGCCGGCATCGGCGCCCTCGTGGGCGCCGCCACGTGACCATCCAGGTCCCGGAGCAGCCCCCACCCGCTGCGGTGGATTGCTGAGAGCTCTCCGGAGGGTTACGGACTGCAGAGCAGTTCCCTGCGCGGATTGCGTGCGCCTCGCGGCGATGCAGACTCGCCACATCAACCGACCGCAGGAAAGGACCTGGACATGAGCAAGCTCTTCCAGTACGGGGGCATCGTCGCGAGCATCGTGCTTATCGCCTTCGGCGCCGGCTCCATCGTCACCGGCTTCAACGGGCGCGACCGCGTCCACAGCGACCTGGCGCGCGAGCAGATCGTCGGGACGCCCGACTCGAGCATCCCGAATCAGCTCGTCAACAACGGCACCAAGGCCGAGGCCTTCGCCAAGGTCATGCGCAAGCACACCCTCGAGGCCACGGGCGGCCAGACCTACTCCCAGATGGGCCGCTACATGGGCAAGGACGGCAAGGCGACCAACGACGAGAAGCTCGCCGCCGTCGACCCGAAGAGCGGCAAGCCCGTCGACAACCCGCTGCGCAACCTGTGGGTGACCGAGACGGCGCTGACGACCGCGCTGCACTCGTCCTACTTCGCCGAGAGCGTGGCGACCTTCGCGATCGTCATGGGCTTCGCGCTCATGCTCACCGGGGGCGGCTTCCTCGTGCTGACCCTCCGCGTCCTGCGTGTCTTCGGCAAGGAGAGGACCGACACCGAGCCGGCAGTCTCGAAGGGCGGGGTCGCGGTCACCAGCTGATCTCCCGCTCGCGGGAGCCATGTCCGGCGTCACACGAAGCCCCCGCCCCCGCGGGGGCTTCGGCGTCTTGCCGTGGTTTTCCGCACCGCTGCGAGTGTTTTCCGCACCGCTGCGAGTGGTTGCGCCGGATGGCACGTCCGCACTCGCAGGTCACGATCGGGACACCGTCCTCCTGCACTGAAAGGGGAGCACACCATGTTCAAGACCATCATCGTCGGCGTCGACGGCCGCGAGGGCGGTCGCGACGCGCTGGCCCTCGCCGCCTCGCTGCGGCGCGTCTTCGCCAGCGACCTCGTCGCTGTGCACGCCTTCTGCCTCGACTACTACCTCGGCCAAGGAGCCGACGGCCAATACGAGAAGGTCGTCCACGACCGTGCGGTGAAGCTCGCCGCGAACGAGGTCGAGCGCGCCGGCGTGGCGGCGCGCGCGTTCGTGGTCGCCGATGGCTCGCCCGGCCGCGCCCTGCACCATGCCGCGACCGCCCACGACGCCGACCTCATCGTCGTCGGCTCGACCCACCGCGGGCTCGTCGGCCGCGTGCTGGCCGGCGACGTGACCGCTGGAACGCTGCATGGCGCCCCGTGCCCGGTCCTCGTCGCGCCGCGCGGCCATGCCGAGCACGGCGGTGAGCTGGGCACCATCGGGGTCGGCTTCGACGGCTCGCCCGAGTCGCGGTCCGCCCTCTCGTTCGCCCACGAGATCGCCACGGCCGTCGGGGGGAGCCTTCGGGTCATCGACGTGGTCGCGCCGCCCGATCCCGGCGGACCCTTCCCCGCCTACCGCCCCGATTGGACCGAGCGCGCGCACATGCACCGCGAGGAGGCCGAGCATCGCGTGGCGGCCGTGCTCGCCGAGCTGGGAGAGCTCGCCACCGGCGCGCTGCCGTCCGGCGACCCCGCCACCGAGCTGGCCCACGCGGCCGAAGACCTCGACCTGCTGGTCACCGGCTCGCGCGGCTATGGCCCCGTCCGACGGCTGATGCTCGGCAGCACCTCCACCAGGCTGGTGCACGAGGCGCCCTGCCCGGTGCTGGTGCTGACGCGCGGCTCACAAGGGGACGCCGAGGCCGCCGAGGCCGCGTCGGCCGCCGCCCAGGCCTCCTAGAGGAGCCGCGCATGCTCGCTGGCCGCGCCCGCACCGTCCGCTGCCTCGCATCCGTAGTTCCCACGGACGCTGTCGGCGACCCCACACGGATGCCAACGCGTCCCGCGGTCAGCACCCTGGAGTCGATGGCACGCCACCCCGATCCCGACGCCGGGCCCCTGCGCGTCGTCGTGGCGGGAGCCGGAGTGGGCGGCCTCGAGGCGATGGTCGCGCTCCGGGGCCTGGTCGGGCACCGCGTGGCCCTGACGCTCGTCGCCCCGCAGGACGACTTCACGGTGCATGCCCTCGAGGTGTTCGAGCCGTTCGGGCTCGGACGCGCTCAGCGCTATCCGATCGCCGCGCTGGCGGCCGACCTCGACGCAGGCTTCCGCCGCGACGCGGTCGCGCGCGTCGAGCGCGACGACCGGGTCGTGCACCTGCAGTCCGGGGATGAGCTCGTGTACGACCGGCTCGTGCTCGCGGTCGGGGCCTTCCCCTACCCGGCCTATGAGCACGGCCTCTGCTTCACGCGCGCGCACGACGCGGAGGCCTTCGACGCGGTCGTCGCCGACCTGCGCAGCGGCCGCGCGGAGCGCATCGCGATCGTCGTTGCACCCGGGTGCACCTGGACGCTGCCGGCCTATGAGCTGGCGCTCATGGTCGCGGCGCTGGCCGCGCCACGGGAGGTGACCCTGGTGACGTACGAGCCCGAGCCGTTGAGTGCGTTCGGGGCCCCGGCCGCCCAGTGGGCGCGGGCGGCCCTCAGCTCTGCCGGTGTGCAGATGCTCGCGGGCGTTCGGGCGACCGTGCCGAATCCCACGAGCGTGCAGCTCGCGCCCGGGGCCGTCCTGGCGTGCGACCGCGTCGTTCACCTTCCGCTCCTGGCCGGTCCGAACTGCCCGGGAGTCCCCTGCGACGCCAGCGGCTTCGTGCTCGTCGACGAGGCCTTCCGAGTCCTCGACGGCGACGATCTGTTCGCTGTCGGCGATGCGACGGCAGGCCCGTACAAGCAGGGCGGGTTGGCCGCTCAGCAGGCCGACGTCGTCGCCGAGCAGATCGCCTGGCACGCCGGAGCCGAGCATCGGCCGCGCCCGTACCGACCCGTCCTGCGAGGCCTCCTGCGCACGGCGGACGGCCCCCGCTACCTGCGGGCCGCGCCGCCGGGCCAGGCCACGTCGGCCGAGGTCTCCGACCAGTGCCTGTGGTGGCCGGCCAGCAAGGTGGCCGCGCGCTGGCTGACGCCCTGGCTCGCGACCCGGGATCTCGAGCAGCGCCCGTCGCCGACGCTGCGCAGGCTGCCGACCGGCGGCATCAGCAGCGTCACCGAGCGATGAGCGCTGTCCGTAGTCGCCCGCACGAGAGCGGCGGATCGGCCCCGATGGCGGCGGGACGCTGCCCCGCAACCATCGTCGCATGAGCGCACTTCCCGCTTCCATCGCCGTTCGAGCCTGCGAGCCCGGGACCCCGGACGATGCGGCCGTCGTCGCCCTCGATGGCGACGGCTCGATCGTCGGGCGCGGGACGCTCTCGCGCCTGTACGGCCTGCGCGCCGAGGTCCGGATCGATATCGCTCCCACCACGACCATCACCCTCACGCTCATCGACGCGCTCGAGCGCGAGGCGCGCACGCGCGGCCTCGAGCGCCTCGAGCTCGACGCAGTCGCCCTGTCGGACTCGACTGTGGCGGCCCTTCGCCAATGGCGGCCGATCGCCGACGAGCTCCGCGCCTCGCACCCCTATCTGACCTGGTCCACGACCTCGGTGAACTCATGACCCACACTCCCCATCGCGTTGTTGTTGCCGGCGGCGGCGTCGCCGGACTCGAGGCTCTGCTCGCGCTCCACGCGCTGGCGGGCGACCGAGTCGAGCTGACGCTCGTCTCTCCCACCCCCGACTTCGTCTACCGCCCGCTGGCGGTCGCCGAGCCGTTCGCGCTCGGCCACCAGCGCCGGACCCCGCTGGCGCAGGCAGCTCACGCCACCGGCGCAGCGTTCGTCCCGGCACCGCTGACCTCCGTCGATGCCGCGGCCAAGACGGTGCAGCTCGGCGATGGGCGGGAACTCGCCTACGACGCCCTCGTACTCGCGATGGGAGCCGCCGCCGAGCCGGCCTACACCACCGGCAACGTCTTCACGTGGGACGACTCATGCGAGGTCGACGCCGTCGGCGGGCTGCTGCGCGACCTGGAGGAGGGCTACAGCCAGCGCCTGGCGATCGTCATCCCCCCCGGCCCCGGATGGCCGCTGCCCGCCTACGAGCTCGCCCTGCTGATCGCGAGCGACGCGCGCGGGATGGGCATGGACCCCGAGATCACGCTCGTCACGCCCGAGCGCGCGCCGCTGGCCATCTTCGGCTCGCGCGCCGTCGAGGTCGTCACCGCGGACCTCGAGCGCGCCGGCGTGAAGGTCGAGCTCGGCGCCTACGCCGAGGTCGACGAGGGGCCACCGCGCGCCATCGTCATGCGTCCCTCGGGCCGACGTCTCGAAGTCAGCCGCGTCCTGGCCCTGCCGAAGCTGCGCGGCCGCACTCCCGACGGTGTCCCCGCCAACCCCGACGGCTTCATCACGGTCGACGCCCACGGGCGCATCGCCGGGATGGACGGCGTGTGGGCCGCGGGCGACGGCATCGACTTCCCGGTCAAGTTCGGCGGCCTGGCCACCGAGCAGGCCGACGCCGCCGCCGCTGACATCGCCGCCAACGCGGGCGCGCCTGTCGAACGCAAGCCCTTCCGCCCCGTCCTACGGGGACGGCTGCTGACCAGCAGCGGCCCGCGCTACCTGCGCCACGACGCAGCGGGGGGCGACGGCGAGGGCGAGGCGACCACGCACACACTGTGGTGGCCGCCAGGCAAGATCAACGGCCGCTACCTGACGCCGTGGCTCGCCGCGCTCGACGAGGACACGATCGCCGACCACCTCCCGCAGTCAGGCGGGCTGGCCGTCCAGACCGACCTGCACCGCGAGATCATCGCTTCGTAGGCATAGCTCTCGTAGGCGGCCACGCCGCGCTGACCGTCCGAGCCGGGCGATAGGCAACGCACGTCGAGAGAGTGGCGTGAGCGACGACACCCCACTCGTACGACCGCTACGGTCGAACGGGTGCAGAGCGGGCCGGTCATTCGCGGGCACCACGGCACGTCGGCCACGCGTGCTGCCGTGATCCTGCGCGACGGATTCCGGCCCAGCGACAACGACTACGACTGCCTCGGGGACGGCGTCTACTTCTTCGAGGACGGCGCGGCCGAGGCCGGCGCCTGGGCGATGCGAGCGCATCCGAGCGAGCCGGCGGTCGTGCGGGCCGACGTCCGACTCGAGGACTGCATGGATCTCAAGGACAGCATCGGCTGGGTACCGCTGCTGGCGCAGGCCTACGATCAGATGCTCCGCGTCAGCCGCGAGCACGGTGTTCCGCTGCCCCGCCAGACCAGCAACACTCACCGGCTCGACCGCGTGCTCATCGAGGTCACGGTTGCGATCCTCGAGCGCGAAGGCACACGGATTCGTGCCGTACGCGCCGTGTTCGCTGAGGGAGCGCCCGCCTTCCCGGGCTCGTTTCTCAGCGAGGGGTTCCATGTCCAGGTCGCGGTGCGCGACGCCGACCTGATCAGCAACGTCGACGTCGCGCCGGCCGGCGCTCTGGGCGCGGATCGTCCACCGTCGCGCGCTGGCGCCAATGCAGCGAGCCCCGTGGTGGACCCTGCGGATGCCGGCGAGAGGATGCGCCGGTACTTCGAGACCGCGTCGGACGGGGACCTGGCCGGCGACATCCGTCGTGCGGTGGCGCAGCAGCCCCAGCAGGGCGACAGTGCCCGCCGGATCACCCGCAGCGGGTGATCCACGCTCCCCCACCGCCCGCCTAGCGTGCCCGCGATGGGCCAGGCGATCGGACAGGTCCTGTCGTTCGGGGTGGGCGTCGCGCTCAGCCCCGTCCCCATCATCGCCGTCGTGCTCATGCT
>Ga0307292_10000745_pt1 | contig 11404 bp, 12 predicted proteins | sample ER_DNA_149_FD_194471 | JGI IMG/M metagenome (GOLD analysis project Ga0307292, IMG submission 194471) | Bulk soil microbial communities from the East River watershed near Crested Butte, Colorado, United States - ER_DNA_149 | ecosystem: Environmental > Terrestrial > Soil > Floodplain | place...
TCATCGCTACGTCGGGATGCAGTCCATACCGAGCCGGGCGTGGGATTCATCGGGATCAGGTTGATGTGCACCCACCCCCAATGGCCGCGGCGCCGCAAGACCTTGGCGAGCTGCTCGGCGCGAAAAGCCTGATCGTTGATATCGCGAATCAGGATGTATTCGATGGAAACCCGGCGCTTGGTCGTTCTCGCGTACTCCCACGCTGCGTTGACCACTTCCTCGACGTTCCACCGGGTATTAATCGGCACCAGTTCATCGCGCAGCTCGTCATCAGGGGCGTGAAGCGAGAGCGCGAGAGTGAGAGGAATTCCTTCGGTGGCGAGTTGCTGCATCCGCGGCACGAGCCCGACTGTCGAGACCGTGATACCGCGTGCACTGAGTCCCATACCATCGGGAGTCGGAGTGGTCAACTGTCGAACGGCGCCGATGACCGCGTTGTAGTTGGCCAACGGCTCACCCATGCCCATAAACACGATGTTGCGGACCCGCCCGTTACCGCCGGGAACCCGGCCGCGGCGCAGCTTCCGCTCACCGTCCATGACCTGCTCGACGATCTCAGCCGTACTCATGTTGCGTTGTAATCCGGCCTGTCCGGTGGCGCAGAAGGGGCACGCCATCCCACATCCTGCCTGGCTGGAGACGCACATCGTGACTCGATCTCGGTAGCGCATCAAGACGCTCTCGACGAGTGCACCGTCGTACATCCGCCACAGGGTTTTGACAGTGGTATCGCCGTCACATCTGAGTTCCCGGATCGGCGTCAGCAGTCTCGGCATGAACTTCTCTGCGAATGTCTCGCGCATCCCGATGGGTAAGTCAGTCCACTCCCCAGGGTCGTCGCGCAGCCCCTCGAAGTAGTGCGCAGACAGCTGCCTGGCCCGATAGGCAGGATGACCGAGTGCCTCGATGTACTCGCGACGCTCCGCCGGGCTCATATCGGCCCAGTGGCGGGGCGGCCGGCCTCGACGAGGATGCTCCTCAACGACGAGCTCCAGCGAACGGTTCATCCGCCGGGCACCAGGAGATACATCGTCAACCAGGCTACGGGCGCAGCCACCAGTAGCGAATCAAGCCGATCCATGACTCCGCCGTGCCCGGGCAAGAAGGAACTCATGTCCTTGATTCCGAGGTCCCTCTTGATCATGGATTCGATCAAGTCACCACAGCTGCCGACCACCACTAGACAGACGCTCAAAATGATGCCGACCCAAAACGGAACGTGGAGAACAAAAATTGCCATGCAGATGCCAGCAACCGTGGCGAACACGAGTGACCCGGCGACGCCTTCCCATGACTTCTTCGGACTGATCTTCGGGGCCATCGGATGCTTGCCGAAGAGCACTCCGGCGACGTATCCGCCGGTGTCGCTCATCACCACGATCAACATGAAAGTCACCACGCGAAGAGGGCCCCGACCCTCGGCAAGCATCAAGGCCGCAAACGAGCCGAGCAGTGGCACATAGCCGATGATCAGCAAGCTTGCGGCGATATCGCCGACATATCCCGCAACACCCTTCGGCATTCGCCAGATCAGGCTTGCCAGCACGGTCAGCGCCAAGGATGCCAACAACACGCTCGTGGTGGAGAAGATCACCGGCTCCTGGCGGCCCGCGAAGTAGGAGCCGACGGAGATCGCGACGCTGCCTATCACGATCGGCACGATTGCCGACGTCATGCCCTGTTTCTTCAGCGCCTCGTGCAATTCGACCGAGGCCAGTACCAGTGCCACCGCTACCAGCGCAACGAAAGCCGGCGGCAGATAGACCAAGCTGAGCACGACGTACGCGCCGAGGCCAACCCCAATGCCGATTGCTGCCGGCAGATTGCGCCCGGCACGGCCGTGCGTTTGCGCCGGTACGGCCGGTGGCTCAGTCAACATTAGACCTCGAGCAATTCGGCTTCCTTGTGCTTGAGGACATCGTCGATCTCGTCGACGTGCTTTCGGGTGGCGGCGTCGAGCTGCTTCTCCGCCCGTACCACCTCGTCCTCACCGACTTCCTTGTCCTTGACCATTCGGTCCAGGGCTTCCTTGGCCGTACGACGGGCGCCGCGGATGGAGATCCGGGCATCCTCGGCTTTGTGCTTGGCGAGCTTGATGTATTCCTTGCGCCGCTCCTCGGTCAGCTCAGGAAGGGTGACGCGAATGGTGGTGCCGTCGTTGGACGGATTGACCCCGATATCGGAGTTGCGGATCGACTTCTCGATGTTGGCCATCGCCGACTTGTCGTACGGGGTGATCAGCACGATCCGGGCGTCTTGCACATGAAAGGTGGCGAGCTGTTGCAGCGGCGTCGGCGAGCCGTAGTAATCGGCCATCAGCTTGGCGAAGATCGCAGGGTGCGCTCGACCGGTACGAATGGCCGCAAACTCTTCCTTGGTGTGCTCGACCGCATTCGCCATCTTGATCTCGGCTTCGCGCATAATGTCGGCGATCAAAGCGTTGCCTCCTTAGGCGTGGACGATCGTTCCGATCTTCTCACCCGACACCACACGGACGATGGTGCCGTCAGTGTCGAGGCTGAAAAAGATCATGGGGAGCTTGTAGTCACGAGCCATACTGATCGCCGTTGCGTCGGCGACCTTGAGATTCCGCGCCAAATAGTCGTCATAGGTCAGCTCGTCGAACTTGATGGCATCGGGGTGTTTGCGAGGGTCAGCCGAATACACCCCGTCGACACCCTGCTTGCCCATCAACAGCACCTCTGCGCTGATCTCCAGGGCTCGCTGGGCGGCGACCGTGTCGGTCGAAAAGTACGGCATGCCAGAGCCGGCGCCGAAGATGACGACCCGACCCTTCTCGAGATGCCGCTCGGCGCGGCGCGGGATGTACGGCTCGGCCACCTGCCCCATGGTGATGGCGGTTTGGACGCGCGTCTGGACGCCGACTTTCTCTAGGAAATCTTGCAGGGCTAGGCAGTTCATGACGGTGCCGAGCATGCCCATGTAGTCGGCCCGATCCCGCTCCATCCCGTGCTGCTGCAGTTCGGCGCCGCGAAAGAAATTGCCGCCGCCGACGACGACGGCCACCTGGACGCCCATCTGCACCACGATGGCGATCTGCTTGGCTAACCCAGCGACGACATCAGGGTCGACGCCGACCTTGCCACCACCAAAGACCTCACCCGAGAGCTTCAGCATCACGCGCTTGTACGGACCATTCACTCGTCGGGTTCCCCTCTTCGTCGTTGGGAGCTGTTCGCGCGATGCCGACGCTCGCAACTCGGCGTTTGTTCGAGCTGTTGCTACGTCCCGGCCGCCTCGAAGCGTACGAACCGCAGCACCTTGATCCCGGCCTCGTCGAGCTGTCTGCCAACGGGCACCTTGTTGTCGGTCACTGAGGGCTGATCCAGCAACGCGACGTCTTTGAAGTACGCATTCAGCCGGCCTTCGATGATCTTGGGAAGAGCCTGCTCAGGCTTGCCCTCCTCCTTCGCGGTCGCCTCGGCGATGCGCCGTTCGTTATCGACCAGCTCGCGCGGCACCTCATCGCGGCTGACATATTGCGGGCGCATCGCGGCGATCTGCATGGCGACGCTGCGGGCGGCAGATGGGTCCGATCCCTCGTACTCCACGAGTACTCCGACCTGCGGAGGAAGATCGGAGGCGCGACGGTGCAGATAGACCGCGGTCTGGCCGTCGAAGTAGGCCGCGGCGCTCACCTCGAGCTTCTCCCCGATCTTGATGGCCAGCTCCTCCACGGCCTCCCCGACAGTCTGGCCCGAAGGGAGGGTTGCAGCGTTGGCGGCGGCAACGGTGTCGGCCTTGGTCGCGGCCACGGCTTTCACGGCGTCGTCGGCCAAATCCTGGAAAGCCTGATTCTTGGCGACAAAGTCGGTCTCCGCGCCGAGCTGGAGCAGAGCACCATCGGTGGAGGCCACCAGACCGTTGGGGGCGGAGCGTTCTGCCCCCCGCTTGGCCGCTTTGGCCTGGCCGCTCACCCGAAGGATCTCAACAGCCTTGTCAAAGTCGCCATCGGCTTGGGTCAGCGCCTTCTTGCAGTCCATCATGCCTGCGCCGGTCGCGTCGCGAAGCGTCTTCACATCAGCAGCGGAAATCGTTGCCATGAGTTTCGGTCGTCCTCTTATCTGTTATGGGTTAGGTGTCGTCAGCTGTGCGTCGAACCGGTAGCCGGGTCATAGACGTTCTCCGGGTCGGGGTTGTCTGACTGGCTCTCCAGATCGCTTTCCTTGTCGGCTGCTTCCTCGGCCTCGAGCGCAGCTTCCTCGGGCTGCTCCTCGCCGGGCACCGGGGCGGCGTCAGCCGCGGGCACATCATGAGGCGTGGCAGGTGCCGGTTCCTGGGACGCGACAAGTAGCTCACGTTCCCAGTCCGGCATGGGCTCGAGCTCGGCCTCAGTTCCGGTCTGCGCGCCCGAGCGCGCCATCAGGCCATCGGCGACGGCATCGGCGATCACTCGAGTGAGCAAGGAGACGGAACGAATCGCGTCGTCGTTACCGGGGATCGCGAAATCGACCTCATCGGGATCGCAGTTGGTATCGAGGATGCCGATCACCGGGATTCGCAGCTTGCGCGCCTCGTCGACCGCCAGGTGTTCCTTCTTGGTATCGACGATCCAGACTGCCTGAGGAGTCCTGGTCATGTCTCGGATGCCGCCGAGGGTCCGCTCCAGCTTCTCCTTCTCCCGACGCAGCCCGAGCAGCTCCTTCTTGGTCAGACCGGACGCGGCGATGTCGTCGAAGTCCAGACCTTCCAGCTCCTTGAGCCGCTGGATGCGCTTGATCACGGTGTGAAAGTTGGTCAACATGCCACCCAGCCAGCGCTGGTTCACGTACGGCATGCCGACTCGGGTTGCCTGCTCGGCAATAGCTTCTTGCGCCTGCTTCTTGGTGCCGACGAAAAGCACCTGGCCGCCGCGCGCCACCGTGTCCTTGACGAAGGCGTAGGCGCGATCGATGTAGGTCAGTGACTGCTGGAGATCGATGATGTAGATGCCGTTGCGTTCGGTGAAGATGAACCGCTTCATCTTCGGATTCCAACGGCGGGTCTGGTGTCCGAAGTGGACCCCGCTCTCAAGGAGCTGTCGTGTTGTGACGACGGCCATGGCCGCGTTCCTTCCTTGCCGGCAGCTGCGCGCGCCGGCGTTCGGTTGTTTCAGCACCGAACCTTTCGGCGCTGCCTGATGCTCCCGCGACACGTCCTCGACGATGTTCTTCTCGGTCAAAGTCGAGACCGAAAGTATCGCCCGGCCCGGAGGCCGGTAGTAAGCATGCGAAGTCAGACCTGATGGCAGGCCTGCACAGGTGAGTCTATCCACAAACGCCAGGGCCCTTCGGCGCCTCATCCACAGATTCCCCGAAGGGCCGCACGATTCGACGCGACATCCGGAGACTGCCAACATGCGGGCGCTCCATAGATATTTGCGACTGGCACTCTTCGCGATGGTCTGCCTGTGGGTGCTGACGGTTCCGGCTCCTGCTGTAGCGGCTGTCCGGCTGCCCACACCCGCCGGTTGGCCGCTCAGCGGATCCCCGGTTGTGCAGCGCGGGTTTGATCCGCCGACGGTGGCGTGGGGGTCAGGTCATCGAGGGATTGATCTTGCCGCCAAGCCTGGTGATGCTGTTCTTGCCGCGGCGGACGGCACAGTGGCATTCGTCGGATCGATCGCCGGCAAGCCGGTCATCAGCCTCGACCATGGTCCGGTCCGCACCACGTACGAGCCTGTGATCAGCGCATTGCAGGTCGGCGAGCGCGTCGCGTTGGGGCAAGTGATAGGCCAAGTCGGTCAAGGTGGGCACTGTCGAGGTTGCCTGCATTGGGGACTGCGCGAGGGCAAGAAGTATCTCAACCCGCTGCTTCTCCTCGGCAATGGCAGTGGTCAGCTGCGTCTGGTTGCGGAGACCCAACGCACGATCGCGGAACGCGCAGCTAGGGCCCGGGCAGCGGCCGCTGCGGCGACGCCGGCTGGGCTGAGCAGTGCATCGGTCGGACGGCCAGGAAGCCATGGGTTCCTCCGACCCGTCCCTGGCGGGGTGACCTCGGCGTTCGGCATGCGGCTGCATCCGGTGCTGAAGGTCTGGAAGCTGCACGACGGCACCGACTTCGGCGCCGCCTGTGGCGCCGCAATACGTGCGCCGTATGCCGGAGTAGTGACGCGGGCTTACTACAGCCCCGCGTACGGCAATCGGCTGTTCGTGAGCCACGGCCGTGTTGCTGGGGTTCAGGTCGAGACAGCCTTCAATCACGCCGCGCGGTATCTGGTCCGGCCCGGACAGCGGGTCACTCGGGGCCAGGTGATCGGTGCGGTGGGGAGTACGGGCCTCTCGACCGGCTGTCATCTGCACCTGATGCTGTGGCTCAATGGGCGACTCAGCAACCCCATGAGCTGGTTATGAGGAAATTTCGTTCAAGCCCGGGGGTGGGCCTGCTCGAACGCCGCACGTAACCGTTCATTGGTCACGTGGGTGTAGATCTGCGTGGTGGCCAGCGACGCATGCCCGAGCATCTCCTGGACGCTGCGCAGGTCTGCGCCACCCTCGAGCAAATGGGTGGCCATCGCATGACGAAGTCCGTGCGGACCAAGGTCGGGCGCCCCCTCGGTCAATCGGAGCGAGCGGTGGACGATGCGTCGTACCACCCGAGGGTCGATACGTTTGCCACGCTCGCCGAGGAACATCGCTGGGCCCGAGTCGCCAGTGATCAGCTGCGGCCGCGCCCTCGCGAGCCAAGCCTCGACCGCACGCACTGCCGGCACACCGACAGGGACAGTTCGTTCCTTGCTGCCCTTGCCGAGCACCCGCACCACGCTGCGCTGCCGATCAAGATCATCAACATTTAGGCCGCATAGCTCGGAGACCCGGATTCCGGTGGAGTACAGCAGTTCCAGGAGAGCAACATCGCGCGCAGCCACCGGTCCCCCAGTTTCACGAGCTGTCGCGATCGCTTCATCGAGCATGCGCGCCGCCGTTGCTTGCTCAAGAGTCGGCGGCAGCACCCGGATGGACTTCGGTGATCGCAGATTCGCCGCTGGATCGGTGGTCACACGTCCCGTTTCGTGAGCCCAGGCGAAGAACACGCGCGCCGCTGCCGCCCGCCGCTGCAAGGTGCTGCGAGCGTGACCGAGGGTGTGCTGCTTGGCGAGCCAGCTCCGCAATGCCCTTAGGTCGACTTTCGCCAGCGATTCGACGCCCAGCCGATCAAGATGGCAGAACAGATCGATCAGATCAGTACGGTAGGCGCGTACGCTGTGCTCAGCCAGGTTCCGCTGTGCTCGGAGATGGCGAACGTAGTCCGCCAAGATCACCTCGAACTGCGGCGGCACATCGCGCTCAGCCACGTCAACACTCTGAGTCACCGGAGCACGCATTCCAAGCGCGCCACGCGGTACCCTCACCGGCGTGCCACCTCAGACCAGCACCATCGCCGAGCTACGGACCGGCGGCGCGGTGCTGCCGATAGTCCGCTGGGGTAACCCGATCTTGCATCGCCGCACTCGGCCTGTGACTGCGTTCGATGACGAGCTACGCGACCTATTGCGCAACATGTTCGCGACCATGTACGCGGCCGAGGGTGTTGGTCTGGCTGCGACCCAGGTAGGCGTCGATCTGGCGGTATTCGTCTACGACTGCCCCGATGATGACCAGGTACGACATGTCGGCGTGATGTGTAACGCCGAAGTCAGTCTGCCGGAAGGCAAAGAGCGGAAGTTGCACGCCTCCGATGAGGGCTGTCTGTCCTTGCCAGGCGCGTACATTGAGCTGGCTCGGCCCGATCATGCGATCTGCCGCGGCCAAGATCAGAACGGCGCCCCCGTTGAGGTGGTGGGCACCGGGCTGCTCGCTCGCTGCTTGCAGCACGAGACCGACCATCTCAATGGCATCGTGTTCGGCGACCGGCTCGCCGGACGAGCTCGCAAGAAGCTCTATGCGTTGCACGAGGACGCGGCGGACCTCTATCCGGAGGATTGGCCAGTCATTCCACGGGCTGACAACGCGTAGCACGCAATCGCCGCCGCAGCGGCCACGTTGAGTGAGTCGATGCCGGCGAACATCGGGATACGGGTGCGCACTGCGGCGCCATCCGACCAGTGTTTCGAGAGCCCGGTGCCCTCGGTGCCCAGCAGCACGGCAAGCTTGGTTTGCCGCGGAATGCTGCCAGCCAGCTCATCGAGCTCGGTGGCGTCCGGCGCTAGGGCGAGCGCGACCGTGAGAAAGCCGGCCGCAGCCAACATCTCGGGTGCTCCGCGCCAATCCCGCAGTCGCGCCCAGGGCAATGAGAACACCGCACCCATGCTCACCTTGATCGATCGGCGGTACAGCGGATCGGCCGCCCGCGGCGCGAGCAATGCGCCATCCCAGCCCAGACCGGCAGCGTTCCTCAGGATCGCTCCGACATTGGCGTGGTCAACGATGTCTTCCAAGACAACGAGGCGCCGCATCGCGACAAGGTCCTCGACGGTATGCCGTTGTTCGCGGTGCAGCGAGGCCAGAGCTCCGCGATGAACGTGAAAGCCAGTTATCTGCTCGGCAAGATCTTCCGTCACGACGAAGACCGGCACGGCAGGCCACCGCTGCACGACATCACTTAGACCCTCGAGCCAACGCTCGGCAAGCAGAAACGACCGCGGCTGGTAACCGGCCTCAATCGCGCGGCGGATGACCTTCTCGCCCTCAGCGATGAACAGGCCTCGCTCTGATTCGAGGTGCCGACGCAGAGAGGTCTCCCGGAGCCGGACATAGTCGGAAAGTCGGGCATCCTCGGAGTCGGCGACGGTGAGCCTCACTAAGATCCTCCCCTGATGAACATCGTTGGCACGTTGGCTTGGCAACCGGCTCGTGAACATCCCGAGCTCCTGGCGCGACCGGTCAAGGATGCGGTGGCCGAGCTTCGCCTGGAGTGCTTCGTCGCTCGCATCGATCCCAGCAACGCGGACACAGCCCAATTCTGTGCTGCGTACGATGTGCCGCTGACCGTCTCCGCAAACTGCGTTGTAGTAGCCGGCCGGCGCGCCGAGACGTCGGTCATGGCAGCGTGCCTGGTCCGGGCCACAGACAGAGCAGATGTCAATCGAGTCATCCGCAAGCGACTCGAGGTTCGCAAGATCTCCTTTGCCGCAATGGATGAAGCAGTACGCGAAACCGGCATGGAGTACGGTGGCATCACTCCGATCGGCCTCCCACCCACATGGCCCATCCTGGTCGACGACGCCGTGGCCGCGCTGGACATGATCGTCATCGGCAGCGGCATCCGCGGCAGCAAGATCGCTTTGGCTGGCCAATCAGCGGCGAGGCTGCCGAACGCCGAGATCTTGGCCCTAGCGATCAGCTCAACAAACTGACGATCGCAGCAACGCCGACGACCACAATGATCACCCGATAAATCGTCGGCGGGATCTTCCGGCCCACCCTGCCACCAACCTGGGCGCCAAGAACCGATCCCACCGCAATCGCAATCGCCGCGGGCCAGTTCACCTCACTGACGATCACGAACACCACCGCCGCAATGCTGTTGACGATCGTCGCCAGCACGTTCTTGATCGCATTGATGTACGGCAAGGAGCCCACCAATCCAATGCCCAAGATCGCGATCAACAACACGCCCTGAGCGGCTCCGAAATAGCCGCCGTACACGCCGGTCAGTGCGACAGCCAGCCACAACAAGGTCGACCCAGGTATCTGCCCAGCCTCCGTGCCGAGCCGGGCACGCCGGTAGGCCAGTTTCTTGGCAATGAAGGGCTGCAGAATGACCAGCACGCAACCCAACCCGATCAAGATCGGAACGATCGCGTCAAACGCTGCCGCCGGCAGCCAGAGCAGCAGTAGAGCGCCGGCAATTCCGCCCAGGAGTGAGGCGCCCCCCAACCACAGCAGGCGCTGGCGGTCACCGTTGAGTTCTCTTCTGGTGGCCCAGGCGCCGGAAAGGGATCCCGGCGCCAGGCCGACCGTATTGGAGACGTTGGCGATCACTGGTGGCACACCCAGCGCAAGCAAGGTGGGAAAGGTAATCAGCGTCCCCGAGCCGACAACGGTGTTGATCAAGCCCGCGAGCCCCCCGGCGCCGAAGAGCGCCAGGAGGTCGAGCCAGGTCACTGTGTCAGGTTTGGCTGGCTCTCCTGATCAGACTGGCCGTTCGGAATCGCGGGAGCTGAGGCCGGTTCGGGAGTGATGAAGCCCGTCGGCAGCTCCGGTCGCGCCGGACGCTCCAACTCCTGAGCCTCCTGAATCGCCTTCTCGACGGTCCGCCGCGCGGCCTCTTCCTCTGCCTTGTTCTGCCGTTCCACCTCTTCTTGCACATCGATCTTGGCCGGTGCAGTGAACTCGCCCTCAGCGCTACGTGGAATGGCGCTTGAGGCGGCCTTGCCGACCACGCTGCCGAGACCCTTGAGTGCATCGTTCAGCTCGCTCGGCACGACCCAGACCTTGTTGGCGTCACCGCGTGCGATCGCCGGCAGCATCTGCATGTACTGATAGGCGAGCAACGCCTGGTCCGGCTGGCCGGCGTGAATGGCGCTGAAGACCGTGGTGATCGCCTGCGCCTCGCCTTCCGCGCGGAGCATCTTGGCCTGCCGATCGGCCTGGGCTCGCAGTACTGCAGCCTCGCGATCGCCCTGTGCACGCAAGATCGCGGATTCCTTCTCGCCGCCGGCGGACAGAATTTGTGACTGCCGTTGCCCCTCGGCGAGCAGGACCATTGCCCGCTTGTCCCGCTCGGCCCGAGCACTCTTCTCCATCGCATCCCGGATCGTGGCCGGAGGCTCGATCGCACGGAGCTCGACGCGATTGACCTTGATGCCCCACTTGCCGGTTGCCTCGTCAAGCACTACCCGCAGCTTTTGATTGATCTCCTCACGACTGGTCAGAGCCTGCTCAAGATCAAGCCCACCGATGATGTTGCGCAGAGTGGTCATCGTCAGCTGCTCGATCGCCTTGATGTAGTTCTGGGCCTCGTACGCGGCGCGTACGGGATCGATGATCTGGAAGTAGATGACCGAGTCGATGTTGACCATCAGGTTGTCCTCGGTGATCACTCCTTGCGGCGGGAACGGTACGACGTTCTCCCGCATGTCCATGTTGTAGCGGACTTTGTCAAACAGCGGCACAACCAGATGGGGCCCCGGCTCCAATGTGCGCCTGAACTTGCCGAGCCGCTCGACCACGCCAACTCGTTGTTGGCGGATCACGCGGACAGCGTTGCCTATGAAGAAGATCACCGCCAGCGCGATGGCCAAGACGACGATCAACGACGCGAGATCCACGATCTTCCTTCTCTCTAAGGGAGTTGCCCGTACTTCGGGTACACAACAGCAATGACTCCGTCGATCTCATAAACTTCGATCTCGGTGCCTTGTTCGATCACCACGTCTGAGGAATAGGGACGTGCCGACCAGCTCTGGCCATCGACCTTGATCTCGCCGCCTGACTTGTCGATCTGCGAGATCGCCACCCCA
>Ga0307292_10000753_pt1 | contig 11338 bp, 10 predicted proteins | sample ER_DNA_149_FD_194471 | JGI IMG/M metagenome (GOLD analysis project Ga0307292, IMG submission 194471) | Bulk soil microbial communities from the East River watershed near Crested Butte, Colorado, United States - ER_DNA_149 | ecosystem: Environmental > Terrestrial > Soil > Floodplain | place...
GCTCGATGATCATGGCGACAACGTCACCGAGGCTCCGCCGTCCTTCCCGGTCCAGGTGCTCGGTCTGACGGCCGTACCGGGTGCTGGCGACAGCTTCCTCGTCGTCGATGATGACCGTAGGGCGCGGCAGATCGCCGAACGGCGGGCAGCACGCTTGCGGATGGCTGCTCAGGCGGCTGGCACTCGCCGGAAGACCCTCGATCAGCTCTTCGAGCAACTCGAAAAGGGCGAGACCCAGGAACTGCGGCTCATCCTCAAGGGTGACGGTGCTGGTTCGGTGGAGGCGTTGGAGGACGCGCTGTCCAAGATCGACGTCGGCGACGAGGTCAGCCTGCGGGTCATCGACCGTGGTGTCGGTGCGATCACCGAGACGAACGTCTCGCTCGCTGCTGCATCGGACGCTGTCATTGTCGGCTTCAACGTACGGCCGCAGGGCAAGGCGTCCGAGCTCGCCGATCGCGAAGGTGTGGACATCCGCTACTACTCGGTGATCTACGCAGCGATCGATGAGATCGAGGCTGCGCTGAAGGGCATGCTGAAGCCGATCTACGAGGAGGCCGTCCTCGGTCAGGCAGAGATCCGGGAGATCTTCCGCTCGTCCAAGGCGGGGATTATTGCCGGCTGTATGGTCATCAGCGGCACGATCCGTCGCAACGCCAAGGCGCGTCTGCTTCGGGAGGGCGTGGTCGTTACCGAGAGCACCATCGCCTCGCTGCGGCGCGAGAAGGATGATGTGACCGAGGTGCGTGAAGGGTATGAGTGCGGCATGACGCTCGCCAATTACTCCGACATCAAGATCGACGACATCATCGAGACGTACGAGCTCCGGGAGAAGCCCCGCTCGTAGTGGCTGCAAGCGCCGACTTGTCAGAACCAGGTTGACCGAGAGCTCAACTGGGTTCTGACAAGTGGGCGTGAGGGAGGACCGGATGGGCTCGCCACGCGTGATGAAGCTGGCTGACCAGATCAAGGTGATCGTTGCCGAGATGCTGGAGCGGCGGATCAAAGATCCCCGGCTCGGTTTTGTGACGGTGACTGATGTACGGCTCACCGGTGATACTCATGACGCCACGGTGTTCTATACCGTGCTAGGCACCGATGAGGAGCAAACTGCCACAGCAGCTGCGCTGCGATCGGCGACGGGCCTCATTCGAGCTCAAGTCGGCAAGCAACTCGGTTTGAAATTCACTCCTACGTTGACATTCGTGCCCGACGCCGTACCGGAGAACGCCAGGCAGATCGACGACCTGCTGGCTCAGGCTAGGTCGATCGATGCGAAGGTTGCCGAGCAGGCTGCTGGGGCGGTGTACGCGGGAGAGGCCGACCCGTACAAGCACGATGAGGTTGTTGAGGAACGCCCAGAGCGCGATGGCGACGAGTCCGCCTGACGCCAACCAAACACAATCTGGGGTTGTCGTCATCGACAAGCCGGCCGGTTGGACATCCCACCAGGTCATTGCCAAGATCCGGCGACTCGCCGGCACCCGCAAAGTCGGGCACGCCGGCACGTTGGATCCCATGGCTACAGGGGTGCTGATCGTTGGCATAGAGAAAGCCACCCGCCTCCTCGGGTACCTCGCATTGTCAGAAAAGGCATATGAAGCCACCATTCGGCTGGGCATTGCGACCATCACCGATGATGCCGAGGGCGAAATCACGGCAGGTATCGGTGCTGCCGGCCTGGATGAGCAGGACATTGAGCGTGCCATGGCCGCTTTGCGGGGCGAGATTCTTCAGATCCCATCGGCGGTCTCGGCAATCAAGATCAACGGCGTACGCTCCTACAAGCGAGTGCGAGGGGGCGAGGTCGTCAATCTGACACCGCGACCAGTTCGGGTATCGCGATTCGCGGCGGTTGCCAGGCGAGCCGCAGAGGTGGGCGCGGTGCAGGTGCTCGATCTTGACGTCCAGGTCGACTGTTCCACCGGAACGTATGTGCGGGCACTGGCCCGTGATCTTGGAGCCGCCCTTGGGGTAGGCGGCCATCTCACGAGACTGCGGCGTACCAGAGTCGGGGCATTCGACCTCGACGAAGCCCAGACCCTAGAAGAGGCCGAAAAAGGGCTGCATATTGTGCCGCTGACTGGCGTCATTCGGGAAAACTTCACGACACTCGTAGTCACTGATGCAGAGGCCAGCCATATCCGCAATGGTCGCCGGCTAACTGATCTCCTGTTGCCAAACTCAACTACTGCCCTAGTAACGCAAGCCGGCGACTTTCTCGCGCTTTACCGTCAGGAAGGGCGGGACGCTGTTGCAGAGGCGGTGTTTGTGTGAGCCGCCTTACTCAGTTGTGGGCGCCGGAACCCACTGCGGCACGGACAGCGGGAAGCAGGCTTGCCGTGTGCTTGCTGCGCCAGTGAGGGGGTTTGTCGGGCCCACGTGAACCACAACGGCCATGACCCCATCCGGATCTACGGGCACAAAAGGCACAGTGGTCTCGTCGAAGGCCACCCCGGCTGCATTGGCTGTGAGATTAAACCAGACCTCGGTCTCGGGACCGATCCTCGCGGTATCTTCAGGTGCCACACCTTCGGCTGGCAACTTCTTGCCGCCAACCACCACGTCATGGTTGTAGTGCGGTCCGGCTTGTCCACCGGGTATCGCTGGAACCTCAGCGTCTGGATCCCCGAAGTCTCCATCCACACATTTACCCGTGTGAAGGTGCGAGCCGAGCGTCGCGCCCTCGATAGATGGATCAATTCCTCGCACACGGATGCGGAAGGTCGTGCTGCCATCTGTTTTCTCCGCGATCGTGATCCTTGCTTTGGCCGAGTCGAACGGTCCCGGCGTTTCCAGCAGATCCGTTAGAGCGTCACGGAATGAGAACTTTGCCTCCAAAGCTGCGCTCGCGGCCTGGGTTCCGCCGAGAACGAGCGCCGATCCCGCGAGTCCGCCCAGCACAGCCTTAGTAATACGCCTCACTGTCCCCCCGAGAATTAATGCCTGCGTGTGCTGGAGCAGTCTTCCATAATTCGCCTTTGTCGGGGTGCCCTTTGGGCGTAGTTGTGTTGTTTGGATAACGCGGCCGCGGTCGGCTCTCTGCTTAACTGTTTGAGGCCGCCAGAGTGGTAGGCCAGGAGGGTCACTGGGATGAGTAGGCCGACTGTTGTAGTGATCGGCAACTTCGATGGAGTTCATCGTGGACACGTCGAACTCATCCACTTGGCGCGCGAGTCCGAGCCAGGAGCTCGCGTCGTGGCCGTAACCTTCTGGCCGCATCCCATGTCAGTAGTCCGACCCGATCAAGCACCTCCCCTGCTAACAACATTGGAGCGTCGCAAGAAGTTGCTGCGCAACGCTGGTGTCGATGACATCGTGGTTGTTCATTTCACTCCCGAGGTCGCAAGCTGGAGTCCAGCGCAATTCGTCGACGCCGTGATCCGCCCGTTGCATCCAGCGCGGATCGTTGTGGGGGAGAACTTCCGCTTTGGATTCCGAGCGTCTGGCGATGTTTCGACGTTGGCCGAGCTTGGAGCAGGGGAATTCAAGGTTCAGGCGGTGACATTGGTTACCGACGGCACCCAGCCGAGCTCTTCGACGCTGATCCGGCATGCGGTGGCCGAGGGCGATTTCGGTCGAGTCCGGGAGCTGAGCGACAACGTCTTCCGGTTTTCAGGGGTCGTGGTACGCGGCGACCACCGGGGTCGTGAGATGGGCTTCCCGACGGCCAATGTCCCGGTGCCCCTGGGTCTCGCGGTGCCGGCCGACGGTGTCTACGCCGGCTGGGTTACCAGGCTCGATATCCCCTCTGCACAGCGCTGGCCGGCAGCTATCTCGGTCGGTACGAACCCCACCTTCGATGGCGTGGAACGTCGGGTCGAGGCCTATGTCCTGGATCGGGACGACCTGGAGCTTTACGACGTGGAGATTGCGATCGATTTCTATGCCAGACTCCGCGGGCAAGTGAAGTATGCGGGGAAGGAAGCGTTGATTAAGCAAATGCACGCCGACGTCGAGGAGGCTCGGCATCTGCTGCATGCGGCCTGAGCGCCCGCGTACGCGGCTGCCTCGAAGCTGAAATTCGCTGCGTACTGCACAGCGCTGGTAGATTGGCCGCGCCGTTTGACCGGCCGCGGATTGCTAAGAGCTCCCACTCACACCGCGTGAAAGATCCCAAGAGGGTATCGGGGGCGCCGCGCAGCGGGAAACCGAGAGGAGAACGCCAGTGTCGATCGACGCTGAGACCAAAAAGAAGATCATCGACGAGTACGCCACCAGCGACGGTGACACGGGTTCCCCCGAGGTCCAGGTCGCAATCCTTACCAAGCGGATCGCGCATCTCACCGAACACCTCAAAGAGCACAAGCACGACCACCACAGCAGGCGCGGCCTGATGTTGTTGGTCGGCCAGCGCCGTCGGCTGCTCAACTACGTAGCGAAGACGGACATCGAGCGGTACCGCTCGCTCATCGAGCGCCTCGGCCTACGCCGCTGATCCGCACGAGCTCTTTGTGCACTGCTCGCGCGACCGACGCTCGCAGTGCAAAAAAACTAAATAGGGACAACTAAATAAAGACAACTAAATATCCACATCACGTTCGAGATCGCATCTGGGACGCAGATGCTCGACGAGGAGTGACTCGGTCCTCGGTAGTGGTTTTCGGGAGGAGCGTCGCGCTCTGGCCCGCGGACCTCGATCGAAGACCGGCCTCCATTAGCTCGGGGACTGACGCGGGACACACTCCCGCGCCACGTCGAGCCACATCCTGTGTACGGATGCGATCCACGTTTAGGCGCTGGCCGTATGCCAGCACCCCAGAAAGGATTCCCGTGGAGGGAGCAGATCTTCAATTCAGTGAAGCCGTTATCGACAACGGTGAGTTTGGGCGCCATGTCATCCGTTTCGAGTCGGGCCTGCTTGCCCGGCAAGCCGCCGGATCAGCGACCGTTTATCTAGACGACGACACCATGGTGTTGTCGGCCACCACTGCACAGAGCAAGGCGCGCGAGGCGATCGACTTCTTCCCACTCACTGTCGACGTCGAGGAACGCATGTATGCCCTTGGTCGCATTCCCGGCTCTTTCTTCCGCCGGGAAGGCCGTCCATCGGAGGGCGCGATCTTGACCTGCCGGCTGATCGACCGCCCGTTGCGTCCGTGCTTTGTCAAAGGCCTGCGCAATGAAGTCCAGGTCATCGTCACCGTCATGGCACTGAACCCGAACAAGCTCTACGACGTGGTCGCCATCAATGCGGCTTCACTCTCGACGCAGCTCGCCGGTCTGCCTTTCACTGGACCAGTTGGCGGCGTACGCGTCGCACTGATCGGTGACCGCTGGATCGGGTTCCCTGATGTCGATCAGCTCGAGAATGCGACATTCGACATGGTTGTCGCCGGTCGGGTCACTGCCGCCGGCGATGTCGCCATCTCGATGGTCGAGGCGGAGTCGACAGATCACACGTGGGATCTCGTCCACAGTGGCAACACGGCTCCCACCGAGGGTGTTGTGGCAAGCGGCCTGGAGGCTGCCAAGCCGTTCATCCGCGCACTTTGTGAGGCCCAGGTCGAGCTGGCAGCGAAGTTTCCCAAGCCAACTGCGGAGTTCCCGGTTTTTGTCGACTATGGCGACGATGTGTACGACGCGGTCGCTGAGACGGCCACTGCGGAATTGGCAGTGGACTTGTCAATCGCCGACAAGCATTCCCGCGAGCAGGCCGCCGACAACCTCAAGAACTCGATTGTTGAGCGTCTGGCACCTCAGTTCGAGAGCCGCGAGAAGGAGATCACCGGCGCATACCGAGCGCTGACCAAGAAGCTCGTCAGGCAGCGGATCTTGACCGACAAGATCCGCATCGACGGCCGCGGCGTCACCGATATCAGGACTCTGTCTTGCGAGGTTGGCGTGGTACCGCGCGTGCATGGATCGGCGCTCTTCCAGCGTGGCGAAACCCAGATCCTCGGCGTCTCGACGCTGAACATGCTGGGCATGGAGCAAAAGCTCGACACCCTCGCGCCGGAAACCACCAAGCGCTATATGCACAATTACAACTTCCCGCCCTACTCCACCGGTGAAACTGGCCGCGTCGGCTCCCCCAAACGACGTGAAATCGGTCACGGCGCGCTCGCGGAAAGGGCGCTGGTGCCGGTACTGCCCACCCGCGATGAGTTCCCATACGCGATCCGGCAGGTCTCGGAGGCGCTCGGCTCAAACGGCTCCACATCGATGGGCTCGGTTTGCGCCTCAACGCTTGCACTGCTTAACGCCGGAGTGCCGCTGCGAGCACCGGTTGCCGGCATCGCAATGGGTTTGGTCTCTGACACAGTCGAGGGTCAGACGCGCTATGTGGCGCTGACCGACATCCTCGGTGCCGAAGATGCGTACGGCGACATGGATTTCAAGGTGGCGGGCACGCGCGACTTCATCACTGCCCTGCAGCTCGACACCAAGCTGGACGGGGTCCCAGCCTCGGTGCTGGGCGACGCACTGAACCAAGCCAAGGACGCCCGCAACACACTGCTCGACGTCATGCGCGAGGCCATTGACGGCCCCGATGAGATGAGCATCTACGCCCCGCGGATCATCACTATGAAGATCCCGGTGGACAAGATCGGCGAGGTAATTGGCCCGAAGGGAAAGGTGATCAACCAGATCCAGGACGACACCGGCGCGGAGATCACCATCGAGGACGACGGAACAATCTATGTCGGAGCGGACAGCGGCGACAAGGCCGAGGCCGCACGCGCCATGATCAACGCCATTGCCAATCCGACGGCGCCGGAGAAGGGCGAGCGCTATCTCGGAACTGTCGTCAAGATCACCGCGTTTGGCGCGTTTATCTCCCTACTGCCCGGCAAGGATGGTCTGCTGCACATCTCTAAGATGCGCCCGCTCTCCGGAGGACAGCGAGTTGAGAGTGTGGAAGACGTGCTCAGCGTCGGGCAGAAGGTCCAGGTAGAGATCAACGAGATCGATGATCGCGGCAAGCTGTCGCTGATTCCTGTGGTCGAGGAGACGGTGTCGGCGTAGCGGTTGACGTTCACCAACACCAATGCCTCTCGTCCCCCGTAGCCGTCCCGGCCGACGAATTCCTCAGTTGGATGGCGCCGTGCGGCGTACCGTGTTGCCGGGCGGTCTCCAGGTTGTTACCGAAGACATCCGCTCCACCAACACCTATTGCCTCGGAGTCTTTGCCTCGGTCGGGTCGCGGCAGGAGACACAGCGCCTGCACGGCGCCTCCCACTTCCTGGAGCACCTGCTCTTCAAGGGCACCTCGACGCGTACCGCTGAACAGATCTCGGCCGCGATCGAGTCGGTGGGCGGTGAACTCAATGCATACACGGCCAAGGAACACACGTGCTTCTACGCCCGGGTACTGCACAGTGATGCTGACGTGGCTCTCGACGTTCTGACCGACATGATCAGCAACTCGCTGATCACGCCAGAAGACATCGACGCTGAGCGTGCGGTGATCTTGGACGAGATCTCTATGCATGCCGACGATCCGACAGAGCTGGCCGCCGAAGCAGCAGCGGCCGCGACCTTCGGCAAGTCCGGGCTCGGGCGGCCAGTGATCGGATCGCGTGATTCTGTTGCTGCCCTCAGCCGGTCACACATCGTGCAGCACTGGAGACGGCACTATGGTCCCGGCTCGCTGGTGGTCGCGGCGGCCGGCAAAGTTGATCATGACCGCTTGGTTGAGCGGCTCGGTGTTCTTGATGTTCAGCCGGCGGCGACGAAGTTGTCGCTGCCAGCTCCCACAATGATCAACGACGGCGGTGGGCTGATCATGCACCGGCTGCCGCTGGAACAGTGCAGCGCCGTCCTGGCGTTTCCAAGCCCTGGAGCGTTCGACGCCCGGCGCTATCCGCTTGGCCTGCTCTCGCTCATTGTGGGAGGCGGCATGGCCTCCCGGTTGTTCGTCGAGGTACGCGAACGGCGTGGACTGACTTACACCATCGATGCCGGCGAGACGGCCTATTCCGATGCTGGTTTATGGAGCGTGGAATGGCAGTGCGCCCCGGGAAAGCTGGCGGCGATTTTCGAGCTCGTGCGGGCAACGCTTGCGGACGTGGCTGAGCAGGGCATCACTGAGGCTGAGCTGGCTCGAGCCAAAGGGCAGATGCGCGGCCAGACTGCACTCTCCTACGACGGCGCTGGCAGCCGCATGAGCCGCTTGGGCATCAACGCCATACTCGGCGACGAGCGCACCCTGAGCGAACTGCTGCGCCGCTTCGATCGGGTGACTGCTGAAGAGGTACGCGACGAGGCAGCCAATCTGTTCAGCCACCCACCGACCCTTGCGATCGCCGGGGCCCGGGTGGCGGCTCGGGGAATTGAGTCGGCGCTTTCCCGCTGGTAAAGCTCGGGTTGACGGTGTCTCGTGGAAGATTGACACGTCAGAAGGGTGGTCGTGGATGACCAGGGTCGGAGTGTTCGGATCCCGTGGCCGAATGGGCGCCGCAGTTTGCCGTGCCGTGGAGTGTGCCCCCGACCTGGAGCTTGTTGCAGCAATCGATCTGGGAGATGACCGCGCGCCAGCTGAAGCCGCGGAAGTGATAGTCGACTTCACCGACCCTGATGCGGTGATGGACAACATTTCGTGGTGTATCGAGCACGGCATCCACGCGGTCGTCGGCACAACGGGATTCACCGACGAGCGATTGGATCGGCTTCGTAGGAGCCTCGCCGAACATGACGACGTTGGTGTCTTGGTGGCGCCCAACTTCTCCATCGGAGCGGTGCTGATGATGCGCTTCGCTGAGCAAGCAGCTCCGTTCTACGAGAGCGCCGAAGTCATTGAGCTGCACCATCCCGGTAAGGCGGATGCCCCATCGGGCACCGCAGCGAACACCGCTCGCAGGATTGCGGCCGCGCGTACCGCGGCTGCCCTCGCCCAGCCACCGGACGCAACGGTCCAGGAACTTCCTGGGGCTCGAGGTGCCCAGGTCGACGGGATCCGGGTCCATGGCGTCAGGCTGCGCGGTCTGGTCGCGCATCAGGAGGTGTTGTTCGGGGCCGACGGTGAGACATTGACCATCCGTCATGATTCCCTCGATCGGGTCTCGTTCATGCCGGGTGTATTGGCTGCAATCCGCGCGATCAGCAGCAGGCCCGGGCTAACGGTGGGAATCGAACCCATTCTTGGGATTGGATGACGTGAACGGGTTGCGGCGGCCTCGCCTTGGACGGGCTTCCCCGCTGGTCGCCGTCTTGATCATCGTTCTCGCCGTTGCGTTGTTCGGTGCTGCGCTTTATTTCGGTGATCGGTTTGCTCAGCACCGCGCCGAGCAGAGGGCCGCAGCCGCGCTCCAGCCGCGGCTGGGAACGCCCCAGCCACCACATGTCGACATCGAGGGCTTTCCGTTCCTCACTCAAGTCGCGTCGCGTTCGATTGACCGGGTCCACATTGTGGCTGATCAACTCGGCACGACAAATGAAGCGCTCCTCACCTTGGCGCACGCCGATCTTGTTCTGATTGATGTGACGACCAACGACTGGTTCAAAACGATGAAGATCAGTCACGCTGAGGGAACCGCTTTGCTGGACTACGGCAAACTTTCCTCGCTCGCTAAAGCACCGATGACCTACAGCAGCGATGGCCGGGTAGAGCTGGTGATGAAGACCACAGTTCTCCGCCGAGAGGTTGAAGCCGTCGTCAGCGGCACGCCACGGCTCAACGCCAAAGAGCAGACCATGACGCTGAGCGATGCAAGGATCTCGGTTGCTGGTGTCAATCTGCCCGAGTTCACTTCTCAGGCATTGTTGGCAGCCCTGCTCAACCCAATCCCGCTCAAGGGGATGCCGCTCGGCATGACGGTCACCAGGATCACTGCGGCCGAAGATGGCGTGCATGTCGATCTGGTAGGAGACAACTTGGACGTGACTTCCTAGCGAGAGTCGTCCTAACGAGGGCCGTCCTCGCGAGTCGGCCTTAGGCAGCTTCGAGGCTTGTGTGCAGCCGAACCTGTTTCAGACGGACTGACTCATCTTCGGCTCCGATTTCCCGGGTAGCACCATCCGCAGCCCAGCCGGCAGCGGTGAAAAAGCTCCGGAGCTTGTCGTCGGCTGCGTGCACCCAACAGGCGGCTCGGACGAAGCCGTCGGCCCGGAGCGTGTCGGCGCAGGCATTCAGCAGCCGGGAGCCATGTCCTTGGTGTTGAGCTGGCGGATCGACCACGAACTGATCGATCGCACCCTCTCTACTACGGTCGGCATCGTCATCTTGGTTGGGCATCGTGGTGGCAAAACCGACGACTCGCTCGCCGTCGGTTGCAACGAGAACTCGGAAGCTGGCCTCCGGCGGTCGCTCGATGGCCATACGCCAGGATTCGTCCATCTCAGCCAGCGATACGGAGCTGAGCATCAACTCCGCAAGATCGGCTGGCCATTGGGTGGCCCACGAGCGCCGTTGCAGCTCGGCAATGCTTGACGCCTCGGCGGGCCACGCGAGGCGTACCGAAGCGGCGATTGGTTCACCAGACGCTGCACCCACGGGCGCGATGGTATCTGGCCTGTAGCCTTTGCTCACGTGGCAGCCGGTAGTTTGCAGATCCCGCCCTTGCTGGCCCCAAACGCAATGCGCATCGTCCCACTGGGCGGCCTGGGCGATGTTGGCCGCAATATGTCCGTCGTCGAGTTTGACGGCCAACTGCTGCTCATCGACTGCGGAGTCTTGTTCCCCGAAGACGATCATCCTGGCGTCGACCTAATCTTGCCGGGCTTCGACGCAATCAGCGAACGGCTCGGTGACGTCATCGGCCTGGTGCTCACCCACGGCCATGAGGACCACATCGGCGCAGTGCCCTACCTGCTACGCCAGCGGCCCGATATCCCGATCATCGGCTCGAAGTTGACGCTGGCGCTGCTTGCCGAGAAGCTGCGAGAACACCAACTGCGGAACGTTCCGCAGCGCATGGTTACCGATGGCGACAAGATCGCCCTTGGCAAGTTCGAGTGCGAGTTCATCGCTGTCAATCACTCGATCCCCGATGCCCTGGCGGTCGCCGTACGCACTGCGGCTGGCCTGATCCTGCATACCGGCGACTTCAAGATGGATCAGCTGCCGCTGGACGGACGAGTGACCGATCTGCGCGCCTTCGCCAGACTGGGTGAGGCGGGTGTCGACCTGCTCATGATCGACTCGACCAATGCGGAGGTTCCCGGCTTCACAACGCCTGAGCGAGATATCAGCCCTGCTCTGGAGCGAGTTTTCGAGGCCAGCCGGCAGCGGGTGATCGTGGCATGTTTCGCCTCCCACGTACACCGCGTCCAGCAGGTGCTCGACGCGGCTGTTGCCCACCAGCGCAAGGTCGTCTATGTAGGCCGTTCCATGGTGCGCAACATGACCATCGCCCGGGAGCTCGGCTTCCTCAAAGTTCCTCGCAATACCTTGATC
>Ga0307292_10000758_pt1 | contig 11287 bp, 10 predicted proteins | sample ER_DNA_149_FD_194471 | JGI IMG/M metagenome (GOLD analysis project Ga0307292, IMG submission 194471) | Bulk soil microbial communities from the East River watershed near Crested Butte, Colorado, United States - ER_DNA_149 | ecosystem: Environmental > Terrestrial > Soil > Floodplain | place...
CTACAAAACCTGCTGGCGCGGCAGCCGGCTGGTGGTGGCCGACCGGTTCTATCCCTCCTCTAGAACGTGCTCGGCCTGTGGCTGGGTGAAAGCCAAGCTCACCCTGGCCGAGCGCACCTTCACCTGTGAGGCCTGCGGGCTGCGGGTCGACCGCGACCTGAATGCCGCCCGCAACCTCGCCACGCTCGCACACCACGTCGCCCGGAGTGGCTGGGAGACGCAAAACGCCCGTGGAGTCGACCAGAAGACCCAGCCTGCTGGGCAGGTGGCCATGAAGCGGGAAGTTGGCACCGAGCGGCGCTCGGGTAGGACCGACACTGCCGCATGGCAAGGCGCGGCTACCTGGATTGTTCAGCATCCCCTCGGATACTCGCCCTCCAGGTAACGGCTGGCGTTCCTCAGGACCCCCCCGGGGTGAACCGATCTACCGGGGCCCCCCTGGGATTACCTGCAGGCCTCGTCGGGCATCCCGACGAACGTGGTCGTGGTCATCGGACCTCCCTCTTGGGGCGGCGGCCGACGGCCAGCATAGCCAGGAAGGCGACGGCGAACGACGGGATCGAGGCGCCCAGCCAGGGCAGCCGGGCCGACAGTGGGAAGGGCAGGTGCAGCAGGTCGGCGAACAGGCCTTGGAGCAGCGACACCCAGGCCGTCACCGTCCCCGGGTTGATCCAGTTGTAGACCAGGAACCCCAGCAGCCAGACCGCCAGCGCCGGCCAGCGCACGCCCCGGTAGGGGCCGTCGGCCCGGTACATGGCGTCGACGTCGTAGCGGCGCCGGGCGAGCACGTACCAGTCGGCCGCCAGCACCCCGAACAGGGGGACGAACAGCGCCCCCAGCAGGAACAGGAAGTTCTCGTAGCGGGTCAGGTCGTCGACCAGCACGGCTAGCAGCGTGGCGAGCGCGCCGAGGGCGACGGCGACCTGGGGGCCGGGCAGCCGGGGGGCGGCGTTCTTCAGGCTCACCCCGGCCGAGTAGAGGTTGGCGAACACCTCGTCGGTCTCGTCGACCACCAGCACGGCCATGGCCAGCAGCCCCACCGGGACGGCCAGCAGGGCCGCGATCACGTCGCCCTGGCCGATGGAGAGCAGGAACAGCACCCCCAGGGCGTAGAACCAGACCTGGGCCAGGAGGTAGCCGACGGCGGTGCCCCAGAAGGTCGCCCCGGCCGAGCGGCCGAAGCGGGCGTAGTCGGCGACCAGCGGCACCCAGGAGATGGGCAGGGCGATGGCCAGGTCGACCCCGGCCCAGAACGAGAGCCCGCCCTGGCCGGCCCGGTCCGCCAGGGCGCCCAGGTCGAAGCGGGTCAGGGCGTACCAGGTGAGGTAGGCGGTGGAGGCGAGCACGGCCCAGACCGCGAACCGCTCGAGCCAGCGGCGCAGCACGGTGAGGGGCCCGACCACGGCCATGGCGGTGGCGACCACCCCGAAGGCCAGCACCCACAGCGGCCGGCCGCCGACGCCGAACACCCGCTCGGAGATGGCGGTGGCGGCGGTGGCGATCACGAACAGCTCGAAGGTGGCCCAGCCGAGGTTCTGGACGACGTTGCAGACGGTGGGCAGCAGCGAGCCCCGGACCCCGAGCGGGGCCCGGTACAGGACCATGGCCGGCACGCCGGTCGCGGCCGCGGGCACGGCGGCCAGCCCGAGCAGGGCGTTGCCGATCACGGCCCCGACCACCGTGGCCGCCAGGGCCGGCCACAGCCCCAGGGCCGGAACGAGCAGGGCCCCGGCGACCAGCACCAGCAGGCTGATGCCGAGGTTGCCCCACAGGACCGCCTGGTCGAGGAAGCCGAGGCGCCGCAGGTCGGGCGGGACCGGCTCGATGCCCCACTCGGGGGCCTGCTGGATCGAGCGGGACCGTTGGCGAGCTGCCATCTCGCGCTCCCTTCGCCGGTACTAACCGGATCAGGTTCGAAGGGTCGCCGACCGCTGCAGTCGGCCTCTCAGCCCGGTCCGCCGGGCTCCCCTGGCGCCTCCGTCGAAGGCCCGGGGCCACGATAACCACGGGTCCCCACGTCTGACAACAGCGTGGGGTCGGCCTTCGGCCGACTAGGGGCAGACTCGCCGGTCGGTCCGACCGGCAGATTCGCCGGTCGGCTCAGCCGGCCATGCCCAGGAGGCGGTCGACGAACTGGCGGTAGGCGCGCAGGGCGAGGCGCAGGTCCTCGGTGGAGCCCTCGGCGGCGGCGCCGGCGAGCTGGCCGCGCTGGGCCTTGAGGGCCTCGGCCACCTGCCGCACGAGGTCGTCGACGAAGCGGCCGGCCTCCTCGACCGCCTGCCGTGGCTCGTCCACGAACCCGGCCTGGATGTCGAGGAAGCGGGTGCGGATGGCGGCGGCGTCCAGCGAGCCGAGCAGCGACGCCGAGGTTCCGGCGGCGGCCGGGGTCTCGGCGGCGGCCGGGGTCTCGGCGGCGGCCGGAGCGTCGGCGGCGGCCGCGGTCGCCTCGGCGGCCGGGGTCTCGGCGGCGGTCGCGGGTTCGGGCAGGCCGTGGGGGGCCGGGGTGTCGGCCGTCGGCTCGGCCACCGGGACCGGCGTCGGGGTGATGTCCGCCGACCCCGGGGCGGCGTCGGCGTCGCCGGCCGGGGTCGCGGCGGGCTCCTCGCGGGCCTCGCCCGGCTCGGTGACGGTGGTCTCGCCGCGCGGCCCGGACGGCTCGGCGTCGGTGTCGGCGACCGGCGGCTCGTAGCCGGTGGGCTGCTGGTCCTCCCGCCTGGCCCGCTCGTCGACATCGAAGATCGACGCGGCGCCGGGCCGGGTGGCCTCGGCCGGCGGGTCGGCGGTGGGCGCGGCCGGCTCGAAGGCGCCGGACGACTCCCGGGACTCCTGGGACTCCTGGGCCTCGTCGGTCACGTCGGCCTCGTGGGCGCCGTCCCGGTCCTGCCTGGCCAGCCGTTCGGTGACCGCCCCCCTGCCCGAGGCCCGCTGGCCGGCCTCGTCGCCGTAGCCGGACCCGTAGCCTTCCGTCATCGTGCCTCCTCGGTGGTGGACCTGTCTGGATCGCGGTCCTCCAGCAGCTCCTCGAACAGCGACCGGTAGTGCACGAGCGCCTGGCGCAGGTCCTCGGTGCTGGCCTCGGAGCGGTCGTTGGCGGCGGCGATGGCGTGGGCGGCCCGGTAGTCGTCCACAACCTGCGGGTGGTCGACCGAGAGGTCGGCGGCCCGCTGCTCGAAGTCGTCGACCGGGTAGCCGCGGTCGCGCATCACCGAGGTGATCAGCCGGTCGGCCTCGCGGGTGGCCTCGACCGGCTCGTCGACGAACTGGGCCTGGGTGCCGTGCCAGGCCTCGACGTAGCGGGCCCGGGCCTCCGGCTCCAGGGGGACGATGTCGAACCCCTCACGGCGCTCGGTCCGCTCCTGGAGCTCGGCCTCGGCGGCCCGGCGGTCGCCGGCCTCCTCGACGGTGCGGTCGTACTCGGGCCCGAAGGTGTCCTGAAGTCTGCGGCTGCGGCGCTGGCGGCCGGCGAAGAAGGCGAGCAGGGCCAGCAGCACCAGCACCACCACGATGGCGATGACCACACCTGTGTCCATGGGTACATCCTTTCCCCGAAGTCCCTCTCCGCTATCCCGCCGAAGCCCGGATGCAAACATCAGCGGCCCGGCCGGCCGCGGGTCGGATCATTGCCGGCCTTTGGGGCCCGGGCAACCCTCTCATAGACCGTCAGCCGGCGGTGGAGGCCAGCGGTGGGGTGGTCTCGGGGTCGTGGCGGCCGTAGTCGACCAGGCGGCGGGCGGTCCCGGTGATCTCGGTCGGGTCGGCCGTCTCCGGCGACCACCAGGCGCCGAGCTGGTCGTCGTGGTAGCGGGGCAGCACGTGGACGTGGAGGTGGAACACCGTCTGGTTGCCGACCGAGCCGTCGGAGTTGGCCTGGACCAGGTCGACCCCGCCGGCCCGGAAGGCCCCGACCACCCAGCGGGCCATCCGCCTGGCCATGGCCGCCACGGCCAGCCAGTCCTCCACGTCGGCCGACATGACGTCGGTGAGGTGGCGCCTCGACACGACCAGCACATGGCCGAGGGTGGCCGGGCTGATGTCCATGAACGCGACGGTTCGTTGGTCCTCGTCCACCAGGTCGGCCGGCAGCTCCCCGGACACGATCTGGCAGAACGTGCAGTCGGCCTGCATGTTCCCTCCCACCGAAGGCAACCAAGGGCCGCAGCGTACCCGAATTCCGGCGACCGGCGAGGCGCAGGCGGCGTGGACGGCGCTTATCCGCCAATCTGGGACATGCCGCGGGCCGGCTGGACGAAGTCGGCCTCGTTGATGCGGTGCCCCCACTGCTTGCGGGCCACCGCGTCCAGGTACACCTGGGCGACCGCGTCGTCGCCGGCCCCCGAGCGCAGCACCGAGCGCAGGTCGTGCTCGGTGTTGGCGAACAGGCAGGTCCGCACCTGGCCGTCGGCGGTCAGGCGGATGCGGTCGCACTGGGCGCAGAAGGCCCGGGTCACCGAGGCGATCACCCCGACGGCGCCGCGGCCGTCGCGGTAGCGGTAGCGCTCGGCGGGGGCGCTGCCGCGGGGGTCGGGGGCCTCCAGCCCGAAGGCGGCGTCGAGCCGGGTCAGGATCTCGCCCGCGGGCAGGACCTGGTCGCGGGTCCAGTCGCCGGGGGCGTCCAGGGGCATGAACTCGATGAAGCGCAGCTCGACGCCCAGGTCGCGGGCCCAGGCGGCCATCGGCTCCAGCTCGTCGTCGTTGAACCCGCGCACCACCACGGCGTTGATCTTCACCGGCCGCAGGCCGGCCGCCAGGGTGGCGTCGATGCCGGCCAGGACCCGGTCCAGGGCGTCGCGGCGGGTGATCTGCCTGAAGCGGTCGCGCCGCAGCGAGTCCAGGGAGATGTTGGCCCGCCGCAGCCCGGCCTGGCGCAGCGGCTCGGCCAGGCGGTCCATCAGGAAGCCGTTGGTGGTGATGGACAGCTCCACCCCGAGCGCGCCCAGCGCGGCCACCACCTCGACCAGGTCGCGGCGCAGGGTCGGCTCGCCGCCGGTGATGCGGACGGTGCGGACCCCGAGGTCGATCGCGACCCGCAGGGCGCGGATCAGCTCGTCCCGGCTCAGCACGTCGTCCCGGGCCAGCCAGGGCAGGCCGTCCTCGGGCATGCAGTACAGGCAGCGGAAGTTGCAGCGGTCGGTGACCGAGACCCGCAGGTCGCGCACGACCCGGCCGAAGCTGTCGACCATCTCAGGCATCGGGGATCCCCACCCACTCGCCGCCGCCGGCCCAGCGCTCCTTCTTCCAGATGGGCACGGTCGCCTTGAGCTCGTCGATCAGCTCGCGGCAGCCGGCGAAGGCCTCGGCCCGGTGCGGGGCCGAGGCGGCCACGATCACGCTCGGCTCGGCCGCCCCGACCACCCCGACCCGGTGGGCCAGGTAGACGGCGCCGAGGCCGTGGGTGGCGGCCGCCTTCCGGGCGACCCGCTCCATCTCGGGCTCGGCCAGCTCGGCGTAGGCCTCGTACTGGAGCTCGTCGACCTCGCGGCCCTGGTTGGGGCTGCGGGTGGTGCCGACGAACAGGGCCGTCCCGCCGCAGCCGGGGTCGAGCACCGCCCGGAAGGCCGCGTCCAGCGACAGCGGCTCCTCGGTGAGCAGGACGGTCAGGTTCACCACGCCACGCTACACCTATCCACCGGGGCACCCCCTTGGGGTTCCCCGGACCCCTCCGGTCACCGGGCGTCCTCCAGGACGCCGCACAGCGACTCCAGGCTCTCCAGGTTGTGGCCGGCCAGGAACACGTCGACATGGGGGAGGGCGGCGGCCATGCCCCGGGCCAGCGGCTCGTAGCGGGGGCTGCCCTTGAGCGGGTTGACCCAGATCAGCCGGTGGGCCAGGCGCGACAGCCGCGCCACCTGGGCGGCCAGCAGGGCCGGCTCGCCCCGCTCCAGCCCGTCCGAGCACAGCACCACCACCGCCCCGCGCATGGCCACGTGCTGGGACCAGCGATCCAGCAGCTCCTTGAGGGACGCGCCGATGCGGGTGCCGCCGTTCCAGTCGACCACCTCGGCCGCCACCTGGCGCAGGGCCTCGTCCGGCTCCGAGCGCGCCAGCGCCCGGGTGACCCTGGTCAGCCGGGTCCCGAAGCAGAACACCTCGACCCGGCGCCCGGCCCGCATGGCCGCGAAGCCGAACTGCATCAGCGCCCGCGAGTAGGCCGACATCGACCCGGACACGTCCAGGATCAGCACCAGCGGCCGGACGCGCTCGCGGCGTTCGCGCCAGGCCCGCCGGAACGGCTCGCCCTGGGTGCGCAGCGACGCCCGCAGGGTGCGGCGCTGGTCGAAGCGGCGCCCGTAGGGGGACGGCCGGTAGCGGCGGCTGCGCCGGGTCGGCAGGTGCACGGCCAGGGCCCGGATGACGTGGTCGGCCTGGAGCCGCTCGGTCTCCGAGAGCTCGTCGAAGGCCTTGCCCCGCAGCACCTCGGCCCCGCTGGCCAGCACCCCGACCGGGACCTCGCCCTCGTCGGCCCCCTCGGCCGGCTCCCACGACTCCTCGGGGACGCCCTGGTCGAGCAGGACCTCCAGCTCGGGCGGTGGGCCGGCCATGCGCTGGTCCTGGCCGGTGATCATGGCCATCACGTCGCCCGACCGGTTGGGGAACCACTCCTGGAAGGCGGCGTCGTAGGCGGCCAGGTCCTCCTTGCGGGCCACCATGGCCACCCGGCCGGCCCAGTAGACGCCCGTCCGGTCGATCCGGTCCAGGGCGGCCACGGCCCGGCAGAAGGTCAGGATCCGCCCGGTCCCCACCGGCAGCCCCCGGCGCCGCAGCAGCCGCCCGAACCCGACCAGCCGCTGGAGGCCCGGCTCGGAGATCGCGGCCGTGCTCATTCCGTCCCCAGCACCCGGCCCAGGTGGGCCTGGACCAGCTCCAGGTCCTCGTGGTCCTTGAGCAGCGCGCCCAGGGTGGCGGCGGCCTGCTCGGGCTCCAGGCGGGTCGCGCCCAGGAACGACAGGGCCTGGGACCAGTCGATCGTCTCGGCCACCCCCGGCCGCTTGGCCACGTCCATCTGGCGCAGCCTGGCCACCGCCTCGGCGACCTGGCGGGCCAGGGCCTCGGGGACCTCGGGGGCCCGCACCCGCACGATCTCGACCTCCCGGGCCACCGACGGATGGTCGATCCAGTGGTACAGGCAGCGCCGCTTGAGCGCGTCGTGCAGCTCCCTGGTCCGGTTGGAGGTGATGATCACCGCCGGCGGCCGCTCGGCCGCGACCCGGCCGATCTCGGGGATGGTGACCGCGAACTCGCTCAGCACCTCGAGCAGGAAGGCCTCGAACTCGTCATCGGCCCGGTCCAGCTCGTCGATCAGCAGCACCGCCCGATACCCGGCCCGCACCGCGGCCAGCAGCGGCCGCTCGACCAGGAACTCGCGCCCGAACAGGTCGGCCTGGCCCTCGCCCAGCTGGGCGGCCCGCACGGCGATGAGCTGGCGGGAGTAGTCCCACTCGTAGAGGGCCTGGCTGGCGTCGATGCCCTCGTAGCACTGGAGGCGGACCAGCTCGCGGTCGAGCAGGGCCGCCAGCACCTTGGCGACCTCGGTCTTGCCGACCCCGGCCTCGCCCTCCAGCAGCAGCGGCCTGTCCAGGTGCAGGGCCAGGTAGATGGCGGTGGTCAGGCCCCGGTCGGCCAGGTAGGCGTGCTCGGCCAGGGCGGCCTCGAGCTCCTCCACGGAACCGAAGCCGAGGGCGCCGTCACCCGGCGCCCTCGGGGTGTACGGGCCGTTCAGCTCGACCTTGCCCCTTCGATCGCCCGCCTGGTCAGGACCTTGGCCAGGTGCTGGCGGTACTCGGAGCTGGCCAGGGCGTCGTTGGGTGCGCTGGTGCCCTCCAGCACCTGCTCGGCGGCCGCGGCCGGGTCGGAGCCGGAGGCCAGGGCCTGCTCGACCGCGCCGGCCCGCAGGGGCTTCTCCCCCATGTTGGTCAGGGCGATGTTGACCCCGCCGTTGCGGGCCACCGCGGCCACCCCGACGATCGCCCAGTCCTGGGCCCTGGGGTGGAACTTCTGGTAGTTCCAGCCGGCCCCGCCCAGCTTGGGCACCCGGATCTCGGTGAGCATGTCCTGGGGGCCGAGGGCCGATTCGAAGATGCCGAGCCAGAAGTCGCTGGCCGGGACCGTGCGCTCGCCGTCCGGCCCCCGCATGACCAGGGTGGCGTCGAGCGCCAGGAGCACGGTCGGGATGTCGGAGGCGGGGTCGGCGTGGGCCACCGTGCCGCCGACGGTGCCGCGGTGGCGCACCTGCGGGTCGCCGACCTCGCCGGCGGTGTGGGCCATGATCGGGCACTCGCGCTGGAGCAGCTCCGAGAAGTGGGCCTCCTCCATGGTGGTCAGGGCGCCGATGGCCACGTGGTCGCCGCCGTCGCGGACGTAGTTCAGGTCGCCGATGCGGCCGATGTCGACCAGCACCGACGGCGCGGCCAGGCGCAGCCGCATCAGCGGCAGCAGTGAGTGGCCGCCGGCGAGCAGCTTGGCGTCCTCGCCGTGCTCGCCGAGGAGGCTGACGGCATGGTCGGCGGACTCGGCGACCTCGTAGTCGAACGCTGCCGGGATCACGCCACCCCTCCTTCCTCTTCGGGGGTCATACTGGCCGCGCCGGTGCCGCCGCCCTCGGGCGCGCGCCCGGCCGGGGCCTGGCCCTGCGCCTCCTGGACGACCCGCCAGACCTTCTCGGCCGAGGCCGGCTTGTCGATGAACTCGACCCCGACGAAGCGCAGCGCGTCGGCGACCGCGTTCATCACCGCCGGCGGGGCGGCGATGGTGCCGGTCTCGCCGATGCCCTTGACCCCCATGGGGTTGGTGCTGGAGGGGGTCACGGTCTTGTCCAGGGTGTAGCCGGGCAGCTCGGCCGCGGACGGGACCCGGTAGGTGGACATGTTGCCGGTCAGCAGGGTGCCGTTCTCGTCGTAGAGCGCCTCCTCGTACAGCGCCTCGGCGATGCCCTGGGCCACCCCGCCCATCACCTGGCCGTTCACCACCAGCGGGTTGATGATCGTGCCGCAGTCGTCGACGGCCACGTACTTGTCGATCCGGGTGGAGCCGGTGTCCGGGTCGATCTCGACCACGCAGATGTGGGTGCCCGACGGGAAGGTCCAGTTGGGCGGGTCGAACACCGCGCTGGCGTCCAGCACCGGGTCGACCCCTTCCGGCATGTTGTGGCCCGCCCAGGCCGAGAGGGCCAGCTCAGGGACGGTCTTGGCCCGGTCGGGGGCGCCCTTGACCTGGAACTTGCCGTCGGTCCACTCGAGGTCCTCCTCGGCCACCTCGAGCTCGTGGGCGGCCAGGACCCTGGCCTTCTCCCGCACCCGCTCGGCCGCCTTGTAGATGGCCACCCCGCCGGCCGACATGCTGCGGCTGCCGTAGGAGTCCAGCCCCCAGGTCGCAATCGAGGTGTCGCCGGCCAGCACCTCGACGTCGTCGGGGGTGACGCCCAGGGCGTCGGCCACGATCTGCGAGAAGGTCGTGCTGTGCCCCTGGCCGTGGGGGGAGGTCCCGGCGACCACGGTGACCTTGCCGGTCGGGTTGCAGCGGATCGAGGCCCGCTCCCAGCCGCCGCCGGCGTACTGGAGCGTGGCCAGCACCTGCGACGGCGCCCAGCCGCAGACCTCCATGTAGCTGGAGATCCCGACGCCGAGCAGCTTGCCGTCGCGCCGGCCGTCGCCGGCCTGCTGCTCCCGGCGCAGCGCGTCGTAGCCGACCAGCTCCTTGGCCTTGGCCAGCGCGGCCTGGTAGTTGCCGGAGTCGTACTCCAGCGTGCCCGCGGTCATCCGGGGCTGGTCGAAGGGCGGGATGAAGTTCATCGCCCGGACCTCGGCCGGGTCCTTGCCGACCCGGCGGGCGAGCGCGTCCATGATCCGCTCGGTCGCGTAGGTCGCCTCGGGCCGGCCGGCGCCGCGGTAGGCGTCGGTCGGGGTCCGGTTGGTGAACACCGAGGTGCAGGTGAAGCTGTAGGCCTCGCAGTCGTAGACGCCGTGGTAGTGGAAGGCGCCCAGGATCGGGATGCCGGGCCCGCACAGGGAGGCGTAGGCGCCCATGTCGGCCTGGAGCTTGACCCGCACCCCGAGCAGCTTGCCCTCCTCGGTGGCGGCCACCTCCATGTCCTGGATGACGCCGCGGCCCTGGACGGTGGCCAGGTAGCCCTCGGAGCGCGCCTCGGTCCACTTGATCGGCACGCCGAGCTTGCGGGACAGGGCGACGGCGGTGAACTCCTCGGCGTAGACCTCCAGCTTGGAGCCGAAGCCGCCGCCGACCTCGGGGGCGATGACCCGGAGCTTGGTCTCGGGGATGCCGAGGATCAGGGTGAAGAACACCCGCAGGAAGTGCGGGATCTGGGTGGCCGACCAGACGGTGAGCTCGCCCTGGGCCGGCACCGGCTGGACCACGATCCCGCGCGGCTCGATGGCGTTGGCGATCAGCCGCGGGTGGAAGTAGCGCTCGGAGACGACCACCGGGGCCTCGGCGAAGACCCGCTCGACGTCGCCGTTGCGCAGGTCCCAGGTGTAGAGCTCGTTGCTGTCGAACTGCTCGTGGATGACGTGGCCGCCGTCGGCCACCGCCTCCTCGATGCTGTCGACCACCGGCAGCTCGTCGTAGTCGACGTCGACCGCCTCGGTGGCGTCGACGGCGTGCTCGCGGCTGTCGGCCACGACCACGGCGACGATCTCGCCCATGTAGCGGACCCGGTCCTTGGCCACCGGCCAGTGGTCGGGGACGCGCGCGTCCTGGGTCGCCTCGCCCGGGTAGCTGCGGCTGGTCACCGGCCAGGCGCAGGGCATGGCCGCGGCCCACTCGTCGGCCAGCTCGGGGCCGGTGTACACGGCCACGACCCCGGGCAGCTCCTTGGCCGCCGCGGTGTCGATCCTGGCGATGTTGGCGTGGGCGACCGGGCTGCGGACGAAGGCCAGGTACAGCATGCCGGGCAGGGCGATGTCGTCGACGTAGCGGCCCTGGCCGGTGATCAGCTTCGGGTCCTCCTTGCGCTTCAGGCCGCCACCCATCCAGCGCTTGGCCCCTGGCTCGGCTACCTGTGTCATTCGGACCCTCCCTGGACGGCGGCGGGCTGCGCGGCGGGGGCGGCCTGGCGCATCTCGCCCGCCGCCTCCTGGATGGCCTTGACGATGTTCTGGTAGCCGGTGCAGCGGCAGAGGTTGCCTTCCAGGCCCAGGCGGACCTCCTCGTCGGCCATGCCGGCGCCGCTCTCGATCAGCCCGAGGCCGGCCATGATCATGCCGGGCGTGCAGAAGCCGCACTGGAGGCCGTGGTTGTTGCGGAAGGCCTCCTGGAGGGGGTGGAGCTGGCCGTT
>Ga0307292_10000762_pt1 | contig 11267 bp, 8 predicted proteins | sample ER_DNA_149_FD_194471 | JGI IMG/M metagenome (GOLD analysis project Ga0307292, IMG submission 194471) | Bulk soil microbial communities from the East River watershed near Crested Butte, Colorado, United States - ER_DNA_149 | ecosystem: Environmental > Terrestrial > Soil > Floodplain | place: USA...
AAGCTCGACGTCGACTCCGCGATCCTGAGCGGGATCGACCCCAAACTCAAGTTCGAAGTCCACTCCATTCGACCTGCGATGCGGATCGACTGGAACGGGCAACCGCGATTGCAATGGGTGATCGAGCTGACGCAGCGGATCCCGCAATACGCCGATGCTGCGGCCGAGGGCAGCGGCGCCCCACCCGACTACTACTTCCGCGGCGGCTGCACGCTGCTCGTCGATGCGGATACGGGCAAGGTGCGTTACAGCGTCAAGAAGCCGCTCAACGACGCGCGCAAGGAGCGGCAGCGGCGGTTCCTGCTCGGGGAAGGAAACGAGAGTCTGGCGGCCACCTACTTCGGCGACGCCTTGAAGGAAGGGAATGAGCCCTTTGCGATGTTGCACCGCTTCTAGATGAAAGTCCGCGTCCGCATGTACAGGCAGGGATTGGGCGACTCCTTCCTGCTCACGTACTCCGACGGGGGTGCGGAAAGTCATCTGCTGATCGACTGCGGCGTCCTCAAAGGGACGGCCGAGCCCGAGAGGAAGATGCAGGCGGTCGCCCAGAACGTCCACGACGCGACGAACGGACACCTCGACAGGCTCGTGGTCACGCACGAGCACTGGGATCACCTCTCCGGTTTCCTCCAGGCGCAGCCGATCTACGACACGTTCACGGTCGGCGAGGTGTGGCTCGCGTGGACGGAGGATCCCGAGGACGAGCTCGCGACGGAGCTGCGGAACCACAAGAAGAAGGCGCTGAACGGGATCGTGGCGGCGGCCAAGCTGGCCGGCGTCGCCACAAACCCCGCCGCGCAGCGTACAGCGCGCCAACTCGACGCGCTCTTCAACTTCCAGGGTGACCTCGGCGCGGGCGCGACGAAGACGACCGCCGGTGCGCTCGAGTGGGTCAAGAACCGGCAGGCGCAGATCAGGTACCTGCGACCCGGCGAGCAGTTCTTCGACCTGCCGGGGCTGCCCGGCGTTCGGGTGTACGTACTGGGGCCGCCGCACGACCGGCGTCTGATCAAACGCAGCGACCCATCGAAGAAACACCCCGAGGTGTACGAGCTCGTCGGCGCCGAGGGCTCCAACGAGGGATTCCTCGCCGCCGCAGAAGCGCTGGCGGACAATGCAACTCCCGAGTCTCAGCCCTTCGATGACTACTTCCGGATCGAAGAGGCGGAGGCGCAGAGCGAGGACGGGCTCTTGAAGCAGTACTACGCGCGCGGCACTGCCTGGCGGCGCATCGACCACGACTGGCTCGGTTACGCCGGAGCGCTCGCGTTGGCGCTCGACTCCGATACGAACAACACGAGCCTCGTGCTCGCGTTCGAGCTCACCAGCGGCGGCGACGTGCTTCTGTTCCCCGGCGATGCCCAGGTCGGGAACTGGCTCTCATGGGAACCGCTCGAATGGAAGGTCGACGAAGCGGACGGAGCGCGCACGGTCAAGTCGGCCGACCTGCTCGCGCGCACGGTGCTCTACAAGGTCGGGCACCACGGCAGCCACAACGCCACGCTGCGGGAGAAGGGCCTGGAGCTGATGGCCAGCGGCGAGCTCGCCGCGATGATCCCCGTCAACCGCGAGACGGCGAAGAAGATGGACTGGCTGATGCCGTTCCCGCCCCTACTGACGCGGTTGGTGGAGAAGACCCACGGCCGGGTCATGGATGCGGAACGCGGTCTCGACGATGCGGCTCCGCAAGACCTGAGCGACGAATTGTGGGCTCGCTTCATCGGCCGAACCGACGTACAGCCGGGCTGGGTCGACTACACGCTCGAGTGGTGAGACGAGGCTGACCGCCGGCCTCGCCTTGCATCAATTGCCGGGCAGGATCATGCTCCCAGTCGATGCCGCCGGCCGCGCGACCCATCGTCTTCCTCAGCGACTTCGGCTTGAGCAACGAGTGGGTCGGAATCTCTCATGCCGTCCTGAACCGGATCGCGCCGCGAAGTTCGATCGTCGACCTCTCCCATCTCGTCCCACCGCTCGACGTGCTCTCCGGAGCGCTTCTCCTCGCCGACTCGATGCCTTACATCGCCGAGGACGCGGTCGTGCTTGCGGTCGTTGATCCGAATGTTGGGAAGGATCGCGACATCGCGATCGAGCTCACGGGTGGTCGCTACCTGGTGGGTCCGGACAACGGGCTCTTCACTCCCACGTGGGAAGCGCTCGGAGGCGTTCACAAGGTGGTGGAGATCACCTCGGAAGACGTCATCGTCCAACCGGTGGCACCGATGTTCCATGCGCGCGACATCCTTTGCCCAGCGGCGGCGCATCTTGCTTCCGGCATGGCGATCGACCAGCTCGGTTCCGCGTTCGATCCGAGCACCCTTGTCGGACTGAACGTGCCCGAGCCTGAGATCCAGCCGGGCAAGGTTCATTGCGAGGTGGTGGAGTTCAACCGCTTCGGCAACGTGAAGCTGAACGTCCGGCAGGCGCACCTGGCCGCAGCCGGCATCGAGGAGAATCCGGATCTTGCAGTCGAGGCGGTGTCGGGCTCAACGCGGGCACGGCGCGGAAAGACGTATGCGGATTTCGCCGCCGGCGAATACGGTCTGATCTTCGACCCGCGCGGCTGGTTGATGGTCGTGCGTGGGAATCCCGCGAGCGCACTCGAGGGGCTCGGTCTGGCACCCGGCGATCCGGTGTGGATCAGCGGCCCGGCGAGTAGATCCGAAGTCGTTACACCCTGAAGCGCTGCTACTTCGTCAGGGCAGCCATCTGATCGCCGAGCGGGGGGCGCTGCAGCATCGCCCCCCGCGACCGAAGCGCTGAGCCCGACCTGCTCTGCGCTGTATGGCTCCCCTTGGGCAGTGGGACGGCCCGACGGCGTAGGCCGTCCCGCCCATGACCCCGGCGCGGCCGGCCTGACGGCTCGCCGGCGCACTTACCGCAGTGCTCTTCGGGCTGCAAGCTGACGGTGCGGTCACGCCACGATCCTTGCTCCGACCGCTGAAGGATCGCTGAACCCGGGCTGAAATCGTGCTAAGACCCACGCGGAAAGGAGTGGTGACGTCGGCCCGACAACAGTTCAGTCTCCTCGGTCCTCTCTCTGTCAGCAGCGACGGAGCACCGGTGGCGCTCGGGGGACAGAAGCGACGCGCGCTACTCGCCGTCCTGCTACTGGACGCGAATAGCGTCGTCTCAGGGGATCGACTGATCGACGCGCTCTGGGGAGACAGTCCGCCCGAGACAGCTCGAAACACGATCCAGGTCTACATCTCGCAACTGAGAAAGCTCCTGCCCGAAAGCGCGCTCGAGACGGCTCCGCCGGGTTACCGGCTCGTCATCGAGCCCGACAACGTCGACCTCTTCGAGTTCATTCGGCTCAGCGAGGAGGGGCGGACAGCGCTCGGGGCCGGCGACGCGGCGGGTGGAGCCGACACCTTGCGGGCGGCGCTCGCACTCTGGCGCGGGGCACCGCTAGCCGATCTCGCCTGGGAGCCGTTCGCGCAGGCGGAGATCGTCCGGCTCGAGGAGCTCCGACTGGCGGCGCTCGAAGACCGGATCGACGCGGATCTCGCGCTCGGGCGCCATGGCCAGCTCATCGGCGAGCTCGAGCAGCTGGTCGCCGAGCACCCGCTCAAGGAACGGCTGCGCGCGCAACTGATGCTCGCCCTCTATCGCTCGGGCCGGCAAGCGGATGCGCTCGCCGTCTACCAGCGCGCGCGGAGAACGTTGGTCGACGAGCTCGGGATCGAGCCGAGCGACTCACTGAAGCAGCTCGAACTCGCAATCCTCGCCCACGACCCGGCGCTCTCGCTGGACGCCCCACTCGCGGCCCCGCCATCGCCGCGACAGGTACCGACGCCGCCGACGCCGCTCCTCGGCCGCGAGAGCGAGCTCGCCGCTCTCGCCCATCTCGTCAGGAGGGAAGACGCACGGCTGGTCACGCTCACCGGGATCGGCGGCATCGGCAAGACCCGCCTGGCCCTCGAGCTCGTTCGGCGCCTCGCGCCCGAGTTTCAGCACGGGTCGGCGGTGGTGACGCTTGCGACTCTGCGCGAGCCGGAGTTGGTCGCACGCACGATCCTGGAGGCGCTCGCGATTCCCGAGGCGGGTCAGGATCCAGAAGAGGTACTGACCGCGGAGCTGCAGGGGACCGAGTTGCTCCTCCTCGTCGACAACTTCGAACAGGTGTTGCCGGCCGCCGGGAGCATCGCTCGCCTGCTCGACACCACCCCGGGACTGAAGGTGATCGTGACGAGCCGCGCACCTCTCCACGTCGCAGCGGAACGCGAGTTCCCGGTGCCGCCGCTCGCCGACGACGAGGCGGCCGAGCTCTTCATCGCCCGCGCGCACGCTGCCAATCCGAACTTCGTGCTGAGCGAGCGAAACGCGGGGGCGGTGGCCGAGATCTGCACCCGTCTCGAGGGCTTGCCGCTCGCGATCGAGCTGGCCGCGGCGCGGACGAAGCTTCTACCGCCGGTGGCGCTGCTTTCGCGGCTCGGAAACAGGCTCGAGCTCCTCACCGGCGGGCGACGCGACGCGCCTCAGCACCAGCAGACGCTCCGCATGACACTCGACTGGAGCTACGACCTGCTCGAGCCTGATGCGCAGCGGCTTTTTGCGCGACTCGGCGTGTTCGCAGGCGGCTGCACGCTGGAGTCGGCCGAGGCCGTGTGCGGCGGTGATGGATCGGTGCTCGAGGGACTTGCAGCCCTGGTCGATGAGAGCCTCGTGCGACAGCGGGAGACCGACACCGGCGAGCCTCGCTTCTCGATGCTCGAAATCGTGCGCGAGTACGCGCTCGAGCGACTGTCAGGCTCGGGCGACGGCGACGAGACTCGCCGCCGGCATCTCGAACACTTCGTCTCCTTGGCGGAAGAGGCGGAGCCGAAGCTGGCCGACCGCGACCAGATCGCCTGGTTTGCCCGCCTCGAGGACGAGCACGACAATCTCCGCGCTGCCCTCGCCTTCGCGCTCGACAGCGACGATCCGTCGTCGGCGCTGCGGCTCGCAGTCGGGGTACGCGGGTTCTGGCAAATCCACGGCTACCTGGTCGAGGGACGTCAGGCTCTGGAGTCCGCGCTCGCCGCCACGCCCGACGTCCCGTCGGAGCTCCGCGCGAAGGCACTCAACCTGTCCGGAATCCTGGCCGGAGAGCAGGGGGAGTTCGACACGGCCCGGCTGAGATTCAGGGCCGCCCTCGAGGACGCCCATGTGGTGGGGTCGACGCACGTCATCTCATCTGCGCTCGTCAACCTCGGAAACCTCGCCTTCTTCGGCGGCGACCTGGACGCCGCGCGCGACCTGTTCAAGGAGAGCATCGAGTACTTCGCCTCGCTCGATGACATCCGTGGGCAAGCGCTGGCGAAGGAGAACGTCGGGCTCATGGCCCTGACGGCAGATGATGTACCGGAGGCGGTGACCTGGTTGACAGCCGCGCTCGAACTGGCGCGCGAGGTCGGCGACGACCGCGAGATCGGCGCCGCTTCCCGCTCACTCGCCGCGGCGATGATCGAGCTCGGAGACAGCGCCCAGGCGACGAGCCTGCTCGCCGAGAGCCTCGCTCTCGCACGCGAGCTCGGCGAGCCGCACGGCATCGCCGTCTGCCTCGATACCTTCGCCGGTCTCGCGGCGACGGCCGGCGAAGTCGACCGGGCCGCAACGCTGTTCGGCGCGAGCGACGCCGCCCGTGCGTCGATCGGCGCGCAACGTCAGCCGGATCACCAGATTCTCTATGACCGTTGGCTCGCCCGAACGCTCGCGCATCTCGACACGGACACCTACTCGTCGCACTACGAAGACGGACGGTCGTTGACGCTCGACGAAGCGTGCTCCCTGGCCCTCGGCCGCGATTCGGCGCTGATTCCCTGATCTTCGAGGGGACCTGCCAAGATTGCGGACGAAGCAGCCTCCGGGGAAAGGGCGACGTGCACGTCAGTCTCACACGCGTTAGCACGGGCGATCAGCCAATCGAGAATGCAACGATCGTGGCCGAAGAGATGATGAGGTGGCTTCGCGACATCGACGGCTTCGAAGGGTTTCTCATGCTCTCGAGGGAAGGGACGACACTCGGGCTCAGCTTCTGGAAGACCCGGGAGACGGCTGACCGCCATCGCGTCTCACGAATGGAGTTCATCGAGCGCATGACTTCAGTCGCAGACGTACAGATAGAGGAGATAGTCGACTTCGAGGTCACCTATGCGGAGCTCCAAGGGATTGCCGACCTCGGCGGCGGGCCGCCCAGCTGATTGCCCGGCCGCAGACGACTGGGTTTAACCTCCAATCGATCGAGTACTAGACCCGGACATGCTGGTCATCCTGCTCATCATCATCCTGATCCTCGCCCTCGGCGGCGGGATCTTCATCAGCAAGTTTCTCTTCCTGCTGCTCTTGCTGCTCCTGCTGCTTTTCCGCGGCAGGTTCTAGCCGGTTCGGGACAGGGGAAGCCGAAACTGCAGCGGCGGGCCGAGCGGACTCGGACCGAGCTTCCAGCTCACGCGATACCTGCCGGGGTCAGTCACCGGGTACTGGCGTGCGTAGTTCACGGACGACCCCCAGGTCGAGCCGCCCTGCCGGAAGACCGGGAAGGAGCCGCAACGCTGCGCGTGTGACCCGTCGGAACCTGGCGGAAGCAGGCGGACGCAGAGTTTGTAGCGCTTGAAGTAACGAGCGGCCGTCGTGATCCGGAGGTAGACCTTGCCGCTGCGATTGAAGATTCCGTAGCAGACGTCGCCACTCGAACTGCAGTAACTCGCGATCGTCTTCGAGCGGGTGGCCGGGCTCGCAGCGGCTGAGCTCGTTGCGGTCGTGAGAACGAGAATGAGCACCGGCAGCGCCAGAAGTCTGCATTTCGCGCTGAGTCGCATCTAAGCCACGCTACTTCCTCGACCAGACGGCCAACCCGAGCGTTTCGCCTGGCTGATAAGAGGTAGGTGACAAGAAACGATGAAAGGAATCCGCGTGTTCAGACGCACAAAGTCACAAGCACTGAAGGAGAACGCTGCCAGCGCGGCCGATTTCGCCACTGCGCTCGCGAAAGACCGGATATTCCGCAAAGAGCTGCTTTCGGCCGTCAGCCACGGCGCCATCGCGCGCCGTCGTGCCGTTCGACGGATCGGCTTCGTTGCAGCCGTGGCCCGGCTCAGCGCAGATCCGAAGCTGAGAAAAGAGCTCCGCAAGATGACACGGAACCTCGAGAACGCCTGGGGCCGGGTCGAGAAGAAGCGCAGCCACAAGGTGCGCAACTCGCTGCTCGTCGCCGCCGGCGTCGGCGGAGTTGCGGCCGCGGCGATGAAGGCACGGAAGAACGGGATGCCGAACGTCGACTTCGCCGGAACCACCCCGCGCACGATCGACGAGTCGATCGAGGTCAACGTCCCGGTTTCGGTCGCGTACAACCAGTGGACGCAGTTCGAGGACTTCCCGCTCTTCATGGAAGGCGTCGACCACGTCCAGCAGCTCGACGACACGCTCCTCCACTGGGCGGCGACCGTCGCCGGCAAGACGAACGAGTGGAACGCGAAGATCCTCGAGCAGCACCCCGACCAGCAGATCAGCTGGATCAGCGAAGACGGCAAGAAGACGCGCGGCACCGTGACGTTCGAGCCCGTCGGCGAGAACAAGACCCGCGTCCGCCTCTCGATGAGCTACCAGGCGGATCCGCTCGAAGCAATCGGTTCGACAGCCGGGCTCGATGCGCGTCGCGTTCGCGGCGATCTCGAACGGTTCAAGGAACTGATCGAGAACCGCGGCACCGAAAGCAGCGCCTGGCGCGGCGACGTCACCGCGGGACAGACGAAGAACTAGGAAAGCTCAGGCCCAGGCGGTCTTCCCGCCTGGGCCTAACCCCTTCAGTCCGTCTGAACCAATCGACGGGCTACGCCGAATCAGTAGCGGCTGCGCCCGTGTCTGCGGCGAGGGATCGCCTGTCTCCCCTCGCGACCCCCGCGGACGCAGCCTCGCCTCGGGGCTAGCGACCTAACACGGCGCCGTCTCGTCGGCGAGCGCGATACCGGTCACGAGCACGCCGCCCGAGCGCGCGTAGCTGCCGAAGCTCTTCTCGCTCCTCGGATCCCCGTAGATCGGCGTGTAATGAGGAGCGTCGATCCGGACATCGCCGAATCCGTTCGCCGGGACGCAGACCGAGATCTGGTCGCTCGTTCCTCCCTCGTCAGCCTTTCCCTGCCATGTATCCGCGTTCGAACTGAGGCGAAAGCTGCGCGGCACGGCGGCGTTGGGCCCGCGAACGGAGATCGTCACGAAACGCCGGGTCGCTCCAGACTGCCCCGGCGTCGCGAAGACCCTGATCGTCCCTGCCACTTTCGGGATCGTCCAGCCGTCGCGGTAGAGATCGAAGGCGAGCCACTCGGCCCGCCAGGGGCGCTCGGGCTTGATCAGCACGACGCCACGGTCGACGGCCAGGTCCTTGCCGGCAAGCCGGAACCGCGTCTCGGCGACAGCCTGGGCGGCGTACTCGGTGGGCGAGACGTTCGCGCGGCCGGTCGCGCGGTCGAAGCTGAGGGTTGTCGGCGGGAAGGTCTCGGGCGTTCCCTTGAACGCCTCCTCGTAGGTCGCGGCGCGGTCGACCGACGCATTCCAAAACTCGACATTCCACCAGTACGCGACGTTCTCCCAGTAATTGCCGTACAGGAACGGGTACGGGATCATCGTCACGCTGGCTCCCGGCCCAACCGAGCGGTCGATCCAGTCGAAGACGACACCCTGGTCGAGCGTGATCGGCCGCCCGCTCGTTCCGTCGACGGTGAGCAATCTGTTGAACGTCAAAGCGGTCTGCGCCGGGATCGTGAGAACCGCGAGCACGATGACCAACACCACGAACCGCCGACGGAGGAATGCCGAGGCGAGCAGAAACGACAGCGCCACGACGATCGTCGCGAGAGTGAGCAGCCACCGGGCGCCGTGCACGGATCCGCCGAGGTCGAGCAGAGCGCCGTTCAGCACCGCAACGGGTGAGTCGACGTTGAGCTTGTCGTAGCGGACGACCGGCACGACCGCGAAGGCGGCGGCGAGCAAGCCTGCGGAAACGACGAACGCCCGAGGAGACCAGCGCCAATCCCGCACCAACGCCGCGCACGCGATCAGGACGAGCGGGACGACGTAGAAGAGATAGCGGTCGTGCAACCGTCCTTGGCCGAACCTGAGGTCGTACGAAGTGACCTCGACGAGCAACGCTGCGACTGTCACGGTGGTGATCGACGCAAAGGCCTGCTGTTCGCTACTGCGCGTCGCGACCAGTGTCGGGAACAGCCAGGCGAGACCGAGGATGAACGGCAGGACTCCCATTCCCAGTCCGATCGGCGCCAGGTGCTCGAGCAGCGAGCGGCCCATTCCGCTCGGCAACAGATCTCCTTCGGCCGTGACCGAATAAGTACCCAGCGCGCTCGACAGCCGGCCCGCCGCGAGCAGGACGAGCGCGGCAACGACCAGGACCGCGTAGGCCAGAGCGAGTTGGCGATGCGCGGCCACGAGCTCTCTGACTGCAGCGCGCACGCGCGACCAGAAGGTCTCCGCGCGCGCAAAAACAAGGTGATGGATGAGGAGCGCGACCGGGAGCACGGCGACGAGGACCGCGAATTGGGTGCGTGCCAGGGTCGCAACCAGGAGCGCGATCACCAGCAGCACGTCGTTGCGGGCGCGCGGCGAGGCAACTGCGTTCTGCAGCGCCAACGCCGCCCAGATGAAGGCGGGATAAGCGACCACCTCGGTCATCAGAAACGAGGAGAGGGTGATCCAGGGGATGCACACGCTCAGTGCGGCGACGAGATAGGACAGCCGAACGCTCTGCGTCACCCTGCGGGCGAGCAGAAACGCCGGGATGCTCGCCGAGCTCATGACGAACGCGTTGAGAATGTGCGCGTGGAACAGCGCCGAGGGGACCAGTGTGCCGTGGAACAGAGGCGCGAGCAGGAGCGGGTAGAGCTGGTTGACGTTCCCGATGAGCTCGCCGTGGATATGCGGCAGTGGGGAGTGGAGAGAGACGATGCTGATCGCGAGCCGCTCGTAGAGCAGTTCGTCGGTCATCACGTACCAGTCGACGACGCTGCTCGTAAGGGCCGCGAGGCCTCCCGCAAGCGTGAGCCAGAGCGCCGCCACCCCGAGCTCGTCTCGATACGCGGCCAGCACGGACAGCCACGGGGATCTCCCGTTCACACGAACCTTCGTTCTGGCTGCCGGCGCGGTTCCCAACGTTCCCAACCCTCCTTCGTGCCGGAACCTATCGTTCCGGGCCGGCAGCTCGAAGTTCGATCAGCTGAACCAGCGGGCGCCGCGGCTCGAACCGAAGAACTGCTTCTCGGCGACGAGAGCGACGGACGGCTCGTGAAACGTGCCTGTCGGCTTCGGTCCCGAGAGGAAGTCGACGTCGACGCGACCGACGCGGCCGGCGCCGAACTCGATGTAGCAAGAGCCGAGTCCGTTGTAAGCCCCCGGCTGCTCGCCACCCCGCAAACGGGCCACCAGCGACGCGGCCACAACGCGCGCCGCTCCCTCGGAGAACACCCCCGCCTTCGGCACTCCGATGGTCGCAACGTCCCCGACCGCGTACACGTTCGGGAATCGTGTCTCGAGCGTTTGCGGATTCACGGGCACGTAGCCGTCTTCGGCCATGCCACTTGCCAGGACAACATCGGGGGCACGATGCTTCGGGACGCCCAGGAAGAGGTCATAGGGCAACTCGCTCCCGTCGTCGAGTACGGCAACCTGGCGCGTTGGGTCGAGAGAGCTCACGCGGTGCTCGGGGACGAATTCGATGTCGCGCTCGGCAAAGGCGCCGACGAGCGCGCGCGACGTATCGGGTGACGGAGGGATTGGGGTGCTGAACGGGATCACGAAAGAGATCTCACAGTCGTCGCGCATACCGCGCGTCGACAGGTAGTCGTGCAGCAGTAACGCGGCCTCGCTCGGCGCCGGAGGACACTTGAACGGCGCGCCGCAGACGCCGACGAGCGCTCGACCCTGCGAGAACGTCGGCAGCAATTCGCCCAGACGCTTGGCTCCGTCCACGGAGTAGAACTCGTTGCCCCCCTCGGCGAGGCCCGGAGTGGCGTCGAAGTCGTAATCGGCGCCGAGGGCGACGACCAGGAAATCGGCCTCGTGAACGGTGACGTCGGTCGTCGCGCGTCGCGTCTTCGGATCGATCGCCGTGATCGTCTCCTGCAAGAAGCGCACGCCGGGCTTGGCGATGTCACGGTACGGGAGTCGGACCTCGTCGAGCGTCGTCCGGCCGAACATCACGTCGAGCTTCGAATAGCCGAAGACGAAGGAATCGTTCTTGTCGATCAGCGTCACGTCGACGTCGTCGCCGAACGCGT
>Ga0307292_10000773_pt1 | contig 11192 bp, 9 predicted proteins | sample ER_DNA_149_FD_194471 | JGI IMG/M metagenome (GOLD analysis project Ga0307292, IMG submission 194471) | Bulk soil microbial communities from the East River watershed near Crested Butte, Colorado, United States - ER_DNA_149 | ecosystem: Environmental > Terrestrial > Soil > Floodplain | place: USA...
ACTCCTCCGCGAGCCCACCGGACTGGTGGGGCACCGAGCCGGACGGAGGCGACGTCCTGCTCAAGGTGACCCACGAGGCCGCGTCGCTCGGCGTCCTACTGGACACCGTCGACCGGGCCGCCGCCGCGGCCGGAGCCGACGCGCATACGCGGGGAAGTGTGGTCGTCGGCACCGTCTACGTGTCCCTGCCGGCCACCGCCGCACCGGCGTTCGTCGAGCAGCTGCGAGGCGCGGCGAACCGTTTCGGCGGCGCCGTCGTCATCCTCGATGCGCCGCCAGAGGTGAAGGAGGCCGTCGACGTGTGGGGTCCCGTGCGCGGTTTGGACCTCATGCGCCGCGTCAAAGAGCAGTTCGACCCGACCGGGGTGCTCTCGCCCGGCCGCTTCGTGGGAGGGATCTAGATGACCGAAGCCGTCACCAGTCCCGCCGGCGCTCGCGGAGATGCCGGGCCTACCGACGAGGACGTCGCGCCGCGAGGTCCGGGCGCCTTCGACGACCACAAACCGCCCTCGGCCGAGCTGGTGTCTGACTGCGTGCACTGCGGTTTCTGCCTGCCGACCTGCCCGACGTACGTGCTGTGGGGCGAGGAGATGGACTCACCGCGCGGCCGGATCTACCTCATGAACGAGGGACTCGGCGGAGAGCCGCTCACTGACTCGATGGTCGGCCACTTCGACGCCTGCCTCGGTTGCATGGCCTGCGTCACCGCGTGCCCGTCCGGCGTGCAGTACGACCGGCTGATCGAGGACACGCGGGCCCAGGTCGAGCGGCGACACCACCGGTCGACCGCCGACCGGGCGCTGCGGGAGAGCATCTTCGCCCTGTTTCCGTATCCGAAGCGTCTCAAGGCCGCTCGCGGCCCGCTGCGGCTCTACCAGAAGACCGGGCTCCCGTCGGTACTGCGCCGCTCCGGCCTGCTGGACCGGGTCTCGCCGACCCTCGGGGCCATGGAAGGGCTGGCGCCCGACCTCGGCAAGGCGGAGCGTGTCCTCGAGCGCACCTCCGCGCGGGGCACCCGCCGCGGAGTCGTCGGGATGCTGCTCGGCTGCGTCCAGCGGGAGTTCTTTCCCGGCGTCAACGCCGCGACCGCCCGAGTGTTGGCCGCCGAGGGCTTCGACGTCATCGCCCCGAGATCACAGGGATGTTGCGGCGCGTTGTCCTCGCACAACGGCCGCGAGGAGGAGGCGAAACGGTTCGGCCGCGCGCTTATCGAAGAGTTCGAGCGGGCCGGCGTTGACGTCCTCGTGGTCAACTCCGCCGGGTGCGGTTCCGCGATGAAGGACTACGTCCACCTGTTCTCCGACGAGCCGGAGTGGGTCGACCGGGCCGGCGCCATGAGCGCGAAGGTCCGCGACATCGCCGAGTTCCTCGTGGAGGTCGGCCCGGTCGCCGAGCGTCACCCCTTCGACGTCACCGTCGCCTACCACGACGCCTGCCACCTCGGCCACGCCCAACGGATCCGGACCCAGCCGCGAGAGCTGCTCAGAGGCATACCTGGCCTGCAGCTGAAGGAGATCGACGAGGCCGAGCTGTGCTGCGGGTCGGCCGGGATCTACAACATCCTCAATCCCGAGCCGGCGCGCGAGCTCGGCGACCGCAAGGCGAAGAACGTGATGGCGACCGGCGCGCAGATGCTCGTCACCGCGAACCCGGGCTGCCTCATGCAGGTGGCCTCCTCCATCGAGCGCTCAGGTGGTCACATGGCGCTCGCCCACACCGTCGAGGTGCTCGACGCCTCGATCCGAGATCTGTCCCCAGCCGATCTCGCCGGCCCCTAGCGGCGAGGCCCCTTACAACACACCGAGGTGTTGCTTATGTACCGGCCCGTTCTCGACGCGGTCGCAGGGTCACTGTTCATCACCGCCCTCGTCGCCACACTGCCGCTGCTCACCCTGTTCATCCTGCTCGGCGTCGTCCGAATGAAAGCGTGGCTCGCCTCGGTCATCGCGCTCGCCGTAGCGATCCTGGTGGCGGTCATCGCCTATTCCATGCCCCTCACCCAGGCTGTGCTGGCCGGCACCGAGGGCGCCGCGTTCGGGTTCTTCCCGATCCTCTGGATCGTCATCAACGCCATCTGGATCTACAACATGACGGTCGTCACCGGCCACTTCGACGTGCTCCGTCGCTCGTTCACCAGCGTCAGCGACGACGCGCGAATTCAGGCCGTCATCGTCGCGTTCTGTTTCGGCGCCCTGCTCGAGGCGCTCGCCGGCTTCGGCACTCCGGTCGCGATCACCACCGTGATGCTCATGGCGTTGGGGTTCCGGCCGTTCAAGGCCGCCACGGTCTCGTTGGTGGCCAACACGGCACCGGTCGCTTTCGGGGCGCTCGCCACACCGATCACCACGCTGGCCACGGTGAGTGGCCTCCCGGAGCACGCCTTGTCTCAGATGGTCGGCCGGCAGACACCGATCCTCGGGATCTTCGTCCCCATGGCGCTGGTCTTCATCATCGACCGGGGCAAGGGCGTCCGAGAGACGTTGCCCGCAACGCTCGCGTGCGGCCTGGCCTTCGGCATCTCGCAGTTCGTCACCTCGAACTACATCTCCACGCAGCTCACAGACATCGTCGCGTCGCTCGTGAGCGCCCTGGTCGTCGTCCTCCTCATGCGCGTGTGGCAGCCGACGAACCGGTACGTCGAGGCCGACACCGAGGGCGACGTGCTGGCCGGTGCAGGTACCGGGGCCGCGGCTCAGGCAGCCGCCTCGACCGGAGCTCCAGCCGCGACTCCGGCCGCCGCCCGAGCCGGCCGCGATGACGGAGCAGGTTCGGATCACCCGATCGGCGAGGGCGTGGGCACCGGCGAGGACTTCGCCGCCCGCGACGCCGCGGCCCACGACACGCGCTCTGACGTCATCAAGGCGTACGCGCCGTACGTCATCGTCGTCCTCGTCTTCGTCCTCGCCCAGCTCCCCGGGATCAAGGACGTCCTCGCCGCCAAATGGGCAAACCCCTCGTTCACCTGGCCGGGGCTGGAACTCCAGACACCCGACGGAAAGCCGTCCACGATCCCGACCTTCCGTTTCAACTGGCTCGGCGCGACCGGGACGCTGGTCCTCATTGCGGGGCTCATCACCATCCCGGTGATTGGGATCAGCTGGGGCAAGGCTGTCCGGGTCTACGGGCAGACGTACAAGCAGCTGGCCGCCGCCATCGTCACGGTCATGGCGGTCCTCGCCCTGGCCTATGTCATGAATGCTTCGGGGCAGACGTCCACACTGGGCTCGTGGCTCGCCGCATCCGGCGGCCTGTTCGCCATCCTGTCGCCGATCCTCGGATGGCTCGGTGTCGCCGTCACCGGTTCGGACACGTCGTCGAACAGCCTCTTCGGAGCGCTCCAGGTCTCCGCCGCGAGACAGGCCGGGCTCAACCCGCTGCTCATGGCGGCGTCAAACTCGTCCGGTGGCGTGCTCGGGAAGATGATCTCCCCGCAGAACCTCGCCATCGCCGCGGGAGCCGTAGCCATGGCCGGCAAGGAGGGCGACATCTTCCGAAGGGTGCTGGGCTGGTCCCTTGCCTTCCTGGCGTTCATGTGTGTGCTCGTCTACCTCCAGTCCACTCCAGTGCTGTCCTGGATGGTCCCCTAGGGTCGTTCCATGAAGGTCGCGCTGATGCTCACCTGCATCAACGACGCCCTCTTTCCCGAGACCGGCAAGGCGGCCGTCCGGCTGCTGCGCCGGCTCGGGGTGGACGTCGACTTCCCCACGGCGCAGACCTGCTGTGGTCAGCCCATGATCAACACGGGGTACCTCGACGAGGCAGTTCCCGCTGTGCGGCAATGGGTCTCGGCGTTTCAGGGGTACGACGCGATCGTCGTGCCGTCCGGGTCGTGCGCCGGGTCGGTCCGGCATCAGCACGAGATCGTGGCGCGCCGCTCCGGCGACTCCGCACTCGAGGAGGCGGTCCGTGAAACCGGTCCTCACGCATACGAGCTCACCGAGTTCCTCGTCGACGTCCTCGGCGTCGAGGACGTCGGCGCCTACTTCCCGCACCGCGTCACATACCACCCGACATGCCACTCGCTGCGGATGCTGGGCGTCGGCGACCGGCCGACCCGGCTGCTCCGGGCGGTCCGCGGGATCCGGCTGGTCGAGCTGCCCGCGGCGGAGGAGTGCTGCGGGTTCGGCGGGACCTTCGCGGTGAAGAATGCGGAGACGTCGGTGGCTATAGGCTTCGACAAGGTGCGGCACGCTCGCGCCACCGGCGCGGAAGTCCTGGTCGCGGGCGACAACTCGTGCCTCATGCACCTCGGCGGCATCCTGTCCCGCGAACTGGCGGGTATGCGGGTCATGCACCTCGCCGAGGTCCTTGCCTCGACGGAGGCGTCCTGATGGGCGCGACGTTCGTCGGGATGCCGCCCTTCCCGAAGGCGGCGCACGCGGCGCTAGCCGACACCCAGCTCCGCGCGAACCTCGCCCACGCCACCCGCACCATCCGCGACAAGCGCGCGCGGGTCGTCGGGGAGGTCGACGACTGGGAGGCGTTGCGCACCAAGGGCGCGCGCATCAAGGACGAGACGCTGGCCCACCTCGACGACCACCTCGTCCGGCTCGAGGAGTCGCTCACCGCCCGCGGCGCCGTGGTGCACTGGGCGCGCGACGCCGTGGAGGCCTGCGAGATCGTCGCGCGAGTCGCGCGCGACCACGGCGTCGACGAGATCGTCAAGGTCAAGTCGATGGCGACGCAGGAGGTGGAGCTCAACGAAGCCCTTGCCGCGCAAGGCATTTCGGCATGGGAGACCGACCTGGCCGAGCTCATCGTCCAGCTCGGCGACGACCTTCCTTCGCACATCCTCGTCCCGGCGATCCACAAGAACCGTGCGGAGATCCGCGAGATCTTCCGGTCGCGGATGGGCGCCGCCGGTCGCCCCGCACCGGACGACCTGACCGACGAGCCGGTCGAGCTCGCCGCCGCCGCGCGCCAGCACCTGCGCGAGAAGTTCCTCCGCGCCAAGGTCGCCGTGTCGGGCGCCAACTTCGCGGTCGCGGAGACCGGGACCCTCGTCGTCCTCGAGTCCGAGGGCAACGGCCGGATGTGCCTGACCCTTCCCGAGGTTCTGGTCAGCCTGGTCGGCATCGAGAAGGTCGTGCCCACGTTCGAGGACCTCGACGTCTTCCTCCAGCTGCTGCCGCGCTCGAGCACGGGGGAGCGGATGAACCCGTACACCTCGATGTGGACCGGCGTGACGCCCGGCGACGGCCCCCAGGAGGTGCACGTCGTCCTCCTCGACAACGGCCGCACCAACGTGCTCGCTGACGAGGTCGGCCGACAGGCGCTGCGCTGCATCCGGTGCTCGGCGTGCCTCAACGCCTGCCCGGTCTACGAGCGGACCGGCGGCCACGCATACGGGTCGGTCTATCCCGGCCCGATCGGCGCGATCCTCACCCCGCTCCTCAAAGGGGTGGGTCACGACGCGCAGGTCGACTCCCTCCCGTATGCGTCGAGCCTCTGCGGCCGGTGTTACGAGGTGTGCCCGGTCCAGATCGACATCCCGTCGGTCCTCGTCCACCTGCGGGCCAAGGTCGTCGACGCGCACCGCGACGGTCGGCCCAAGGGGCAGGACCTCGCGATGCGGGGGGCTGCGCTGCTCTTCGGGGACGGGCGCCGGCTGGCGTATGCGGTCAAGGCCGGCTCCCTCGCGAACCGGGTCGTCTCCGTCATGAGCCGCCGGACACTGCCTGGTGGCCGCACGGCGATCGGCCGCATACCGGGACCAGGCGCGTCGGCCTGGACCGCGGCCCGCGACCTTCCGGCACCGCCGCGCGAGTCGTTCCGGTCGTGGTGGACCAAGACCGACGGTGGTCGGAACGAGGCGCCGTGACCGCCCGCGACGACATCCTCGGCCGGGTTCGATCCGCGTTGCGGTCGCCCTCATCCCCACCGCTTTCCGGTGGAGGTATGTCCGAGCGCTCTAGCGCTCGCTCCGACCTCCACCCGACTGGGATCGACGATGTGGTGGCGCTGTTCGTCGAGCGGGTCGAGGACTACCGCGCGGTCGTGGTGCGGTGCGGGCCGGACGACGTGGCGGAGCGGGTTCGCGAGGGACTGGCCGGCAGCCGGCGGGTCGTGGTACCGGCCGGATTCCGCGACGACTGGCTGCCTGACGGCTTCGAGCGCGTGGCCGACGACCCACCGCTCAGCGCGGCCGTGCTCGACGAGGTGGACGCCGTCGTCACGACCGCCGCCCTCGGCATCGCCGTCACGGGGACGATCGTGCTCGACCACGGTCTTGGCCAGGGCCGGCGCGCACTGAGCCTCGTGCCCGACCGACACGTGTGCATCGTCGCCGCCGACCAGGTTGTCGCCGACGTTCCCGAGGCCGTGCGGCGGCTCGACCCGGTCCGCCCGCTCACCTGGATCAGCGGTCCCAGCGCCACGAGCGACATCGAGCTGGATCGCGTCGAGGGGGTCCACGGCCCGCGGAACCTCCACGTCCTGGTCGTCGGCTGAGCCGAGCGCCTCACTCTCGTCGCGCCCACGGGCGCCGCTCCGGGGCGCCGCCTGGCTCGGCTGCGAGTCGAGGCGCTCGGCTACCGGAAAATCGTGAGCCAAGACGCTCGGCTGCGAGTCGAGCCCGATGCCGGGGCAGTTGTCCACAGGGGCAGAGAAGAGTCGGGCTCGATCAGAGGTGGCTCCGCCACGCTGTCTGCGTGGACGACTGGATGCACGCGACCGACCGGCACGGCATCGCCAGCGTGGCTGACCTGCGCGGCGCCGGTCTGGGGCGGCGCGCGATCGTCGACCTGGTGAAGCAGGCGATGCTGACGCCGTTGGCCCACGGTTGGTACGCGGCGGGCCCCATCGTGGACGACTCCGAGCGTCACGTGCTGACCACCCGGGCGATGCTCCGCTCTCACGGAAATCGGGTCGTCGCCGGGCATCACAGCGCCCTGTTTGTGTCGGGCTTGCCGACGCTCGGCGCCGACCTGGGTGTCGTCCGACTCTCGCGGCGCACCCCTGGACCAACGCGGGCGAAACCGGCACTGTGCCTCGGCCGTGCGGTGCCGACCAGGTTCCAGGGCACCGAAACCGTCACGCCGGCTTTCGCTGCGGTCCAGCACGGTCTCTCAGCGGGACCCTTGTCGGCTCTCGTTGCGGCTGATGGAGCGCTGCGCGCCGGGGTTACCACGCAGCCGGAGCTCGATGCGGCCGTCGCCGCCGTGCACGGTCACCCGGACTCCAGCGGCATCGCCGACCTGCTGCGCCACGCCGACGGTCGTCATGAGTCGCCGGGGGAGACCCGGCTGGCGCACGCCCTCCGGCTCCTTGGCCTTGCCGCCACCCCGCAGGTCCCGATTCCGGGCACCAACGCGATCGTCGACTTCCTCCTCGACGACGCACCGGTGGTCATCGAGTTCGACGGCAAGGTGAAGTACGGCCGAGAGGCCGACGAGCGCGACCCCTTCGGCCGTCGGGTTCCGGGTCGGGACGTGCTGTGGCTGGAGAAGCGTCGCGAGGACCGGCTGCGCGAGCTGGGCTACGAGGTGGTCCGCGTGGTCTGGAGTGACCTCGACTCGCCCAAGGAGCTGGCCATCCGCATCCTCCGGGCCATCGAGCGGGCGCGTCGCATCATCGCCTAGCCAACCCGTCTGCCATCTGGCTCGACTACGAGCCGAGCCGCTCGACTACCGAAATATGGTGAGCCGAGTCACCTGACTGCGATCCGAGCCAGACGGGGGACGCCCCACGAGCGCGTCCCGGCCCCTCGCCGGGCGGCCGCTTGACTGCCAGCCGAGCCGCTTGACTGCCCGCATATCACCAGCCAAGACGCTTGACGGGCAGTCGAGTCGGCAGAGCGCAGCCAACCGGTGGGGGCCGATAGGTTGCGGCCATGGCGGAGGCAGCGACCCGATTGTCCGAGGCCGATCTCGAGTTCCTCGTCGGCCAGACCACGACGCTCGTCGACTTCGCCAAACGCAGTCCGCACCCTGACGGCGGCTTCGCCTGGCTCGACGACGACGGCAACCCGATGCTGGACCGCCCCGTCGAGCTGTGGATCACGTGCCGGATGCTCCACGTCCTCGCTCTCGCCGAGATCCTCGGCGACCCGTCCTGCCGGCCACTCGTCGACGCCGGCCTAGCGGCGCTGCGCGGCCGTCTCCACGACGACGAGTACGGCGGCTGGTATGCGTCCGTGACGACGGACCAGAGCGGCACCTCCGTCCCCGCGGACGACACCAAACCTGCATACGCCCACGCGTTTGTCATCCTCGCCACCGCCTCTGCGGTCGCGGCCGGCCACGAGGACGCCCGGCCGATCCTCGACGACGCGCTCGCCATCTTCGACCGGTGCTTCTGGCGCGACACCGACGGGATGTCCGTCGACGTCTACGACCGCACGTTCGAGCGCGCCGACTCCTACCGGGGCGTCAACGCGAACATGCACACCGTCGAGGCGCTCCTCGCCGCGCACGACGTGACCAGCGACGAGGTTCACCTCCAGCGGGCCCTCACCATCACCAGCCACGTGGTCCACGAATTCGCCCGCGACAACGGCTACCGCCTTCCCGAGCATTACGACGAGAACTGGCGCGTCCTGCTCGACTACAACCGCGACCAACCGCGCGACCGGTTCCGCCCCTACGGCGTCACCATCGGCCACCTCATGGAATGGGCCCGGCTCGCGCTCCACGTCCGCACCGCCCTGGCCCGAACCGGCACGACCCCGCCCACCTGGCTGGCCGACGACGCCCGCGCCCTCTTCGACCGGGCCGTCGCGGACGGCTGGCAAGAGGCGAACGCCGACGCAGACCAGACCGAAGGCTTCGTCTACACGACCGACTTCGACGCCGTCCCCGTCGTCGCAGACCGCCTGCACTGGGTGATCACGGAGGCGATTGCGACGGCCTGGACCCTCGCCCTGGTGACCGACGAGCCGGCGCAGGCCGACGCATACCGGCGGTGGTTCGACCGCTGGGTCGAGCACGCCCGCGAGTACTTCGTCGACGAGACCCGCGGCTCCTGGCGGCACGAGCTGGACCCCCGGAACCGCCCGTCCAGCCACGTCTGGGAGGGCAAGCCGGACGTCTACCACGCCTACCAGGCGATGCTGCTGCCGCGACTCGGAGAGGTCTCGTCGTTCGTCGACGGAGCGGTCCGATTGGCGCCTGAGCGGGCCTGATCCGATTTCCGAGGGCCCTCGCGCACCGTGTAGTCTCGCCGTCGCGATCAGCGCACGACCGGCCCCTATAGCTCAGTCGGTAGAGCGTCTCCATGGTAAGGAGAAGGTCAACGGTTCGATTCCGTTTGGGGGCTCTGCACCACCCTTGGCGGGGTAGCTCAGCTGGTTAGAGCGCACGACTCATAATCGTGAGGTCGCGGGATCGAGCCCCGCTCCCGCTACGCGATTGGGGTACGCCGGAATGTCGGCCTACTCTGGTGCGTTGATCCCGCGCCGAAACCCATCCCGAGAGCAGGTTGACACCCGTGGCCAGCAAGACCGTCGACGTCCGCCCCAAGATCACCATGGCGTGCGCGGAATGCAAGCACCGCAACTACATCACCAAGAAGAACCGCCGGAACAACCCCGACCGGCTCGGCCTCCAGAAGTTCTGCCCGAACTGCGGCAAGCACACCGAGCACCGCGAGACCCGCTGACCTGACGCGGCCGACTCGCCGCATCCGTCGCACACCGACCGCCCCCGATGCCGAGGGCGGTCGTTTGCGTCTGCAACCACATGCGAGGATCGGGCGAGTGACCGAAACGGGGGAGGACCCACTCGACGCCGCCGTCGCCGCTGAGAACCCGGCCGAGGAGGCGAGCGGCCTCAAGGGTCTGCTCGGCCGGCACGCCGTCGACACCCGGCCGCTGCGCATCCCCGACTACCGGCGCATCCTCGTCGGGCAAGGGACCTCGTTCATCGGCTCGATGCTCACCCAGGTCGCGGTCCCGGTACAGATCTGGGCGCTGACCCAGTCCACTCTTTACGTCGGCTTCGTCGGCCTCGCCGGCCTCATCCCCATCGTCGTCTTCGGGCTCTACGGCGGCGCCATTGCCGATGCCGTCGACCGGCGGCTGCTCTACCTCTGGTCGTCGGTGGGCGGCTGGGTTGTCACCCTCGCGCTGCTCGCCCAGACCCTCCTCGACCTCCGCAATGTCTGGCTCATCCTCGCCCTGGTGTTCGTCCAGTCCGCCATGTTCGCGGTGGCGTCCTCCGCGCGCGGCGCGATCATCCCCCGCCTCGTCCCGGTCGACCTCGTCCCGGCGGCGAACACGCTGAACTTCACCGTCGGCAACGTCGGCCAGGTCGCGGGCCCGCTCGTCGCCGGACTGCTCCTCGTCTTGCCGAACGGCTTCGCCCTCGCGTATGCGGCCGATGCCCTGCTCTTCACGGCCGCCCTGTACTCGGTGCTACGGCTGCCCCCGATCCCGCCGCAGGGGCAGGTGCAGCGGCCGGACTGGCGCGCGGTGGCCAGCGGGCTGCGCTTCATCGCTGTCCGCCCGGTGCTCGTCATGAGCTTCGCCGTCGACATCGCCGCGATGGTCCTGGCCATGCCGCGGTCGTTGTTCCCGGCGGTGGCCGACGACCGGTTCGGCGGGCAGGTCGGCCCGCTCTACGCAGCCATCGCCATCGGCGCTGTCCTCGCCGGCGTGAGCAGCGGCTGGATCGGCCGGGTGCGCCGGCAGGGCCGCGCACTGACGCTGGCCATCGTCGGGTGGGGCGCGGCGGTCGCGGTGTCCGGACTCGTCGGCCAGCTGTGGCTGGTCGTCGCCCTGCTCGCCCTGGCCGGCGCTTTCGACCTGGTCAGTGCGGTCTACCGGCAGACGATCCTCCAGACCTATGCGCCCGACGAGATGCGCGGCCGGATGCAGGGGGTGTTCATCGCCGTCGTGGCGGGCGGCCCGCGCCTGGGCGACGTACGCGCCGGCGCCACGGCAGCGGTCACGTCGCCGACCTTCTCGTGGGTCGCGGGCGGGATCGCCTGCATGGCGGTCGTTCTCGCCGCCGGCCTGCTGGTTCGCTCGTTCTGGCGCTACGACGCCTCGCGGGACCTGCCCTCCCAGGCCCACTAGGGTTCCTCGTATGCCGGTCAACGAGGCCTTCGTCGGGCGGGAGTACCCGCCCACCCCGCCGTATGCGGTCGGCTCGGCGAAGATCCGCGAGTTCGCCGAGGCGGTCGGCTCGACCGACCCGGTCCACGTCGACGGGGCGGCCGCGCGGGCCGCCGGCTACCGGGACGTCATCGCGCCA
>Ga0307292_10000776_pt1 | contig 11183 bp, 15 predicted proteins | sample ER_DNA_149_FD_194471 | JGI IMG/M metagenome (GOLD analysis project Ga0307292, IMG submission 194471) | Bulk soil microbial communities from the East River watershed near Crested Butte, Colorado, United States - ER_DNA_149 | ecosystem: Environmental > Terrestrial > Soil > Floodplain | place...
GTTCGGTGCACCGCGGCCCGTTGTCCGGAAGGCGGCTTGGACGCTATCGTTCGTATCCAAACAAATACTGTGACGAGCACTGCGGGACGAGATGAGGCCAATGACGATCACTCAAACCATCGTCCGAGAGCATGAGGCCGACCTCGTGGTACGGGAAGCGCAGCAGGTCGCTGACGGCGTTGTGGCGATCATCCTCGCTGCGCCAGATGGCGCGGAACTACCGGCGTGGACGCCAGGCGCACATATTGACTTCGTCTTGGGCGATGACCTGATTCGCCAGTACTCGCTGTGTAGCAGCCCATCCAAACCTGAGGCTTGGCGAGTCGGCGTGCTGCGTGCGCCGGACAGCCGCGGTGGCTCGGAGCGGGTACACGATCTTCTGGCCCCTGGATCGATCGTGCGGGTTCGTGGACCGCGTAACCATTTCCCGCTGGTCGCGAGTTCGCGATATCTCTTCATTGCGGGAGGTATCGGCATCACTCCGGTGCTGCCGATGATCCCGGAAGCCGATGCAGCGGGAGCCGATTGGCGGCTCTTTTATGGCGGCCGTGAGCGTGCGTCAATGGCCTTTATCTCCGAACTCGCTCAGTATGGCGATCGGGTGATCATCGTTCCGCAGGACGAGCAAGGAATGCTCGATCTGAAGTCCGTCCTCGGCACGCCCCAACACGACACATTGGTCTACTGCTGCGGCCCGGAGGGTCTGCTCGCTGCAGTCGAGAAGTTCTGTGAAAAGTGGCCACCGGGCTCACTTCACCTGGAACGGTTTAGCGCGAAGCCGCAGGAGCCGTCTGCAGCTGTGGATTCGGCGTTCGAGCTCGTGCTGCAACGCTCCGGTTTGACCCTGGAGGTGCCACCGGACAAGTCAGTGCTCACTGTCATCCGCGAGGCGGGCGTCAGCGTTCTGGCATCGTGCCTGGAAGGCGTGTGTGGAACCTGCGAAACCGAGGTCATCGACGGAGATGTTGATCACCGCGATTCCATACTCAATGAGGAGGAGCAGGCCTCGAACGAGTACATGATGGTCTGCGTTTCACGTTGCCGTTCGCCGCAACTGGTACTCGATCTGTGAAGCCGCGGAGAGTGTGAGGAGGAGCCCATGAGCACGCAATCATCGAGCCGCGGTCACCGGAGCGAGATCCACCCGCGTAACTGTTGGTACGCCGTTGCGACCAGCGAAGACGTTGGCCGTAAACCCTTGGGGCGACGGGTCCTTGGGACCGGTGTCGTCCTCTTCCGCACGACCGACGGAACCGCCGTAGCGCTCGAAGATCGATGCGCGCACCGGCCGTATCCGCTGAGCCTCGGCAGCGTCGACGGCGACCGTATTGTCTCCGGCTACACCGGCTTCGCGTACGACGCTCGCGGCTTCTGCGTCCACGTGCCGACGCAAAGCGAGATTCCGGTTGGTGCCCGAGTACGGGCCTTCCCGGTGCACGAGGACGGTGCCTTCGTTTGGGTCTGGTTGGGCGAGCCTGCGTTGGCCGGCCTCCGCCGGCCACCCGCGACGCCTTGGCTCAACGATCCAGAATGGGCAACCCTTGGCGACGAATGGGAGACCGACGCTGATCTTCTGTTGTTGCATGAGAACTTCGCCGATATCACCCACGTAGCCGTGGTCGACCCATACATCGCGCCACCCGTGTTGCGCAATTCGCCACCGCCACTCGAGGTTGAAGTCACCGAGACAACCGTGTCGTTCTCGCGGACCTACCAGCCGGCGCGGCTTCCTCAGTGGCAGGCCGAGCTTCTCGGACTACCGGCTGACGACGAGCATGTTCAGCGCGAGCAAGGTGCCTTCGTGACGCCAGGTCTCTGGGTCGATCGATGGGATGTTCACGTCGACTCTGCAGCCCATGAGACTCAGGTCCACACCTTTCGCTTTACCCATGCCGTGACACCGATTTCCCCAGGCAAGACCCGCCACGCCTGGCGGGTCAGCCGGAACTTTGCACTTGGTGAGCAGGCCGGGAAGGTGTTGCTGCCGATCTTCACCGACTATTACCGACGAGTGCAACGGATCTTGGAGACCATGCAGAACGTCCTCGACACCGATGGACCCCGTAAGGACGTCAATGTCAGCGCCGACGCGGCAGCTCTGCAGGTGCGCAAGATCATCCGCAACATGGTGGCCGATGAGACCGGGACCGGCTCACGCCGCGCGAACGCCTCGGCGAATCGCTGATCGTCTCTGAGCCGCGGAACACGCCGGCGCGGTCGTATGCTCTTGGCAGGGTGGGTTTCAGCACCGTCGCTTTTGGCGAGTATGACCCCAAGGCAAACCCAGCAGAGTCGGGATGAACATGCCTGATGGAACCTCCACAAGCGAGAACGCGAAATCGGCTGCCATGTCGCCCTTGCGGCTGCGCGTGGGCGTGCTCTTCATCCTCCTGTGGTTGGTGCCGTTCTGGGCGTTAGCGCCTGCAATCGCACATTCCCTCAGCGGGCTCAGCAAACCTCCATCGGTTGCCGCCGTCACCACAGCCATCGTCGTCCTTCAGACGATCATCGGGCTGCTTGGATCCTGGGTCGCAGGAACGGAGGTCAAGTCGATCATCAAGGGCTCCACGAAGAGGCATGCCCTCGGGGCGATCTGGTCCATATTTCTTCACGGGGAAATCCGACATGGCGGCGACGACGAGATTGATCCGAATGAAGGACACCCACTTCGCGACGACGCCTAGCCGCTTCGGCGAAGCGCCTGGCATGCCGACGCCATCCATCCGTTCCATAACGCTCGGCACGCGTGCTGGACGCCATCTGTCGTGCTGGGGACGCTTGGCGTGACGCCAACAGTGACGACTCCGGCTTTCTGCCGCTGCGGAGTCGAACCTGCGCCGCCAACGCACGGGTTAAGGTCTCTGCGTCAATTCGAGCGGCCGTTCCTGCGGTGTTGATGATGTGCCGGTGCTCGCCGCCCTCAAGATCCTTCCGCCGAGTAGGGCAGCATCCTGACTGCGCGCAGTTCTATGGCCCTCTGACGAGCTTTCGCAGATTCCGACTCCTTCGTCCCTTGCCTCGGTGAGCAGCTGCCAGGCGATTCGATGGCGTTCCCACGGCAAGCTCCTGCAGTCATCGGAGCGAACAGCTCGCCTTAGTGCGCCCGCGCCGGCAAAACTCGGCGCCAGACCGGCGGAGTGTCGGGCACCTGGTAGGCGGTCAAGCGGCTGCAGGTGATCGTCGGCGACCACGCGGCGTCAGTCGGCGTTGAGTGGTGTGGAGGGATCGGATGCGGCTGTTGACTTGTGCTTGTTGGTTTTGGTCGATCCACCAGGGCGGGATCCATTCGGGTAGACCGTCGGTGTTCATCCGGCAGGTCCAACCCTTTTGGGCGAAATGGGTGTGGTGGTAACGACAGAGCAACGTCAGATTCTCTAGATCGGTAAGCCCGCCGAGGATCCAGTCGAGGATGTGGTGCCGGTCGCACCAGCTCGGCGGGTGGGTGCAGCCGGGAAAACTGCATCCGGCGTCTCTGGCGATCAGGGCCATGGTTTGACCGCGGGATGCCAATCGTTGGGTTCTGCCGAGGGCGAGGGGGATGCCGTCGGCGTTGATGATGGTGGGCCAGATTTCGGCCCCATCAGCGATCCGCAGGAGTTGATCAGCACTGAGTTGGCTGCCGTCACTGGTTTCGGCGAGCCCGGCTTTGGCGAGCAGATCATCGATACCGACGGTGACGATGACCGATGCCGGTATCCCACCAACCGACGGCTGATCGGCACTTTTCAACACCTTGCCGCACATCTCATCGAATGCGTCATGCATGCGCTGCCCGTAGGGTCGCTCGTCGGCAATCTTCTGCGTCATCCCGTCGATGTCGAGTTCGGTAGTCCGCGGCTTGGCCAGGGGATCCAGGATGGCATTCAGCTGTGTGCCGACGGTAGTGCTGAGTTTGCCTTGCAGCTGCCACATGCCGTCGCGGCGCTGCTTCAGCTCCAGATGCCGACGGTCCTGCTGCAACTGATCATCGACGGGTTCCGGCCATCGGGATCGGCGGCGTCCACGACCCGCAACGCGAACCGCTTCAGATCGGTGGGCCCTAGCGCCGGCGCATGATCTGAGAGCAGCTGCTCCGCGGTTTCCACAACCTCAGCGTCCAAACCGGGCCGGGAAAGTCTATCCATGGCCCGTTCCACAATGGCCACCTTCTCGGCGGTCACTTCGCCGTCCCGTTGGAGTGCGGCCAGGCGCGGGAGCACCGGGTCCAACTTCTCTCCCAGCATCGTGCTGCGGGGACCCAATGTTGCGGCAGCTCGGACTCGTGAGGCGGCCTCGCCATGAGACAGCTGCAACACTCGCACCAAGAACAGCGCCACTGTGGAGAAGCAATACGAGCCCGACAGATCGGATGCTTCGGCGTTGGCGATCAAACTGTGGTCGACGAGCGGGAGTCGGTTGCGGAAGCTTTCGAAGCGTTGCCAGAACGCCACCTTCTGCGCGGCATCGAGTTGATCAAGCCCACCGACCTCCAGGATGTCGATCATCTTCGAGAGGGCTTGCTGAGCTTCATCGAGGGCCGCATCCAACGGCGATCGGTCCGCGCAGTCTGCCGTTCGATCCCCGAGTTCCATGATTCGATTATATTCGAAGATGCGTTCGATGACAATCATTTTTCCCAACAAATTAGAGGAAAACGAGCCTGCCATTTCCGGAACGATCTTCGTGTGTACCCGGTTTATTGACGGCCGATCTTATGAGCAGGTTGGGACCGCTTCACCGTGAGGAAGAGGGCCTCTGATTGGATGGCCTCAAGCGTCCGGCATCCGGTCGGCATCGGCCCCGTCGAGGAGCACCGATGGACTTTTCCGCACAGCTCGAAAAACTCCAGAAGCAAGCCAACGAGACCGTCGCGAGCATCAGGTCGGCGAGCGCCGAGTCCCGGGACCAGCTGAAGCAACGCATCGATCAGGCGCGGGTAGACGCCAACCTGGCCATGATGGATGCCAAACAGCAAGCTGAGCAGACGTCCGATCAAGTCCAGAGCAAGTGGGCGCAGCTGAAGGCGGATTCTTCCGCCTGGATGGATGACATCAAGGCGAAGATCGACAAGCGATCCGACGAACGAGACGCAAAGGCGGCGGCGAAAGACGCCGATCGAGCCGAGCAGGACGCAGTCGACGCCATGGATTACGCCGTTGTCGCCTTCTACAGCGCGCAGCTGGCCGTGCTCGATGCATTGGACGCACGCGCCTATGCAGACGAGCGCGCCAAGATTGTTGGCTCGTAAGAGAGAACTGGCGGACTTTTATATCTCGTTCTCTGTTGAACGACGCACAAATAGGGCAGTCACGGCTTGTTTCGGCACCCGAAAAAAGTCAGGGCCGGCGTCTCGGTGGCTGATTGTGGAGCAACCGGCGGCTGCCTCCCTCCCCGATGTAGGAGGCGTCAGACGTACGAGTCGTGCCTTAGAGCAGGTCACCCCGCTAACGGGTCCCAGCCCCGCAGGTGTGTGACGGACTGGCGGTACTCCCACTCGATGAGGTCCTTGAGTAGGTGGGCCAGCCGACCGCCGCTGGTGATGCCGGCGATGTCGGCGACCCCGCGGCGAGCCCCGACCGAGACGACGAACCCCTTGTCATGGAAGGTGAACGCCTCGAGCGGCTTGCCCTCCAGCTCCGCGGCTAGGTTGCGGGCCACCGTCTCGCCCTCCTCCAGCGCCACCTGCGCCAACGGCGGCAGCACATGCCCGCTGCGCGGATCCACCACTGAGGCAAGGTCGCCGGCTACGTAGACCTCCGGATGGTCCAGCACGCGCAGGTATTGGTCGACCTTGACGCGGCCGTTGTGACCGATCGGCAAGCCCGAACCCACCACCAGCTCGGGCGCCTTCACCCCGCCCGCCCAGACGAACACGCCACCCTCCACCAGCTGGCCGCCCTTGAGCCGCAAGCCTTCCTCCGTCGCGGCAGCGACCATCGCGTTGGTGCGGACCTGTACGCCCAAGTCAGAAAGGATCCTCCTGGCATTGTCGATCAGCTGCGGCGAAGAGCCGGCCAGGATGGTGGGGCCCGCCTCGACAAGCAGCACGCCGGGCAGCTCGGGCGCCAGGCCGTAGCCGCTGGCTACCTCGGGCAGCATCTCGGCCAGCTCGCCGGCCAGCTCGACCCCAGTGGCGCCGCCGCCGCCGACCACAACGGTCGCGAGGCGGCGCTGCCGCTCGGGATCGGCGGCTGCGGCCTCGTCGAACGCCCTGTTGACCGCCGCCCATACTCGCTCGGCATCGCTGGCCGAGTACAGCGACATGGCGCGCTGGGCCAGGCCGGGGATGGCGAAGTCGTTGGGCCGGCTGCCCAGGGCCAGCACAACCTGGCTCCAGCCGATCGGGCCGGCGCTCGTGAGCACCTGCCGTCCGGGCAAGTCGAAATCGCTGATCTCGGCCTGAACGAAGCGGATCCGCTCCGCCAGCACGTCCTGGAGCGGGATGCGCACCGCGTCGGCCGCGCGAGTGCCGGCAGCGACCCGGGGCAGCTCGGTGAGCGCTTGGTGGTAGTCGTACCGGTCGATCAGGGTCAGCTCCACCGCGGGGTTGTTGCGCAGCTTGGCCGTCAGACGCAAGGCGACGTGCAACCCGGCGTAGCCTGCCCCGGCGACCACGATCCGATGGCCAGTCCCGGCGGTGGATGCACTCACGGCGTCCTCCACGTGCGGTCGAGTGGGTGCTCAGGTTGCGGCCGGCACCGTCTCCGCGGCCGTCGTGATGAGCTGAAGGACCTCATCTGGGTGGGAGACCATGGCCACGTGGTTGGTCGAGACCTCCACGGTGGTCGCGCCCATCCGAGGGGCGAACTGCCGCTGAGCATCGGGCGGGATCGCCTGGTCGCCGTCGGCGATCAAGAACCAGGACGGCAACGATTTCCAGGCCGGGACGCCCATCACCTCCCCGAGGGCGCTCCAGTGCAACGGCTGCTGTACCGCGAACATGACCTTCGCGGCGACCGGGTCCACGTCGGCGGCGAAGTGGTTGATGAGTCGTCTTCGGGCAGCCAGGCGAAGCCCTTATCGTCGACATCGAGATGTGCAAGGGCGGGAGTTGGAGGTCCCTGCTCCAGCAGGGCGCCGATCGATTCACCGTCATCCAGCCCGAACGCGGCGATGTAGACCAGACCACTGACGTTGGGCGTTTCAGTGCTGAGCGCGGTGATGATCTGGCCGCCGTATGAGTGCCCGGCAACCAGAATTGGCCCGTTCTGGCGGCCCAGGACCTGGCGCAGCCGGGCGACGTCGTCGGCCAGACTGGTCAGTGAGAAGGCGGGCGCGGTGACGCTATATCCGTCAGCTTGCAAGTGCTCGATGACGGCGTTCCAACTGGAGCCGTTGGCCCAGGCGCCGTGCACGAGGACGATGTTGGGCAGCGCAGTCATGATGGGGCTCCTTCCAGTCTGCGCTCGACTATGACAACCGGCTGACTCCCAGAACCCTCCCCGGAACACCGTATCGCGTTCCGATCTTGAGGGATCCTGCGGGCGACCTCAACGGCCGCCGCACAGTAGAGGGCAGCATCGGCCGCAGACCCGCAAGCGGAAGGACGGGCTACAGCACGTAAGGGGATGCCCCTGTGTGCGATGCAAAGGCGCACGCGTACGCAAGGGCGGTGGAGACGGCCAGCGTGACTCAGCCAAGCGTGCCGGTGTGAAGAAAGTCGGCTCGATGTACGCAGGTCAAGAAGAGCATTACGACGGAGAGACACGCATCGAGATCAAAACGGGTGCGCAGGTAAAGCCGATGGTGACTGCATTCGACAAGCACAAGGCACAGAGCGAGGCGGCAAGGCCGATAGGCGACGTGCGCCCCTTCGTGCTCCATGTGCGCCTCAATCCCTACGGCAAGCGGCAGCTCACCACCTTCGAGAGCAACAGCACTGACGAGTACCGCCAAACCCTTTACGCGATGTGCCTACAAGCCGGGGTGAACGTGCCGTGAACGACACAGACGAGCGCGAAGCCGACCTTTGGACGCGCAGAACGCCAATGACGAAGCAGGAGAAGCTTGAGCTGATTCGTGAGATGAAGGGTCAGCTGGTGAGCGGAGAGAAGCGGACCCTTGACGCGACAAGCCTCTAAGCGCGTAGCTGGAAGGTACGCGCCCAGTGCTCGAAGGGGAGGCACCGGGCGTTGCTTTGTCCTGTAACACTTTGTCCACCTCCAGGGCTGGCGTACCGATTACCTGACCTCCAGCCCTGGAGGCTCACATTGGTCATTACCCAGTAACGAGGTCGCGATCTCGTTGTCTGTGAAGAAGATCATCTCGAAGCGGACTGCATCAACTGCCACTTGCCGATCGAGGCAGGGCAGGAGGTAGTTGCTGACGACGTAAAGTTCTGCCACTCCAGCTGCTCGATTGAGTAAATCCACATAGCCCGCGGAGCGGACGCCGATGTGTCACGATCCGGCGACCGCCCGCTGGTGTCGGATGGCCACTGTATGAAGGTACGGTGAAGCTCGACTACGACGTCCAACATCTTCCTGGCAGCCTGCGCGATTGGAACCGACTGGTCATCGCAGTGAGCGAAGCGCCGGATGACACCGTGGAAACGTTCTACCTAGAACGCAAGAGTCCTATTGACCTCAGTAGCCCAGATGGCAAGTTCGCCGTCGCAAAAGCGATCCTCGCCTTTGCCAACCGCGACCCTGAGGTGGTAGCTCCGTTTTTTGACGGCCGGGCGCTGATCGTGATCGGAGTCGATAAAGGGACCGTAGCGGGCATGCGGCGGATTGAGGACCACCAGCTCGTCGCTGCACTGAAACCCTATTTGGGTGACGATGAGGAATCACCCCGTTGGAAGGCCGAGCGTCACCGAGTCGATGATCAAAATGACGTGTTGATCATTGTGGTCGACGCTCCGCGGCCAGGAGACCCGATCTTCACGCTGCGCCAACAGTTCAACAAGCACCTTGCCGGCAAGGTGTTCACCCGATCCTCAACTGAGTCTGTGCAGGCCGATCATCGCGCCATGCAGATGTTGATGCGGCGGCTGTTGGCCCGCCACAAGGACTTTGAGGTGACGGTCGCCCTCGGTGCAGAGGACATCCGCCGGTATACGTGGGACCCGAAGGTGCTGGAACCGTTGCTCGAAGCTGAACGCCGGCGGTACCTGAGGCAACTTCCATCGAGAGAACCTGCCGACCCTGACCCGGACATGAGTCCTCAGGCGCGAGCTGTCGCTGCGGCAGTCGCTCTCGGTACAGCCGCTATGGCTGACAAATACCGGCCCGTCATTGAGAAGCTCGGAACGGGAACGAGACATCAGGAGGACCGGAGCGAAGAGGAGTTCCGTGCAGAGGTTGACGATTGGCTCGAGGACGTGCGCGGTGCCTTCGAGGAAGTAGGACGGGACATGATCGCGATCACCAAGCCTCCGGCCAAATTCACGGTGCATAACCACCGTGGGCGATTCCTCGAAGACGTTGAGGTTGAGGTGCACATCGACGGACCGGTGATCCAGCATCCAAAGCCATTGAGCGAGCGAAGCATCTCCGATCGGCTGCCGAACCGACCACGGGACTGGGGGCCGTGGAACTCGAATCCCATCGATTACAGCAGCCTCACGCAAATCAACCCCTCGATTTACAACAGACCGGCGAAGTCAAACGCGACGAATTTCCGCAACTCGGGTTCCGTGACTGCCACGCTCAGCCTCCAGGAGCTCCGCCCGTGGAAGAGCCACACGTTCACCGAGGCGGACGATCACGATGATCTTGTACTGCTCACGCAAGATCTGGACCTGAGCGCCGTACGCATCACTGCGACCGCGACTGCTCGCGGCATCGACACCAACTGCGTCACGGAATTCAGTCATCCGGTCGCAGCTCCAGTGGACGTCACTCCGCAGGTCCTTAAGTTCCTGACTCGAAACCGTGGCGGCTATTTCAGGGCAAACGCGTGACAAGTAACCGTCGTGACACGCCGAGCGCTGCTTGACCCAGATGTCCAGTCCACGAGCTAATTAGTTTCACTCCCTCAGGGCCAGGCGTCCCACCTGACCGCCCGCCCTGGGGGACCTCGCATCATTGGTCATTGTCGGTCGCGGAAAAATCCGAATCCAGACACCGTGACCCTATGTGGATCTTCTGGTTAATCATCGGCCTATGGGCCTCATCTGTCGTTCTGGAGTTCATCCTTGCTGACGAGGGCGCGCCTGACCTCTCCAGCTACAACCACCGTCCCAACCTGCACCCTTGACGCGCTACCACTAGCGGCGCGTTACTGAAACCACAGGGGGTGGGACTCCGGCCGGTTGGCGGCGAAAGTCTGAGCTGGCTGGAGCCTCCCTGAACCGTCACGGATCGGGCTTGCGTGGCAGAGGCAGCCGCTCGGCAAGGCGCTGAAGAGTTCCACCGCGCGCGGCCTCAATGAGCTTCTCGGGATCGGGGTCCTGTCCACGCGCAACAGCCTGGTCATGCAGGTAGCGACAGTGCCGGAGCCAGATCAGCTCACGAAGGAACAAGTAGACAAGTCCGCCGCCACTAATGAATGACGCGACGCCCAGAACGGGCGGCAGGAACTCCACCGAACACACTCCAACGATTCATGCAGTCCGAGCCGCTGCTATTGGGTTGTGTCGTATGAAGTTGTTTGGTTGTTGGCTTCTCGTGGAACTGGAAGAGGCTCGGTCCTCCAGTTGGTCGTCTCCTGTGTGCTCTGTTCGTTCGTACTGTTCGTTCGTACTGTTCATGGAGGGCATGTGTCACTCCGCTCTCCAACATTTGAGGATACGGGACCCGGACGAAACGCTCAAAGCGACACGCCGAGAGCGTGGAGAGTCATGTGATCACTACTGTTGTTGATCATGACCTTGGGTGAACCCATGAGGACCGCAAACCTATGAGCGCGCGGCGCAAGTGCTCTGCCAAGAACAAGGCAGGTAATCCCTGCGGTCTGTGGGCCATGAAGGGCGGGTTCGTATGCGGAAAGCACGGAGGTAGGGCCCCTCAGGTCGCAGCGAAGGCGGCAGTACGTGCGGAGCTTTTCGCATGGGGCGTGACCGACGAGAAGATTGATCCAGGCGAGCAGCTGCTCCGGCTGGTCACCCAATCGGCCGCCCGAGCGGAGATGTACGCCCAGGAGCTAAAAACACTCGTCGACGATTCGCCGAGTCTTCGTGATGCCCTTGTTGCCGAGACATGGTCGGCAACCGAGCAGGGCGACCTCTACAAAACGGGGGAGTACATCCGGGGCCTCGCCCG
>Ga0307292_10000783_pt1 | contig 11121 bp, 10 predicted proteins | sample ER_DNA_149_FD_194471 | JGI IMG/M metagenome (GOLD analysis project Ga0307292, IMG submission 194471) | Bulk soil microbial communities from the East River watershed near Crested Butte, Colorado, United States - ER_DNA_149 | ecosystem: Environmental > Terrestrial > Soil > Floodplain | place...
TACCGATAGGGGGTTCGCCCGAAGATTGTAAGCGGTGCTGCCTGCGCGGAGTGACGCAGGCGAACCGGGATTCGTCTACTGGCGGCTGTGTGCAACGCCTTTGATGAACTCGGCGACACATCGGCGTACCGCCTCGTCGTGGCCCAGGAGCAGGTGTCCGCCATGGTCGAAAGACACTAAGCGGGAATCCCGGATTCGAGGTGCGGCGAGGTCGGCGTTGGCGTAGGCGGACATTGCGTCGTCACGGGCGTTGATGATCAGGGTCGGGACGCTTATCTCCTCAAGCGGGTAGCTCTGCACGTCTGGGTTAGAGACATAGAGGTCGTGCAGCACCCCGCGCTTGCGTGGGGCGATGGGGAACAGGCTTGTCCAGGTGTCTTGGATCTCTTCCCGTTGTGACCCTAGGGGCCGGAAGCGCGCGTCCATCCCAAGAATTCGGGCGGTCCAAGTCGACCCGCTTCGACCGAGAAGCCAAAAGACCAAGTCCGAGCCAAACAGAAGGTTGGCAACGGGCTTCGGCGGACTCCCGGCCTCCCCGGGTAGGGCCGACGCGACCAGCACCAGCGCGGAGACCCGGTCGGGATGACGCAGCGCGAACTGGATGGCCGGCGGGCCGCCCGCCGAGTAGCCCAGGACAACCACGCGCGCGAGATCGAGCGTGTCGAGCACCGCGGCGAACGCATCCGCCTGGTCGGCTGGCAGTGCTGCGGTTGGCAGCGTGGACCCGAGGTAGCCAAAGCGCGACGGTGCGATGATGCTGAAGTCCGGCCCCAGGAACTTCCGACCGACACCGAGCCCCACGTCGAAGCCGCCGAACAGCGGGTGGCTGACGAGCGCGGGCAGCCCGGACCCATCGCGGGCGTACTCGATGATGCCGTGGCCCGGAGGCTGGATGGTGTCCCGCGAGGAGGACGTGAGCCGGTCCTGCGCGGCGGTGACGAATTGCTTGTACGACAACGGAATCCCTCCTTAGGAGCTGGTGAGTGCGCGGATGCCGGCGATGAGGACCGTGACGCTGATAGCAAGCCCCACGGTCAGCCAGGCGTTGAACCACAGAACCAACAGCACGGCGCCGGAGAGCCCGCCGATGACCGCCGACCCGGGCCACCAACCAAAATGCCCAAGCACGCCGACACCGGTGGCCACGAACGCGAGGCCGACCAAGACGCCCAGGGCAACCGAAACCGCCCGGACGTCGCCGAGCAACCACGAGTGGGACGCGTCGAAGGGCGCATCCTTGCCCGCGGGTAACACCCAGATGGCCGTCGTGACGAGGCCATGGGCGATGACCAATACACCAAGGATCGCTACCAGCATCGGATGTTCCCTTTCCGAAGTCACCCCGAGGGCGTCAGGTTGCCGCCGCGGCCGCCGCGGGTGAACCATCTGCGTCGAATACTTAGACGCGCGCATGAGATCAACCTCAACTCCCAAACCGATTCTTGGCCGTCCTGGGGCGCCGGGACAGGGCCGAAGGTCCCACGAACGGTTCTGTCGCGGCGGCAGGACGCAGGTCCGGTTTGTCGTCGGCGTTGAGCTGCAGTCCTCTTGCCGAGCGCTTCTGTGCGGTCGCTCGGAAGGCGCGTCCGCGCCCTCGAGGCCGCCGGACGACCATGACCTGTGTCATCTGCTCGCCCCGACCCTTTCCTCTGGGGGGGCGGATACTCCTCCTGTCGCCGTCGGTTCCTCGGCGGCCCGGAGCACGGCCGCGACGAGGCCCAGAGCGAGTACAGCCAGTAACACGAAGCCGCCAATCGGCCCGATGATCTCTGCCGGCATGAATGACACGCCAGCCCGGAGTTGGAAGACCGTCTGCGAGACGATCATGGGCAGCAGAAACGTCATCAAAACAAGCAACGGAAACGCGACGAGGTAACCACTGGCCCGACCACGGTGCAGCAGTAGGGTCGTCACGAGGGTCGCGGGCGTGATCACTGCCAGATCCAACGCGTCAGTAACCATTGTCGAGGAGTGCCCGAGCAGGCCCGGTGGCTCACGGTTCGCCATCGCCGCGATGAGGGGTGCAAGCCACACGCCCATGGTCACGATCCCACCCGCCAGCATCAGCGCCGCGAGCCTGCGTCGGGGACCGGCATGGTCCATGCGCCGCCCGAGAGCCTCGGTGTCGATGGATAGAACAGTGAGCACGAACGCGAACAGACTGGCGCCGAACAGCGCGACGTAGACCAGGAAGAGCTCGTTGTATGCGGCGCCCAATGCCATGCTTGCGTAAAGGTACAGCGGCCAGGCCAGTGCCCCACTGAGTACAAGAGTTCCTCGGAGCCGGCCGCGCACGTACATCCGCGTGGCGACCAAGAGCAGCGGCACCGCCAGCACAAGGGTGACAAGATCCGAGCCGCGGTTCGCCACCCCCTTGAATACCAAGTCGTACCGGTACAGGCCCGTCCCGTACAGGTCAACGACCTCCCCGTGAACCGACCGCACGGAGTCCGGCGCGTCACCGCCTACTGAGAGCAAGCCGACGAGTGCAGCGACGGTGGCGAGGAGGGCCACCAGAACAGATAGGAATACGACGACCCTGGAGCGCGTGTCTGCTGAAGTCATCGGAATCACCTCCAACAACAGATACCGCCTCCGAGGAGGCAGCAGGGAGGGCCGATGTCCCCCTGCAAGCCGAAGGCCCCCGGGGCGGCGACAGCACGGGGTGCATCGCCAGCGCTCCGGCGGAGTGGGCGCCCCTTCTGGGCGGGAGGACGCATCCCAGTTCAGCGGCGTGATGTGTCGTGCACGATCTAGCGGGGGCCACCTTTCTTCGTTTACAGGTGCGCTGACGCCGGAGGGCAGTCTTCGGGTTAACTACGTCGCCGAGCCGAGCGAGGGGTCGGCGGGATCATCTTGATCAGCGGCCTGACGTCCCCTGCGTCGCTCCGGCGACGACATTGGCCGCCCCGGTCGTCGCGATGGACCGGGCGCCCGACGACTCACGATTTCCACCATCGCCTTCGACAACGTCGAGGGAGCGGCCACCGCCACCCGCCATCTCGTGGAGCACGGGCACCGGATCGTTCATCTCGTCGCGGGTCCGCGGGACGTCGACGTCAGCGGCCGTCGGGTCGCCGGATGGCACGCCGCGCTCGAGGCGGCCGGCGTTCGGCCGCCCGCCCGACGCATGCCCCGTTCATCCACGAAGGCGGCCGGAAGGCCGCCCGCCTGTTCCTCGCGTGCCGTGAACTGGCCACTGCCGTCGTGGTGTCCTCGGACGTGCAGGCGATTGGGGTGATCACTGTGAGCTGCGCAGGTTGGGTTTGCGGATTTCCTGAGGGCCTGGCGCTGGTGTCGGTCGACTGCACGTGCGCCCCGGCCTAGGCGAGCCCGGCGATTACGACCCTCAGCCTGCCCGTCGAGCGGATGGCGCGGCGCGCGGTCGCGACCATCGTCGCTCGTGACGAGGACCCGGTACTCGTCGTGCTGTGCGGCCCGCTCAGGCTGCGGCGGTCCCGCGGCTGTTGACCCGTCACTAGGGTGAGCGCATGTCCGCGCCGGTGATCGTGGTCGCCGTGGACGACGAGCGCCTGCGCGATGCGTTGGTGGCGAACCTCGGGCCACGCTTCTCGCCACACTACGAGGTCATCTGCGGCCCTTCGAGGTGGGCGACCGAACGCTTGAAGTCGCTGGCTGACGAGGGCCGGGACGTGGCGCTGGTGATGGCCGCGACCGATCTCCCGGACCTGGGAATCGGGGGAGTCGAGCTGCTGGCGAAGGTCCGTCGCCGCCACCCGCGGGCCCGCCGTCAGCTGCTCGTCGACCGCGGCGAGTGGCGCGGACATCCCATCCGCGAGGCGATGATCCTGGGTCTGGTCGACTCCTACGTGTTCGTGCCATGGGGCCAGCGGGAGCGGTGGCTCTTCCTGCCGGTGACCGAGGCGCTGGCCGACTGGGAACGGAGCCGGCCGCCCGAGGAGGTGGCGGTGACGGTGGTGGGCGAGTCGGCGGCACGTCGGTCCTACGAGCTGCGCGACATCTTCAGCCGAGCCGCCATCCCATTCATCTTCGTGGATCCGGAGTCGGCCGACGGTGCTGCCCTGCTTGCCGAAGATGGTGGAGTGTCCTCGGCGCAGCGTCTGCCCCTGCTGCTTATGGCGTCGGGCGCGCGGCTGGCGGACCCGACGGATGCGCAGATCGTCGAGCAGCTGGGTTTCCTCAGCGAGCCGCCGGATCGGGTCTACGACGTCGCGGTCGTCGGCGCTGGTCCCAGCGGCCTGTCCGCGGCCGTGTACGCGACGTCCGAAGGGCTGAGCACCGTGCTGGTCAGCCCTGGGGTCCCGGGCGGCCAGGCCGGCACCAGCTCGATGATCCGCAACTATCTCGGCTTCCCTCGCGGGCTGGCGGGAGTCGAGCTGACCACCAGGGCCTTCGAGCAGGCGTGGCTGTTCGGGACGGAGATGGTTCTCGCCGACACCGTTTTGGGCATCGCGCCGGACGGTGACCACCGGCTGGTCACCACCAGTCGCGGCCGGCTGCGGGCGCGTGCGGTTGTCCTCGCGACCGGCGTCGACTGGCGTCGCCTGGAGGTCCCGTCACTGGAGGCGTTCTTCGGCGTGGGCGTCTTCTACGGCGCGGCCGTCTCCGAGGCCGACGCCATGACCGGGCGGCAGGTGGTCGTGGTCGGCGGCGGCAACTCGGCCGGCCAGGCGGCGATCCACCTGAACAAGCGAGCAGGTGGCGTGACCGTCGCCGTCCGCGGACCGTCTCTGGCGGAGACGATGTCGGACTACCTCATCCGCGAGATCGACGCGTCCCCGACGATCACGCTGCGACACAACACCGAGGTCGTCGACGCCACCGGACGCGGGCGGCTGGAGCGGCTCATCCTGCGGGACAACCGGACGGGTTCGACCGAGACGTTGGCGGCCGACGCGCTGTTCGTCATGATCGGAGCCGAGCCGCGCACGGACTGGCTGGGTGAGGTCGTGGCTCGAGATACGGCCGGGTACCTCCTGACCGGACCCGACGTCCCGGCGGCGGCGTGGCCCCTCGAACGGCCACCGTTGTTCCTCGAGACGAGCCTGCCGGGTGTGTTCGCGGTCGGCGATGTCCAGCACGGGTCGACGAAACGGGTTGCGACGTCAGTGGGTTCGGGCGCGATGGCGATCCGTCTGGTTCACCAGTACCTGGCGGAGACGGCGGACCGTCCGGAGGAAACGTCAAGCCGGTGAGCCTCGCCGACGCGACAAAGGTGCTCCGATCAGGCCGAAGGACGGAGCCCTCATGGCCGCGAGGACGATCCGGGCCGAGGCCCGCACGACGGCTGCGAATGGAACGAGCGGCCTTCCGGCTGCTTGAACCAGGCGCGTCAGGCGTTCTCCGAACCGATCGGTACGCCGCCATGCACGCGCACTCGACCACGACCGCGCGGAAGTCATGTACGGGAAGACCTGCCTCGCCCTCGGGTCGCTGATAGATCTTCCGCTCGCACTCGACCGAGCACCAAGGTGCTGCAACTTGGAACTCAGCACCACGTTCCAGAAGCACGCCCCCCAGGAAGCCGGCAGGGAGAGTCGGCCAAGGGTGTGACGTTCTGGGTTGGCAACCGCGGCGCGGATGGTGGGGTCCCTTGTTCTGGTTCAGGGGCCCGAGGGCAGCGCCGGCGCGGTTGGGGTGATCGTGAGCGTCTGTTGGCGGCGGCGTCCCTGACCGCGGCGATGACGACATCGGGGCATTCGCTCTGGATGTAGTGGGTGGTGTCCGGAACGGGCACAAACCGCGCGTTGGGGATGGTGTGGATGTATGCCGCTGCGGCGACCGGTAGCTGGGTCATGACCTCGAGGGCTCGGGCTTGGTCTGCTGGGGGCAGCTGGTCAAGGGGCGGCTTGATGGTGGCGGCGAGGTAGGTCACCGGGACGGACGGGAGTGGGCCTGCCCCGTTGATCTCGTCGAAGATCGTCTCGACGCGGTACCGCTCGTTGACGTAGCCGGCGATCACCGAAGGACCGGGATCGAGCTGGGACTGGAATGCGCCGGCCCACGCCGACGGGGGACAGGAATGTCCTCAGGTTCGGGGTAGGCGGGTCCACCAAAACCATCCCGGTCACCTGATTGGGATACCTGCGCGCGTAGAGCTGAGAGAGCAGCCCGCCCAGAGAATGTCCGACCAGGACGAAGGGGGCCGGAACCCCGGCGACCGCGAGGAGCTGATGCAGTTCCGTGACCACCTGTGTGCCGTCAACAGGTGTGTTCGAAGCGACAGCGTTCCCCCGGGCCGGCCGGTACTGGTCCGGCGAGGGTGCCTCGATCCGGCGGCCGTTCTGCTCGACGGTGACCACATAGGAACCGGGACGGTCGTACGAGCACACCCGGGTGAACGACGCGACCCCGGAGGCGACGGACGGCGGGTAGGCGCTGGCGACCTGCCAAATGTCGCCGGCTTTGCCGAAGCCCGAGAGGAGGATGACGGTCGGGCCGCCGGAGCCGTGGCACTCCAGGAAAATCGTTCGGCCGCCGCGATGTCGACCGGCTCGGCGACGTCCTCGTCCCTGCTCATGTGTGCGCCGGCCGGCGGGCCCGCCGTACCAGCGGTGGTCGAGGTGTCCCCTGACGTCGGTGGTGAAGCCAATCCGAAACATTCAGTATTTCCGGGGATCATGTGCCGTGTGATCACCTCGCACGCGGTCGTTCAAGCCGCGTGTCCGCGCGATGACTGATGGTCAGCGCGGAGTTCTCGACGCGCGCTCACGCAGGTTCAGCAGCATCTTCCGCATCATCCAGATGTCACCGAACTCAAGGAGCGCGGAGAAGGCGATCGATGGCGACAGCCACTTGTAGCGCGAACGCACACGGGTGATGAGCCTCGTCCTATCGTCGGCGATCTCGTCGAGCTGCCAAGCCCAGGTCGTGCCTCCAGGTTCGCCCCAGACCATCGAGTGGGGCGCATCCAGTGAATGAACCCGCATGCCCTGCTTGCCGTCAGGGCTCATCGGAATGACATCGCCCTCCGCAAGATGTTGCAGCTCCGGGACGATGCGCCGAGCGCTGCGATGCCCAAGGTTGTCGAGGAGGTCGTAGCTGTACCAGCCGGCCCGAGTCACCCCTGCTTGCACCAGCCACGGCCACACGTCCTCGGGTGGGGCGGCGATCGTGATGGCGCGGGTGGCGTTGAACGTCGGGTCCTTCACGAGTTCGTCGCTGGGAAGAGACCGTGCGACCTCCGCTGGAGTAGCGCCCCACGTGAGCTGCCACGGACGCACGTACCGGCCGTAGGCGATGCCTGCGAGCGGGACAGCAAGGAGAAGCACCGTTTGACGTCGCACGATCACAGTGTGGGCGTGGTGGGGGTCGTCCAGCAGAGTCAAAGGGCCCAACCTGCCCGACGAGGGTACAGCGCAGTCCGGGTTGTCAGTCTGTCGCGGCGGTAGGACGCACTCAAGAGGCAAACGTGGGTGGCCTATGTCCTGGCACCGGAAGGCTGTCGCCTCATGACATCGGGAGCGTGACCCGGTTCTCCGGACACCCTGTCAGGGACCGGGGATCAGGCTCCGTGCTAGGCGTATTCGGTCGTAGGACCGCGGGCAGATCCGGGAAGCATGGATGCGCCCGTCTGGCGGCGGTGTGACGCACCAGGGTGGCGCCATCTGGGAGCCACCTGATCGGGTCTCTTGTGCTGGGCCCAGCGCGCAATCGCGCGCCTATTCGATCTGGGCTTCGTCCGGCGGGTAGTAGTCATAGGCGAGGGGGTCGAGGTCGTCGTTGTCAGGATTCCAGGTGTATCGGTGCAGTGTGCCGCTGTCGGGGTCGACGGATCCATCGCTCCTGATTGCGATTCCGGAGAGGATTCCGAGCACGCATTCGCCAGGATCCTGTTGCGCCCAGTTCACCTCGCCGCGGGTCACGATCACCCGCTGGCCGTCGGTGACCGTTCCCTTCGCCTCTAGGTAGAGCACCTCAGAGCCTCTGGCAGCTTTAGCGTCAAAGGGGTTGCCAACCGGTTTCCCAGAAGAACCCCTGTTCCGGACGGTCGCACCGTAACGCCCGACACCACGGCCGGGCCAGCGAAACAACACGCGGGCCTCCATCGGCTTTCATACCGGGTACCAACGCGATCGAGTCACTCAACGCCCGGTTCCGTCGCGCCGTGCGAGCACGCGGGCACTTCCCCAACGAGCAGTCGGCCATGAAGACCCTGTACCTGGTGGTCCGATCACTGGACCCCAAAGGCACCGGACAGACACGATGGGCCATGCGGTGGAAGCCCGCCCTGAACGCGTTCGCCATCACCTTCTCCGACCGCATGCCCGAGGCCGAGAACACTTGAAGATGAAACCGCCTCTTATACCGTTAGAGCGACAGTCCCGGTGGCCGCGGTTGACGGAAAGCGCGGAGGCCAATGCGTAATGAACAGGTCGCGCGCGGCGCGGTGAAGATCGGCGTTCAGGAAGGCGATGGACGCATGACCTCCAACATGAAGTCCAGGTCAGCAACATCACGGCCAGGCGGCAGGGTCAAGGCGGGCATTTGTGCTCCAGCTTCGTACCACCAATCCAGGGCTTGTCGGGCGCGTTGAGGGTCACCCCAGATGACCAGTTCATCGAGGAGCCCTTGTGCGGCGTCTGGAATTTCGCTCGTGCGTGCGTCGTGGTTCGCCGCTACCAGGGCGGTGACGGCTTCGCCGAACCCGAGTCTGGTGAGGGCCTCCCGGTAGAGAGGGCCCATGCGGACGAGGTAGAAGACCACCCACCACGAGGCGACGTTCCGGGCATCGACCGGATCGGACGAGACCGCCAGCGGCAGCATGGGGCACACCCGCGGCAGTCTGCGGTTCGACTCTCGGCGCTCTGCGCCCACGCGAAGGAGGCGGATGCTGTCCTGGAGGCTGGACCGGGGCAGCAGGAACGGAAGCCAGCCGTCGGCAACCTGTCCGCAGAGCCGTACGGCACTCGGACCGAGCGCGGCCAGGTACAGGGGGACCTCATCGGCGGTTCTCAGGCCCAGCCCGAGAGGGCGATGGCTGCTGCCTGGGACCGAGGAGCTTAGGCGTTCGCCGTCCAGCAGTCGTCGCACTTCTCCGGCGACGGCCTCGAGCCGGGCGACCGGCGCCCTGAAGGCATGGCTGTGCAGCCCTTCAGCGAGGGACGGGCTCCCGGCTCCCAGACCCAGCGTGAATCGGCCTCCCGACACGGAGGCGAGACTGCTGGCCATCATCGCCAGGCCGGCGGCGCTGCGGCCCCAGGTGTTCACGATCCCGGTGCCGATCTGGATCGTGCTGGTGCGCGTGGCGACCTCAGCGAGCAGGACGCCAGCGTCGTGGCCCCATCCCTCGGCCAGGAAGAAGGCGTCATAGCCGAGCCGTTCAGCGTGTTCCGCGACATGGACCACCACCTCGCGGCGGGTCTCCAGCGGAGTCAGGGACACCGCCAGCGGACGGGTCGAGCTCATCGGTCATGTCCTTCCCACTCAGGCCTATCGCCAGGCTGCGGCCGAGTCCACCCTGCGGGGTGCTCGACCCGCGAAGTACAGACCCGCTGGGCCACCGCGGACCGGCACGTGTGATGTCACCTCTGCCGGTCCGAGGTGGCATGTTCAGCCGACCGGGACGCCGGCAGCGAGCGCCTTGACGTCGGCGGTGGTCAGGGGCTGTCCACCGATTCCCCAGTCGCCGCTGGCGACCTCTTCGACGACGCACCAGGTCACCCCGCGCATGTTCTCCCCTTCGATGGTGACCAGGGCGTCGGTGAGGGACCTCACGATCTGCTGCTTCTGAGTGGTGTCGAAGACGCCTTCGATGATCTTGACGTTGATGAATGGCATGGTTGCTGTTGTCTCCTTGGATGCTGCCAACCGATCTCGGAAGGCACCCGGCGCGGTGCCGGTGCCGTTGAGTGTCGGGTCCCGCGCTTGCAACCCGTTTGTGCCTCGCCTGCACACGGAGGCCGCAGAGTGTCAGATGGCGCTGAGGCTGGACTTGGCGAAGCCGACGGCCTGGCTGACGGTCATCGCCCTGCCTCGGGCGATCGCCATCGCGGCTCGGGCGTCAGCATGGTCGCCGAGAAGCTGGCGCGCGCTGGCGGAGTCGATCGGTGAGGGCCTGTCCTCCGAGAGCAGATAGTGGTGCAGGGTCACGGCCTCCTCGTTCGCGCCGAGGCGTACCAGCAGTCGGACGATGTATCGCAGGTTCAGCCACTGCTGGGTCCGGTCGCCAACCCGCTGCCAGTGCATCAGAACGACGATGAAAGCGCGCGCTGCTAGGCGTGGTTCGGCGTGTACGCCCCGGGTTGACGCGGCCTCCATGAGCGCGATGCCCTGCCACCAATGGTTGTGCACCGAAGCGGCGAGCTGAGCGGCCTCGTCGAAGAGGCTGAGTGCCCGGCCCGGATCAGACTTCTTGACCACCAGGCCCAGCGCGTAGCGGGCCATGGAACGAGCCGTGGGGTTGGCGGTCCCCTCCGCAACCTGCAGGCATTCTTCGGCGACCGGAACTCCCAGTTCCGGGCGCCGGATCACCGCATGACAGATCGCGACGTAGTACAGCGTCCACACCAGGCGGATCGGGTCCCCGTCGTCTCGGGACGTGTTCACAGCCGCGGTGTAGTGCAGCATGGTCGCCTCGACATCACCCGCGTAGAGCGCGATGTCGGCCAACACATCTGCTGGGTACGCCGTTCGCGGCGTTCCGCGGGCCGGCGCCCGTCCCGTTGCGCGCTCCGCCAGCTCTCTGGCCCGATCGAAATCCCCCAGGTTCCATGCGCCACGGGCGGCGGCCCCGACGGTGGCAACGAACAAGCGGTGGTCCGGAGTCGCCAGATCCAGCGCCCGTTCCGCCCAAGCAGCGGCCTCGTAGCCCAGCCGCAGCTGCAGGACTTCAGGCAGTGAGCTGGCCAGGCGCAGGGCCCGGTCGGCATCGCCGTCCGCAGCTGCTCGTTCGAAAGCGGCGCGCAGATTTTCGACATCGGGCAGAGTCCGCTCGATCCACAGCTCCTCGTCCGGCCCCTGAGCACCCTGGGCGGCCTTCTCCGCAAAGCTCGTGAAATATTCGGAATGCTGGCGACCGAGCACCTCGTCTCCAGCCAGGCGGTCTCGCCCGTAGGCCCGCAGCGGTTCAAGCTGTCGGTAGCGAGTGTCACCTGATCCGGTCATGACGACGATCATCGACTTGTCAGCCAGGGTGGC
>Ga0307292_10000792_pt1 | contig 11051 bp, 11 predicted proteins | sample ER_DNA_149_FD_194471 | JGI IMG/M metagenome (GOLD analysis project Ga0307292, IMG submission 194471) | Bulk soil microbial communities from the East River watershed near Crested Butte, Colorado, United States - ER_DNA_149 | ecosystem: Environmental > Terrestrial > Soil > Floodplain | place...
CCGGGTCACGTAGTTTTCGGTCAGTCCCGTCATGGTGACGATGTCGCGGGCAATGACGCCCTCGTGGCCCAGCCGTTGCAGCGCGACTGCAAGGGTCCGCTCCTCTTGCTCGGCCTGGGCCAGCGCGGCCGTCCGGTCTTCGATCGCCAGCAGCGCCGCCGCCACCGCGTCCTCAATCCGCTCGTCCTGGGCCTGGCGTTCTTGCATCAGCCCGGCCCGCGCCTGGCGTGCCCGCGCCCTCGCGTCGTACGCCCTGTTCGTCCTGCTCCCCATCGATGTCTCCTCCACCAGCCGGTCCCCCGGCCTGGCCCCGGCGTCGACGCGCCGCTGACCCCCTAAGCACCGACCCCCCTAGAAAGTGGACATCGTTTTCGCGACGACCTTCCGCCAGTTCTGCGCTGCCCGCCCACCGCTAGCGGTCGCCTGAGACGACCCCGACCATCGTCTCTAAGCGCGCCGACAACGTCCGCCCGCCGACGCCGAGGCCTCACCCCCCGCCGAGGCCTCACCCTCGCCGCGCACCGCACCTGACCCCGGCCCGAGCCGAGGCCTCCGACCCCGGCCGTTACCTGCCCGTGACCTGCTCAGCCGAGCGCCATAACCCTCACACCTCTTTGCACTCTCGGCCCGCGTAAAGTCGTTGTGACGTAACTGTCGCGCCGGAGCGATAGGGGGTAACGAAGGCATGAGTGAGCAAACCGACCCCGCAAACCCGCCCGTCAAGGTGCCACGGCGGCGAATGCCCCGACTCCCTGGCCAGGTCGTGAACTGCGGCTGGTGCGGCAAGTTCGTGGCCGTCCCGCTGCGCGGCCGCGTGCCTAAGTGGTGCTCCGCGGCCTGCCGTCACCGCGCCTGGGAGCAGCGTCGGGCAGCGGCTTCCGGGCTCGCCGCTGTCCAGGTTGTGGAGCAGTTGGTGGAGCGTCCGGTGCGGGTCGAGGTGCTGGTGCCGGCTCCCCCGCCACCGCCCCAGGCACCACAACCGGTGGCCCTGCCGAAGAAGGCGAACGAGTGGGCTGGGCATCTCGACCAGCTCGCGATGGTCCTCGACTCGGGACTTATCTATCGCCGAGACCTGCCAACGCTCGAGCCGTCACTCCAGCGGCTGATCGAGGCATACAACCGGCGCACCCGTCCCCGGTACTAAGGCCAGGCGCACCAGGGAGTTACCAAACCGTTGTCAAGAACGATGTCCACTTAGCCGGGGGGTCGGTGCTTAGGGGGTTGGTAGGCCGCGGCTGGCGCGGGCTGGCGAGGAGCAGTCGAGATGGACAAGGTCCTGACGGGCGCAGAGGTGTCCGCGATGATCCGAGTGCCCGAGGGCACCCTTCGGTACTGGCGTCACCTGGGTATGGGCCCCAAGAGCTTCAAGATGGGGCCGCGACGGGTGGTGTACCGGGAGCACGACGTGCTGGAGTGGGTCGACGCACAGTACGCACGGCGAGGGACACCCCGTGACCTGCTGTCGCGACATCAGTCACGGGCCTAGCGGCACGTCGACCTCACGACGCCGAAGGCCGGCAGAAGGCGAGGACTCATGGCCACCATCGGACCCCGGCGAGCGGACGGCACCTACCGGACGCGTTACCGGGACCGCGCGGGCAAGGAGCACGCTCGCCACTTCAAGCGCAAGGTGGATGCGCAACGCTGGCTCGACGAGATGACCACCAGCATCGTCACTGGCGCATACGTCGCGCCGGGTGCCGGGCGGATCACGTTCCGCGAGTATGCGGAGGGCTGGCGGGCCGTGCAGGTCCACCGCTACGGCACGGCGGTTCACGTCGAAGGCGCCCTACGGACGCGCGTCTATCTCATCTTCGGTGACGAGCCACTCGAGTCGATCGTGCCGTCGGACATCCAGGCGCTCGTGAAGGGGATGGAGCGCACCCTCTCCCCTCGGTCAGTCATCGTGACCTACCGCTACGTCGCGACGATCTTCAAGGTCGCCGTCCGCGACCGGCGCATCGCGCTCACGCCCTGCGACGGCATCCGACTGCCCAAGGACGTCAAGACACCGATCACGCCGATGTCCACGGCGGAGGTCCAGGCGCTGGTCGAGACGATCCCTGAGAGGTATCACGCGATGATCGTCCTCGCCGCCGGCACCGGGCTGCGCCAGGGCGAGATCTTCGGGCTGACCCTTGACCGCGTCGACTTCCTACGCCGGACTCTGTTCGTCGACCGGCAGCTCGTCGGCGTACGCGGGCAGGCGCCGACGTTCGGACCGCCGAAGACGGCCAGCAGCATCCGCACCGTGCCCATTCCCGACGTCGTGCTCGAGGCGCTGTCGGAGCACGTCCGGCGCTTCCCGCCCAGCGCTCCGGATGCTCCCATCTTCGTAGGGTCGGATGGGCAGCTGCTCCGCCGTTCCGCTTTCGGCACCCTGTGGCGCCGAACGGCCAAGGAGGCCGGCGTCACCGGCCGCACGTTCCACAGCCTGCGGCACTATTACGCCTCCCTGCTGATCCGCCATGGGGAGTCCGTCAAGACGGTCCAGGCGCGGCTCGGGCACGCCCGCGCCGCCGAGACGCTGGACACCTATAGCCACTTGTGGCCTGACTCCGACGATCGCACCCGGGAGGCGGTTGATCACATTCTTGGCGCGGCTGGGACCGAGAGACCTTCAGCCGGCCGCGGGCTGTGAGGTGCCAGCCATGATGGTGAGGTCGTGAGGAACTCGGGTGCTCCAGACGGCTACGAGGGAGAGATAGCAGCCCTCGATTCGATCTCGCGCGACACCCACCCTCCACGCGACCTAATTCCGGCGCATCGTCGCGGCCACCAAGACTCTGCGGACGGCCCAGGTTGAGCTGCGTCAGGCCGGCATGGCAGCACGCGATGCCGGCGACTCTGGACGGTCATTGGCGCTGCGCTGAGATCGACACCAGACGCCGCCAAGCAGCGCTTCGCCCAGTCCCCAGAGAGGAACGCCAAGACCTCGGAGTGACATGGCTCGAACAGGAACAGGCGCCAAAGCGGCCGCGACTAATATTGACAATGCGCTATATTGAACTCATGGAGGGCGCGGCCTTGCTTCGGTCGGCGCGCCGCCGTGCGCGGTTGACGCAGACACAGCTTGCTGACCGAGCCGGTGTGACTCAGAGCGTGATCAGCGCGTACGAGGCGGGGCGCCGTGAACCATCGCTGCCCATGCTGACCGCCCTTATCGCCGCAACGGGTTACGAGCTGGATCTGCAGCTGCGATCAGTGCCTCGACGACTCGGTGTCCTGAGCGGACCCATCGGGACTCGAGTGCGTCAGAACCGTCGGCGGCTGCTGGACCTGGCGGCCGCCCACGGGATTCGCAACCTTGTCGTGTTCGGCAGCGTCGCGCGGGGCGAGGACCGCCCGGACAGCGACCTGGACCTGGCCGCCGACCTGCCCGCCGGAATGGGGCTGGTTGGACTTGGCCGCGCCAGCGAGGACTTCGAGGCCATCGTCGGATGCCCGGTCGATCTCGTCCCGTTCGAGGACCTCAAGACCGGCATCCGCGAGCGGGTGGAAGCCGAAATGGTCGCACTGTAATCGAAGAACGAGCGCAGCGACGACTCTCGGATATCACCGAAGCCATCGCCGCGATCCGCTCTCACTTGGAGCGAGGCGATATCTCCGACGGTCTCGTCTTCGACGCGGTCCGGATCAGGTTGCTCGAGATCGGTGAAGCCGTTAAGTCACTGCCCCAGGAGTTCACGAGCGCCGAGCCGGATATCCCGTGGAGACAAATCGCTCGAATGCGAGACCGCCTCGCCCATCGCTACTTCGACACAAGCCACGCCATCGTCGCGGCCACCATCGAGCACGACCTGCCGGCGCTGGCGGCCGCCGTCGAACGTCTGCGCAACCGCGACTACTGAGGGCCTGCTACGGCCGCCGATCGAGCGGCTCCGAGCCACGTCAAGGGCGTCAAGGGGAGAGCAGTGCTCTCGAAAATCCTGCGGACTAGGTGCGGACTAAATCGACCTCCGAATCACGTTTCCGCAGGCCAGAGGCCTAGAAGTGGACGAGTCGGTCGATACGCCGGGTTCTGTTCCGCGTGGCCGTTACCAGCCGCGCGGCGACGGTCATCCATCTCGACCGGCCATTGCTGACCGGTTCCAGCGCCCTACCCGCAGACTCGGACGGGCCGTCCTCGAACGCCTGCTGTCTGGGCTTGCTCCAGGTGGGGTTTACCGAGCCGCCCCAGTCACCTGAGGCGCTGGTGGTCTCTTACACCACCGTTTCACCCTTACCGAAGACCGAGATCTCCGGCGGTCTGTTCTCTGTGGCACTGTCCCGCGGATCACTCCGGGTGGCTGTTGGCCACCACCTTGCCCTGTGGAGCCCGGACGTTCCTCGGCAGGAACCCCGCAGGTCCTGACGCGACCGCCTGACCGACTCATCCACGCCTCGAGTCTATCGGCCAACAATGCCGAGGTATGCGTGCAGCCTCCCGCCACAGCGTGCGAGGTTGTCCCGGGTCTCGTGGAAGTTGAGGTGGCGGTCCCCCGCCTGATGCCTGCCTTGCGGTAGGTGTTGGGCGACCGCCAAGTCGACCCACGAGACGAGGGACCGCTGTGAAGAAGGACTATCAGAAGAACGCCGCGACCGCGACGGCGCCGGTGCTGCCGGAGGCCGTGTCGATCACGTTGGCCGAGCTGGCCGGCGACGTGCAGGAGGGCTTGCTGGCGATGGCCGTGGGCACTGGGCTGCAGGTGATGGCGGCGATGATGACCGCTGATGTGGAGGCGGTGTGCGGGCCGAAGGGCCGGCACGACCCGGACCGGTCGGCGGTGCGGCACGGCACTGGGGACGGCTCGGTGACGTTGGGCGGGCGCCGGCTGCCGGTGACCCGGCCGCGGATGCGCGCCACGGACGGTACTGGCGAGGTGCCGGTCGCCTCCTATGAGCTGTTCTCGCACACCGAGGTGCTGGGGCGGATGGCGATGCAGCGGATGCTGGCCGGCCTGTCGACCCGTCGTTACCCGGTCGGGCTGGAACCGGTCGGCGACCGGGTCGAGAAGTCGGCTCGCTCGATCAGCAAGTCTGCGGTGTCGCGCCGGTTCGTCGCCGCGACCGAGACCGCTTTGGCCGAGCTGCTGGCCGTGGATCTGTCCGGGCTGGACCTGGTGGCGTTGATGATCGACGGGGTGCACTTCGGTGACCACCTGTGCGTGGTCGCCCTCGGGATCGGCAGCGATGGGACGAAGCATCCGCTCGGGCTGGTCGAGGGCTCGACCGAGAACACCAGCGTGGTCACCGATCTGCTGACCGGGCTACGCGACCGCGGCCTGGACACCAGCCGGGCGTTCTTCGTCGGCATCGACGGCGGCAAAGCGTTGCGCGCCGCGGTGGTGAAGGTGTTCGAGCACCCGGTGATCCAAAGGTGTCAGCTGCACAAGATCAGAAACGTGGCCGACAAGCTGCCCGATCACCTCGCGTCGACGGTGACCAAACGGATGCGTAAGGCCTATCACGCTGACTCGGCCCTGCTCGCCGAGGCGCAGCTCGAGGCGCTGGCCACGGAGCTGCAGCGCACCCATCCCGGCGCCGCCGGGAGCCTGCGTGAGGGACTGGCCGAAACGCTGACCGTGCTGCGCCTAGGCGTATCCCCGACGCTGGCACGTACCCTGCGCTCCACCAATTGCATCGAGTCGATGATCTCGATCGCCCGCACCCACTCGGCCAACGTGACGAACTGGCAGAACGGCACCATGGCGCTGCGCTGGTGCGCCGCCGGGATGATCGAAGCCCGCAGCCAGTTCCGCCGCGTCAACGGACACCTACACCTACCCGCGCTCCGCCTCGCGCTCGAGGCGCACCTCACCGCCGAGACTGTCGGTACCGTGCGTCAGGATGAACCCGTGATCGCCGCCTGACGACCACGACGACCGCCACCGAAGTTCAACGAGAAGCGGGACAACCTCCAGCGTGCCCCCAGGGTGTAGGAATCACCCTGTGAGGCGGTGGGCGGGGGCGCTGGCGGGAGTGGCGCTCATAGGAGTCATGGGCGCCTGCACGGGCGGCGGTGGCATCAGTATCCCGACGAACATCCCCACGACCATTCCCACCTCGATCACCCTGCCCACCATTCCTACCCAGACCGTTACCACCGAGACACGCACCCAGACCGACACGGTCACGGTCACCACGACCGCCACCTCCCGGCCCTCGACGCGGACCGTCACCGAGACCGCCACGCCCTCCCCCACCACGACGGTTCCGGCCGAGCCGACCAGCAGCACTGGGCTACCGCTGTGGGTGTGGCTGCTCCTCCTCATCCTGCTGATCGCCGTCATTGTCCTCGTGGTGTGGCTGGTCCGCCGCGGACAGTCCCGCACGGACTGGGATGAGAAGATGGCGCAGGCCCGCCGCAACGCCCAGTGGTTCGAGGACTCGCTGGTCCAGCAGGTCATGGCCCGCGGATCGACGGCCGAGGCATGGCGGACCTGGCAGGCGGCGCAGCCGCGGCTGCTCTCGCTCGACGAGCAGCTCTACGACCTGTCGACCACCGCACCCGACGAGGAGCGGGCTCAACAGGCCGGCCAGCTGCGTTCCCGTGTCGCCGGCTTGGTGGAGGCGATGGGCGCGGACACCTCGACCAGTCCAGACGCGAACGTCGACGATCTCCGGGCACGGCGCGCCGCGGTCTGGCGCGCACGGACCGAGCTGCGCAACCTCCTCGACGCCACCGCGCCGGATCGCGCCGGACCGCTCCCGCCGCAGACCTGACGCGGGCCACGCCGCGAACGCCGCCTGACGAGACCTACGGAGCCGGCGGCGCCGGCGCCACCTTCTGCTGCAGCTCCGCCTCGACCCAGGCGTCGACCTCGGCCCAGATGTCGTCGACCCACTCGAGAATGCCCTTGACGTCAGACGGGATCGTCCCGGCCTCCGCGACCCACCAGTGAATCGACATCGGCCGGTAGTCGACGGGGATCGCCTCCCAGATCTCCAATGGGGTGACCAGCAGGTCCAGCCCGGCGTGGGCCAGCACCAGGACGTCGACGTCCGGCCGCGCCGACAGCGCCGCCGCGACACCGCCCGGACGGGGCGGGAGTACGTGCTCTTCTTCCTGCGCCTCCTTGGCTCGCTCGTACTGCCCCGTCCGTAAGAGGTACCGGACCGCGCGCTCGTGCCGCTTCGGCGTCCAGTTGCCGCCTTCGGGGAAGATCAGCAGCGCCTCGTCCCGCTCCAGCGACGTGGCGAGCCGCGCGACGTGCTCGACCCGGTCGTCGCCCGCGCCGGTGACGGACGGCAGAAAGTAGCAGTCCAGCCGGTTGAGCAGCACGTCGATGCCGGGATCCCACTGCATCGCTGCCTTCAACACGACCTTGGGCCTGCGCCGGAACGTCGTGAGGATGAGGTTGACCAGCGTGAACGAGTCCCCCGGGCCGGCGTGCCGGCCGAGGATCACCAGCGGGCGGTGCGGCGGCGGCAACGGTCCCGCGTCGACGACCACCCGGAACCCCACCATGGACCGCGACGCCTTGGCCAGCACCCGCAGCGCGAGGCGCAGCAGCGCGGTGTGCCGCTCGCGCCAGAGCGTGACGTCGCGACCCGGAAGCGGCTGTACGAACCACAGCGCCCAGCACCCGAGGAGCATCCCGACGTCGGTCCACAGGTACGCCATCGCGAACGACACGACCCGCAGCAGCCGGCGTCGCCCCGGGAAGATGGCGATCACGGCACCGATGACGTAGAACGGCAACAGCACCGCCGTCAGCAGAACGACCATCGGCAGCCACAGCACGTGGAGAACCCGGCGCGCCCACAGCGGCGGTACCCACATGGTCATCACGTCACCTCGGTCCCGGCCAAGTACCCGCGAGTCGCCGCGCTCGCCGCCTTGATCCGGGCCGCTACCTGGCTGGCGCCGCGGTAGCTCATCGTCATCGACGGCGACCGCTCCGAACCCGACGGCAGCACGTGCACGGCGATCCCCTCGGGAACCCGCTCCAGGTCCTCGTTGAACCGGTACCGCCGCGCGATCTCGAACGCGACGAGCCCCACCTCCCACGGCCAACGAGGCTCGCGCAGCGCGTGCTCGATCCGCCCCACCTGCAGCACGTAGACGGTCCGAGCCCCGAGGTCGATCGCCCGCGACACGGGAATCGAGTGGACCAGCCCACCGTCCAGGTAGTGCCTGCCGTCGATCTCCCGCGCCGGTAGGAGGCCCGGCACCGCACACGACGCCAGCACGGCATCCACCACGGGTCCCGAGTCGAACCAGCGCGCCGACGCCGTCTCGATCTGCGCGGCGACGCACTGGAACCGGACCGCCAGGTCCTCGATCCGCATACCGTCCAGCTCGTCCGCGAGCAGGCTCTCCAGCGCGTCGCTGGAGTGGAGATGGCTGGCCAGCCGCGCGACCCGCTGCGCGCGCGCCAGCAGCGAGTCGGCGAACACCCCGGACCCGGAGGCTCGGACCCAGACCTCGGCCAGCCGCCCCACCGCAGCCGGCGTGGGGTCGGCGGCCAGGAACGCGCCGTTCACCGCCCCCACGCTCGTCCCCACGACGAGGTCCGGGCGGATGCCCTCACCGAGCAGCGCCTCGAGCATCCCGACCTCGCTGGCGCCGAGAATCCCGCCGCCTCCGAGCACGAAGGCGACCGGACCGGCCTGCGCTGCCACGACCCGAGGCTAGTTGTCGCGGGCGTTCGAGAGCCTCCCGCACCCTCCCTGCCGGCACACACGTCACATACCCCGGAACTACGCTCGCCAGTATGCCGGGACCCACCTTCCGGAAGGCCGGCGCCCACGCACCCCTCGGCTACTTCGCCTGGGAGGCGGCCGGACTGCGCTGGCTGGCCGCCGTTCCCGGTGGCGCCGCGGTGGTCCCGGTCGTCGAGGTCGGCGAGGACGAGCTCCTCCTGGAACGGCTCCAGCCCACCAGCCCGAGCCGGCAGCAGGCGGAGGCGTTCGGTGCGGCCCTGGCGACGACTCACGCGGCCGGAGCCGCCGCATACGGCAGTCCGCCGGACGACTGGCGCGGCGACGGCTGGCTCGGGCCGCTCAGCGACCTCCTCCCGCTGCCCCTGAACCCGGTCGCCACGTGGAGCGAGTTCTACGCCCGCCAGCGGCTCGAGCCGGTCCTCGCTCAGGGTCGGCGGCTCGGCATCTACGACGACGAGGCCGCCGCCCTGTTCGAGAAGGTCGCCGCTCGGGTCGCGTCGGGCGAGTTCGACACCGAGGAACCGCCGTCCCGGCTGCACGGCGACCTCTGGGCCGGCAACATCATGTGGACCTCACGCGGCGGCGTGCTCATCGACCCGGCGGCGCATGGCGGCCACCGGGAGGCCGACCTCGCGTTCCTCGTCCTCTTCGGCGCGCCGCACCTCGACGCGATCCTCGGTGGGTATGCGGATGTGGCACCGCTCGCCGACGGCTGGCGGGAACGCGTCTCCCTCCATCAACTGCACCCGCTGATGCTCCATGCGGTGCTCTTCCGGGGCGGGTATGTCGGACAGAGCTTCGCGACGGCGCGGCGCTGGACCTAGATCACCCCACGAACTTCTCCGCTCCGCTCCGATACTTCGCGGGGACCCCGCCTAGACGAGCGCGAAGCCGATCTTGCCGGTCGAGATATCGGCAGTTTCCACCCGGACGCGCACCTGGCGACCGACTTTCACGTCGCCGCGCGCCGCCGCGACGATCGCCGGATCGGAGAGCTGCACCGTGAGGACGCCGCGCTTGCCGTCGACATCGACGACGTCGGCCGGGAACTCGTCACCGATGCGCGAGGCCATCACCGCCGCCTCGACCGCGTCGGTGGACTCGCGTTCGACGGCTCGGGCGCGGCGGTCGCCCTCCTGCATCGTCTCGGGCAGTCGCGGCAGCGCTTCCCTCACCCAGCCCGGGACGTCCTCACCCGCACCGATGGCGGCGCACAGCACCAGGCCGTACCGGTCGACCAGCCGTCGCAGCGGCGCCGTCACGTGGGCGTACGGCGCGGCCACCGCCGCGTGGCCCGGCTGCTCCGGGGGCTGGCCATCGAAGGACGTGTAGGCCGCACCGCGGAAGAGTGAGGCCGCCTCGTGCAGCAGCGCCAGTTGACGAGGATCGGTGAGGTCGAGGCCGCGGATGAAGTCGCCGTAAGGCAGCGCGGTCGGCCAGTCGACGCCCAGTGACCTGGCCTGCCGGCGGAACCGCGCCACACTGCCCTCATCGGGGGGCGGCATGGTCCGGAGGATCCCGACCCGAGCGTCGAGCATCATCTGGGCGGCGACCATCCCGGTGAGCAGGGACAGCTGGGCGTTCCACTCCTCGGCTCGGACCGGCGGGCGGAACCCGAGCTCGAAGCCGCCGTCGGCGCTCAGGGTCACTTCCTGCTCGGGAAGCGGCAGGCTGGCACCGCCGCGCTCGGACTCGAGGGCGATTCGCTTCCCGCCGATCTCCTTGAGCAGCAACAGGTTCTCGTCGGCGGTGCCCGCGTCGACCGCTTCCTGGACGCCGACGTAGTCGAGTCGCGCGCGGCTGCGGATCCGGGCTCGGTGGACCGAGGCCGTCGCTACCTCGCCCCGCCCGTCAAGTTCGATCTCCCAGACGAACGCCGACCGCAGCTGCCCTTCGAGAAGGCTGCCGGCGTGCTCGCCGATGACGTCAGGGTGCAACGGAGTTCGCTCGTCCGGGGCGTAGACCGTCTCGACCCGGTGGTGCGTCTCCAGGTCGAGCGGTCCACCCGGGGCGACGTACGCGGGAACGTCAGCAATCGCATACCGCACCCGGTACCCCTCCCCGGACCGCTGGAGGCACAGCGCCTGGTCGAGGTCCATCGAACCGACCGGGTCGATGGTCACGAACGGGACGTCGGTCTCGTCGCGGTCCGGCATGGCGACGTCGCGGGCGGCCCGTTCCGCTTCCGCCTCGACCTCGGCCGGAAACGCGCCCGGCACGTCCAGCTCGGCCCGGATCGCCGCGAACCGCGACAGCAGTGCAGCCCGGTCGACCTCGGTATGCGTCGGCACCGGAGTGGTGGTCCGGAACCGAATCTCGCGCTGCGGCATGGCCGTCACCCTAGGACCCGCGGCCGGACTACCCTCGCAGCACCGGTTCCGCCGACGAGTCGCAGGAGGCGC
>Ga0307292_10000798_pt1 | contig 11004 bp, 17 predicted proteins | sample ER_DNA_149_FD_194471 | JGI IMG/M metagenome (GOLD analysis project Ga0307292, IMG submission 194471) | Bulk soil microbial communities from the East River watershed near Crested Butte, Colorado, United States - ER_DNA_149 | ecosystem: Environmental > Terrestrial > Soil > Floodplain | place...
TGCGCTGCCCTTCGCTGCAGGTTCGATGGGGCCAAAGGTCGAGGCGGCCGCCTTGTTCGTGGAGGGAACCGGCAAGCGGGCCGCCATCGGTGCCCTCGCCGACACCGAGGCGATCGTCGAGGGTCGCGCAGGCACCCAAGTTGCCGACTGAACGGCGGCGGTTAGCACGCACAAGGGCGGAAAGATGCCCGCGCGGGAAGTTCACTCATGGTCCACCGGCGGGTTGCGCCGAAGTGCGGAGCACGGTCTGGGTCTGAAGATCAACAGCAACAGCGTGGTCGGCTCGATCGGGAACCTGAATCTATGTGCCCGTGAGGATTGCCGCGCCGACCAGCGCGTGCCCGCCAGGGGTGGCCGATCCACCTCGACCGCGTCCCGGCATTCCTTGCGCCGCCCGCGATCAGCCGCAGTCGCTATCCCACGAGCACCTGATCGGGTATCTCCGACCGCGAGCATCCGACATTGGATCGTGGCGGGGATCATGAACAATAGGCCAACGGTGAGCGGGCGCCAACCCGCAGGACGCTGACCCATAGGAGGTGACGGAATGCAGGTGCGACTACTCCGGTTCGGGTCCGTCGAGGTCGACGGCCGGGAGTACAACCACGACATCGTCGTCGAGGGCGGCCGGGTGCGGAAACGTCAGAAGCAGGCCTCGAAGCCATACCGCGACCACTTCGGGCATACCCCTCTGTCCGCTGACGAGGAGCTTCCCTGGGGCGGCGACCGGCTGATCATCGGCACCGGGGCCTACGGCTCGCTACCGATCATGCCCGAGGTCGTCGAGGAGGCTCGTCGTCGCGGCGTAGACATCACCGCCCTCCCCACTGAGGACGCGTGTCGGCTGATTGCGAGCCTCGATGAGAATGAGGTCCACGCCGTACTTCATGTCACCTGCTGAGGGGGCACCGCGCCCACTCGTCGGGCCGGTCTGCTTGCCTTCGGCCTACTGTCGGCGCTCGTCTTGACTTGAGCACTGCCGTACCCGCCGCCTGCCAGAGGCAGACGGCCGCGAGCAGGAGCAGCACGATGAAGGCCCACGCCCAATAGTGAGAAATGATTCGGCGGAAGGCACGATCCTGAGTTTGGGCGCGCGACCGCAGCAATCTGCCGGTTCTCACAGCCGGTGTACGCGCGCAGCCTTCAATAGCTATATCAACAGTCACCAGAGGCCGTAGATCGGACCCACAAAGAAGAACGTCACGAGTCCGATGGTGTTGTTGAAGCCATGCGCGAGCACGGCCGCCCACAAGGTTCGGAACCGCCATCTGAGCGCGCTAAAGAAGAGCGCATCGAGGAATGTGACAATCACGCCAATGATGCCCTGTTCGGTATGCGCTAGCGCGAACAACGCAGAAGACACAGCCACACCCAGCACAATCCCGGCGCGCTGCTGCCCAAATACCTCGCCAATCCGAGTCGGAATGTAGCCGCGGTACACCGTCTCCTCACCGACAGCGGCCAGCGTCCAGGTGAGGGCGAGGAAGATCAGCAGCATGCCGAGGTTCCCCTGGAGCCCTGCAAACTGATTGAGGTTCTGCCGCTGACCCGTCAGATGGTTCAGGATCGGCAGCGTCAGGCTGAACTGGATCACCGTCCAAGCAATGGCCAGCATGAAGACGCTGATGATCATCTGGCCCGGCCGGGGCACCCGATGGAAACCTAGCGAGGCTGGTCCAGTTCGGCGAATCGCCAATGAGATCGTGGCCAGCACCAAGATCACGATCGTCGGAATTAACAGGTCATGGATCACAGCTGTAGCGGCGAGCAGGACCTCGATTACCGCCAGTATGGTCCAGATTGTCCGCGACCGACTTGTCCGCTGAGTCAGGCCGTCGGCGCGATTCTCGATCATGGCCTCGGCGTTCAGGTTACCCGATGTTGGCTGGCTTGTGTTGCCCCATGCTCAGGGCATGCGTGGTCAACCAGGGCGAGCGTGTCGTCTCCCACCGCCGCTGTCGTGACCGCGTCTCCGACGGTGTAGGGCAGAACCATCGATACCTCATGACAGTGCGGGACCAAGGTCCCGATAGTTGACGACCAATGATCATGATCTTCGATGCCGTTTGCCGACCATGAGGACAACGATGTTCGTCTTCATGGTCACAGGTGAGCACACCGAGAATGCTGGGCAGACACACCGCCGCGTGATCATCGTTGGTGTCGACGATTCAGCCGAAGCTGAGGCGGCGGCCAAATGGGCGGTTCGAGAAGCCGAGTTGCGCACGGATGACCTCCTCCTCGTCCACGCATACGAGGCGCCGCTCCTGCCGCACCAGACTGAAACCGTCGCCATCGCCCAGGGACGGAGGCAGCGTCTAGCGCTGCTCGAGAGGGTAGCTGGCACCTTGACCGTGCCGGCGACGATCCACCTCGGCCAGCTTGTCGAGGTTGACAGCCCGGAGGCCTTGCTGCCGCGGCTTTCCGAACAGGCGGACCTAACCGTGCTCGGTCAAGATCATCGCTCCGGCGTCGGCCACATGCCGCTCGGGCATACGGCTAGCACCGTCGCTAGCATGTCCCGGCATCCCGTAGTGGCGGTGCCTAGAGGCTGGACGCCACAAGCCGCCGACCGCCGCCCGATAGCCGTAGCCATCGATGGGCGGCATCCTTCTTCGAGCACGCTCGGCTTCGCATTTGGCGAGGCGAGCCTTCGCCGGGTTGCGATATTGGTGGTGCACTCTGCGCCGCTGGCCGAGCTGGCGGATGGAGAGCAGGACACCGGACTCAATTTGGCTGAAATTCTGGCTGGCTGGAAGGCCGACTATCCCGACATCGAGGTGGACACCCAAATGCTGGCCGGTGCACCCCGTGACACCGTTGCCTCGGCGTCAGCGAATGCGCAACTGCTCGTCGTCGGCAGCCCGTACCGCGGCCGGGAATGGACGCGCTGGATCCGCTCAGTAGCCCGCGCAGTAATTGATCACGCCACGTATCCCGTCGCCGTGATACCGCAGCAGCACCCGCGATCCGCGACGCCGGACTAGGGCTTGGTGTGTCGCCGACTGGCGACGGCAAACAGGCGCTCGGACGCGGCTCTGGACCCAAGTCAGACTTGGGGTTTGGCTTCAGCATCACAAGAAAAGTCGTCGTTAGGCCTCCACACTCGGCGCATTACCGTCGTGGCGTGCCGCGTACCACTGCTGGTACGCGCTCACCGCTGTAGGAAGCGTCATGAACACCCGGTCCTCACCGATCCGGTCGATGAAGCCTGTTGGCTCCAGGACCACCCGTAGGTCGGACTTCACTCGCGCCAGCGCGAAAACGATCCCGCGCTCTGCCAGCGTCCGGCGGACCTCCTCAAGGGCGTCGACTGCTGTCAGGTCAACCTCGACGTTGGCCTCGGCATTCAGCAGGAACCACTCGACGGGCGGATCCGCAGCGTCGACCGAGGCCAACGCGCGGTGCTTGAAGTCTTCGGCGTTGGCGAAGAAAAGCGGCGCGTCGTAGCGATAGACCAGCAGGCCGGGCACTTGGCGGCCGGCGGCGTAGTCGTCGATGTCGTGCATGCCGGCCAGCCCCGGAACGTAGCCCAAGATGCCGTCGTGTGGTCGAGCGATGCGTTCCAGCAGCTCAAGAATCGACAGTGCTACGGCCACCGCTATGCCATACAGCACGTCGAAGATCAACACGCCGGCTGTGGTGGCCAACGCCAGGAGCAGTTCGCTGCGCCGGAACCGGGCGATCCGACGGAGCTCGGGGAAATCGATCAACCTGATTGCGGCGAACACCACAAGGGCACCTAGGGCGGCCAGTGGAAAGGTGGAGAGGGCCGGACCCAGAAACAACATGGTGAGCAGCACAATTACGGCGGTGACGAGGGAGTACAGCTGGGTGCGGCTGCCCACCGCGTCCCCGATCACCGTACGGCTGCCGCTGCTGCTGACCGGGAAGCCGGAGAACAAGCCGGCACCTAGGTTGGCCGCACCCAGCGCCAGGAACTCCTGGCGGGCGTCGATCACCTCCCGCCGACGGGTCGCGAATGCACGCGCCGTCACAACGTTGTCCGTGTAGGCGACGATGGTCACACCGAGCGCTGCCGGTACCAAAGTGCTCAAGTCGATGGTGGAAAAGTCCGGAATTGAGGCTGGCGGCAGCCCGCGCGGGACAGTGCCGACGGTCTTGACCCCCATCTGGTTCAGATCGAACACGGCGACCGCGACAGCGGCCAAAACCATCGCCATCAGCGGACCGGGCCATCGCGGCAGAAACCGCTGAAACGCCACGAGCAATGCGAAAGTCGCCACGGCAACAAGCAGCGTCGGCAAATGAACTTGACCCAGATGGGCAACGAAGAACCGCAGTTCGGAGAGGACAGAATTCCCTTCCATGGAAATACTGGTCACCTTGCCGAGCTGAGTGACGATCATCAGCCCCGCTATGCCGGCCATGTAACCGATCAGCACCGGATGGGAAAGCAGGTTGGCCAAAAAACCAAGCCTCGCCACCCAGCAGATCAAGCAGATCGCGCCCACCGCAAGCGCTAGCGCCGCCGCGGTGTTTGCATAGTTCTGCCGATCACCGGCAACCAGCACGATGACCGCCGCCGCAGTCATCAGCGCGGTGCTCGACTCTGGACCGACGGACAGCTGGCGGGACGAACCGAGGAAGGCATAGGCAATCAGCGGCGCAACCGCCGCCCACAATCCAGCGATCGCAGGCAATCCGGCCACCTCCGCGTAGGCCATCACCTGCGGAACCAGATAGGCCGCCACCGTCACTCCAGCGAGCAAGTCTCCGCGCAGCCAGCCTCGCTGATACCCACGAAGAACCGACACCACCCCCGGCAAGTAACGCCGTGTCCGCGATGCCGGGCTTTTTGCTGGTGCCTGCTTCGACACACGACGACCGTATCGGGCACCAGCAGGTGATGAGGGCCTGCCCTCGCTTGAGCTTGGCGCGGATCACAGCTCTCCGCGCAGATGCCGCTGACGATGATTTCGATCGTGCATGATCTCAACCGCTATGGCTTCGCTGGCGTTGATCGCCGGAACGATGCGACCGACTTAGGTCGTCGTAGCGCTCAAGGATGAGTCCGCGCCTGGGCGGCTGCATGATTCTGATCATCTTTTTGGGCGCCGCGGTCACGTGCGACTGGAACCGCGACCATCGGGCACCGCGCATCCAGGTGGGCCGGCGCTGCTTCCGCTGGTTCAGGCATGCGACCACTTCGGATGACTTCCTCCCGATGCTCGGTGGCTATCGGAGCGGTTGCGATTAGTACAGTCGGGGGATGGCAACTCGGGTGGCTGCATGGGTGGCGGCTGCCCTTTTCTTCGTCGTTGCTGCCTTCCAGGCGGCGCTGGTCTTCGGTGCCCCCTGGGGCGAGTACACGCAAGGCGGCGGGACGAGCGGTGCACTCGCCGCCTCAGGACGGGTCCTTGCGGCAATATCATGCGTCCTGTTAATCGTGATGGCTGGCGCCATCCTCGCGAGAGCCAGAGAAGGTCCGCTGCGACGACTCCCCGCGCGAGTTGTGACGGTGCTGGCCTGGGTGGCAATGGTCTATGCCGTGGTCGCCGTCGTCCTCAACATCATGACGAGGAGCACGGCCGAGCGGGCCCTCTGGGCGCCCGTATCGATCGTGCTGTTGCTCTTGGTCGCCATTGTCATGGTGACCACCCGCCGCACCTCGTAGGCCGCGGACAGATCTGGGCTCAGCGGCCTTCCATTCCAACGCGTTCATCACGGCTGAGCACTCGGCATGGCGGGCGGCGTACCACTGCTGGTACGCGACCGCAGCGTCAACCGAGGCCAGCGCGCGGCGCTTGAAGTCAGCGGCATCGGCGAAGCCACCGGCCTGAACAAGTCAGCCTCTTTGAGGCCCAAAGACCCCTGCCAGTATTTCATTTGCCTCTGCCGACAACCAGCTCGCAAGCGAAGGCTGAGGAGTATGACCGCGGCTGCTCAGATGCCTGCCAGCACGTGGATTCGCCGACACGGGTTGATCTTCTATTTCGCCTTGACCTACGCCATTTCTTGGCCGCTGTGGTTGATGTCACGACTCACCGGTGGGATTCTCGCCACCATCCTGCTTGTGGTCGGAGGCTTCGGGCCGTTGCTCGCAGCGGTGATCACCATTCGCTACTTGGGCGGCTCTCTACCCGATTGGCTGCATGCCATCGTTCGGTGGCGCGTACCGGTTCGCTTCTATGTGTACGCACTTGGTCTACCGGTGCTGATCATGGCAGTCATGAATGCGGTGCTGGCCGCGCTGGGCCAGGAGCCGGAGATCTCGTTGGTTCCTGAACGGATTCCTGGCTATCTGCAAATGTTCTTCCTCACCGCCGTGATCTTCGGTGGGCAGGAGGAGCCGGGCTGGCGCGGCTTTGCCTTACCACGGTTGGAAGAGCGGCACGTTCCGCTGGTGGCGACACTGATCTTGGGCCTTGGTTGGGGTGTGTGGCATATCCCGCTGTACGGTCCGGCCGGGTTCGTCGTGCCTTTGGTACTCGCCTTCTTCTACAGCTGGCTCTACAACAGAACCCAAAGTGTCTTGTTGTGCATCCTGTTGCATGCGAGCTTCACCGCTGCCCAAGATCATCTGCTGCTGTCCGCTGACTCGCGGATAGTCGATTTCGCGTTGCTTGGCACCTATGTCGTCGGAGCCGGTGTCCTCATCGCTATCACCCGCGGTCGGCTCGGCATTCCCAGGGCCAAGGAAGCGCACGCGGCTGAAAATGAGGAGATTGTGCAATGACGACAACACTTGACCTTCAGGTCTCGCCGAGACTCAAGCGTCCAGCCTGTCGCCACCAAGACCAAACCACGGGAGAGGCGGTCCGGATAGTCAATCTCCAGGTGGGCCGGATAGTCCGGAACGTCCTTCAGCGTGAAGGGCGGACAGCGCCAGCACCCGCCGAAGCGTCCGCGCATAGTTCTCGGTCATCACGGGGCCCGTCCCACTCATAGACGCCGCGATAGACACCGTTGGGAGTCGTGCGCCATCCACAGCTTCTACCCGAACCCGCATCGAAGCCGCCTTCCGTCGTGAGCCTTCTGGAGCACGCAATGGGACGTACGACTCTATTCTGCCGACAGGCGGGCGACATGGTTGTCTGCATGGCGTACCTCGAACGACAACCCAGCCGCCTGGTTCTGTGGGGTCGCAGTCTTGACCGCCGTGACGGCTGTCATCTCCTTGGCCATGGCGATCACAACGCTGCCGCACTCGGGGCCGTACTGCCGGAGCGACTGCGTCGGCTACCCGTACACGGACGCCGCGGCATTCGTTCCGAGGGACTACCTGTGGATGTATCCCGCGTTGGTGCTCACACTGCTGGCCGTAGTCCTGATGGAAAGCATTCACCATCAGCTGGCACTAAGCCGAGGTTTGCTGAGCCGGATCGCTGTTGCGTTCACGACCATGGGCGCAGCGATTCTCCTCGTGGACTATGCGAGTCAGCTCACCTTCCTCCAGCCGGCATTGCTGCTCGGTGAGACCGAGGGTCTGTCACCGGGGTCCCAGTACAACCCGCACGGAATATTCATCGCCTTCGAGAACGTCGGGTATGGGCTGCTCAGCTTTGCCTTCCTCTTTGTCGGCGCTGCGATGGTGGGTACGCCCTGGAAGCTCTGGTCCGCGGCCGGTTGGGTCTTCGTCTGTGGCGGCGCGCTGGTGCTGGCCGCGCTGGTGCTCTACTCGACCGTTTATCGGTTACGTCTGGAGTACCGGTTCGAAGTGGCCGCAATAGGCGTTACCTGGCTGGTGCTGATTGCCGCGCCCGTGCTATTGAGCATCGCCCTCGTACGGACTCGACCGGTTGACGACGACCAAGCCGCCCGTCCTGGGATGTGACGATCGTGATCTCGTGGAGCGCGGAGGATCAGATATCGGGATTCGTGATGAATGACGTCGATCTGGGGACTTTCGACCCTGCGTCGGGAAGATCGAGAACAGCACATTGGAAAGGAAGTCGAGTACGGAAAGGTGGACCGCTATGACCAAGATCCTGATTAGCTACGGGACGACGGAAGGACAGACAGCCAGGATTACTGAATACATTGCAGACGTAATGAGGAGTCAGGGTCACGCGGCACATGTGCTTGACCTCAAGGGATCGAAGGATCTTGCTCTGGAAAGTTACGACGCGGTGATCGTCGGAGGGTCGATCCATATGGGCAGGCACGAGGAGCATGTTGCTGACTTCGTTCGTAACAATCGTGTCAGCCTTGAACGTCTTCCGTCAGCGTTCTTCTCCGTAAGCCTTGCCGCCCACGGCGACATGGAAAACGCCCGCGCTTATGTCAAGAACTTCGAACAGGAGACGGGTTGGCGGCCCACGCAGGTCGGTTACTTCGGCGGTGCCCTGCTCTACCGCCAGTACGGACTCCTCAAACGCTTGATGATGAAGAAGATCGTCCGCGACAAGCCCGGCAATCTCAGTCTCGATACTTCACGCAACCACGAGTACACCGAGTGGGACGATGTGCAGCGGTTCGCCGAGGATTTCCTGAGACGACTCGTTTCCGAAGACACAGTCAAGATCAAGAGCTAGAAGCCAGTTGGCAGCTGCATCGGCCGACTTGGAAGAGTCATTGGTTCGGCTTGTGCCTATGTTGAAAATCCAGGCTCCGGAGCTACGCGTCCGGTTCATCCTCGACTGGCCGCAAAAGCTGCGCTTGACAATGAGCGCAACTAGAGTGCGCGAGGCACCTGCCGCCGTTACTCACCGACCGTGGCTGATCGCCCGCCGTCCGGGTACGTGGTCACACCGCAGCCGTACGAACATGTACCGGTTACCGCCTGCCCAGGGCTCAGGCATCTTCCCGTAAAGCATTCGAGCGAAGTCGTCTTCGGTCGCCAGTTCCAGCCGACCAACGACAGCCACGCTCCAACCCGACTCGAAGAACTCGTCGTCTCATCGACCTCGAAGGCACATATGGAGCTGAGTGCATGGTGGTAGATCTCGCCGTCGTGAACGGTGCGGAGGATGACTGAGTCCCCGGCAACGACGTAGTTGAAAGGCAGGATGCGGGCACCGTTGTCAACGACATAGGCGAGCCGGCCCACGGCTTTCGCGGCAAGCAACTCCATGCACTCTTGGCGGTCGAGCTCCATGAGTCCAGCTCCCAACTCGGCGGCCGCCCAGAATGCGTCGCGCGCGATCTGTGTCGGGGCGACTGGCTCCGAACGAGGTTGCTCTGCTCCGGGCATGGCGGGCCTCTCTCTGACGAGCTGTACCGACTCCACAGTCCCTGTTCAGTCCTCGTTTGGCCAGGGTCGACCGGCCCAGGTGCGCAGGACAAAAGGCCGTTGGGCTGATCGAGTTCCGGCCAGCTGCGAGCGCCGAATATCCCATCGCGACGCCCGCCGATCATCGACCCTCAGGAAAGGTGGCAGGTCGCTGCTAGTTAGTCGTTGTCGTAGCCGGCACGAAGTGGCTGTCGCGAGAGGTGCCGCCTTGGGCAATGGCGACCGCCGCAACGACCAGCCACATCGCGGCAGCACAAGCGAAACCACTGATCAAGTGGGCGGAGGGAAGAGAATAATTGTGGAAGTTGTAAGGCTTGCATGCATGAGCATCGCCACTGGCAGGCTCCCATCCGTCCGCTCGCGACAATGAGCCCAGTTACGAGCACGCCGTGTCGCAGCCTCAGCCTTGGTATGGCGAATGCGGTCCAGCCCAGCTCTTCCAAGATGCCGGTCGGAAGCCCCACTGCAAGACCCATCAGCAGTACAGAGGTGGTGCCGCTGCTGGTGAGATCCGCGGAAGGAACATCGGGGAGATGAGCGACAGCGCAAGGAGCACTGCCATCATCAACAGCGGCGCTGTGAGGAGTGCAACGACGTACCAGCGGGCGCCCACCCCGCCAGGTGAGCAGTCGGGTTCGTAACTCGTGAAATCCCGCCCTCCCATCGAGGACGCCGGTCAACAGCAAGCCAGCTATGCCGGGGCCTCCGAGCATCGCCGGGACCGCGTACGGGATCGCCGCCTGCAATTGCTGTGGAGTGGCAGGGAATCCGCCAGGGCTAAGCCCGGCGGCGATGAGGATGGCGCCCGGTGAGATGGCGGATGAGGACGTAGAAACTCAGCAGCGGATGGCTCACGAAAAACCGGCGTGGCGAAACACCGGCGTGACACGTCGCTCGAGAGTGGACATCGGTGACCTCCGGACGTCCGGCTGGGGAGCGTCCCAACGCGACTATGGTTTGAGACCCAGCAGAGCTCTAGGGACCTTGGGCCCGATCTTCATGGCAACATGGCCGATATCGCACATGTTTCATGCTGGCCGCACGCTCGCGGCGGTGACCTTGTACACCGGGCAGCTTGTGACCTCGTCGGTCCACCCGGAGGTGAGCTCGTTGGCCGCCGTATCCCGAAAGTGGAATGCCAGGAACACCTGGCCGACAACACCTCGTCGGTTAGATGGACGCCGACCTGGAAGCTTTGGGGGGTCTCTTGTCGATCAGATCAAGTGCTAGGTGGGTCTTGCTGCTCTCTGGTACAGCGCTCCTGCTGGCGGCCTGTGCCGCCGGACCGAACGAGCTCGTTGACACAGGTCCGGACCCGGCTGGCTTCTGGCTGGGCTTGTGGCAGGGGTTGATCAGCCCGATCACCTTCATCGTGTCGTTGTTCACCACGAACGTGAACATCTACGAGGTGCAGAACAACGGCAACTGGTATGACTTCGGATTCGTGCTTGGTGTGGCGTGCGCGTTTGGCAGCGGCGGGTGGGGTGGCACTGCAGGAGTGCGGCGTACGCAGAGGCGTGCAAGCGACTGAGAGCCTGACAACGGACCAGGCCAACGTCATCGGGGAGTGATCAAAGTCACGACCCAAATCCGGCCCAAGGCCGGGACCAAGTCCCCTGTGAACTTGGGCCGCCATCTCCAAAACTAATTCAGTGACACTCAATGACACGGCCGTGGCGCTTGAGCGCCTGACCCCCGGCGGCTTGACGAGCCTTGATGCTTGGTGGCGGGCAGCCAACTACCTGACGATCGGCCAGATCTATCTCAAGGACAACGCTTTACTGCGGCGCCAGCTCACACCAGAGCAC
>Ga0307292_10000804_pt1 | contig 10974 bp, 10 predicted proteins | sample ER_DNA_149_FD_194471 | JGI IMG/M metagenome (GOLD analysis project Ga0307292, IMG submission 194471) | Bulk soil microbial communities from the East River watershed near Crested Butte, Colorado, United States - ER_DNA_149 | ecosystem: Environmental > Terrestrial > Soil > Floodplain | place...
CGTCACGTCATTTTCGGCACTGGCGCGATCGGCCTCGCCACCTCGGACGCTTTGCTCCGCCGCGGCGAGACCGTGCGGATGGTCAACCGCTCCGGCTCCGCCCCCGTACCCGATGAGGTCGAGGTCATCCGCGGCGACGCCGCCGACGCACGGTTCACCATCGACGTCACCGGCGGAGCCCAGGTCATCTACCAAACCCTCAATCCGCCCTACTCGCGTTGGGTGGAAGATTTCCCAGCCCTCCAAGCCGGTGTCCTTGCCGCCGCGCAAGCCCAGGGGGCCCGGCTTGTCAGTATGGAGAACGTCTATATGTATGGCCGCCCGGCTGGCCGGCCACTGACCGAGACCCGCGACTACGCCGCACACACCACGAAGGGGAAACTCCGAGCCCAGATGACCACCGAGCTGCTCGCCGCACACCAAGCTGGCAGAGTGGCGGTCGCGATCGGACGCGCCTCGGACTATTTCGGTCCGCGTGGCGGCGCGCAGTCCAACCTCGGCGACCGCCTGTTCCCTGCCGCTCTGGCCGGGAAGACCGCCAGCGTTCTCGGCGACCCGGACCAGCCACACACCTACACCTACATCCCCGACATCGGCGAAGGCCTCGCCGTGCTCGGCGAGCACCCCGACGCGCTCGGTCAGGTGTGGCATCTGCCCAATGACCCGGACACCCGAACCACCCGCCAACTGTGCGAACTAGCCTTCCAGCAGGCCGGTGCGTCGCGTGTCCGGCTCCGTCAGGTACCGCCCCTGCTCCTTCGACTAGCCGCGTTGACAAACCCCACCGTGCGCGAGTTGCTCGAGATGCAGTACCAGTTCGCAGAGCCGTTCATCGTCGATAGCAGCAAGATCGCGAACGCCCTCCATGTGGAAGCGACGCCGATCGAGCAGGCCATGGCTGAGACCCTCGCCGCCTACGATGAAAGGCCAGCACAAGCTCCTCGCTGACTTCACCTCCTGCCCAGCCAGGCGTAATGCCCGGCTGCATCAATGTCTCATCGAATTGAGGCCGTCATGGCCATGACAACCCAGAACAGCGACCTCCAGCAACCCGGAATGCAGTCCACGCCCGGTGGACGCATCGGGCCAATCGTCGCCGCATCGTTGGCCACTGGACTCTTTGTTGCCCTGGCGCTGGTCGCCGCTCCATTCATCGCGGCGAAGGAGAATGTGCTCACCGGTGTGGTCCTGCTGGCCTTTGCTCTCGGTTGGGCATTGTTGGCTGTGCTGTCGGTACGGTTCAGTGATCAACCTCAGCGGTGGGCGGCTGGGCCGGCGGTGGTCTTCACGGTGGCCGGTCTGATATCAATCATCGGGTCAGACACCGTGAACAACGTGTTCCGCTGGGTGTGGCCGCCAGTACTGCTCGGGCTTGTTGTCTGGATGATCATTCATGCCCGCAGGCAGCTGCACAGCCGGACCCGGCGGTGGCTGCTGTACCCGGTGCTCGCTGTTTTGACTCTGGCCTCGGTGGGCGCAGGCTATGAAACCGTACGGGAGTCGGTCGACGCGGCCGCCTATCCCATGCCCGGCCAGCTCATCGACGTCGGCGGGCACAGGCTGCATCTGCACTGCACCGGCTCTGGCAGTCCCACGGTGGTGCTGGAGCCGGGCCTGGGAGAAGCCTCATCGGTGATGGGTTGGATCGCGCCAGCCGTGGCGCGCGACACCCGAGTCTGCGTGTATGACCGCGCCGGTCGAGGGTGGAGTGAAGCTGCCGACGGTCGGCAGGACGGCGCGCAGATTGCCGCCGACCTGCACACGTTGCTTGATCGTGCACACGTTCCCGGGCCCTACGTGCTTGCCGGTCACTCATTCGGCGGCCTCTACATCCTCACCTTCGCCGCCCAATATCCGGACCAGGTTGCCGGCATGGTGTTACTGGACTCCACCGCACCCGCATCCGCTCCTGGTCCGCCGGCCAAGGCCGGGTCCTACGACCTCCCCGGTCGCATCTCAGCGTTGCTGCCCGCGGTGGCTCACCTCGGTGCGGCCCGTTTGGTCGGTCAGTTCTCCTACGGCACTCTGCCCCCACGATCCCGCGACGAGGCGCGCGCCAGGAGCGCCACCGCCAGCGATGTTGAAAGCTTCCTCAACGAATTTCTTGAGGGATCGACAGCGGTGCGGCAGGCCGCGTCCCTTGTTGACTTTGCCGATAAGCCGCTCATCGTCGTCACAGCCGGCCGCGAACATGACGACGCATGGCTGGCGGCGCAGGACAAACTGGCTACCCTGTCCACCAACAGTCGGCACCGTATTGTGGCCGACGCCACGCACGCCTCGCTTCTCCTAGACGCAACTGATGCCACGGCCATGAACCAGGCAATTCGCGATGTCGTTGCGTCCGTACGGACCTCGCGACCGCTTCCCTCGCCCTGATCGGGCTCGAAAGAGCGACGTCCCCGATCGCTCGCCGCTCCATTGGACAAGTGCGGAGAGCAGCGTCCAGACGAGGTGGAGTTCGCCTCTCGTTGATACTTGCGGCTTCCATGCGTCACTGGACCCGTCAGAAGCGAGAGCGCTTCCATCGAACAGTCCTTCTATTTTTGTCAGCGGGTTTCCGTAGAGTCACTGGCATGTCAGCACTCCAGAGTGAACCGATGTCCTCGGACGCGTTGGTGGTGCGCCTCGACCAGATGCTGGCCGATCTCGCTGACGCAGTCGCCGACAACAGCACGACCAGCGATGCGGCTCGGGTTGATCGGATCGGCCGGTTGGAGAAGCTGCGGGCTGTCACTGCAGCATTACAGGCGGCCGAGTCGGTGCGGTTCGCCCAATCCCAAGTCGCTGAGCAGCTTGCTGCCGATGTGCACCCGGATGCCATTGGTCGTGGCATTGCCGAACAAATTGGGTTGGCCTGCCGCCTCTCCCCGGTGGTCGCCGGCCCGGCGATTGAATACGGCGCGGGCGTGGTGGTTCGAACTACCCGACACCTACGCTCAACTCAGTAGTGGGGAGTTGAGTGAACGGGTCGCCGAAACCATCGTGTCTGAAACCCGGCACCTTGACGCTGAGAAGCGCGGTGAGGTGGATCAGCAACTCAAAGCGGCTGGGGTCAGCAAGCTGGGGTTCAAGGCAGCAACCTTATGTGTCCGCAAGATCACCTTTCAGGCTGATCGGCGGGGTTATGTGCAGCGGGGCCGCACCGAACGTCAACATCGTCGGGTTGGGATGCAGCCAGCACCCGACACCATGGCAGGGCTCACCGGCTACCTGCCGGTGGAACAAGGAGTCGCCTGCTACGCCGCACTACGTCACCACGCCGACACTGCTGTTGCCACCGGGGACGGGCGGAGCAGGGATCAGATCATGGCCGACACCCTCGTGGAACGGCTCACCGGACAAACCCACGCCGCCGATGTCAACATTGAACTGCAGCTGCTGATGCCGCTGGACACCCTAATCAACCCCAACCCCAACAAGGACACTGCTGCGGTGATCCATGGGCAGGAGCCGCTGCCCGCTGAGCTGGCCCGGGAAATCCTGGCCAGCAGTCGGGGACGTAAATGGTGGCGCCGGCTCTTCACCGCACCCTCCACCACCTCAACCGGCTCTGGGCCGATTGTGGGTGGGGATTCGACCCGGCGACACTTCGACGGCTGGCTAGGCCAACTCATCCGACTCCGCGACCAAACCTGCACAGACCCCTACTGCGACGCACCCATCCGACACCTCGATCACATCATCCGCCACAGCGACGGCGGCCCCACCATCTTGGAGAACGGCCGCGGCACCTGTGAGCGCGGCAACCATGTGCGTGAAATGCCCGGCTGGCACATCAACCTCATCGACGCCGGCCTACTCGGCCAACCCCACACCATTCACATCACCACACCCACCGGCCACCACTACCTCAGCCGCGCCCCCGACCCACCATGAGCCGCGGGCGGTTCCAGCGGCGGCCCGCCTGCCGACCTGGCAGCCAGCGATCGCCCATCCAGAACAGGCAGGACACGAGAAACAGCAAGATCAGGATCGCTAGGCAGTACAGCGTCACCTCGCCGCGGCCGGTTTCTCCGAGATCAAGAAAGAAGTACGGATACCACCCGGTTATCCCGCCTACGACCAGGGTGTAGAGCAGCCACGCCACCGGCCAGATCAATCCCAACCCGACAACCCTTAGGCTGATCCGCCGCCGCCGGCCGAATACGAGCCAGCCCAGCACGACGAGGACCGGGACGATGATGTGGACCAGCGTGTCCGAGGCCCAGAGCAAACCGCGGAAGTGGTCGAGCGGATGCAACAAGAACCAGTGCACGAGTGCGGTGATCGTAATGCCGGTCAGCGCATTGAGCCGGGCCACGCACCAGCCCGGACCGTCTCGATCGGCGCTCCGGGCCAGAGTGAACGAGGTCGCCACCACGAGCAGGTTCGCTTGGGTGGTGAAGTAGCTGAAGAACCGCCATACCCGGACGGCGTGGGACGGCTCGACGGTACCGGGATCGTCCCAGACCCCGAGCCAATCCTGGACGAACTGCAAGCCCAGCGAGAAGGCCGCGATCACAAATGTCGCGCCGAAGCAGAGCCTGGCGACTCTGTCCTTGCTCACTGAAGGAAGATACGCCGCCGTGTGGATCGGTCGTCAGCTCATGCCTGCCCGAGCAAATGCGACGTCACCTTGCGGCCGCGGGTGCCTTGAGCTTGGGGGTGTTGCTGAACCACAGCCACATTGCCGGTGAGTCATAGCCGGTCGGATCCTTCGGGGACAGACCATCCTTCGTGGGGGTACGGAAGTGCCACCATGCGAACCCGACGCCGAGAATGATCATGCCCGCCGCCCCTAGCCAGCCGAACTCGCCGAGCAGATACCGGCTCCCCGTGAAAACCCGGTCCGCCTCGGCACCGGATGAGGAGAAGTACGACTGGACCAACCCGTTCCAGGAGCCGTGGGCCAGCACGCTCGGCCAGACCGACCGTGACCGCTCAGTGAGCACGCCCACGAACAATACGAAACCGAGCAAGGCCACCGAGAACGCCGGAATTCCACCGTTGAACCCGTACCACCCAGCGAAGATGAGCCCGGCGTGGTAGATCCACCAGATCCCGAAAATGATCGCGCTGCTCGCCACAAAGGTCAGACGACGGCGCATCAGCGGCCAAAGGAACCCGCGCCACCCAATCTCTTCACCGAACGCCGAGACGGAACCCAACAGGCTTCGCACCACAGCCATCAGCAGTAGTGCCCCCACCTGATCGCCGCGGAAGGTGACCGCGTCGGAGACTGGCGCGGCGATCATGGTGATCAGGAAGACCACCACTGCCGGCAGGAATGAAGCGAGCAGCCACCACGACGGCAGGCCGAACCGAATTAAGCCGGGACCGAAGACGCACGCCAAGATTGCACCGACTGTCGGCGCCAGCATGACGCCAAGCGAGACCTTGCTGAGCTCGGCCTCGCCGCCGTTCAGCTCCGGCCGCGTGACGATGAGAACCCCAAGGTAGAAGACGATCAGCCCGGCGAAGAACAACATGAGTCTGCGTTTGTCGCGGGCCGGATCGATCCGTCTGTTGATCATCTGACCGGCAGTGCCGTTCGTCGTATTGATCATCGTTGCTCCTCAGCTCCTTACGCCACGCCCACGACCACCTTCCCCCTGGCGTGGCCTTGTTCCAGATACGCGATCGCTGAGGGGATTTCGGCGAACGGATAGCGCCGGTCGATCTGGGGGCGCACTTTGCCGGCCTCAATCAGCTTCGAAAGGAACTCCAGATCCGTAGTGGCTACGTGTGCCGACACGATGGTGATGTCCTTGCGGCCGCGCAGCGAAACACCGATCAGCTTCGCCACGCTGGTGAACCCGACGACGGCTGCCTTGCGCCCTCGGCAAGCGCACGTCTGAGATCGCGTACCGATCGGTTCCCGATCGTGTCCAGGATGAGGTCGTAGCGCTGCCCGCTACGGACGAAGTCACTCGTCGTGTAGTCGACGACATGATCAGCGCCGAGCGAACGCACGAGGTCGAGGTTCCGGGTGCTTGTCACGCCGGTCACCTCGGAGCCGCATGACTTGGCGATCTGGACCGCGAAGGTGCCGATGCCGCCGGAAGCGCCATTGATCAGTACCATCTGCTCGGGCCCGATTTCTCCGTGGTGGCGAAGGCCCTGGAGTGCGGTTACCGCCGCCATGGGAACTGCAGCCGCTTCCTCAAACGACAGGTTTGCCGGCTTCAACGACATAACCTCAACTGGCACCGAAACGTATTCTGCAAAGCCGCCGGAACCGTGATCTAAGAGATTGGCGTAAACCTCGTCGCCGGGCTGCTTGAAATGGTGGACGCCGCTGCCCACCGCCTCGATTCGCCCGGCAATGTCGACGCCGAGGATCCTATGCTTCGGCCGCAGCAACCCCAGACTGGCGCGCGAAAAGAATGGCTTGGCGCGCATGGAACGCCAGTCCGCCGGATTGACCGATACTGCCAGCACCTTCACCAAGACTTCATCGGCGGCGGGGGCTGGCTTCTCGACCTCCGTGATCCGAAGCGTCTCAGGCGGCCCGTACTTTTCAATATGAACGCCTTCATCACTGGCGCTCCCTGTTTTTGGCTGGCGTCGGTTCAGTCTAATTGGCCTCATCCGGGAGACGGCGTGGCCGTCGCATACCCGGGCTAAAGTGTTTCAGTGCCCTAGCTGATGGCACATGATCATGACCGCGGCTTATCCCTTCGCGACATGCATGTCAGTCAGGTCGGTGCGATCTGAAGGGAGCGCGTCAACTATGACCTCCCCTCCGGTCGCGGAATCGCACAAGCGACGGCTGAAAAAGCGGCCTCTGGCATGGATTCGCCGAATTCTGCTGGGACTCGTCGTCTCGCTTGTCGCAATCGCCACCGCGGGTTTGATCTATCAGGCCGCGGCCCAGCAAATCGACGAACGGAACTTTCCACCACCCGGCCGACTCGTTGATATTAGTGGTTACAAGCTGCATATCAGTTGCATCGGCGATGGTAGTCCCACAGTGATTCTGGATGCCGCCGGCGGCAATTCGTCGGCGAGCTGGGGTCTGGTGCAGCCAGACCTTGCGCGCTCGACACGTGTCTGTGCCTACGACCGCGCGGGCATGGGGTGGAGTGAGCGCGGCCCATTGCCCCGTGATCTGAAGCAGCACGTGCGCGAAATGCACGCACTGCTTTCCGGAGCCGGGATCGAAGGACCATACGTCATGGTTGGTCATTCGTACGGGGGTCGCATTGCCCTCGTGTATGCGAAGGAGTACCCAAGCGAAGTCGTGGGTCTGGCTCTGATTGACCCCGGCAAACTCGATGAGGATGCGCGCTTTCCACCCGAGAATCGCGTGGATCTCGCGACCGAAAACCGTACGGTTACCGTTGCTCGCTGGCTGGCGCCGTTCGGCGTAGTGCGCCTGCTGTTGCCGCAGACCGATTACGCCGACCTACCTGTACGAGAAAGGGCCGCCAACGATGCATTCAATGTGACTACCAAATTCTTTCGAACCGTCCGCGACCAATATCGCGCCCTGCCGCAAACATATGTGCAGCAGCGCGAGGTTACGGACTTGGGATCAATGCCGCTGATCGTGATGAGCGCCTCGGCCCCCGACGACCCAACGCGCCGCGTCTGGACCGAGATGAATGGAGAGCTCTCGAGACTTTCAAGGGTTGGCGCTCATCGTGTCGTACACGGAGCGACCCATGCCCAGCTGCTGTACAAGCTCGAATATGCCCGGATGACGATCGATGCGGTCCGGGAGGTCATGGACGCAGCACGTGATCGACAACATAGGTAAGGGATTCCTGAAGCCTGGCGCTGAAACCAACTGACGCGATCGAGGCAGGCTATTGAGGTCGTCGCCATCCTCGATCGATACCGCGGCACCTCAGTCGCGTGCGCGAAGCCTCGCGGCGAGACTCCGCCGCGAGCCTGAGCCCGGCCGGCCGAACGCTCGAGCTCGGCGGCGACTTCCTCGCCAGGTCCCGGTGTCGCTCGCGCCCGGTGCCAGGCGCGCCGGTCCGGGTCTGTCTCTGGGTCGGTTGCTTCGGCGAGGGCGCGATGGACGCGGTGGCGGTCCTCGGCGGCGGCCGAGCGGTAGGCGGCGGATCGGACGAGTGGATGCGCGAACTCGACGCGCCCACCTATTCCGAGCAGACCCGCGTCCGCTGCCGGATCCGCCGCAGCCATGTCGACGCCGAGCGTCTCGGCGGCACGGTGGAGCAGCAAAGGGTCGCCTAGCGGCTCTGCGGCCGCGGCGAGGACGAGCAGTTGCGTCTCGGAGGGAAGTACGCGGAGGCGCCGGACGTAGCTCTGTTCGATCTTGCTGACCACCGGTTGGCTGTCGGGCAGCCCGCACCCGCCAGCGAGATCTGCGGCCCTCCAGCTGCGCGGAAACTCAAGGAGCGCAAGGGGATTGCCGTGGCTCTCGGTGACGATCTGGTCACAGACCGCCGCATCGAGTGGGCCGTACACGTTCTCCAGCAGCAGCGCGCGCGCATCGCTGTCGCCGAGCCCGTGGACAGACAACTCAGGCAGCCCGGCGAGAACCTCCTCACCCATGCCGGTGCGTGTTGCGCACACAAGCGCGATCCGCTCAGCGAGTAGCCGGCGGGCGACGAAACCGAGAATCTGCGCCGAGGCGCGGTCCAGCCACTGCGCGTCATCGACAACGCAGACGAGCGGTTGCTCCTCGGCGATCTCAGCGAGCAGCGTCAGCGCGGCGAGCCCCACCAGAAACCGGTCGGGTGCGGGACCGGTGCTCAGGCCGAACACCGTCGCGAGCGCTTCCCGCTGCGGGATGGGCAGCCGATCGAGGCGATCCAGCATCGGTCCGCACAGTTGATGCAGGCCGCTGTAGGCCAGCTCCATCTCCGACTCGACGCCAACGGCCCTCGCGACGTACCACCCGGAGACACGCTCCGACAGATAGCTCAGTAGCGCACTCTTGCCGACGCCCGCCTCCCCCCGCAGGACGGCAACTCCACTACGACCGGAGAGCGCATCGGTCAGAAGCCGGTCGAGCGCCTCGCACTCACTTCGACGTCCGAGGAGCCTCGAACGCTGAACCCGACCCTGGCTCATCGGCGGCCTCCAGGCGCCGACCCTTTGGATGACCCCGAATAGCCGGTACCAAAGACGATCGTACGGCTCGCTGGATACGTCGACCAGGGCACGTACCAGGGAGTCCCACGGGTGCGACGCAGCCGTCGAAGCGCGAGGGTAGGTTCCTGACACAACCAAGGGAGGTATGAGCATGACGGACGTCAGCAGCAGCGAGGCGAGCGGGATTGCGAGCGTCAAGGACGCCGACTTGAAGCTCGAGGTGGTCGTCATCCCCGTCTCGGAGGTCGACCGCGCGAAGGATTTCTACGAGAGCCTCGGGTGGCGGCTTGACGCCGACTTCCCGTTCGATAACGGCTTCCGGGTCGTCCAGTTCACGTCGCCCGGCTCGGGGTGCTCGATCCAATTCGGGACGAAGATCACGTCGGCCGCACCCGGCTCGGCCCAGGGCCTGTACTTGATCGTCTCCGACATTGAGGCTGCGCGCGACGAGCTAGCCGCACGCGGTGTCGAGGTCAGCGAGGTGTTTTATCCCGGGACGCCGGGCGCTCAATTCCAGCCCGACGACACGAACGGTCGCGTCAACGGCCCTGCGCCGGATCACGCCAGCTACAGCTCCTTTGCCACGTTCAGCGACCCGGACGGCAACGGCTGGCTGCTGCAGGAGATCACCACACGGCTGCCCGGCCGGATCGAGGCCGCTGAGACGGCGTTCGCATCCACGGCCGACTTGGCGAGCGCGCTTCGGCGTGCGGCGGCGGCGCATGGCGAGCACGAGAAGCGCATCGGACAGGCAGACGAGAACTGGCCCGACTGGTACGCGGCGTACATGGTCGCGGAGCAGGCCGGGACGGAGCTGCCGACGTGACCGACTACGACGTGATCGTCGTCGGCGGCGGATCGCCGGGCGAGCACTGCGCGGGCGCGCTCGCCGAAGGCGGCCTGCGTGTCGCGCTGGTCGAGCGCGAACTCATCGGCGGCGAGTGCTCGTACGGGGCCTGCATTCCGTCCAAAACGCTGCTGCGCCCCGGCGAGGCTGCGCACGCCGCAAACGAGGCGGCCGCATTGGCGAAGGTCGACGTCGACGCCGCGCTTGCGTGGCGGGACTTCATGGTTTCGAACTACTCGGATGCCGGCCAGGAGCGCTGGCTGGCTGACACCGGCATCGACCTGTTTCGTGGCACTGGCCGTCTGGCTGGCCCTGGTGTCGTCGAAGTGGACGGCGTCCGCCATACCGCCGACCATGTCGTCCTGGCGAACGGTGCGGATCCGGTCATCCCGCCGATCCCGGGCCTGCGCGGGCTCGAGGGATCTGGACGAACCGGGAGGTGACCGGGATGACGGCCGTGCCGCGCCGGATGCTCGTCCTCGGCGGAGGGCCGGTCGGCGTCGAGATGGCGCAGGCGGTCCGTCGCTTCGGCGGCGAAGTCGCGCTCATCGAGGGCGCTCCGAACCTGCTCCCGCGCGAGTCCGGGCCGCTCGGCGAGGCACTCGCCGAGGTGCTGCGCCGCGACGGCATCGAACTCTTCCTCGGTGTCAGGGCGGCCGCAGCGCGAAGCGAAAATGGCGAGTACGTCCTCGACCTCGGTGCCGGCGGCGAGTTGCGCGGAGATCGGCTGCTGGTCGCCACGGGCCGACGGCCGCGCGTCGACAACATCGGCCTCGAGACGGTCGGCGTGAATGCCGACGGACGAGGCGTCCGGTCGATTCGCGGCTTCGAGCGAGCGAGCGGTTATGGGCGGTCGGCGACATCACCGGCATCTGGCCGCTGACCCACGTCGGTAAGTACCAAGGCGAGGTCGTTGCTTCGAATATCCTCGGCGAGCCGCGAGAGGCTGACTACGACGCTGTCCCGCGGGTCGTCTTCACCGACCCGCAGGCGGCCGCCGCGGGCGCGACCGACGGCCCCTTCAGCGGGACAGCACGCCTGTCGGAGCTCGCGAAGACCGAGACGTACACGCGCAC
>Ga0307292_10000806_pt1 | contig 10962 bp, 11 predicted proteins | sample ER_DNA_149_FD_194471 | JGI IMG/M metagenome (GOLD analysis project Ga0307292, IMG submission 194471) | Bulk soil microbial communities from the East River watershed near Crested Butte, Colorado, United States - ER_DNA_149 | ecosystem: Environmental > Terrestrial > Soil > Floodplain | place...
AGAGCCACCACGTGATCGAGCAGCGAGACGGAGGGCGGACGTCGGCGGATCACTGCCCGCTCCCGCCGCGGCACCGGTCGTACTCGACACAATCAGGCACCTGCGCGAGCCTCCTCCATGAGCTCCGCTGCACGGCGGAGGGAAGCCGGGTCGTCTCCGAGTTGCCCCATCCCCCAGTTGCATGATGTACACAGCAGTGCCACCACGCGGCCCGTCTCATGGTCGTGGTGAATCGCCAGGCGCTTGCTTTCGCCGTCCCTTCCGCTATCGAACTCGCCGCAGATGGCGCATGTTCCACATTGGGCCATCACCATCTCGTCGTACTCGTGAACGCTCACGCCGTAGCGGTTCCGGAGAGTCCATTTGCGTGCGGCCCGACGCGATGCCTCCGGGCTAGCCCGGCGGTGCACCTTGATCCAGGCCGCGTAGCACGCCTTGCAACGGGCCTGATACCCAGACACGAGCTCTGGGCTATGACGGTTGTCCCGAGAAAAGTCCGCGAACGGTTTCGTGACGCCGCAACCGTTGCAGTGCTTGATCCCCCCGGCGATGTGGCCGCGGTCGAACTCGGACTCAGCCATCAGCCACCCCCCTGGCGGCGCCCGTCGTACACGGGCCGCAGAACGGGCAGATCGGCGATCTCGTCCGGCTCCGCCACCGGCGGCGGCGGCATGCTGGCCATCTTGTTGGCCATGTCGATGATGTACGCCTGCTGCTGGGCGATGATCTTCAGTAGTTCTTTCGTGTTGCCGTTGGTCTGCTGCTGCACCGCGTCGGCCCGCTCCTTGACCTCGGTGCCCTGCTTGACGAGGATGCCGAGCGCGCCGAGGATCGCCAGGCCGCTCGTCACGAGCGCGCCGGTGTCCTTCCCGGCGAAGATCAACGCGGCGATGACGATGAGGACTGCGCTCGCAACTACCGCCTGCGGCCAGTTGAGAGTTTTCACGCTCACTCCGATGACTCGGCAAGGTTGACGGGCACGGGGAATCTCCCGGGGGTTGAGCTGTCCGTGGCGGGGTCCGAACCACGGAGTGGTGCTGGCTGGTGCTGGGTGCTAGTCAGCGAGGTCTTCGTGCACAGCTTCGGCGGCGGCCTGCGCGTACACGGACACCACCTCCGGGTCGGTCAGGGCGGATTTGAGCTCGGCAGCGAACGCGGCGGCGAATGCGGGGTTCTGGGCAAGCGCCGCCGCGACCGCTGCCGGGTCCACGGCCGAGATCGCACCGATCTTGGCGTTCAGCGCGACCACCGCGTCCGTGGCGGCCTTCGCGGCGACGGCGGCAGCAGCGCTCTGCGCATCGGCGCGCAGCAGGACGTGGTACGCCGGGTCGACGCGCTTCACACCGCCGACATCGTCGGCCAGGTCGTGAGTCCAGACTTCCTGTGCAGTCGTCATGTCGTCTTCCTCTCCGAGCATGATCGCAGCCACCTTGGCCATGACCGCGTTGTCGTCGGCGAACCGGCGATCAAAACGGCCGTGTATGTGATCCAGATGTGAGCTGTCGGCACTGACCGACCTATCGGCGTCGTTGTTCCAGCCGGTCACGGTCTTACCGTCGACGGTGCCGAACACCTCGTCGAGTTCGTCGAGCAGCCCGGCCTTCTGCGCATCGATCAGCCGCCGCGTCAAGACGATCATCTTGGCCCGGTTGTCGGCAGTACCCCACGCGCCCGGGGTGAAGTCGAACGCCACACACATCCGGGCCTGCGCCGCAGTCAAACCCGACTGGACGCTGTAGATGCGGTTCGTACAATAGGCCGAATTTTTCAGCCACTCCTGCGAACGGTGCCCGCCGGACAGATGCGCCGTATTGCCCTTGATCCCGAACGCGGTCGCGCCGACACCGTACGCGGCGCGTAGTTGCAGCCCCAACCCGATCATCGGCGATGTGACGGTCTCCCGCCCCCACCACGGCTCAGCTTCGAGCTGCTGCTGTGTCACCACTTCCGTCACTCCTTCCTACGGCCGTCGTACGGTCTTGAGCCGGTTGGTCAAGTTCGCGATCGCCCGTGCCGTCGTCGGCTCGTACGAGTCCAACTCCAATGTCGCCGCACCTGTGGAAGCGCTGAAGTCCGTCGACGCGATCCGGAACGTGGTCAGCCCGTTAGACGCAGTCGCGTTCAAACTGTCAGGACGGGCGTTGACGCCATGGACCCGGATCAGATACCCGGGCCGGATCTGCCACGGGTACACCATCCGCCCCGACACCAGGTCAACAATCTGATCAGCGACGATCAGCGTCCCGGAGTTGGTCGCGGTCGCATGGTCGGCGAGGAACTGAGTACCGGCCTGCGTGGCGTTCGCAGCCGAGCCGACCGCGGAGCCGAGGTCCAGCAGGCCCCGGCGGGGTACGCCCTGCAGCGCGGCGACGGTGCCGGTGACGATCGTCTGCTGCTGAAAGCCCTGCGCGTCGACCCACTTGACCAGCACCGAATCGAACAGCTCGGCGGCCGACTGCGGCGACGAGAACCCCGCCGACACGTCCGCTTCGTATCGGACGGTGGTCGGCCACGCGTCCCAGACAAAGGCAGGCTCGCCGTTGACGGTGTCTGCCCATACAGCCCACTTGTACGCGGGTTCGAGGGTCATCAAGTCGTTGAAGATGTCGACAGCGGTCGCGCCGTCGGTGTAGATGAGCTGGTCGATCGCATACGACGTCGTAGCGACCGAAGCGAGGGCCTGGTCGTACATCGGCAGCATCCGGCCCAGGACGTCGGCGACAACTTCGCTGGCGAGGATCGTGTTGAGGGTGTAGCCGGTTGTGATCGCCGTACCGGTCTTGGTCAGCAGCTTCCCGCGCACCACAATGTCGGTCCACTGGACGTAGTGGACGTCGTCGGCGACGGTCAGGTTCGACGTCTGCCGGTGCATCTGCAGGTTGACGTATGTTGTACCGGCCGGGACGGCAGTGCCGCCGCCGAGCGACATCGACAAGGTGGCGGAGGCCCCGTTCGCGCCGGCGGAGGTGACGATCGTCCCCGACGGCCACGCCCGCAAGCTGAGTAGGCAGTTCGCGTCGACGAACCCGACCGACCATGTCGCCTGCAGCCGGGCGATCTCCATACCCGCGTTGACGACATCCTTGTAGGTCAGGCGGACACCTGCACCGTTGAGCCACACCGTCCCCCGGGGGACGTTGAACTGCCACAGCGGGAACGTGTCGCCCTGCTGCCCGACCTGGATGTAGGTCGCGCTGACCGCGTCGTTGATCCACACGTTGGCGCGGCGGTCGACATACACCGGACGGGCCGGGATGTCCTGTGCCCGCCCGGCCGGGCCGATCGCGTTGACCGCCCACACGAGCCCGTCGGAACCCGCCGACCGGGCCGGGTCTTCGAGATACCCCTGCCACACGATCTCTGCGCTGCGGGCGTCGTAGACGTACATCTTGTTCATGACCGCCAGTTCGAGGCTGTCGGTCTGCAACGGCCGGTCCAGCGCAAACGACGCGGACGCGTACCCGCCGACGGCCGTAGACCGGAACGACAGGTCGCGGATCTCCTGCTCGACGTGGACGTCGACACCGTTCGCGCCGACAAGACGCACGGTGAGCGGCAAACCCCGCAGGCTGCTCATGTCGCCGCAGGTCGTATGACCCGGTATCGGGGGAAATAGGCCGGGGTGACGGTGATCGATCCGCCGATGCTGTCGCCGGTGCCGACCGCCTGGGTCGAGCCCGCGCCCGACGACACGTCACGGATGACGTAGATCCGATTGGTCTGCGTTCCCGGAGTGAGCATCGGGAACCCGCCGGCGATCTGCCGCCCCCCGATGTCTATCAGGCGGCCCTGGTTGTCGATTGCGTAGATCGCGGTCCGGCGGGCGTCGCAGATATACGCCGACAGGCCGATCGAATCCGCCGCATGCCAGTCGACCACGGCGGTCCGGTCGTCGGCCGGGACGAACAGGAAATGGTCGATGTCCAACGATCCCGCGCCGGACGCGCGCTGGATTTTGACACTGAACAACAACTGCGACGCGTCCATCGTCACGTTCGAATAGCCGTCGGTCACCGGATCGATACCCGGTGGCGCTTGCACCGTCGCGATCGGAACATAGAACCAGTTCGGGGCACCCGACCCGACGTCGGCGGGAATGGTCACCGGGTCGGTTGTCCGGTTGTACGCCGACGCCCCCCAATCGCACTGGACGGTGAACGTGTCCGCGCCGGTCGTATGCCGCACCCGCGCGTACAGGGTGTACAGGCCGCGCGTCTCGGGACCGCTGGCGCCGCCGCCGGGAAACTGGATGGTCATACGTTCTGTCAGCGTGTTCGTAGCGAACGTGCACCGCACGAAGTTCGACGCCGGCCCGGATGCGGTCGAGTCGAACGCCTGACGGGTCGTGTCGGTGTTCAAGGCAAGCACCTCGGCGGGCACATACCAGTACAGGGCTGTCGGGTCGCCGTGGCGCCGTACCGAGAAGAGCGTCTTGCGGGTACCCGACGCGCACGCCAGGCCAGGGCCGAGCGTCATGAACAGCGGCGTCTCGACGTCGCCCAAGACGTTGGCGATGTCGAAGCACATCCCGCCGGCGGGGGCGTTGCCCATGTCTATGCGGTACAGGACGGCTTCGTCGATGTGCAGGGTGTTGCTGGCGGCCGGGGTGCCGGTCATCTGGACCCGGATCGACATGAATTTGGGGAACGCGACCATGCCGACCGTGGGCAATGTGACGGTCACCGGGGTCCACGTGTTCGCGGCCACTGCTGCGGTAGTGGTTCCGCTGGCGATGAACACATCGGACGTGTTCCACGCCGCTATCTGGACGTCGATGTTGCGCGCCACGGCACACCGGACCCACACGTCTGCCTTGAAGATGCTGTACACCTGGCCGGTGCCCTGCCCGTTCGAGCCGCCGCCGATGACGGAGTGATCACTGTCGACGGACACGGTTGCCGTTACCCCGTCGGGCGTCACCAGACCCGACGCGGTCCCCTCGTGGAACTGGGCCGTCGACCGGACGAACGTCCCACCCGTCACCGTCCAACTGGCAGCGTTGGTTTCGAAGTACGGATTGAGGTTCTGGACCGGCCCTGTCGCCGACAGCTTCATCTCATCGAGATACAGCAGGTTCGACGCGGCAGGCGTCGATCCCATGACCGCGACCAGCCGCGCCCCGGCAGTCGACGACGGAGGGGTTTCGATGCCGCTGAAATACGTCCACGTGTTCGCCGAGACGGAGATCACCGACCCGGGGCTGGAACTCAACACGGCGTCGGCGCCGTCACGCCATTCGAGCTGCAGCGTGACGGAACGGGCGACGGCGCACCGCAGCCAGCCGCTGAAACGCAGCGGTTGCCCTTGGACCACCGGCACCGACACCGTCGTACGGACGAACACGGTCGCGGTGACCCCGTCCGGGGTCAGCAGACCCGACCAGCTGCCCTCATGGAATTGGGCGTTGGAACGCCCGAACGTCCCGCCGGTCGGCGACCATCCGGTCGTGGTGGTCTCAAATCCGCCGTTGGTGATCAGCTCGTAGCCGCGTGACGGATCGTTGTTCACGACGACCGTCGGCAGGGTCACCTTGGGGCCGAGCCCGTACGCCATCGCCGGGATCTCCAACACGACCGACGTGTTCTCCGCGACCAGCAGCCGCAGCATCTTCAGCGTGTAATCCGGGGCCGCGTACGTCTGGAAGAACACAGGCTTCGTCATGCCGTCAAGCTGGACCATGAGGATGCCGTCGACCGACAGCCGGTTCGTCAGGTTCTGGACTGCGGTCGCCGCCTGCTCGGCGCTCACGTTCACCAGCTTGACCGACATTTTGATCGTCCGGTTCCCGGCCGCGGTGGCGGTGATCGGATCCCCGTCGACGCCCAAGAACCCGGCCACCACCGACCGGCGCAACGGCGGCGGCGACAGATCGATCCCCTCGGGGCCGATCATCAGCGGGCCGCCGGCCTGGTTCAGATCCAGCAGGACGCCGGGCGCGGCGACGATCGAGTCGACGAACTTGACCAGAGACCTCGACGCCATCAGGCACCCCTCACGAACAGCTGCGACGAGCGGGCGTCCCCGGAGCCGGACAGGCCGATCGCCCGGTACATGACCTCGCCGAGCATCTCCGCCAGCTGGCGGAGATCGGCTGGGTGCAGCCGCAGCGCGGCATCCGCCGCACCGGCCGTAGCGGCGGAGCCGCCTGCGCCGGGGATCGGCTGGGCAAGGCTGTTGGTGATGTCGCGTAGCTTCGCCTGCAGTGTCGGGACTTTCGTGTCGATGCCCCGCATGAACCCGGCCATGACCGCTTCACCGGACGGGGCGAGGATCGTCAGGTCCCGGCTCAGGGGGCCCTTCCAGTCGGGCAGCAGGTTCGTTAGCTTCTGCAGCTGCCCCTTCAGCTTGTCGATCATGCCGGTGATGCCGTTGAGGAGGCCCTGGATGATGTCGCGTCCGGCGTTGTAGAGCAGGCTGCCGAGATTGCCGACCGCGGATCTGATCCGGCCCGGGATCGAGCGGACGAAGGCGATCGCGGCCGACACCCGGTCGACGATGGCGGCGTTGACCCGGTTGAACGCGTCCCGGAACAGGGTGACGATCTCCCGCACCCGGCGCACGACGGCGACAACGAACGCGATCCGGTCGGAGATGAAGTCGGCGATGAACCGGAACACCGCCTGCACGATGCTGCGGATCAGGTTCATGTACCCGGTCCAGATGGCGATGGCGACCCGGACCGTCAGGACGATGCCGTCCCACACCTTCTGAAGGAACGGCCACGCCGTGTTGACGAACCAGTCGACGACGGCTTTCGCCGCAGCCTTGATACCGCCCCACGCGAACTTCCAGGCGGTCTGGAACCAGGTCGTCTTCGTGGCGATTAGGACGACGACCGCGACCAGCGCCGCGATCGCAATAATGATCAACCCGATCGGGTTCGCGGTCAAAGCGACATTCAGCAGCCACTGCACCGCCGTCCACGCGATCGTCGCCGTGCGGACAGCGACCATCGCCACCCGCTGCGCAACCATCGCGGCAACCGCCCGCGCCCGCGTCAGAACGCCGACGCTCTCCACGCCGGTGTTCGCCGCCGTCGCAACCGTCGCCACCTCCGTCGTCGCCGTCAACTGGACCCGCGACGCGATCAGCGCCCGGTTCGACGCGACCAGCTGCCGGTTGATGATCACCTCGGCGATCTTCGTCGGTACCGCCGCCAACGCCGCCAGATGCGCGGCGACCTGCGCCCCCTTGTAGGCGATGAACCCGGCCACCAGCAGCGGCATCATCGCCTTGAGCTCCTCGGTGTGGTCGGCGAGGAACCCCATCGCGGTCGCCGCGACATTGACTACATCTGACAGCTGCGGCAGCGACGAGATGAACTCCTTCACCACCGGCAGGAGCTCCTTCGCCGAGTCCGCCGCCGACTTCAGGTTGACCGACAGTTCCCCGCCCTGCCCGCCGCCCTGCGCCGCGAACCACGCCTTCACGTCGGCGATCACACCGCGGATCGTCGGGCCGATGTTCCTCGCCGCGACACCGATCCGCTCCATCGTCCCGACGAACCCGTCGGAGGTGACATCGCCCTCCCTGAACGCGGCCATCATCGCGCTGATGCCCGTCGCCAAGGCCTGCAACGCCCGGGTCGCGCCCGGCCCGTACTTCGTCCACACCGCGTTCAGCGCCGGCAGCAGCTGCGCGGTGAAGATGTGCGCAAACTCGGTCACGACCGGCAGCAGCGCCGTACCGATCCGGTCCTTGAGATCCTTGATCCCGGCCGCGGCGATTCGCTGCTGGTTCGCCAGCCCGTCCTGCGTGCGGGCGAAGTCGCCGGTCGCCTTGCCTGCGTCGCGCATCGCCACGTTGTACAAGGCGAGGGCCTTGTCGGCATCGGTCAGCTCCTTGACCGACCTCTTGTGGGTGATCCGCAAAGCCTCGGTCTGGATCGCGGCCGCGTTTACCGTCGGAATGAACTGCTGAAGGCTGTCGTACTCGCCGCGGGTCGCGGATTGGAACGACGCCATGACTTGCGCCGGGTCGGCGTTGTCGAACGAACCCAGATCGGCGCTTAGTTGGATCAGAGCCTTCGACATCTTCAGCGACTGCTTCTCACCGACACCGATCTGGTTGAAGAAGTTCCCGAACCCGGCCGCACCTTCCAAAGCCTGCTGCCTTGACAAGCCGAACGCTGACGCGCTCACCGACGCGAACTTCTCCAGCTCGGCCGTGCTCTTGGGGAAGATGTTCGCAGCCTTCGACACGGTCTCGTTCAGGTCCGACGCACCCGCGGTGGCCTCGCGCAGGAACCCGATCGCCTTCACCCCGACGAACGCCGCCCCGACGGCGAGCGCCAGACCGGCGGCCTTGATCGCCGTCTTCATCGCCGTGCCGAAATGGTGCCCGGCGTTCGTGCCCGCGTTACGACCGGCCGCCTCCGTCTGCTGCCTCAGATCCGGGCCGAGGTTGTCGCCCTTAGGGCGGATCTGGACGAACGCAGTCGCGAGAGTACGGCCCCCTGCATCAGCCACGCCCGCCCACCTCCCTCACCCCGCTCACCGCAACCCGAGTGCCGCCAACTGCGTCTGCCTGCCCGCATCAACCGGATCCGGCTCACCGAACAGAAACTCGTCGAACTCCGCCCGCGTCTGCGACCACGACGGCATCTCCACCTCTGCACCCGCCGCCCGAGCCACCGCCGCCGCCAGATACGCGTTGTCGAACTCGTGCCGCAGATCGTCGAGGACCAGCGTGTACAGCACCGCCCAGAACTGGCGCAGGGTCACCGTCGCGCCCGCGCCTCCGCCGCGTCGACGTACGCCGCCGCCAGATCCGGCCGGGTCGGGGGCACCATCGACAGCGCCCGCCGTGTCAGCGCCGACGCCGCTGATACCGGCGAGGGCGAGCCGTCCGTCGCACTCGGGCTGGTTGGCCCGGTACCAGCTCCAGAGACGGCGGACGGCCCAGTAGGGAAAGCCGACAGCTTGTCGACGATCAGCATGGCGACCTTCATCAGGTCCATCGTCGACTGGCGGTTGACCTTGGCCAGGTCGAAGAACACCGGCCAGTCGTCCGGGTGGATCTGCGCCTTCAAGAATTTGAACGTCGCCCGCATCGCGGGCAGCGACGCCTCCAGATCCATGTCGGTCTCGCCGACGTCGATCTCGTCGGCCTCGACGAGGAACTCGACCAGCTCCAGCTCGCCCGCGCCCGGGTTGACGCGCAGCTGCCGACCGAACCACCCGAACGTGATGTTGATCGTGCCGCGGGACTGGCCGAGTTCGCCGAGGTCGCCCTCGACATCCCCGGCCGCCATGACCGGGACCGGGCGCCTGCGCTTCACCGTGTTGCTCATGATCAGACCCCCAGCCGCCCGGTTCCGGCCGCGTACACAGCGAAGGGCACTCCGGACGCGGGGACCTCGAAGTTGAACTGGACCGGGATCAGGCCCTTCGCCGGGGCCTTCTTGTTCGTCAGCTTCACCGCCCCGCCCTGGATCGTCTGGTACATGACGATCCGCACGGTGTGGTCCAGCGACTCCCAGCCGATCATCGACCGGACCTCCTGGCCCGGGACCGGCGGGATCAGCTTCGACGACAGGGTGGTGCCCGCACCGGAGACGGTGGAGACGGTGCCGCCGTTCATCGCCCGCGACAGGTTCTTCAGCGTCCAGTTCGCCATGGCGAAGACGATGTTGCCGTTGCGTTCGGTCGTCACCCAGCGGACCGGGTCGAGGAACTCGGCCACCGACACGGCTTCGAGCTTCGTCTCGGACGTGAACTCGGACCCGTCGTCGGTCGCACCAAGGTTGATCCACGCTACCGGCCACGCGTCGAGGTCGTAGGAAGAGCCGACCGCCGCGTGCGTCGGCTCGGTCGACAGAACCGGGGCCCAGAAAAGGAAACCCGGGTCAGTGAGCAGGAGTGGTGTTGCAGTGGCGAGCGACATCGGCCCGACTTCCCTTCTAGGAGACGACCGCGAACGTGACGGAAGTGGTGACCGACCACGTGATCTTTACGAGGCCGTCGGCCGGATCGGCGTAGATCTGGTTGTTGGGAACCTTCAGGAACCACATGCCGGTCGTGGCGGTGATCCCGGAGATGACCCGGTCACCGACGACGAGGTCGCCGTCCAGCGTCAGGACCACGTCGAACGTCGCCGTCAGCGCGGAGCCGTTGCCGTTCTTGACGTGGATGATGCTGCCGGGAGCGACCCGGTCACCGGTCCCGGAGGCGTTGTTGTAGGTGGCGTTGAGCCCCGTCGACGGGATCGCCTGCGTCGCGATGGTGGCCATGGGTTACTCCTCGTGGATGTCGTCGTCGGTGTCGTCGACCGGGATGGCCGGCTCGGCTTGCCCGGCGACGTCGTCTTCGGCGAGCCGGGCCCGCAGGACCGCCTTGGCGCCCGACGTCGCCAGGCCCCGCTCGGACAGCGCCGCCCGCAGCTCGTCGGCGGACAGGTCGTCGTAGGGAGTCGCGGCGGCGGCCTCCTGCTCGGCGGCCGCGGCGTCGGACAGCTCCCGGTTGATCGCGGCGAGTTCGCCGGCGATCTGCTGCGCGCGGGTCCGCAGCTGCTCGCCGCGGTCCTCGCCGGGCTGTACCGGCGGTGCGGTGCGGGTGACGAGCGGCACCAGCCATTCGTGGGCCGCGACCGTCGACGCCGGTACCGGCTGGTTGGCGGCGAAGATGACCACCCCGCCGTATGTGATCGGGGCGGTGGCGACGTACTGGCCGTACTCTTCGGCCTGCGCCTGCCGGTACGCCGCGAAGGCTGACGCGGCGGCCGGATCGGCGAAGTGCTGTGCTGATAGTGGCTGCGTCATTACAGTCCCTCCAGGGCGTCTTCCAAGAAATGCTGCGCGGGCAGGTGCACCGTTCCGAGATCGTGGAAGTACATGTAGAACCGGTCCTGCGACCAGCTGATCCGGGCGGTGACTTCCGGCCCATCGAGGACCGATTCGGCGTGGATCGACGCCGCGCCGGCGCCGGTGCGTTTCGGCGCCCGCGCGGCGGCGTCTCTCCTCGA
>Ga0307292_10000807_pt1 | contig 10961 bp, 16 predicted proteins | sample ER_DNA_149_FD_194471 | JGI IMG/M metagenome (GOLD analysis project Ga0307292, IMG submission 194471) | Bulk soil microbial communities from the East River watershed near Crested Butte, Colorado, United States - ER_DNA_149 | ecosystem: Environmental > Terrestrial > Soil > Floodplain | place...
CCGACGCGGCACTCGCTCGCGCCGTTGCAGGAGGCGGAGCCGCTGCGCTCGAGGTCTAGCTCCCTCTGCGCCTTCGGGAAACACGCGACGAGCGCCTCTTGCCCGCAACGCACGGTCGCGGTCACGTAGCCCTTCGCCCCTTCGGGTGACATTTCCGAACACTGGCCCAGGCGAGGCGGTAACGACCGATGGTCTGGGAGCCGACTCTAGACTGACGCCGTGCCCGAACGGACGGACTGCTGGGCAGATTGGCTTGCAGAACGGCGCTTCGGCAGCTCCGATCCGGAGCTTCGACGTCAGTTCATGGACAAGCTCGTCCAGGTTCGGGACAAGGTGCTCGACAGAGCTGCGCTCAAGCAGGGAGAGAGGCTGCTCGATGTCGGCGCCGGCGAAGGTTGGATCGGCTTCGGTGCCTTCGGGCGTGGCGCTAGGGAAGTGGTCTTCAGCGACATCTCGACGGATGTGCTCGACGCCTGCCGCGAGGCGGCCGAGGAACTCGGAGTCGCAGATAGGTGCGAGTACGTCGACGCGGCCGCGGATGACCTCTCAGCACTCGAAGACGCAAGCGTCGACGTTGTGACCACGCGCTCCGTGCTGATCTATGTGGCCGAGAAGCAACAGGCCCTACGAGAGTTCTTCCGAGTTCTCCGTCCGGGCGGTCGAGTGTCGCTTTTCGAGCCCATCAACCGCTTTGCCCTTAGAGGGAGTTGGAGCCGAGCTTCTGGCTCGTGGCCCACGCGAACGTTGAGGTCGCGCTCGTTACGCGGTGGGGAGTTCGGCGACGTGGGTCACGCCCACCCCAGCTGCTGGAGGCTGATTCCGTCGTTCCAGATCTTCGTCATGTGACGGATCCGATCGCCGTCGAAATCCATGACATAGACGTAATCGGCCTCCACCTTCTGCCCCGTCGGCGGCACCGGTCCACCTTCGCCGGAGTGTGTCCCTCGGAACACGCCATACGCGGCCACGTTTTTGCGCTCATCGTCCACCGCGAACGAACGGAGCTCATAGTGGCCGTCCGTGACCGGCGTCAGGAGCCCCTTCATCCATTCGGTGTAGCCCTCTAGAGTGTCGATGCCCTCGAGCGCTCCCGCCTGAGCCGAGAACGTCGCGTCCGGTCGGCAGTAGGCCTGGCACCCGTCCCAGCCTTTGCCGGTTTCGCAGGCATCGAAGAACTTCTCGGCTGTGTCCCTCATCGAGCTCATCCTTGCTCCTCTCCGTCGACGGTCTGCTCCGGGGCGTGGACGATGACGCGAGGCTGTCACGCCTCGATCGCAGCGTCAATCTGCCGCGAGCCGCCGGTAGGTCTCGGGTAGATCGGACTCAACCGGCATGGCGTTAACGAACTGATCGGTTGGGCGGAAGCGATTCGAACCACCAGAGGTTCCGTCGGGGGCATTCCCGCACTCTGGCCCAGGCGACTCACACCGTCCTCGGCTTAGGGCTCGCGGGGCTCCACGGGACGCCATCCATCGAATAGCTGATCGGCCACGCCCCCCATACCTCGCGACCATTTTCGCCCGTATCGTCTACGGCCGGATCGCCTGGGCAACTCTGCGGGCGCTTTGCCTTACCGTCTGCTTGACCGCCTGATCATTGACGCTCGTTCGCGCCCTTGCGTACAGCTTCCGAGCCCGATCGCCTCGAGCTAGCTCGATCGCTGCGAGCCCGACCGTGAAAAGCAGCTGGCGTCCTCTTCTGGTCTTGGCCAGGATGAAAAGCCCTTTCACGATCCACGGCATGACGATCGTGATACCCGCCAGCCGCCAGGTGAACCGTGCTCGCCTCCACGGCTCAACACTACGTTGAGAGCGAATCCCCTCTGGTGACATTCCCGCACAGTGGCCCAGCGGGCCGTCTTGTAGCCCGGCAGCAGGCGTTGAGCAATCGGGATCCCGATGCCGTAGCGCTGCGCTGTCACTCGCTGAGTAGCCGTCGAGCGCTCATGACCCTCCGCGAAGATGTGGCCGTGGGATGGGAGGCACTCGATCAGTGGGGTGACGACGTCGCCCGTATCGAACCGCTCACTGGCGGAGTTGGCGTCAACGAGGTGTGGAGCGTGCGCGTCAACGGACAGCTCGCGGTCGGTCGGCTCGGCAGGCGCAGCGACGTTGACCTCTCGTGGGAGACCGACCTGCTGCGACACCTCGACCGTGAAGGGCTGACGGTGCCGGTGCCGATCCCGACCACGGACGGCCGGCACTTCGCCGACGGACTGGTGGTGATGACGCACGTGGACGGCGGACCGCCCGAGACGGAGTCCGACTGGCGTCGCGTCGCCGAAACCTTCCGCCAGCTGCACCGACTGACCCAGGGCTGGCCGCAGCGCCCGGGCTGGCGGTCCTCGACCGACCTCCTGCACGCCGAGACCGGGACGAAGATCGACCTCGGCGCGATGCCGGCCGAGGGCGTTGCTCGATGCCGGGCAGCGTGGGCGCGGCTCACCGGACGAGAGCGGTGCGTCGTCCACGGCGACCCCAACCCGGGCAACATCCGCATGACCGCGGATCGGGTCGCGCTGATCGACTGGGATGAGTCGCACGTCGACGTCCCCGACCTAGACCTGGTGTTGCCACACAACGCCGCCGGTCTCGACGACGACACGCACGACGTTGCCGCGCAAGCATGGGCCGCATGGGAAGCCGCCGTGTGCTGGGACCCCAGCGGGACCGACGAGTTCGCAGTCAAGCGCCTCGCCGAAGTTCGAGCGGTCTGAGCAGCAGCAGCGAACAACCAGGCTGGTCTGGGAAGAGCGGGGCATGCCGGTCAACCTGCTCCCAGCCTACGGCGCGGGGATCCAAATTCACGTCGAGCATCTGGCCGACTACATCAGCGGTCGCGAGCTCCGCAACGTCGAGGCCCGCTGGAACGAGCTCTTCCCAGCCTACGAAGCACTCGGCGTCAGCTAGCCCGGTAATGCAGACAACTCCGCGGGCACCAGGCTCACGCTCGGGTGACATTCCCGAACGCTGGCCACGCGGCTGCTTTCGACTCCCGCGGACCCTACGCACTGGCCCGGGGGAGCGCCCTCGTGCATCCGCCTCCTTGTGTCGAGCGCAAACCGGCGTAGAGTCCCAGTCGGAGCCGGATAGCCGAAGGCCGCGTGGTAGGTGTCACCGAGAGGAGAACTCGTGCGCAGGCGCACGCGCAGGTACACGCAATGGCCGTTGGTGGCGGCATTCGCGTTGGCGTTGACCTGGTCGGCGGCAACGGGTGGCGCAGCGACGACCCGAACCGGGCGCGTGCCGGCAAAGCTGCTCGGCGTCTGGCACAAAACAATGACCAAAGCTCAATGGAAGCGCGCGGGGGTGACCCGGGAAGTGGGCGTCTACACGTTCCTGGTCAAGAAGACCGGCACGGTCACCGTCTTCCGGCCGGGCGACTATCGACCAGGGTGCAGCGCCTGTACGGAGGATTTCACGACGACCTTCAGGCCGAACGGTGGTCGTCTGACGCTCGGCAGCGTCCCCGTCTGCTCTTTCGAAGGGGTCTACAGCTGGCACCTGACCGGGCGGACGCTCATCGTCGCGCCGGTAGCGGACAAGAGGTGCGTGGTTCGCGCAACGTTCTTCGGCGGCCGCTGGAAGCGCTGACAAGAGCAGTTCGGGTGACATTCCCGAACGCTGGCGCAAGCGAGGTCGGGCTTCGATGTCGAGCGCCTGGGTGGCGCTGCGATCGAGACGATCAAACGTCCAGGCAACTCCGCTAGTCAGACCACCAGTCGCGCTGGCCATCGACGTCTTCGCGCGGATCCTCGCCGAGGTTGGGCGCGCCGACGACGAGGATCTCGAGGCCCTCCGACCCGGCCTCGTAGCCTCGCCACGTACCGGGCGGGACCCGCACCGCATCCCATTCCTTGAGCTCGACGATCTCGTCGTCGACTTTCATCCGCCCGCTCCCGCGCAGGACCACGTACACCTCCTCTTGCTTCATATGCGTGTGGCCGTACGGAAAGCGATAGCCGGGCGGGACGCGCTGGTAGCTCAGGGCGGATTTCTCGAGCTCGAGCACCTTGGTCGCAGCACGGAACTCCAGGTCCGGCGCGCCGTCGAACCCAGGGCCGATGTCCTCCAGATCTTCCTTGATGTTGCTGAGCGTGAACGGCACGGCGCAATCCTATGGCGTCATTCCGGAACGCTGGACCAAGCGAGGTCTTAGCGGTTGGATGCTGGTTTGATTCCGACGACGTCGACGCCCGGGTGGAACGCTTCGAGGGGTTCCTTTGGGAAACCACTTCGCTGCTGGTTCTTGCTCAGGGTCAGTCGCTAGTCGTCGAGATCCTCCCAGCACCCTAAGACGTCTACCCACGCTGGCCCATTCGAGAGGGCGAGCGCCCGGGTGGCTTCAGCGGCGGTCGGTCAGCAAGCAGCTCGATGATCCGAATTGAGTTCCTCGCCCGATAGCCTTGATCTGTGGAGCCTCGTGTCGATGTGATCACCTTGGCCGTCGAGGACCTTGAGCGCGCTCTACGCTTCTATCGCGACGGGCTTGGCTTGGAGTCTAGGGGCGTCATCGGGACACAATGGACGGACGAGGAATCCGGCGCGAATGGCGCCATCGCGGTGTTCAAGTTCGATAGTGGGTTGCTCCTCAGCCTGTACCCGCGCAGTGACCTCGCCAAGGACGCAGCGATTTCCGTCGGGCCCGCGCGCCCGGGCGAGTTCAGCCTGGGGCAACTCGTGCAGAGCCGCGCCGAGGTGGATGAGTTGATCGACAAGGCTGAAGCCGCCGGGGCGGCCGTCACCACGCCACGCGACAGGCCGTGGGGCATCTACTCCGGCTACTTCCGCGACCTGGACGGCCACCTTTGGGAGATCATCTGGAACCCGAATTAGAGGCTGATCTAGCGCGGCCGCGGGTGACAATCCCGCGCGCTGGGCCAGGCGACGGCTGCTATGGACAGAACTACAATCCAGGGCATGAGACGAGTAGTGGACGTCGGGCTGATCGTGGGCTTTCTCGCCGTGGATTTCTTTTTCTTCCACGACATCCTCAAGGCCGGAGAGGTCACGACCTTGCCCCAATACATGACAGGCTTCCTGAGCATCGTGGTCTTCGCGATCTGTAGCCAGTCGCTGCTGAAGTCCGGTCGTTAACCGCCCGTCTGCTCGAGCGACATTCCCGAACTGCGGGGTCAGAGTCGCGTCGGGTGAGAATGCGAAGACTCCCGCGCACGCTCGATAGGCTCGCCTGATGAGAACGCGGACGCTCGGCCCGCTCGAGGTTTCCGTCGTCGGTCTCGGCTGCAACAACTTCGGCCGGCGCGTGGATCAGGCGGGGACGCGCGCCGTCGTCGACGCCGCGCTCGAAGCTGGCGTGAACTTCTTCGACACGGCCGAGAGCTACGGCGGCGGGCAGAGCGAGACCTTCCTCGGCGAGGCACTCCACGGCCGGCGTGAGAAAGCCGTACTTGCCACGAAGTTCGGCGGGGGCGGCAAAGTCGGATACGGGAAGGGTTCGCGTGAGCAAATCCGACACGCACTGGAGGCGAGCCTGCAACGGCTGCAGACCGACTACGTCGACCTCTACCAGCACCATCAGGAGGATCCGCAGACACCGCTCGACGAGACGATCGCGGCGCTCGACGACCTCGTTCGCGAGGGGAAGATCCGCGCGTACGGGACATCCAACTACTCGTCGGCTGAGATCGAGAAGGCAGCGGCGCTCGCCCGGGAGGCATATGTCTCCGAACAGAGCGAGTACTCGTGGCTCGCGCGGGAGGCCGAGCAAGAGCTCCTGCCGACCTGCGCGCGGCTCGGCCTCGGCTTCATCCCCTACTTCCCACTCGCGAACGGGCTTCTGACCGGAAAGTATCGGCGTGGCCGGCCCGCCCCGGAGGGGACACGCCTGCAGGGGCGGGATATCAGTGATGACGAGTACGACCGCCTCGAGGCGCTAGAGGCCTTCACCCGGGAGCGCGGATTGTCGCTTCTCGAGGTCGCGATCGGTGCGCTAGCCGCGCAGTCGCCGGTGGCGTCGGTGATTGCGGGGGCGACGAAACCCGAGCAGGTGCGGGCGAACGCGGCGGCTAGTTGGGAGCCGACGCCAAGCGACCTCACCGCGCTGCGTGCCTTGGGCTGACGCCTCGACCACGTCTGAGTTGCTCGGGGGACATCCCGAAGACTGCTCCAGCCGAGTGCCGCTTGTCCGCAGGGCTCTCGGTCTTAGTGGGTGAACAGTTTCCAGTGTCCCTCGGAGACGACCTCGACGGCACCATCAGTCACTTTGATGGCGGTCTGATCGTCAATCGCGTACCCCGGCACCGGCACGCTGGCAGCCCATTTTTCTGCGTTGGCCATGGAATTGTCCGGCAGATCCTCGTGATCCAGGTGCGGAAACATCGCAAAATCAACCACTCCCAGCGCTCTGTCGCCACCGGTGGGCGGCTTCCAGCCGACGAAGTCCTCCCCGACGTTGGGGGCCATCACCATGCTCCCGCCGCTCAGGCCCACCCAGAGCGCGCGCAGCGACGGCAAGAGGTCCGCCAGTCCGGATTGCCGCATCCAGTAGGACAGATACAAAGCATCGCCACCGTTCACCAGCAGGGCGTCGGCCTCCTCGACCATGGGGACCCACTGCTCTTCATCGATGCTGGGCAGCGCGGTGAGCTCCAGCACTCCCAGGGACTTCCAACCCAGTTCGCACATGGGACACCTGGGTTCTTGTCCGCTGATGAACCGCCATGCCGCGCCAGGACCGGCCATGGGGTGCCCGTACGCCGCGGTGGGAATGCAGAGGGCGCTGGACTCGGCAATCGGTTTGCCCAGGAGGTCGACCAGCGCGTCGTGGATGCTCGTGTTCTTGATGCCAGCGGAAGTGAGAAGGAGCCTCATGCTGCCTCCCGGGTTGCCGGTAGATGCCGTTCTGTAGACCGCTCGGCGACCTGTAACTCATCGGTCATTGCCTAGGTTGCGTCAGGGGATATTCCCGAACACTGCCCAGGCGAGCGGTTACCTCTCGGCCTCGCTCGTCTCAGTAGTCCACGGCGCCGCGTCGTCCTCGGCGCTGCTTCGTTTGACGACGAGGTCGACCGCTTCGTCGTCTGTCCAGACCCAGACCATGTCGCTGTCCGGGTAGACGACGGCCCCGACCGTCGCTGCGTTCGAGGAGAACATCGCGACGCGGGCGGTCGACCCGCTGGTGTTCCGCACGAGATGTGCTCCGGCGGGACCGGACGGAAAGAAGACGATGTCCCAGGGTTCGAGCTGGTCCTCGCCGCCCGGATGCCGCAGGGTCGGCCTGCCTGAGACGACCAGGAGCCACTCCTCGTCAGGATTTTCGTAGTGATAAGGGCCGATCGCCTGGCCCGGCGGCAGCTCGTAGACGCTGAGCCCGGTGCGGGCCGCGCCGAACGCCGCCCCAACGCGGGTGCTGTTGCGCCGGAACCCATCAGGCAGCTGTGGACGCGGATCGCATGTGATCGCGGCGAGGTTCGTTCGCTGAACCGGGTTATCACTCATGGGGACTCCTTTTCGTGGGCTTGACCTATGAGACTCGCGCGGACTTCGAACATCATCGCTACGGGGTCCCAGACCGACCTCAGGCGTATTCCCCGCACGCTGGCGCACCGCGGTGTTTCGTAGCATCTACGTGGTGGAGGCGGGAGTACGCACCGGCGGATGCCTCTGCGGGGCGGTCCGCTACAGCGTGCGCGGTGACCCTGTGCACGTCGGGCGTTGCCACTGCGCGGATTGCAGAAAGGAGTCTGGGAGCGCGTTCACTGTGTATGGGCAGTGGCCCGTCGAGGCGTTTGAGGTGAGTGGTGAGATCTCAAGCTATGACGGACGTGGCTTCTGCGCCCTCTGTGGGTCACGACTGCTTGATCCAGTTGGTCCCGGTGACACGCTGATCGAGATCCGGCTCGGAAGTCTGGATCAGGCGCCCTTCGAACTGAAGCCGGAAGCCGAGGTCTGGGTGAAGCGGCGCGAGCGCTGGCTCTTGCCGGTCGAGGGGGCAGCGCAGCACGACGAAAATCGTCACTAGCGCCGAGCTGCGGACGGAACCCGTCGTCCCTGGTTTTGACATATTCCGATACTGGAATATATTAAAAGCTTGGCTCGCTCTTCCACCACGTCGGATGTCTTCAATGCGATTGCCGAAACGCACCGTCGCGAAATCCTGGACACGCTGATCGCCGGCGAGAAGGCGGTGGGGGCGATCGTGAACGACCTCTCGATGTCTCAGCCTCAGGTTTCGAAGCACCTACGGGTGCTCAGCGAGGTCGGACTCGTCAGGTGTCGGGCGGAGGGACGTCGTCGGCTCTACCGCCTGGAACCCGCACGCCTCCAGCCGTTTCACGACTGGTTGGCCAAGTACGAGCAGGCGTGGAACGAGCGACTGGATCGGATGGACGACTACCTCAAAGAGCTACAACAACAAGGAGAGCCGCAGTGACACCTAATCGGCATGGATCGGCAGTCATCGAATTCCCGAACGATCTCGAGATTGTCACCACTCGAGAGTTCGACGCTCCGATCGAACTCGTCTTCGACGTCTTGACGAAGCCGGAGCATGTGAGCAAATGGTTCGCTCCATTTGCGTGTGAGGTGACGGAGTGCTCGATCGACCTGCGCGTGGGCGGGAACTACCACATCGTCTTCGTGACTGAAGACGGAGCCGAGTGCTCGTTTCGGGGAACCTACTCGGAGGTCGAGCCGCCGACCCGGACCGTCGCGACGTGGCTGTTCGAAGGGTGGCCAGATGCGGACGCCGTCGAGTCCGTGGATCTGCACGAAACCGACCGAGTGACGAAGCTGACGATGAAGCTGGCTTTCCGCGACAAGGCCGGCCGTGACCACATGACCAGGTCCGACGGTCAGGAAGACAGCTTCAACAAAATGGAGGATTACTTGAGGTCACTGCTCGAGCAAAAGGAAACGGTCTCTGGGTAGTCGAGGCTCGAGCCATATCCGGCCGACCTCGCTCCGCAGGAATCGCCCTGTCCGGTTAGGCCGCGTCCGCCGCGCGCGGCAGCTCGGCGACGACGTCGGCCTCGGCGTCGAGCTCTCGCGAGTCGACCGCCTGGTCGAGCTTCGTCTCGAACCGGTCGAGCCGCTTCTCGGCCTTGCCGAAGCTCGAGTGGGCTCGCCCAAGGTGCGTTCCGATCAGGTCGAAGTCTTCCTTGAAGCGTCCGAAGTCCTTCTGCAGCTGGGCGCAGTAGGCCATGACCTCGTGAGCGTGCTGCTCGATCTGCAAGCCCTTGAGACCAAGCACGACGACTTGCAAATAGGCAGTCAAGGTCGTCGGCGAGACCGGTAGCACCCGCTTCTCGTGTGCGTAGCTCAGGAGCGCGCCCGTCTTGCCGCAGACGAGCTCGTAGTAGATCGCCTCCGACGGCAGGTACATGAACGCGAAGTCGTAAGTGCCCTCGTCGGGGCCGAAGGCCTTCTCGTGCAGCTCGCGCTCCGAATTTTCCTGCGCGTCGACGAGCCGCTCGAAGTTGTCGAGCGGGAACTTGGCGTCGATCGGGACGATCCGGTCGGCCCGGATGACGGCGTCGACCCGCTCGCCGCTCTTGAAGCCGTACTGCAGCGAGTACGCCTCGGCCGGGAGGCGGTCGCGCAGGAGGTTGCCGAGCAGGAGCTCGCCAAATCCTCCGCGTGCTTTCGGCGGCCGCAGCACCTGCTGCAGTTGGCCGAGCTCCTTCGCGTGCTCGGCGAGCGTCGTCGTCGCCCGGCCGACGTCGCCGAGTTGCTTGTGGATTGCGTTGGTCTGCTTCGACGCATGCTCGAGCCGGCGGTCGACCTTCGTGTCGAGCTCGCCTAGCCGGCGGTCCATCGTCTCGGTGATCCCCTGTAGACGGCGCTCGACCTCGGCGTTGCGCACCGCGAAGCCGGCATCAGCCTGGGCGCTGAAAGCCTGCAGCGTCCGGGTCAGCCAGACGGCAAGGCCGCCCAGCGCGGCCAGAACGACAACGATGAATGCCAGCGTGAGCACGGCCGACAAACGCTAGAGAACGCGTCGGACGGCAAAAGAAAGGGCGGCCGAAGCCGCCCCCTTTTCTAGCTTTCGCGATCGGCTTTGTGTTCGGCCGCGCGCTCGCGCTCGGCCTGTGCCATCTGCTCGGCGCTGTCGGCTCTTTCCTCGGCCATGCCCTGCTGTTCCTGGTGCATGCCTTCGCTTCGCATCGAGCTGTCGCCGGTCAGATCTCCCGCGGCCTTCTTGCCGCGGCCGAGCAGCTTGTCCATGAATCCCATCTGCGGCCTCCTTGAGTGAGAACCCGGAGTATTGAAGATCGAGCGGAAGCACGCCACCGGACCGCGCCCTCAGACGCGGTAGCTACCATCCGACCGCTTTGGCGAAGAAACCGCGCACACCCGCACCGCCCCGGCCGGTCCAGGCCCCGAAGCGCCGGGACTCGAAGAAGGCCGCTCCCATGACGGCCCGCGATCAGAAGACCCGTTGGGTGCTGTATGCGCTTGCGGCGCTCGGGCCGATCGCGCTGATCATCGTGGGGGTTGTCGTCTTGACGGGCGGCAACGGGGGAGGTAGCAAGAACGGCGCGGACGGACCGCCGCCGCAGATCAACTACGCCGCCCTGCCGGGCGTTCGGACGGGGTCGGCCCCGTGGGCGCCGGAGTACGCGAAGTTGCCCGACCGTCTCGGCCCCCTCGGCATGCACGCGCTCTCGGCCGAGGCGCTCGCGTTCCACATCCACCAGCACCTCGATGTCTTTATCAACGGCAAGAAGACCCCGGTGCCGGCGTCCATCGGCATCGACGACGGCTCCTTCATCACGGAGCTGCACACGCACGACGCCGCCGGGATCATTCACGTCGAGTCCGCCGAGACGAAGCCGTACACGCTCGGCATGTTCATGGGCGTCTGGGGGGTGCGCTTCTCTCCGACCTGCATCGGGGGCTACTGCGCGACGCCGAGCAAGCCGCTGCGCGTCTATCTGGACGGGAAGCTTTACGCGGGGAACCCGAACGACTTGATCCTCAAGAACCACGAGGTGATCG
>Ga0307292_10000811_pt1 | contig 10949 bp, 5 predicted proteins | sample ER_DNA_149_FD_194471 | JGI IMG/M metagenome (GOLD analysis project Ga0307292, IMG submission 194471) | Bulk soil microbial communities from the East River watershed near Crested Butte, Colorado, United States - ER_DNA_149 | ecosystem: Environmental > Terrestrial > Soil > Floodplain | place: USA...
GAGGATGTTGTCGCCGGTTCCGCCGTCGAGGATGTCGAAGCCCGGGCCGCCGATCAGCACGTCGTCTCCTGCGCCGCCGGTCAGCGTGTCGTCGCCGGCGCTGCCGATGAGCACGTCGTCGCCGTCACCGCCATTGGCGGTGAGCAGCATGCCCGTCAGCCCCGACGCCTCGATCACGTCGTCGCCGCCGAGGCCATTGATGACGATGCGATCGCCTGCCTCGAAGTTGGAGATCGTCACCTCGCTGGCCAGGCCCGACACCGTGACCACGCCGTTGTTGTTGGTGATCGTGATCGCGTCGTCACCGTTGGTCGCGTTGAGGACGACCGTGTCGCTGGCACCGTCGACGCCGCCAAGATCGATGTTGACCTTGTTGACGTCGGTCTTGGACAGGTCGTTGACCGTGATGATGTCGGCGGCGCCTTTGGCATTGACGTCGATGGTCTCGACGTTGTCGAGATCCATCGTGATGTTGGCGACATTGCGGGTCAGCCGGGCGTGCCCGCCGTTGGCCGAGATGTCGATGTTCTCGCTGATGTTGGCGCCGTTGAACACGAGGGTGTCGGAGCCCGCCTGGCCATCGACCGTGTCGCTGCCGTCGCCCGGGTTCCACACGAACGTGTCGTTGCCCGCCCCGAGCAGGGCCGTGTCGTTGCCTTGGCCGCCAATGACGAGGTCGTCGCCCTGGCTGCCGATGATCTTGTCATCGCCGGCCCCGGCATTGATCGTGAGGTTGATCTGACCGGCTTTGAGGGCGGACGCGTTGATCGTGTCGTTGCCGGCGAGGCCGTTGACCGTGAGCTGGTCAAGGCCGCCGTCGGTCCCAGCGAGCGTCACCTTCGCCGCCAGTCCGTTGACCACCACGCCCGTGCCGCTGCTGGCGACCGTGACGGTGTCGTTGCCCGCCGACCCGTTGACGCTCACGTTGTCCGCCGCCCCGTCACCCTGGCCGCTGCCCACCGTTGCCGACAGGTCGATGTTGACCTGCTTGGCGTCGGTTCCGGTGAGATCGTTGACCACGATGGTGTCGGGGTTGCCCAGGGCGTTGGCCTGGATGTTCTCGACACCGTTCAGGTCCATGACGATATTGGCGACGTCGCGGGACAGCCGCACGCGGCTGCCATTGGCCGAGATGTCCATGTTCTCGGCGATGTTTGCGCCGTTGAATACCAGCGTATCGGTGCCGGCCTGGCCCTCGACGACGTCGCTGCCGTCGCCGGGGTTCCAGGTGAACGTATCGTTGCCGTTGCCGAGCAGGGCCACGTCGTTGCCGCGGCCGCCGACCACGGTGTCGTTTCCATCACCGCCGATGAGCGTGTCGGCGCCCTGGCTGCCGATGATGGTGTCGTTGCCGGCGCCACCGTCGATGGTGAGGCCGATCACGCCCGCCGGCACGCCGGAGGCGTTGATCGTGTCGTCGCCGTTGCCGGCATTGATCGTCAGGAGGTCGCCGGCCTCCGCAGCGTTGATGTTGACCTGCGCGCTGAGCCCGATCACCGAAACGCTGGTGCCGGCCGCGACCACGTTGATCTGGTCGTTGCCGCCGGTGCCATTGACCGTCACCTGGTCGGCCGCGCCGTCACCGCCTCCGCCCGTCGCCGCCAGGTTGATCGAGACCTGCTTGACGTCGGTGGCGGCAAGATTGTTGACGGTGATCTTGTCGGCGCCGCCCAGGGCGTTGAACTGGATCTGCTCGACATTGTCGAGGTCCATGACGATGTTGGCGACGTCGCGGGTGAACCGGGCGCGCCCGCCATTGGCCGAGATGTCGATCGTCTCGTTGATGTTGGCGCCGTTGAACAGCAGCGTGTCGTTGCCGTCCTGCCCGTCGACGACGTCGCTGCCGTCGCCCGGGTTCCACACGAACGTGTCGTCGCCGGCGCCAAGCAGGGCCGTGTCGTTGCCGCGGCCGCCGGTGATGACGTCGTTGCCGTCGCCGCCCAGCAGCGTGTCGTTGCCGTCGCCGCCGGTGATGGTGTCGTTGCCGGCGCCGCCGTCGATGGTGAGGTGGATGAGGTTGGCCAGCCCGTTGCCGGCGGTGATGACGTCGTCGCCGCCATTGGCGTTGAGGACGAGGTTCTCGGTGGTGCCGATATCGAGGAAGAACGGCGCCGGGGAGACGCGGTCGAAGCGCACCCGCGTGCCGTTGGCAGAGATCATGCGATCGTTGCCGGCTTCGCCGAACATCTGGTCGTCACCATCGCCGCCGTTCAGCACGTCGTTGCCCGAGCCGCCGAACAGCAGGTCGTTGCCGCCTTTGCCAAGGAGCGTGTCGTTGCCCGACTGGCCGAACAGCAGATCGCCGCCCGACCCGCCCGTCAGGGTGTCGTTGCCGGCGCCGCCGAACAGCTGCGCGGCCGGCAAAGCGCCGTTGGACTCGTCGAGCGTGATCGTGTCGTTGCCGCCCTGGCCGAACACCTGGATCAATGCGGTGTTGGCGACGGTCGCGGGGCCCCCGTCGATGAGGACGGCGCCGCCGTTCACGAGAATTTGCCCAGCCGCGTTGCGGCTGGTCGTGATGGTGTTGTAGGCGCTGTCGCCGAACTCTGACAGCAAGTGGGCGCCTGGGGAAAAGCTGGCCTTGATAGCCATGGTTGTGGCCCTTTCGATGATTTTGGCCTCAGCGCAGAGGCAGTTAGCTGGGAACGGGGTTCAATGGGGTGCCGCAGCACGGCCGTGTGTTAGCCGCAGGCGAAATGACAGGCTTGAAGCCGAACTCCAGCCCGCCTTGAATCTCTTTGGTGATTTCCTGAAGATTCTCTGCAGAGTGGTATGGGGCAACCCCTTCGATAACTGCCGACTATTTGACAAGTCGGCCCGCGGCGGCGCATCGGTGGCGGCAAACAAGGGGGCCGCCTTGAACTTCCGCTTCACCGATTCTGAGATCGATATCGCGCGGCGGGAGTTGCGGCGCGCCGGCGCGATTGTTCACGTCGAGCCGCAGGTGTTCGATCTACTGGTCCACCTCATCCGGCACCGCGACAGGTTCGTGCCCAAGGACGAACTGATCGACGCGATCTGGCAGGGCCGCATCGTCTCGGAGGCGACCCTGAGCTCCCGCATCAGCGCGGCGCGGCGCGCGCTCGGCGACAGCGGCAACGACCAAAGCCTCATTCGCACGCTGTACAAGCGCGGGTTTCGGTTTGTCGGCGATGTCGACGAGGAAGCTTCCGCGCCGGCTGCGAATGCGATCGAACAAGAGGCACCGCCACAGGTCGCAGTCCGCGATGTGGCGAGACTCGTGCTGGCCGGCGAACCGCTGCCACTCCCCGACGAGCCATCGTTTGCGGCGCTTCCGTTCCAGGACGCGAGGCACGATCCGGACCCGGAGCACGTTGCGGACGGTCTCAACGGCGCCACTTCCGCCCCGCCAGCGTTTTCCGATCGCGGATCGGGCGCCGCCGCGGAGCATGCAATATCGCCCGGCGACCGCGGCGCTCACGCCGCGCACGTGGAGAAAGGGACGGCGTCGACCGGGTGGCGGGCGGCACAAAACCTGCTGTTCGCCGTCGCACTGATCGGCGTCGCGTCATTGCTGGTCACCGCCGCGTGGCTGCTGTCGTCGCCCTCCCCTTTGACCACAGCGTCCACGAAAGATCCCGTTGCGCTCGCCAGCGCGGCCGAACCGTCCGCGGACCGGCTCAACGCGCAGATCCCGTCGATCATCGTCCTCCCCTTCATCAATCTCAGCGGCGATGCCAAGCGGGACTACCTGGCCGACGGGATCACCGACAGCCTCATCAGCGACCTTGTGCGGGCGCTGCCCGGCATCTCCATCGTCTCCCGCGACACCGCGTTCACCTACAAAGGCCGGAGCGCAGACGCGCGGCAGATCGGCCGCGAGCTGGGGGTACGCTATCTGCTCGCGGGCAGCGTGGTTTTCGAGGGAGAGCGCGTACGCGTGAACACCCAGCTGGCCGAAACCAAGGAAGGAAGCCAGCTGTGGGCCGAGCGTTTCGACACCGAGCGAACGGGCATCCTCGAGGTTCAGGACGAGATCGTCGGCCGGGTGTCGCGCGCGATCGGCTTGAAGGTTGTCGACATGGAAGCGCGGCGGAGCTCGCGCGAGAGGCCGAGCAGCGCCGAGCTCATCGACGTTATTATGCGCGGAAAAGCGGTGCTCAACCTACCGTCATCGCCGGCCACGATGATAGAAGCCCGCGGTCTGTTCGAGCAGGCGCTCAAGGTCGAGCCCACCAACATCGACGGCCTGGCCGGCGTCGCCACGACGCTCGTTTTCGAATTCCTGAACGGCTACTACGAAACCGGAGATGGCGAACGGCTGCGCGAAGCCGAACTGCTGCTCGATCGGGCGATCATGATCGAGCCCCGTCACCTCATGGCCTTGAAGGCAAAGGCGGCGCTCCGGCGCACGCAGGGCAAATTCGACGACGCCATCGCCGCGGCCGAAGCGGTCGTCATGGAAAATCCCGGCGAGCCGTGGGCCTACAAGGAGATCGGCTTGTCGACCATGTATCTCGGGCGGCCAGAACAGGCCCTCGACTGGTTCGCGAAGGCCCATCGCATCGGGCCGCGTGACCCGGGACGGTGGACCTGGTTGGACGGCCGGGGGCACGCGCTGATCCTGCTCGGGCGGGACGAGGAAGCGATCCATGCGCTGATCAGCGCGCTCGACGCCAATCCCAAAAACCTTTTCTCGCACGCTTTCCTCGCGGCGGCCTACGCGCATCTCGGTCGCTCCGACGAGGCTCGAGCGGCGCTAGCCGCCTACCTGCAAAGACGTCCCGCCACGACGGTCTCGACATTCCGCCGCCTTTCGCCGGTTCCCCTCGCACTCACGAGCCCGAAGTACCAGCAGCAGCACGAGCGGCTCAAGGAGGGACTGCGCAAGGCGGGCATGCCGGAATAGCCGGATTGCGTGACGCCTTGTCCATCGCCCTCCCTGCTTCCGCCGCGACGCCCCTCACCGCGCCGGCTGCGAGCGATCCACGGCCGCGCCGCGCAGGTAGACCGACGCGATCCGCCGCGTGTTGGTGATGTCGTCGAGCGGGTTGGCATCGAGCACGATGAAGTCGGCGCTCTTGCCCACCTGCAGCGTGCCGGCGTCGGCCATGCGCAGGAATTCGGCCGAGTTGCGCGTCGCCGCCACCAGGATCTGCATCGGCGTCATCCCGGCGGTCACCATGTCCAGCATCTCGATATGCGCGCCCCACGGCGTGTTGCCGTCGGTGCCGAGCGTGATGCGCACGCCGGCCGCGTTGAGCTTCGCCAGGTTGCGCGCCTGGATGCCGTAGAAGGCCTGCTCGCGCGGCTTATCGGTGTTGGCGGCTTCAAGCTTCTCGAGCTCGGCGTCCGGCAGGCTGCCGCGCAGCCAGCCCAGATCCGTCTTCACGCCGCGGTCCGGCAGGTTCGGCGTGAGCACCAGGTTCGGGCGCTCCTTGAACATGGCTACCAGTTCGTCGTCGATGTCGCGGTCGCGAACGCCGTGCGCGAACGCGTCGATCCCGGCGCGGATGAGCCCCTTGGTGTCCTCGAGATCGAAGATGTGCGCGGTGATCCGCAGGCCCTGCTTGTGCGTCTCGTCGATGATGGCGCCGTAGATTTCGGGGGTCAGCTTCTTGTACTTGCCGTCGCGGGTATCGACCCAGATCTTGACGATGTCGACCTTGTGGCCCGCGAGCTCCTGCACCGCCTTGCGACCTTCCGCCTCGGTCGTGATCCAGTACGGCACCGTGAGGCGCCCGGGCTCGGGCATGGTGATCCCGCGCCCGGCGCTGAAGAAGCGCGCGGCACCGGGGATGGTCTGGCCGCGGATATCGAGCAGCTCGTAATTGTCCATGCCGAGGCTCAGCGCGGCGCTCACGCCGAAATAGGCGCGCCGCTGCAAGTCGCGCATGATCGCGTCACGCGTCGGGCTGAGATGCACGTGGGTGTCGATCAGCATCGGCATCACGGTCTTGTCGGCCAGGCTCACGCGGGTGGCGCCCGCAGGCACGCTCACGTCGGCAGCGCGGCCGGCCGCGACGATGCGCGCGCCGTCGACGAGGAGCACCGCGTTCTCGATCGGGGCGCCGCCGTCGCCCACGATGAGGCGCGCGCCTTCGAACGCGGTGACGCCGGTCTGTGCGCTCGCGGGGAGAGCGAAGGCGGCAAGGAAACCAAGAGCAACGGTTGCGGCAAAAGCGACGACATTCACCCGGCGCATCGGAGCCTCCATAGTGAGCGGACGAGCGTACTTTAGCGCTTCTCGACGAGAAGAAAGAGGGGGACGTGCGCAGAAGCGTGGTGGGCAGCCCACCACGTCACCCGCGGGCTTGACCACGCAATGCCATCACCCCACCAGCCGTTCGTCGGCAATCACCTTGCCGTCGTTCGGCAGGCTGCCGACCGCGACGAACTTTACCTCGCCGCCCAGCTTGGTCACCGAGCGCAGCGTGGTCACGACCGCCTCGTGCAGTCCGTTGGCCGGCGCCGGGCATTCCGCGATGAGCGTCATCACGTCCTGCTCGCCGGCGCGGGCCACGGCGAGCCGCAACCGGCCGAGCTCGGGATGACGCTTACCGACCTCGGCGACCTGGGCGGGATGCACGAACATGCCCTTGACCTTGGTGGCCTGGTCGGCGCGGCCCATCCATCCCGTCAGCCGCATGTTGGTGCGTCCGCACGGCGAGCGGCCAGGCATCACCGCCGAAAGATCTCCGGTCGCAAACCGAATCATCGGATAGTCCGGGTGGAACGAGGTGACGACGACCTCGCCGACTTCGCCGGCCGCGACCGGATCGCCGGTGCCAGGCCGCACGATCTCGACCAGCAGGGTCTCGTTGACCACCAATCCGTTTATCGGTTCGCTCTCGTAGGCGACGACGCCGAGGTCGGCGGTGGCGTAGCACTGGCGCACGTGCACGCCGCGCCCCGCCAGTTCCTGGCGCAGCGACGGCGGCAGCGCGCCGCCGGAGACCAGCGCGCGCCGGAGCGAAGATGCGTCCGTGCCGGCCAGCCCCGCGGCGTCGAGCAGGATTTTCAGGAAATCCGGCGTGCCGAGATAGCCGACGGGCTTGAAATGCGCGATCGCCGCAAGCTGCTGTTCGGTGTTGCCGGTGCCGGCGGGAATCACCGCGCAACCGAGCGCGTGCGCGCCCGATTCCAGCATGAAGCCCCCGGGAGTCAGGTGATAGGAAAAGCAGTTGTGCACGACCTCGCCGGGCCGGAAGCCGGCGGCGAACAGCGCGCGCGCCGCGCCCCAGAAATCTTTGCCCTCCCCTTCGGGCTCGAAGATCGGCCCGGGCGACATCAGCAAGCGCCGCATGCGGCCGGGCGCCGTGACGTTGAAGCCACCGAACGGCGGCCGCTCTTTCTGCCGCTCGGCCAGTTCGGACTTGCGCAGCACCGGCAGCTTCGCCAGTTCCGCCCGCGAGGTCACGGCATTGGGGTCGATGCCGGCAAGCTGCGTCGCCCACCCCGGCGCACTCAGGGCCAGCGCGATGAAGTCGGGCAGGCGGCCGAAAAAATCGCGCTCGCGCGCGTCCGGATCGCGGGTCTCGAGCTGATCGAAGTGGTCAGGCGTCATCGATCATGGCCCTAGCGAGACTGATGACTGGTCAAAGCCAGCGCTTGCGCCGCTTGAACGACTTCAGGTTCTTGAACGAGCGGCGCTCGCCGCTGCCGCCGCCCAGATAGAACTCCTTGACGTCCTCGTTGTTCATGAGGCTCTCCGCCGGGCCGTCGAGCACCACCTTTCCGCCCTCCATGATGTAGCCGTAGTCGGCCGCCTTCAGCGCCATGTTGGCATTCTGCTCGACCAGCAGGATGGAGATCCCGAGATCGCGGTTCAGGCGACGGATGATGGCGAACACCTCCAAGACCAGCAACGGCGACAGTCCCATCGACGGCTCATCCATCAGGATCAGGCGCGGCCTTGCCATCAGCGCGCGGCCGATCGCCAGCATCTGCTGCTCGCCGCCCGAGAGATAGCCGGCGAGCCCGGTCCGCTCCTTCAAGCGCGGAAAGTAATCAAACACCTGGTCCATATCCTCGCCGACGCGGGCCGACGGCCGGGTGTGGGCGCCGAGACGAAGGTTCTCGATCACCGTCATGTCCTGGACGATGCCGCGTCCCTCCATCACCTGGAAGATGCCGCGCTGCACGATGCGGTTCGGCGGCAACCGGGTGATCTCCTCGCCATCGAACGAAACGCTGCCGCGGGTGATGGCGCCATCCTCGACCGCCAGCAGGCCGGAGATCGCCTTCAGCGTCGTCGACTTGCCGGCCCCGTTGGCGCCGAGGAGCGCGGTGATGCCTCCGCGGCGCGCCTCGAGGCTGAGCCCGCGCAGCACGAGGATGACGTCGTTGAAGACGACCTCGATGTTCTTGACCTCGAGGATCGCCTCGCCGGCCGACGTCCGACCTTCCGTCGCTGTCGTGGCCGCTTCCATGTTGGTCTCGCTCCGGCTGCGAGCCCCGGCGTGCCGCGACGACCTACTGGCCGAGCCAGCGATCTTCGCGCTTGAGCACGGTGTCGGCGACCTTATCGATCTTGACCTTGCCGTCCTGGAAGTTTCCGCGGTTGATCGAGACCGTCATGGTGCCGCGATGGTCGGTCGGGGTCCAGGTCGACGGGATGCAGACGCCTTCGAGGCCTTTCGGCACCCAATCCTGCTTGGCGTACATGCCCTTTCGAATGTTCTCGCCACTGAGTCCCCCATTGGCCTTCGCCCATTCCATCGCCTCCTTCATGTAATAGACGGAGCAGATGGCGCGGACATAGTGGTGGGTCGGCTTGTCGTTCTTGGCGAAGCCGCTCTTGTCGGCAATCTGGCGCACGAGCTTCATGCCGGGCGCGTCCTGGTCCCAGAACGGCGTGGCCGACGGGAAGATGTAATTCTTGGCTTCCGCCGCAGCGATCGTGGGCTCGTCACCGGCCCATATGTTCGCGAGATAGGTGACGTTGAGACCGACCGTGTCGCACGACTTGAGCATGGAGACGACCGAGCCGCCGAGGTTTCCGATGTAGACGTAATTGGCACCCGAATCCTTGATGGTCAGGCACTGCGCCTTGAAGTCTCCCGGCTTCAGCGGAATGACGACCGGGGTCAGCACCTCGAATCCCAGTTCCTTGGCGAAATTGCTGCAGGCCTCCTTCGGCGCGTTCGGATACGGATGGTTGTCGCCGGTGTGAACGTATTTCGGCTTGGCAATGCCCTTTGCCTTGGCGTCACCCGCGGCCCATTGCACCATGGCGCGGCACGCATCGGTGTACGACGGGCCGTAGAAGAAGTTGTAGGGCGCGGGTTTCTTGGTTTCCGGATTCTTGCCGGTCGGGTCGGTCAGATGGCCGGAATAGGAGGCCGACCATACCGGCACCTTGTCGTCGGCAACGAACCCGATGAGCGCCTCGGTGTCGCCGGTGCCCCACCCCTGCAGCGCGACCATGCCTTTGCCCTTCCACCGCTTGTAGTTGGCGATGGCGTCCGGGATCTTGTACGCATAGTCGACAGTTTCCATGTCGATCGGCGTGCCGGCGACGCCGCCGTTGGCGTTGATGAAGTCGACCGCGTCGCGTACGCCCGGTCCGTAATACTTGCCGACGAAAGACGTCGCCCCGGTGTAGTCAGCCAGGTGGCCCACAAACGCCTTGTCCTGTGCGAGGGCCGGAAACGCGGCGCCCGCTACAAGGAAGCTCACGGCCATAACAGCCCTTTTCATGTTCGTTTCTCCCGGGCGGCAACCTTCAGTGCGGGCCGTCGCTCGCCGCCGAGAGCAACGGACTTCAAAAACAAAGCGACACTAGCAAATTTACAGTTCTAAAGCATGATCCGTTCGGATCACGGTCTAGTGTCCCGATTCCGAAGTTCGCACACCCTCGCGGCACCTCCGATGCGAACTTCGGAATCAAAGGGACACTAGCAACTTTATAATTCTAGTGCGGCATTTGGATTTGAAGTTCCTAAACGAGCTCGCGGCCATAATGATAGGAACTTCAAATCCACCGCACTAGTACGAGAAGGGATAGAGCTTGAAGCTGGCGCGGATCAATCGCCAGCGGTGGATCAGGCCTTGCGGCTCGAAAATCAGGAACAGGATGATGGCGGCCCCGATCGACATCTCCTTGATGTAGGCAACGCCCTGCTGCATTGCGGGAAAGAAATCGGCGAGCGTCGAGGCGCCGGCCTGCATGACCTGCGGCAGGAGCAGGATGAACGCAGTGCCGAGCACCGAGCTCGCGACCGACCCGAGCCCACCGATGATGACCATTGCGAGAAACTGGATGGAGAGCAGGATGGTGAATGCCTCGGCGGACACGAAGCCGAGGTAATGCGCATAGAGCGCTCCCCCGATGCCGGCGAAGAAGCTCGATATGCCGAAGGAGAGAATGCGGTAGCGGGCGAGGCTGATCCCCATGACCTCGGCGGAGAGGTAATGATCGCGGACCGCAATCAGCGCCCTGCCGTCGCGCGTGCGCATCAGATTGGCGACACCGACGTAGCTCAGGACGAACCAGAACAGGACCACGTAGAAATAAGTCTTGTCGGTGTGGAGCGGCAGGCCGAACAGGCTCGCCGGCTCCGCCGGGGCTCCGGACGAGCCGCCGGTGAACCATTGCGCCCGGGCGAAGAAATCCTCGAGGATGAACTGCGCGGCGAGAGTGGCGATGGCGAGATAGAGGCCCTTGAGACGCGCCGCCGGTATGCCGAAGATCATGCCGAGCGCGGTGGTCATGACGCCGGCGATCGGGATGCTGATCAGCGGCGGCACACCATGCGCGGTGCCGAGCCAGGCGGAGGCAAACGCGCCGAAGCCGAAGAACGCGCTGTGGCCGAGCGAGATCTGGCCGGTGAACCCGACCAGCACGTTGAGCCCAAGTGCCGCAATGCCGTAGATGCCGATCAGAATGAGCTGGCTCAGGACATAATCGCTGGCGAACAGCGGCATTGCCAGCAGAAGGGCGACGCCCGCCCAAGCCATGGTGGTCGAGCCCCGGGTCCGGAACA
>Ga0307292_10000812_pt1 | contig 10949 bp, 7 predicted proteins | sample ER_DNA_149_FD_194471 | JGI IMG/M metagenome (GOLD analysis project Ga0307292, IMG submission 194471) | Bulk soil microbial communities from the East River watershed near Crested Butte, Colorado, United States - ER_DNA_149 | ecosystem: Environmental > Terrestrial > Soil > Floodplain | place: USA...
CGAGAGCAAACGCTCGGCTACAGCACTGGAGCTACAAGAACGCGCAGGTCTTCTACTTCGTCAACGTCCGGGAACCGCACATCCTCGATTCGATCATGCAATTGCTTTGGACGAAGACGCAGACGAGCCCGCTGGAGGGCGAATATTTCAGCTGCGTTCCCTACCTGCTCGGGGAGGGGCAGGCGATGCAGTACTCCTTCCGCCCGCGGCTCGAGACGCGGACCCGCGTGCCGCGCCTGCCGCTTCGCCCTCCGGACAACTATCTCCGCGACGCGATGGTGGCCACGCTCGCCGAGCAGGAGGTCGAGTTCGACATCTTGCTCCAGCTGCAAACCGATCCGTTCCTGATGCCGATCGAGAACAACGGCGTCCTGTGGCCGACGAAGCTCTCCCCGCGCGTGCCGGCCGCCGTACTGAGAATCCCCAAGCAGAGGTTCGACTCACCCGAACAGCTCGAGTTCGCAAGGGTGCTGTCGTACAACCCGTGGCACTCCATCCCGGAGCACCGCCCGCTGGGTAACCAGAGCCGGGCCAGGAAGCGGATGTACAGCGAGCTGTCGCGCCTGCGGCAGAAGATGAACGAGGTGGAGCACTACGAGCCGACCGGCGACGAGGTGTTTCCGGGCTCTCCCTAGTAGTTGCGAGTCGCGCTGGTTCAGGGAACTCGGAAGTGCGGGCCCGTGTTGTTGTCAATCGCGATGACGTGGCCTCGCACGGGCAACCGCTAGTCACCGAGACCGCGACCGCCGTCGACGACGAGGCGCTGTCCAGTGATGAATCCCGCTGCTTCCGAGGCGAAGAAGCTGACCGCGTGGGCGATGTCTTCGCGGGTCCCGAGGCGGCCGGCGGGCACGGAGGCGATGTAGGCCCTTCTGATCTCGTCGGGGACGTCCGTATGGCGCTCGACTGGGATGAAGCCGGGCGCGACCATATTCACTGTGATGCCGAGATGGGCGAGCTCGCGCGCCCAACTCCGTGCGAGACCGATCTGGGCGTTCTTTGCGGTCACGTAGGCGGATCTGCCAGGGGGCGGCCGGTCGACGACCTCGGAGTCGATCTGGACGATGCGGCCGGACCGTTTGGTCTGCATTCCGGGGAGGACGGCTCGGAGCAGCAGTACCGGGCTCTTGACGAAGAACTCGAGCTGCGCGACGTAGTCCGCCCAGGCGACCTCCGCCAGCGGCGCTTCCGGCTGCGGGCCGGTCGCGTTCAGTACCAGCACGTCGATGGGGCCGAGGCTGCTGGTCACCGCCGCGACGAGATCGGCAATCTGCCCCTGGTCGGTGACGTCGGCCGTGAAGGCGTCGGCGACTCCGCCGTCGTTCCGGATGGCGGCGACAACCTCGAGCGCCTGTGCGTCACCGTGGAGGCCGTTTACGGCAACGGCCAGGCCATCGCTTGCGAGACGCCTGGCGATGGCACTGCCGAGCCCGCGCGAGCTACCTGTCACGAGCGAGACACGCTGCTGGTCGGGAAGCATGCGCGTGATCATCCCTCAGACACTCGCGCCGGGACTACCCTCTCGACATGGAAAGCGGTCTGCTCGATTCGGGAGGGCGGTTTGAGGAGTACGCCCAGGATGCGCTCGACTCGCTGCCATCAGATCTGCGTGCGCGAATGTCGAACGTGGAGATCGTGGTCGAAGATGAATCACCTCCGGGCCAGCGCTTGCTCGGCCTCTATGAGGGCGTACCGCTCACCAAACGCAGCAGCCACTACGGCGGGGTGCTGCCGGACAAGATCACGATCTACCGCGGTCCGCTCATGCGTCTCTATGGGCACGACCCGGAGAGGCTTCGTCGGGAGGTGAGCCGGGTTGTCCTCCACGAGGTCGCTCACCACTTCGGGATCAGCGACGAGCGCCTGATCGAAATCGACCGTTACTGAAACGTGACTCTTCTCGATTTCCTTGGCCGGGGACGGGAACCTAACGCAAACGAAATTCGCCTCACCGTAGCCCCAGGAACGTCCTGGGTCAGACATCGATGTCTGCGTAGATCGCCAATGGTCAGGCCGTAAGCTGCGCTCAACTGCCACTACCGGCCCGACCGAGGAGGTTCCCGATGCAGGCCATGGTGATGCACGAGACTGGTGACCCCGATGTCCTGCGTTACGAGGAGATTGATCGCCCCGAGCCCGGCGACGACGAGGTGCTGATCAAGGTCCACGCCGCCTCGGTCAACCCGGCCGACTGGAAAGTCCGCCGCGGGTTCATGAACAAGTCGCTCCCCGCGGTGCTCGGGTACGACGTGTCGGGCACGGTTGAGACTTCGCGCGCTGACGCCTTCGCCGAGGGCGACGAAGTGTTCGGCAGCTCGGCGAGCGGTGGGTACGCGGAGTACTCGACCGCATCCGCCGGGGTGATCGCGAAAAAACCCGAGGGCGTGAGTCACGAGCAGGCCGCAGCGATACCGGTCGCCGGCCAGACCGCCTGGCAGGCCCTGTTCGACCGGGGCGGGCTCGTCAGCGGGCAGTCGGCTCTCGTGGCGGGCGCCGCCGGCGGCGTAGGCCATTTCGCCGTGCAGTTCGCCAAGGTCGCGGGCGCGCGGGTGATCGGCACCGGCTCAACGCGCAACCGCGACTTCGTGCTGGGCCTGGGCGCTGACGAGTACGTCGACTACACGCAGCAGGAGGTGGGCGAGGCGGTGAGCGGCGCCGACCTCGCGTTCGACACCGTCGGCGGCGACACGACCGCCTCGCTGCTCCCGGCAGTGCGCGAGGGTGGGCTGCTGGTCACTATCGCCGGGGCTCCGCCCGAGGAGGCCGCGCGCGAGCGAGGCGTGCGCGCCGAGTTGGTCGTGATGAGCCCAAAGTCCGAGCAGCTCACGCGGATAGCCGAGCTCGTGGCAAGCGGAGATGTGCGCGTGGAGATCGCGGAAGCGATGCCGCTCACCGACGTGAAGCGCGCGCATGAGCTCAGTGAAACCGGCCACGTGCGCGGAAAGCTCGTGCTAACCGTCGCGACGTAGGCGCGCTTTGCGTGGGCCGGGCAGCAAACGACCCCGCTGGCACCTCAACAGGCAACTTAACCTCCTGGGGTTTGCAGCGGTTTCGTGGAGCGTGAGCGACGGGACTCCAACCCGCGACCTCCGGCGTGACAGGCTTTTCCCACGAACACGACGATTGATTGGCGGGCCGATGCGCGGTGACGAGATACGGCGTGACTGTCGAATTTGTTCAGTTACGGATTAGAAGGGTTAACGCTCGTCTCGCTCGTCCCGCCCCCGAACTCGCTCAGACGCAGTTCGTCGCTCATCCAAACCGAGCCGCAGGCTCGTGTCGGCTGCCGAGATGAGGTCGGGATCGTGGCTCGCGCACACGACGGTCGTTCCGGCGTCCCGAGCGGCGGCCTGCAGAAGCTTGATCACCATTCGCCCGGAGACACGGTCGAGGTGGGCGGTCGGCTCGTCGGCGAGGATGACGCGAGGCCCAGGAGCTAGGGCTCTCGCCAGTGACACGCGGCGCTGCTCGCCTCCAGAGAGTCGATCCGCATGTCGGCCGGCGAGCGCTCCGAGGCCGACCCACTCGAGCCAGCGCTCGGCTCGAGCTGTCGCATCCTCCGGACTGAACCCGCGAAGCGTGAGTGCGAGCTCCACGTTCTCGCGCGCGGAGAGGAATCCCACCAAAGTCGAGTGCTGGGAGAGATATCCAACCACGCGCTGGCGCCAGCGGGCCGCGTTATTCGCGCTCAGGCTGTCGATCCGCTCTCCCCCCACCCACACCTCGCCTGAATCGGGACGGTCGAGGGCTGCCATCAGGTTCAACAGTGTCGTCTTCCCGCTACCCGAAGGGCCGGCAACGACATGGAGCTGCTCTGGCTTAAAGGTCCAAGAGAGGCCGGGGATGACAGCGTCGCCCTTCCGGCCGTAGCTCTTGTCTACGCGATCGAGTGCTACCTCCGTCTCGTAACGCTTCTCCTCCGGCCCGATACGAGGAAGAGGCTCGCCGCCACGTGTCCGTTCGCCGGTTTTGGCCAGCTCTTCCGCGAGAAGCCTCACTTCTCCTGACTTCGCCACGGCGCGAACGCGTTCCCGAAGCCCCGCCTGCTCGCGCAGGCGGCGGGGGAGGCGCAGCCACCCCTGCTCATCGATGATGAGGAGGGGGCGTGCGGTGCCCTCGGCGGCCAGACGGCCGTCGCGGATGTGGATCGTCCTGTCGCTGGCGAGGGCGACTTCGGGATCGTGGGTGACAATCACTGCCGCTGCCTTAACCTCGGCTGCCAACTCGACCATAAGCTCGATGACGGCCGCGGTGGCTCGGCGGTCGAGCTCCCCGGTGGGCTCGTCGGCGAGGATGAGCTTCGGACGCTTGGCGAGCGCGGCACAGACGGCGACCCGCTGCTGCTCGCCGCCCGAGAGCTCCGCAGGTCGGGCTCGTGAGCGCCCCTCTAGGCCGGCCGTACGAAGCAGCTGGCCGACGCGACGGCGTTCTTCCGAGCCGTAGCGACCGAGGAGGCGAAACGGAAGGGCAACGATCTCCTCGACGGCGAGCTCCCGCGGAAGCGCCACGTGATAGTGCTGGCGGACGATCCCGATCGACCTGCGCCGCACGCGTGCGAGCTCACGGCTTGAAGCGCTTTCGAACGACCGGCCGACCACCGTCAGCTCGCCGCTCGACGGTCGGGCGACGCCGGAGCAGAGGGTGAGGAGTGTGGTCTTGCCCGAGCCGCTCGGTCCCAGCACGGAGATGACCTCCCCCTCGGCGACCTCAAGCGAGAGCCCCCGCAGCGCGGCGACGTCGCCGTACGGCCCCGGGTAGAGGTGGAAGAGCTCCTTTGCCTGGATGATGAGCATCAGGCCCGCAACCTCCGTGCGGTGCTCTCGCGTAGCGTTCGCCCTGCGAGGAGCGCCGACGTGGCGAGCCCGGCGACGGCGATGGCGGCGAGAACACTTGCAATTGCGCCCCAGGCAACAACGGGTTCGATCGGAGGCAGCGGGCGGGTGGAGCTTCCCGTCACCGCAACGAACGCGCCGACCAGGCGCACCGCGAGGAGGGCGCCGAGGACGCCCGCAATGGCTCCCAGTGCCGAGAGGATAAGAAGACGCACCTGCATGCTGCGGACAAGAGTCGAGGGTGGGACTCCCATTGCTTCGTACTCGGCGAGAAGCAGCCGCTCCGAGCCCAGTGCCGAGCGAGTGGCAAGAATGAGCCCGATCAGCGCCAGGGCTGCCGCCGCAATGGCGACGAGACTAAAGACGTCCCGCGTGCCCGCAGCGAGCGGATCGTTCAGGAGGCGGTCCGTGAGCGGCTCGACTCCGACCGTCGCTGCGAGACGAAAGGGGGATTCCTCGAGCCGATTCGCGAAGCCCGCCGGCGGAGGTTCGAAGAACCAAGCTTCGGTTGGCACCGAGGACCCGGGTCGGTCGATGTTAAGGGCGGCAAAGAGCGTGTCGTAGTCGAGGACCACAAAGGCGGTCGGCCGTTCGATGACGGTGGGGAAGAGTTGCGCGCCGCTGACGATGCGAAGGGGCAGTTGCCGGCCCAAGACGTCGACGGTGACTGTTCGGTCGACTCCGTAGGCAGCCACCGATCCGCTCGCCAATGCGGGCAGCGCTTCTGGCAGCGGAATAGGCGGGCGGATGAGCGGGAGAACAGTGCTTGTGAGTTCGACGTGGATGCCGGCATCGGCGGGGGCATCCTTGGGAAACGGAGCCGCGATCACGGAGCCTTCGGCGACGCCTCCAGAGGGTGTCCCCGCCGTCCAGGTGTCGAGAGGCGGGAGAGGGTACCACTTGCCCCCCCGAAGCTCCGCGAGGCGAGCGAGTTCGACGAAACCGCCTGGATCAACGGCGTTGGGCGGAAGGAACGTCGGAATGAATTCGAGCCCGACGAGCTCGGCGCCTCGAAGGCGCGGCGGGACCGCGACGCGCACCCGCCTCCATCCGGGCCTGATCACGCCGAGTCGAAGCGCGGCGAACCGCTGCTCCTCTGGGAAGAGGAAGTGGAGAACCGCCAACCGGGGCGGCCGCCCCTTTTGCGCGCGTGCCCAGACGCGTAGCGCACGTGCGTCAGCGGCGACCTTCGTGCCCCTCAGCCGAACGGGTTGGGGGCGGATCTTTTTGGCGATCTTGGCGCGCGAGAGACTCGAGAAGCTCTTCCGCCAGCCGAGCAGGGACTGTATGCGGGCGCTTGGCAGGCCGAGGATTTCAACCGCGAGCGGCGTTCCGGACGCGAGTCTTTCCCGCAGGTTTCCGTCGAGCCGAAAAACTGGGGTCGGGCGCTCAGCCGTGGCCCGGGCGAAGCGGGTGAGGGGCGTGACGTCGGGGGAACTAGCGCCCTCCTCGGCGCTGCGCTCGACGACCCGCCAGCGGGCCCCGGCCGTAAAGCGCGCCTCGTCTCGGGCCTGACGTTCGAGCGTCGCCTCGTAGTTGACACAGAAGAGGGCGGCGCCGAGGGCGACCGCCAAGAACGTCGTGGTCGCCGCCGCCTGCGTGGGCGTTCGTGCAGCCGTCAAGAACGCCAGGCGAACGCTGAGCGGCGCCGTTCTTGCGAGGCGCTCGGCAAGTCGAAGCATCGCAGGCAGGACGCGAAGGAGGAGAACGCCGGTGGCGAAGAAGGCCAGGGCCGGCAGGAGAAGGAGCACCGGGGCCACGCCGTGGCCTTCGGCGATGTGCGCCGGGTCGAGCGCTTCGGTCGTCGCCGCTTGCCAGACCACGACGACGATGGCAGCCAGCGCCGCGACCTCGAGCGCACCGACGCCGAAACGAGTCCGGCGGCGCGGCGAGAGCGCAGCGATAAGGAGGAGGGCGCCGAGCGCAGCGACGGCAGCGATCGTGGCCATGGTCTCGAGAGGAAGCGCGGCTGCGACGAAGGCGGACGGCGAACCCCTCCCCTCAGCAAGTAGCTCGGCGGTGATACGTAGGCTGCCGAGAGCGAGGAAAGCGCCCGCGAGGCTCGGGACGAGTGCCTCGACGAGCCGGGAAACGAGAACCTGGGTACGCGAGGCTCCCAACGTCGTCAGCTGATCGTCGAGAAGGCGAGTCTCGGCTCGGCGCGCGCTCGCCGCGAAGGCGGCGAAAGCGATGATGAGTGCTGCTCCCTGACCCGAGACGAGTAAGAGTCTCGCTCGGGCAACCTCGCCTCGGTCGGCGAGTTCGTCGAGGAGCTCGAGTGGCGCGCCGGCAGCGACCAGGGCCTCCCCCCGCTCGATACGCACGATCGCGCGCCGCAGCCGTCCTGTAAGGGGGCGAAGCTCTGCACCGTGTATCGAGCCCGGGTCGAGCGGCGCGGTGGCGACGACCGTGGACTGGCTGGCGCGTATGAGTGGCGCGAGTGGGCTCTCGATGGAGGGCACGAGGAGGCCCCGCTCGCCTGGGTCCGGGATGCCGGCCAGGGCAGTCGCCCCGGACGGAAGCACCTCGGGGCGTAACGAGCCGCTCCCGACGACGAGAACAGTCGTCCTGTCTCCCAGAGGCAGGCGATCCCCCGGCTGGAAGTCTCCGCCGAGCGCTAGCACCTCGCAGATGTGCTGTTCGCACCCGGCCGGGAGCCGACCACTCGAGACCGCGACATCGTCTGCGAGGCTCTCGGCGACGACGAGGCGAACGCCTTCCTCGATGGGGCTCCAGATCTGAACCCGGTGCCGGGGCTCCGTGACGTCGCCGAAGTTGCTGACGAGGACCGACACTGCCGTTTCCTTCCGTGCCGCCGAGGTTGTGCGGGACTCAAACGGAACGAGCCCGTAAGCAACCTGGATCGCGCGCTCGTCGGGAGGTAGCTCACCGAGTCGCAGACGGACGTTCTCTTCTTGAGCGAGCGCCGCGGCCAGGCTGCTCCAACCAATGAGCGCTCCCGCCCCCGCAAAAGCGATAGCGACCATCGCAACAGCGAGCGGTCTTGCTCGCATACGCCGAAAGGCGAATGCCGCGGGAGCCACCACAGCCGAGAGCGTCATCCGAGTCCCGTCTAAGTATCTCCTTCGGTCGCGGATGCGGCCAGCCTGCGTGGCCACGCTGTTCGAGGTCGCTCTACGAGCTTCCGGGGGAGATCAATCGCCTGGGCAAGCGCGCCGACCCTGACCGTCAAGTCTCCGAAGGGTGGGTCTCGAGCCAGCCGAGCACTTTCCCAGCATTCTCATCCGGAGGGAAGACGGGGTAGAAGACCTTGACGATCTCCCCTTGGCGAGCAATTAACGTCAGACGCTTGTAGAGAGTCGTATCCCCAATCTCGAAGGTCGGCAGCCCAAGGGCTGCTGCCAACTCGAGGGAGGGATCAGCGAGAAGCGGGAAGGGCAGGAGCAACCGAGTTGCTGCTTCGCGCTGGTAATCGGACGTCTGTGCCGACAGGCCGGCGACACGACCACCGGCGTTCGTCAACTCTCGGTGGAGGTCGCGAAAGCCACAGGACTGCGGCGTACAGCCGCGCGCACCAGGAATGCCGTCCCACCCGGCGGGCAACTCGACGCCGGGTTTGCCGGTGCGTGGGTAGATGTAGAGGACGAGTGTCTCGGCACCCGCGTCGCGCAGGTCGAGGCGGTTACCGGTCGTCGCATCGAATTGGATCGATGGCAAACCAAGGCCGAGAAGGTGATCGGCCGCGCCGTCATCGAGGGGCACCGGCAGATCAGGCGGAAGTTGGTAGGGATCGTGCATACGTAGAAGGTAGCCGGCGGACTCCCCACGACACATTTCGGCATCGGTGGCGCGCAGGCCACGAGCCGATAGTGAACGACTCGTGTGAACGCCCCGGCGCTAGGACGAGTGTCGGTCGATGCTGTGTCTAAGGAGTGCGCTGTAATCGAGGTCGCCCAACCGCATCGCATCGGCGGCCGCGAGGAGCGACGCAGAAGCGCGCGCACGAGCTCAGTGAAACCGGCCACGTGCGCGGAAAGCTCGTGTTAACCGTCGCGACGTAGGCGCGCTTTGCGTGGTCCGGGCAGCAAACGACCCCTTTCAAAGTCGGCTGGCACGCCTCAACAGGCAACTTAGAAAGGTGCGGGCAAGCTCTGGGGGAGTATCCTCGTTCGCAGACGCCTCCTCTCATCCGCGCCCGTTTGCGCGACTCGCATAAGCGGTCGCGCCTGAGAGGTTCCGTCCATGTCTATGGTGGCAACCGCGGGTCAGAAGGGAGCGAGACCGATGGCCGCTTCGGCGCTCGCGGAGGGTGCGGATGTCGATGTCACCCGCCCGCCGAGGCCTTCCGTGCTATGGACTATCGCGCTAGTCGGCGGCGCGGCCGCTGCCGGCTCCTACGCGCTCACCTTGGCAGGGGACGACGAGCACGCGCCCCACCTGCACGCCGGGCTGGTGGGGTGGATCACGCTTTCTTACGTCCTGTGCGGACTGGTCGCCTGGTGGCGCCGGCCCGACAGCCGCTTCGGCCCGCTGATGGTGGTCGCGGGGTTCGCTCCGTTCGTGTCGAGGCTGCGCGTGGTGGACGCCGACGTCCCGCACACGATCGGGGTCGCCCTCCGCCTGCTGCCTGTGGTGCTTTTCTTACATGTCTTCCTCGCCTACCCGAGTGGCCGGCTCGAGCGACGGTTCGAGCGCGCTCTCGTCGCAGCCGCGTACTCGGCCGTGCTGGGTTTTTCCCTCCTCGGACTGATACTCGGTGGTTCCGAGGGTGACAGCCTCATTACGGTCGTCAGCCAGCCGGGTGCCGCCGACGTTGTGCTGGGCGCTCAGAGGGTCGCGATTGCTGCGCTCGCCCTAACCGGCTTCGGCGTGCTCGTCGCCCGGATGCGATTCGCCGAACGTCCGCTGCGCCGATCACCCCAGCTGCTCGTCAGTACCTTCGTGCTCGCGCTCGTCACGGTTTCGCTCGGCATCCTCGTGATGACCTTTCACGGACCGGCGTCAGAGCAGTTCCGGTGGGTGGCCTTCGGACTGATCGGGGTCGCTCCGCTTCTCTTCTTGATCGGGCTGTTGCGAGCCCGTCTCGCTCGATCTGCGGTGGGTGATCTCTTCGTGGAGTTGCGAACGGATCCCGCGCCGGCCGATCTGAAGGACGCCCTCGCTCGAGCGCTTCGCGATCCATCGCTCACCCTCGTCTACTGGCTCCCCGAGTTCGGGACATACGCCGACCTCGACGGCCGGGCAGTGGAGTTGCCCGAGCACGGCCTCGGCCACGGAGTCACGCTGATCGACCGAAATGGGATGCGGGTGGCGGCACTGCTACACGACCCCGCGCTGCACGATGAACCCGAACTGCTCGATGCAGTTACCGCAGCCGCCGGAATCGCACTCGAGAACGGCCGATTGCACGCCGAGCTCAAGGCGCGCCTTGAAGAGCTCAGCGGCTCGCGGGCGCGGATCGTCGACGCCGGCCAGGAGGAGCGCAAGCGGCTCGAACGAAACCTGCACGACGGCGCGCAGCAGCGGCTCATCGCCCTCTCGCTCGAGCTGACCCTCCTCGAGGAGCGGCTGCAAGCCGATCCGGACGCGCGGACGCGCCTCGATCAGGCGAGACGCGAGATCGCGACGTCACTCGAGGAGCTGCGGGATGTTGCGCACGGGATCCATCCGGCTGTCGTCAGCGGGCATGGGCTGGAGATCGCACTCGAGCAGCTCGCCGCCCGGGCGCCCGTGCCGGTGCGGCTCAGTGTGGAGGTCGAGGGCCGGCTTCCCGAGCGTCTCGAGGTGGCTGCCTTCTACCTCGTGTCGGAAGGCCTTGCCAACATCGGCAAGCACGCGCGCGCGACCTCGGCCACCATCGACGTCGCTCGTGAGACTGGCCAGATCATCGTCGAAGTCGTCGATGACGGAATCGGCGGGGCCGACACCGAGCGCGGCTCGGGCCTGCGCGGTCTCGCCGACCGCGTCGAGGCGCTCGAGGGTCGGCTGCGGGTGTGGAGCCCGCGCGGCGGCGGCACGCGTCTGCGAGCGGAGATCCCGTGCGCGCCGTAATCGCGGAGGATAGCGTCCTGCTTCGCGAGGGGCTCGAGCGTTTGCTGGGCGAGAACGAAGTCGAGGTAGTGGGTAGCTGCGAGACGGTGGAGGACCTGCTCCTGC
>Ga0307292_10000814_pt1 | contig 10942 bp, 6 predicted proteins | sample ER_DNA_149_FD_194471 | JGI IMG/M metagenome (GOLD analysis project Ga0307292, IMG submission 194471) | Bulk soil microbial communities from the East River watershed near Crested Butte, Colorado, United States - ER_DNA_149 | ecosystem: Environmental > Terrestrial > Soil > Floodplain | place: USA...
ACCCCGATGCCTTGACCAAACTCCTTGCTGGCAAGCGAATCGCCGTGGTTTCAGGCACCAACGGGAAGACCACGACCACCCACTTTCTGGCCGCCGCCCTGCGTACGTCGCTGGAACTTCGCGATGCTGGGCTGGTACACAACGCGGACGGAGCCAACTTGCATCACGGCCTCGCATCGGCGCTCAGCCAGCATCCCGAAGCCGGTATCGCGATCTTGGAATGCGACGAGCGGGTCGTCAGCGACGTGATCAGACTCGGCCGACCGGAAGTGCTGGTCTTGCTCAACTTCAGCCGTGATCAGCTTGATCGACATCACGAGATCAAGGGGCTGGGCCGTAGCTGGCGTACGGCCCTGACCGATGCGGGACCGAACGGGCCCATCGTGGTCGCGAACGCCGACGAGCCGCTGGTGGTCTGGGCCGCCTTGGCCGCCAGGCAGGTCGTCTGGGTGGATACGGCCAGCGGTTGGAGACAGGATTCCTCGCTGTGTCCGGAATGCGATGCGAGCTTGATCCGGACTCAGCCCGACCCGGTCTCTGGATTGGGCGGTGATTGGTACTGCTCGGGCTGCGAGCTGGCTCGCCCGAAGGGTGACTACCGCGTCGAGAGCGGCACGATCATCGACCGCACGCAGCAGGTCTGGGACCCCCAGCTCAGCGTGCCCGGCGTTTTCAACGTGAGTAATGCCGCCTGCGCGCTGGCCGCCGCCGAGCTGATGGGTGTGGAACCGCGAGCCGCGCTAAGCGGTATGCGCACGGTCACCTCCCCGGCCGGTCGATTCGCCACGGCTCGATTCGGGAAGACGACGGCTCGCCTGCTGCTGGCCAAGAATCCAGCTGGCTGGGCCGAAGCGCTGCCGCTGGCACAAACCCAGACCGTGATACTCGCGATCGACTCCGCGGCGGCCGACGGGCGGGATGTGTCGTGGCTCTGGGATGTCGACTACGAACGGCTGGCAGGGCGGTCGGTGATCGCTACCGGGCGCCGCGCCCAGGACCTCGCCGTACGCCTCAAGTACGCGGGCGTTGACTATCGCTGTATTCCCGATCTTGCCGCCGCGCTTGCCGATCACCCCGAACCTGTCGACGTGATCGCGACCTACACCCCTTTCCAACGGCTTCGCCGGATGGGGAGGGTGTGATGAACGATCGCGTGTCCGGTCAGCGGGTCGAAGTGGTCTTGATCTACCAGTCGTTACTGGGTCTATACGGCGACCGTGGCAATGCGACCGTGTTGATCAAGCGCTTGGCCTGGCGAGGTTACGAGCCGGTGCTGACTCTGGTAGAGCCCGGCGACCCGCTTCCCGATACCGGACACGTCTATCTCTTGGGTGGCGGGGAGGACGCTGCTCAGATCTCGGCCGTACGGGCCCTCAAGGCCGACGGTGGACTGCAGCGCGCGGCTGACCGCGGAGCCGCAATTCTCGCGGTGTGTGCCGGCTACCAGATCGTAGGCAACACCTTCACCGTTGGGTACCGAGACGAAGTGATCTCTGGACTAGGACTCCTCGACATCACCACTACCCGTGGCCCGGTACGTGCCGTTGGGGAGATCATCAGCCGCTGGAACGGCCGAGCGGGTCGCGATCGATGGATCACAGGCTTTGAAAATCATGGTGGATACACCCGGCTTGGACCAGGCGTAACGCCGCTCGCAGCGGTGGAAATCGGGGTAGGCAACTGCAACGACGGCACGGAAGGCGCGGTTGCCGGAACCGTAATTGGCACCTATCCACACGGCCCGATCCTGGCCAGGAACCCCGCGCTTGCCGACCATATCCTCGAGCTCGCGCTGGGCCATGAGCTGGAGCCGCTAGCGCATCCCGAGATCAACAAGTTGCGTCGGCAACGCCTCGCTAGGGTCCGCAGATCTTACGCCCGTAGCCGGTAGCCTGACGCGGGTGCCCCCGCCATGCCCGCAGCTCTTTCGGCCGTGCCAAACATGGGGTGAGTCTCGATGACTGATGCTCCCTCCGACGTGATCGTCGTCGGTGGCGGGCACAACGGACTCGTCGCGGCCACGTACCTGGCCAGGGCTGGTCACCGAGTGAGCGTCTTTGAAGGGCGTCGCGAACTCGGCGGCGCCGTTGCCAGTGCGGAAATCTTCGAAGGAGTTGCCGCCCGACTGTCTCGGTTTTCCTATCTGATCTCGTTGCTGCCGACGACCATCATTGACGAGCTGGGGCTCCGGCTTGAACTGCGCTCGCGGCAGGTGGGCTCTTATACGCCGGTTGGCGCGGGCGGCCTGCTCGTGGAACGCCAGGAGGGACGTGGCACCCGCGACTCATTTCGTACGTTGACCGGCGACGAGCGCGAATACCAGGCCTGGGCAGCATTCAAGGACAGGCTGCACGAGCTGGCCGCGGTGATCGAACCGACCTTGACCCAGCCCCTCCCCCGTGCCGAGGAGCTTCGGTCGCGCATCGATGCCGACCTATGGGCCGGTGTGGTCGAAGAGCCGCTGGGTGAGCTCGTCGAGTCGACATTCAGCGACGACACCGTACGCGGCCTGGCGCTCACTGATGCGCTAATCGGCACCTTCGCATCGGCACACGATCCGTCCCTGCGGCAGAACCGCTGCTTTCTGTATCACGTGATCGGCAACCGCAACGGAGAGTGGCGGGTGCCGGTTGGCGGCATGGGCGCGGTAACCGCAGAACTGGTTCGGGTGGCAGAACAGGCAAAGGTTGAGATCCACACCGATTGTCCCGTCGAGGCGATCAAGCCACTGGGCGAAGGTGGAGCAACCCTCGAGCTAGCCAACGGGGAATCCGTCACCGGCAAGACGATCTTGGTCAACTGCGCGCCGGCCACGCTGCAGCGGCTGCTCGGTAAGCCGTATACACCGCCGGTCGGTAGCCAAACCAAGATCAACATCGTGTTGCGACGGCTTCCCCGGTTCCGGTCGGAAATCGACCCGGCAATGGGCTTCGCGGGGACACTGCATCTCGGGCAGGGGTATAGCAGGTTGCAGGCTGCGTACGAGGAAGCGCTGGCCGGCCACATTCCGGATCCCATGCCGTGTGAGGTTTATTGCCACACGCTGACCGATGGCTCCATCCTCGATCCCGAGCTTCGAGCGGCCGGCTACCACACGCTCACGCTGTTTGGGATGCACACTCCGCCGGACCTCTTCACCGCTGATCCGGAGGGCTCCCGGGAAGATGCGAAGGACGCGGCGCTGCGCTCCCTGCAGGATGCGCTCGCGGAACCGCTACAGCCCTGCCTTGCACTCGACCGCCGCGGCGAACCATGCGTCGAAGTCATGACGCCGCTCGACATCGAAGCGGAGCTTGGGATGCCTGGCGGCAACATCTTCCATGGCGACCTCGCATGGCCGTGGTTGGCCGACGACGAGCCGGCCAGTACCGCTGCAGAACGCTGGGGGGTGGCCACCAGTCATCCCGGGATCTTGTTGTGCGGTTCGGGTGCCGTACGCGGTGGTGCGGTCAGTGGTCTGGGTGGCCAGAATGCGGCGATGGCCGTACTCGAGGGCGACTGATCGCGCGCTTGGAGTCGTTTGACAGCACAGCCGTCACAACGGCCATCCGATGACGATCCAGGCTGGTCGTTTCGCCGCACAGCCGCCACAACGACCATCCCAGGCCGCTCCACAACGGCCGCTTCGCCGCACAGGCGTCACAACGACCCGCGTCGAACGCAATGTCTCGACCTGCCCAGGTTTGCTAGTGTTGCTCCTTGCGCGCCGCTAGCTCAATTGGCAGAGCAGCTGACTCTTAATCAGCGGGTTGGGGGTTCGATTCCCTCGCGGCGCACCTAGTCAGAGCCAGTTTCACCCATCAACGGTCACCATCAAACCAGCTTTGACAGCAACGGTGACAGCAACGTCTGCAACGTAGACTGCCAATCACCGGCTTCCGCTCAACGCCCGATCCATCGCGTCTGCGGCATCGCGCAAGGCACTCGGCATCACATGGGAGTACAAATCCATGGTGATCGAAAGCTGAGAATGGCCCAGTACGTCCATCACCACACGGGGCGACACACCCTGCGCCAGAAGCAGCGACGCACACGTGTGCCGTAGGTCGTGGAACCGGATGCGACGCACGCCGGACCGCTCCACCAGATGCTCGAAAATCCTGGACAGATTTCGCGGCTCCACAACTGTGCCTACGGACGTGGTGAAGACCAGGCCCGACTCCTGCCATGAGTCCCCCGCCGTCAGCCGCTCCACTTCCTGGCGCTCACGGTAAGACAACAGCGCCGCGCGCGAGGACTCCGGTAGCGGGATACTCCGACGCGATCTGATCGACTTCGGCGGCCCAAACACCAGACCTTGACCCCGCAAGCGTTGGACCGTTCGCCGCACCCGAAGGATCCCGCCATCAAGATCAACATCGTCCCAGACAAGGGCCAATAACTCACCCCGCCTCAGGCCCACAGCAACCCCCACCGCGAACAGTGCCGACAGCCGATGTTCACGGGCGGCAGCCAGAAACGTCGCAGCTTCGTCGAGTGACCACGGCCGGACCTCCTCATGATCAATACGAGGACCGCGGACGATGGACGCCACATTTCGCTCCACCAGCTCATCGCGAACCGCTTCAGCCAACATTGTTCGGAGCGTCGCGTGGATGATCCGCACCGAGTTCGCAGCCAGACCAGCCTCGGTACGCTCAGCCAGAAAACGACGCACCCGAGCCGGCGTCAGGGATCGCAACCGAACAGAGCCGAGACTCGGCCCGATATGCACCCGCACAGCGTACGAGTAGTTCGTCCACGTGGCCGGCCTAAGCCGTGCCCGCGCCACGGTCTCCAGCCAGTGATCGGCGTACGAGCGCACCGTCCACGCCTCCCCCGCCAATGGGATGCCCGCCGCCGTCTTGGACAGCAGAACCGTCAACTTCTGGCTGGCCTCGGCACGCGTCCGTCCGTACACCTGTCGACGGACTCGCCCGCCGTCGGGGCGAAGCACATACGCGGCAGCCGACCATCGCCCATCTTGGCGAAGATAGACAGAACCCTCTCCGTTCGCGCGAGCGCTCAAGACAGGTCCCAGGAGTCAGTGAGCTGATCCACATAGGCCCGGACCGCACTGACCGGTACCCGACGAGCACGACCAATCTTGACGCTGGGAAGCACGCGGGTGCGCATCAGGTCATAGACCCTCGACCGGCACACCCCCAGCGACTCCGCAACTTGGTCGGGACTCAATAGCAATCGCTCCATGATCATCTTGCCTTTCTACCGGCTGGGTACTCGTCCCCCAGTTGGAGTATTTGGTCTTCGCTCCGCTCGTCAAGGAACGGGAAACCCCACGAAGCATCGCCGGCGGCGGCTCGCCGCTGACCTCGAGCAGCATCAGCCGGGCCAGCTCATCGTTTGCGGCCAACAGCTCCGCCGGGGTGCGGCGTCGATCAGGCCCCGGCACTGGTGTTCGCCTCCCCACCAGATCGGCCACCTGCAGCAAGACGAGCCGCATCCCGCAGCCGGGACGCGGTGACCGTCCGTAGCAGCTGCTGAGCCAACCGCAGCAGACCGACGTCGTCCTTCCCGATCGGCGTCGGGCTGGCCTTATCGACGCCGTCGGGCAGCAGGTTCCGGACCTCCTTTGCGACCAGGTCGATGCCTAGCGCCACCAGCTGCCGCGGCGATCGCGGACCCTCGCCTTCGGCCCGGAACGAGGCCAGCTGGCGGGCCCGCTGTAGCAACCGAACCAATCCAGCAAGGGTCTCCGTCGTCTCGCCGTCCATCACCACCTCGCCCACCCGACCAGTGCCTTCTTCCCGAACGTGGCTGCTTTTATGAAGCCACGCGGACCTCGAATCCGTCGCCCAGCGCGAGAACGTGTGGATAACCCTCGGCCCGACGCCAGCCGCTTGCCTTTAGATCCCTAAGGACCTGGAGTGTTGCTTGGCGGTCGGTGGCTCGAGACGACTTGGAGAAGTTGTGTTTCCGTCGGTATGTCTTTGGTGAGGGGCAGTGGAGCTGAGGGTCAGGTGGTTTACTCTCGGGGGTTCATCGATCTTGGCTTGGATGCGCCCATCGAGAGAGTGCGTTCGAGGTCGGCCAACTCGGGGGCCATCGCCTGACTCGCCCTTCCGCGCAGCGGTGCAGTTGACCGACTAGCTCGCAGACCTCGCTCCCAACCATGCCCGCAAGGCGGTCGGCCGCGACCCAGCCCACCAACCGCCGCGTGTTGCGTCGATCGCCGAGCTGAACGCGCGGCCGTTCGGTAACGCCACCCCTCGGCGTCCCACTGGCTGATCTGCGCGCCGGGTTCAGCCATTCCTGGCAACGATTACAGTAATCCCGTTCGGCCAAGCCCGCTTCGGTCAGCTAGGCAGCAGCCCGCAGAACTCGCCGTCGCCCTGTGTTCGGGTGGCGCCAGCCTTTGCCGGGACGGCGATCCTTTCGGCGGTCGTGGAACTGTTCACGTTGCCAACGGTGTTGTGCCCGTTGTAGCAGGTGACTGTCGCTCAGAGCGCCAGGAGATCGCACGTCCACCACAGACAGTCACCGTCTGGCACGTTGACGATCTTGGGACCGGTACCGGTCAAAGATTGATCGGATTGGCCAGCACACGATCTAGCGCGGCCAACTCGGCGAGATCGGCCCGCCGACTGGTCACCCGAACCACTCTCTTTCTTGGCGGGCTGCGCCAGCTGCAGCAGCCGGGTCGCGCTCCGGATCGTGATGGTGTTCGCCGTCAATCTGGTCTCAGCAGTTGCCCGGCCCGGCGTTAGGCGGCGTCGCGTTCACCGATCCCGACCAGCGCCTCGACCGCTATCGCGTCGATCCGGCGGTCCCGTTCCCGGCGTTCCCGCCGACGGCGGCCTGGGCGTCCGGCGCAACCCGCCGCGCTGTCTGCCGTAGCAACTGACCACCCATTCCGTACCCACCTATCTCGCGCCCAGCGCGTCACTCGACCTGAGGCGCATCCCTTTGTCGGCAGTGACGTCAGAGGTCAGGACCTGTTTCACGTACCCCGCCTATTTCTGACGATCTCGACTTCGACACACCTGATGCACCTCCGGAACGTACCCCCGGCCAAGCGACCGCTAAGGGGCCTCGGATCCCCTTCGGGTGGTGTGACCATGAGCATGCACAAGCTGACTGCCGGGTCGGGGTATGACTACCTGACCCGGCAGGTAGCGGCTTTGGATTCGACGGAGAAGGGTCATACCGGCCTGGCGGCGTACTACGCCGAACGGGGCGAGGCGCCGGGGGTGTGGATGGGTTCGGGGATGGCTGGGATCGACGGCCTTGACGCTGGCGACACGGTGACGGCGGAGCAGATGCGGGCCTTGTTCGGCTGCGGTCTGCACCCGCTGGCGGAACTAAGAATGCAGCAGCTCGAAGGACCGGACCTGACCGAACGGGACTATCAGGCCGTGACCCAGCTCGGGGTCCCGTTCAAGATCTTCGACGGCGACGTCAGCCCGTTCCGACGTAAGGTCGCCGAACGGATCGCCGGAATCAATGAGGCGGCCGGTCTGCCTGCAGATTGGCCGGTGCCGGCCGCAGACCGGGCTCAGGTGCGCACCGAGGTCGCGCTGGAGTCTTTTCTCGCCGAGCACGGTCGGGAACCGATGGATCTGCGGGAACTAGCCGGGCAGATCGCGAAAGACTCGCGGCCGCGGACGCAGACGGTCGCTGGCTATGACCTGACGTTCTCACCCGTGAAATCCGTGTCGGCGCTGTGGGCAGTCGCGACCCCGACGGTGGCCGCCATGATCGAACGTGCCCACCAGTCCGCGGTCAAGGATGCCTTGGCGTTCATTGAGGGGCATGCCTTGTTCACTCGGACCGGCCCTCAGGGAATCCGGCAGGTCGATGTCCGGGGCCTGGTCGCAACCGCGTTCACCCACCGGGACAGCCGGGCCGGCGACCCCGATTTGCACACCCATGTCGCGGTCGCCAACAAGGTCCAGACCCTCGGCGGACGCTGGCTGTCCATTGATGGGCGCGTGCTGTTCAAAGCCAACGTAACCGCCTCGGAGACCTACAACACCGCGTTGGAGCAGCACCTCCGCGACACCCTCGGCGTCCGCTTCGCCGAACGCCCCGGCAGCAGCGACCCAGGCAAGCGGCCGGTCCGCGAGATTGTCGGGGTCGACCCGCGATTGAACGTGGGCTGGTCCACCCGCCGCGCCCATATCCAGGTACGCCAAGAGGAGCTGGCCATCGCCTTCCAACACGATCATGGCCGCCCACCAACCCCGATCGAAGCCCTGCATCTCGCACAACAGGCCACGTTGGAAACCCGCGACGCGAAGCACGAACCACGATCGCTGGCTGAGCAACGGGCCACCTGGCAGGCCGAAGCAGAGCAGGTGCTCGGCGGCCGCGACGCCGTCACCGCCATGGTCGGCAAGGCGCTGACTCCGACCGCCGGCACCCGCGTGCCCGTGGACGCCGAGTGGGTTTCCCAGACCGCCGGGCTGGTGTTGGCTGCAATGGAGGAACGCCGCTCCACCTGGCAGATGTGGCATGTCCGAGCCGAAGCCCAACGCCACGTCCGCACCGCTGACATACGAACCGAGCGCTCTGACGCCTTAGTGGATCTGCTGGTCGATGAGGTGCTGCACACCCAGTCGCTGTTGCTGGCTCCCCCAAATGACGGGATGGACGAACCGGAGCCGTTGCGGCGGGTCGACGGCTCATCGGTGTACACCGTCGCCGGCGCCCACCTCTACACCTCCCAGCGGATCCTCGACGCCGAGCAGCGGCTGCTCGACGCAGCCGGACGCCGCGACGGTATGGCAGTCGACGCATCGGCGGTGGATCTGGCGCTGCTGGAGATGGCCGCCAACCGCACCCAGCTGGACGCCGGCCAGGTAGCACTGGTCCGACAAATGTCCACCTCCGGCACACGGCTGCAGCTCGCCATCGCCCCCGCCGGCGCCGGGAAGACCACCGCCATGAAAGCGCTCGCCCTAGCCTGGGCCCAAGACGGCGGCAGCCTCGTCGGCCTCGCCCCGTCCGCCGCCGCGACCGCCGTCCTCCGCGAACAGACCGGCATCCGCTCCGACACGCTCGCCAAACTCACCTGGTCCCTGCAACACGGCGACCTGCCCGACTGGGCCGCTCGTATTGGCCCATCAACCCTGGTGATCATCGACGAAGCCGGAATGGCCGACACCCTCACCCTCGACACCGTTGTCGACTTCATCGTTGCCCGGGGTGGCAGTGTCCGGCTGATCGGAGATGATCAACAACTCGCCGCCATCGGCGCCGGTGGCAGCCTCCGCGATATCAAGACAAGCCACGGCGCCCTGCAGCTCACCGAGCTGCACCGCTTCACCAACCCCGCCGAAGCCCACGCCACGCTGGCGTTCCGGGACGGTGACCCACGCTCGCTCGACTTCTACCTCAGCAACGGGCGGGTCCACGTCGGCGACCTGGCCACCACCACCAACGACGCATTCAACACCTGGGCGGCCGACCGCGCGGCAGGGCTCGACGCGATCATGCTCGCCCCCACCCGCGACCTGGTCGCCAAACTCAACCAACGCGCCCGCACCTACAGACTCAACGGGGATGCGCCCGGACGTGAAGTTCGGTTGGCTGACGGGAACCAGGCCAGTGTGGGCGACGTCATCATCACCCGTGCCAACGACCGACGACTCCGCCTCACCGCCACCGAGTGGGTGAAGAACGGCGACCGCTGGACGATCACTGCCGTCAGGGACAACGGCGGACTTACCGTCAGGCACAACCGCAGCCACTTCACCATCCGCCTGCCCGCCGGCTACGTCCGCGAGTCGACCTGCCTCGGCTACGCCACGACCGTCCACGCTGCCCAGGGCGTCTCCGCCGACACCATGCACGGCCTGGTCACCGGGCTAGAGTCACGCCAGCAGCTCTACACCATGCTCAGTCGCGGACGGGCCGCCAACCACATCTACCTCCAGATAGTGAGCGACGGCGATCCGCACACCGTCATCCGACCTGAGACCGTCGCACCCCCGACGCCCACCGAGACCTTGCAGCAGATCCTCACCCGCGACGATGCCCCGACCTCCGCCACCACGCTGCTGCGAGAACTCAGCGACCCAGCTGCCCGGCTGTTCGACGCGGTCCAGCGCTACACCGACGGGCTCGATGTGGCGGCCGAGCAGCTGGTCGGCTCCCAGATCGTTCAGATCCTCGACCGCCAAGCCGACCAGGTCATCCCCGAACTCACCAGCGAGCCGTCGTGGCCGACCCTAAGGGCACACCTGCTCGCTTTGGCGGCTGAAACCGGCGAGCACCCACTCATCCACCTGCAGACAGCCGCCGCCGGACGAGAACTCCACACCGCAGGAGACATGGCCGCTGTGCTGGACTGGCGCCTCCCCGAGCCCGCACCTACTGAGCCAGGACCGCTTCCGTGGCTTCCCGGTATTCCGGAAGCGCTTCATCATCATCCCGTTTGGGGTGAGTATCTTGCCAAGCGCGCCGGGCTGATCGCCGACCTCGCCGCTCACGTCCGAGGAGACGCTGACAAGCACAGGATGCCACCTGTCTGGGCTATGCAGGGCACTCAGCCGAGCATCGCCCTCGTCGGTGAAGTCGAGGTATGGAGGGCCGCCAACGGGATCGACCCGAACGACCACCGAGCCACCGGAGCAGCGCAACTGCCGACCGCTGCCGCCCACTGGCAACACCTCCTCGACCGACGTGTTACCAACTGCAGCGACGACCTCAGCCGGCTGGATATCCGAGCCCACCAGGCGGCCTCACGAGATCGCCGGCACGAAGATCAACAGCGTATGCCCCAACCACCAGCAACTCGCCCGAGCTCGCCGCCCCGCGCCGGCTGGTAGGAACACCACGCTGCCAAGTCGCGGTTCGGAAAGACGGACACCTACCCCTCGCCCATGCGATCTGATCCGGGTCCAGCGCTTCCAGGTTGGGCAAGTCGGCCCGAGCCAACAACGCAACAGCACCTTCCATCCGGACTCGACGTTCACTGTCAAGGCGCCGGCCTTGATAC
>Ga0307292_10000817_pt1 | contig 10928 bp, 10 predicted proteins | sample ER_DNA_149_FD_194471 | JGI IMG/M metagenome (GOLD analysis project Ga0307292, IMG submission 194471) | Bulk soil microbial communities from the East River watershed near Crested Butte, Colorado, United States - ER_DNA_149 | ecosystem: Environmental > Terrestrial > Soil > Floodplain | place...
AAAGATCGTGGATCCCCCGGGCCACCTCGAAGACGATCGTTCCTCCGCGGCCGCCGTTCCCGCCGTCGGGGCCACCACGCGGCTTGTAGGGCTCGGAATGCAGCGACGCGGACCCGTTCCCACCCCGGCCCGCCTCCACGAAGACCGTGCACTCGTCGGTGAACATCCCGGATAGCGTAGGTGGTCGCACGACGGCGTCGTCGAGAAGATGGACCCCGTGATCGAACCGACGACCGTGTGGATGGTGCACCTCGACCGCACGCCGACCGACGAGACCGAGGGGACCCTGTCCGCCGACGAGTGGGAGCTCATCTTCGTGGATGCCGGCTCACCGGAGACGACGCGTTTTCCGTTCGTCGACATCGTGAACGTCAAGCGCGTGCTCGGCTCCCCGGTCTTCACGCTCGGATGGCGCTTTCACGACGAACGGCGTCAGACCGCCTTCTACCTGACGAGGCCGCCCCCGCTCGGAACCCTCGCTCCGGGAGGCGGACCGCCGGACATCCCCGACCTCAGAGCCGCTACGACGTGGCGCCGGAGTGGCCGGTGGCGCCAGCGCCGGGACAACACGCGGCACCTCGTCGCGACGTCGACCTCGTTGAAGGACCGGCGCGACGCGTTGGTGTCGCAGATCAAGGGGGCGATGAAGCAGGCGCGGGGCGAGCCGTCTTAGGCCTGTGCGGCCGTCACGGTCGCGTATCTCCGACCGCGAGACTGTCGGTAATCGACGACGCCCTCGCGCGTGGCGAACAACGTATCGTCGCCGCCCTTGCCGACGCCGTCGCCGGGATGGATCTTCGTCCCCCGCTGACGCACGATGATCGAGCCCGCGGTGACCGTCTGGCCGCCGTAGGCCTTCACGCCGAGCCGTTTCGACGTGGAGTCCCGGCCGTTCCGGGACGAGCCGCCGCCCTTCTTGTGCGCCATAAGGTCTCCAGGCTACCAGCCGTCTCGCCGCGGCCTAGCCGAGCTCGACGGTCTCGATCTGCAGCAGCGTGAGCTGCTGACGGTGTCCGGTCTTCTTCGCGTAGCCACTCTTCGGCCGGTACTTGAAGACCTTGACCTTGTCGCCCTTCTTGTCGCCCAGGGGCTTCGCGGTGACGGTCGCCTTCGAGGCGGCGGGGCCGGCGTGGGTCTTGCCGTCGTCATCCACGACGAGCAGCGGCGTGAACGTGATGGTCTCGTCCGCGCCGACCAGCTTCTCGACCTCGATCACGTCCCCGGCCTGAACCTTGTGCTGCTTGCCGCCGGTCTTGATCACCGCATACATCGTCAGACGATCCTCTCAGTCAACGTCGTAGGTGAGGATGATGCCCCGGCCTTCGCACGTGGGGCAGATCTGGGAGAACGATTCGACCAGGCCCGAGGATACCCGCTTGCGTGTCACCTGCATCAAGCCGAGTGGGCCGATCTCGAACACCTGCGATCGTGTCTTGTCGATCGCCAGCGCATCCCGCATCGTGTCCTCGACCTGCTTCTTGTTCTTCTCGAGGAGCATGTCGATGAAGTCGATCACGATGATGCCGCCGATGTCGCGGAGCCGGAGCTGACGGGCGACCTCCCGAGCCGCTTCCAGGTTCGTGTTGACGACCGTCGCCTCGAGGTTCGTCTTCCCGACGCTCTTGCCGGTGTTGACGTCGACGATCGTCATCGCCTCCGTGCGCTCGATGATGAGGTAGCCGCCCGAGGGCAGCCACACCTTGCGATCGAGCGCCTTGTGGATCTGCTCGACGACCCGGTAGGCCTCGAACGCTGGGAGTGGGCCCGTGTGCAGCGTGACCTTCTCGGCCAGATCGGGCGCCACCTCGCGGAGGTAGTCCACGACGAGCCCGTGCACCCGCTGTGAATCGGTCACGAGCCCCCGGTACTCCTCATCGGTGAAGAGGTCGCGGACGACCCGAACCGTGAGTTCCGGCTCCTCGTAGAGCACCGTCGGCGCCTTGCCCCTCGTCGCCTTCGACTGGATCTGATCCCAGATCGCCAGCAGCCGCCGGAGATCCGCCTCGAGCGCCTCTTCGGTCGCGGACTCGGCCGCGGTCCGCACGATCACGCCGTGCTCCGGGGGCTTCACCCGCTTGAGGAGGGTCTTGAGTCGTTTGCGAGCTTCATCCGGGAGGCGCCGGCTGATGCCTTGGAGATCCTGGTTCGGCGCGAGCACGAGGTAGCGTCCCGCGAGGCTCAGGTTGGCGGTGAGCCGAGCGCCCTTGCCGCCCATCGGGTCCTTCGTCACCTGGACCATGACCGCCTGTCCCGGTTTCAGGAGTTGCTCGATGCGCGGTGCGGCTCCCTCGATGTCTTCCGGCGAGTAGTTGACCTCGCCCGCGTACAGGACGCCGTTGCGACCGCGACCCACGTCGACGAACGCCGCCTCCATGCCGGGAAGGACGTTCTGTACGCGACCCAGGTAGATGTTGCCCACCATCGAGGTGGCCCCGGCGCGCGTCACGTAATGCTGGACCAAGACGTCTTCCTCGAGCACCGCGATCTGGTCGCGGTCGCCGTGCTCGGTGATCACCATGAGCTTGTCGGTCACGCGCGGGGGCGTCGGCTGTGGCTCCCGGCGACGCCGGCCGTCGCGTCCCGTGCGGCTCCGCGTGGTGCGGATCCCGCGGGTGGGACCTCCGGCGGCCACCTGCTCCTCGATCGTTTTCGCCTTCGCGGGTCGGGAGCGGGCCGGCTGCGACGCGGCCGGTTCGGTCGCGGCCGTCGGACCGATCAGGGCTTTGGTGGCGCGTTGAGGGTCGTCGGCGCGGCTCGAAGACGAGCGCCGGCGACGTCGCGCAGGGGGCTTCGCGGCCGCATCCGCGTCCGGTTCAGCCTCGTCCCGCTGAGCGTCGACCGGATCGATCACCGGCGCGTCGTCGGGCTCGGCACCGGCCGTAGCGGCGCCGGCCGGCTTCCTGCTTCGGCCCCGGCCGCCTCGACGCCGCCTGCGCTTCTTCGCGGGGGCGGTCGTCGAGCCGTCAGCTGCGGCCGCCGTCTGCGACGGCTCCCCGCCGTCGTCGGAGACGGGGGACTGAGAGGAACCCGTCGTGTCCGACGGATCCCCGGTCGTCGCCGTGGTCGCCGTGGATGCGGCGGGCTTCCGTCTCCGGGGCTGCCCGGACCGCTGCGGTGACTTCGGCTTCGAGGTTCCGCCCGTCTCGGCCCGCCCACCGGCCTCGGACGGCGCGCCGGCCTCGGACCGGAGGACGGCCGATCCGTCGGACGTCTCGGCTGGTGTCGCCGCGACGTCGCCGGATCCATCGTTCGCGGCGGATGTGGCCGCGGCCCCCGACCGGCCTCGGCCCCGTCCGCGTCCACCCCGACGACGGCGGCGCGACGCGGAGGTTCGGGTCGGTGCCTGCTCGGCAGGCGATGTGGTGCTGTTCCCCTCCTCGGGGGTCGGCGTCACGGACGCCGCTCGGCCCTCGACATCGATGTCGTGGTCCACGTGGTGCTCCCTTCGCTCGATGCGAGGGGGCGTGCGCCGGAAAGGCCGATATCGGAGCACAGCCAACTGACTGCGCCGCAAGACGTTGCTGTGGGTCCGCTCACGCTGCATCTGTTGCGCGTGCTGCGAATGACGTCGTGCACCCGGTACGTACCTTCTCCCGGCGCTGCGGCCCTACGCGGCGGCCTCGTCTGGGCCGCTCGGGCGCGGTCGCGCGCCTCCTCGACTTCCTTGGATCCCGCCGCTACCGGTTGGATCCGGTCGCGGGCGGGCACGTCTGCAATCAGGATAGCAGCGGGTTCGGCGCCGTCGCTCCAAGCCGGGGGGCTATCTCCGGTGGCCCGTCGGGACGAGGGCCTGGGCCATCCGGCCCACACGCGTGTCCCTCGAAGGAACCCTACGACGGTCGGATACCGGGAGCCCTTCGCGCGGCGCACCCTCTGCACATGCCTCAGGGCACCCTTCCCCTTTCCGGTCGCGTTCGCGTCCTCGTGGTAGACGACAACGACGGCTTCCGGGGTTCGCTCGCTGCCCTCCTCGGCGGCGAGGACCTCGAGGTCGTCGGCCAGGCGTCGAACGGCATCGAGGCGATCGAGCTCGTCAACGAGCTGGGACCTGACGTCGTCCTGATGGACATCCGCATGCCGCAGATGGACGGGATCGAGACCACGCGCCGGCTGAAGGCCTTGCACCCCTCGCTCGAGGTCGTGGCGCTCACCGGGCTCGAAGAGGAGCGCGCCGTGCGCGAGATGTTGGTTGCGGGAGCGTCGGGCTACGTCCTCAAGGATTCCGAGGGCGACGAAATCATCCACGCGGTCCGGCGTGCCGCGAGCGGGGGCGCACTCCTTTCACCCGATGTCACGCCGACCGTGATCGAGCAGCTGCTCGAGGCTCTCGAACGCGAACGAAGGCGGACGCGGCAGCTGGAGATCGCGCAGGAAGCGCTGCTCGAGCGCGGCGCACGCCGGCAACAGTTGATCGGCCGGGTCGGTCATGAGCTCCGTACCCCCGTGACGGTCCTCCTGGGCCTCGCCCAGACGCTTCGCCGTGGAGGGCTCGACGACGAGCAGCTCGATGAGGTCCTCGACACGCTGGTGCTCCGCACCGAGGGGCTCGCTCGGCTCGTCCGCCGGTTCGAGGCGGCGATCGAGGCGGGGCTGACGGAGTGGGCCAACGTGACGGAGCTCGCGAAGGAGGTCGGGACGCGCGATCCGCGGATCCGCGTCGAGGCCCCGCTCGCGCCGGTGATGACGGCGCTGAACCGGACCGCCGGCATCCGGATCCTCGAGGAGCTGGTCGAGAACGCGTTGGCGTTCTCGCCGGAAACGACGCAGGTCATGATCCGCGTCTCCAACGATCACGCTATCCCGCAGGTCCGGGTGATCGACCGCGGACAGGGCATCGAGCCCGACGCGATCCCGCGGATCTTCGAGCCGCTCGAACAGGCGCAGGAGCTCCACACGCGCACCCACCCGGGGATCGGCCTGGGACTCAGCCTCGCGAGGCTCTCGGCACGCGCGATGGACGGCGACGTGACGCTCGAATCGACCGGCGTCGCTGGCACCACCTTCCTCTGGTCCGTCGCGGGTGGACCGGTCATCACCGAGCTCCCGCCGCGGATCGCCGCGCTCAGCTAACTGAACCGGCGCATGTGGATGCTCTCGAGCACCCCGATCGCGGTGAAGCTCACGAGGATCGAGGATCCTCCGTACGACAGGAACGGCAACGGGATCCCTGTGATCGGCATGATCCCGATCACCATCCCGACGTTGACGAACGTCTGGATCGCGAACATTGACGCGATGCCGGCCGCCACGAGCGTGCCGAACGGATCCTTCGATAACGTCGCGATCCGGATCGCCCGCCAGAGGATCAGGGCGTAGAGGAGCAGGACGAACATCGCACCGACGAACCCGAACTCCTCCCCCGCCACGGTGAAGATGAAATCGGTGTGTTGCTCCGGCACGTAGTCGAGGTTCGTCTGCGTTCCCTTGAGGTAGCCCACGCCCGTCAATCCCCCCGACCCGACCGCGATCAGTGATTGGTCGAGGTTGTACCGGGCGTCTTGGGGAGCGTTCGTCCGGTCGAGGAACGCCGTGAGCCGTTCCCGCTGGAAGTCCTTGATCACGCCGAGTTGGAACGTGAGGAAGATCAAGATGAGTCCGGCCGCGGTCAGCATGAGAAGGTGCTTCAGCCTCGTCCCGGCGACCACGAGCATCCCGACGACGATCGCCGCGAGCGCGATCGACGTGCCGATGTCCGGCTGGAGGAACACGAGGACCAGCGGGACGGCCGCGACGGCGAGGACCTTCACGAGGTCCGACAGGGTGGGTTCCGGCGTCCGCAGTTCGGAGAGGACCGCTGCGAGCATCACGATCACCGAGAGCTTCGCGACCTCCGACGGGGTGATCTGGAAGCCGGCGACCGCGAACCAGCGCTGCGCGGTCCCGGTGGTGTCCGTCGCACCGATCCCGGGGACCTTGACGAGCACGAGCGCGGCGAGCGTCGCGAGGTAGATGAACCCCGCGTACACCTTGAAGAAGCGATAGTCGAACGTCGTGATCACCAACACGATGACGAGCCCCAGGATCGCCGTGATCGCCTGCTTCTTCACCCGCACGAAGGGGTCGAGGCTCTCACCGCGAAGGGTCGAGGCTGTCGCCGAATACAGCAGGAAGAGACCGACGACGATGAGGGCTCCCGTGAGCAAGAGCAGGAACCAATCGACATGGCGGATCGGCCGGCGCTCGTCGGCCCAGACGCGCCCCGCCACCATGTCCATCAGCGGTCTCCGACGGCGCAGCCGCCCTGATGGTTGTTCGGCAGATGGTAGATGTCCTCGATCACGTGCCGGGCGACGGGAGCGGCGGCCTCCGCGCCGAAGCCCCCCTGCTCCACCATCGCGATCACGACGTACTTCGGCGCGTTCGGGTTCTCCCCGGCCATCGCCGCGAACCACGACGTGTCCTGGTGCGGCGGACGCTCGGCCGTCCCGGTCTTCCCGCCGACCCACACCTGGGAGGTCGGGAACCCGCTGAACGAGCACTGTGCCGTCCCCGAGGTGATCACCGAGCCCAACGCTCCACGGACGTAGGCCAGCTCGCTCGGCGTGTACGGGAGCGTGCGGTTGCAGTGATCCTCTGCTTGCTTGACGACGGCCCCATCGGGAGCGACCACTTGGTCGACCACGTGGGGGCGGCACAGGTGCCCGCCGTTCGCGATCGCCGAGTAGGCCTGGGCGAGTTGGAGGGGCGTCGCCATCACGTACGTGGAGCCGATCATCGTCAGGATGTCGCCGCCGGGGACCCAGCCGTCCGGGAACAGGGTGGGTTGCGTCTTCGCCCACGCGGGGTCGGGGACCAAGCCGGATCCTTCCGATGGCAGGTCGATCCCCGTCGGCGCTCCGAAGCCGAACCCGCGCAGGTCATTCTGGAGTAGCAGCCCGTTGTCGGAGAGCTGGTTCTGGACGTAGCGGAAGTAGAAGTCCGACCCGAAGCGGTCGAACACCGTGTCGCAGGAGATGCTGATCGCCTTCGCGAGGCTCATCGTGCCGAGGTTCGCGGTCGTCCAGTTGTGGAAGACGGTTCCCGACGTGTCGCCGGGATGGGTGTACGTCGCATCGCACGGGTAGTAGCCGCCGAGCGTGGCGAACCCTTCCTTCAACGCCGCGAGGGCGGTGATCGGCTTGAACGTAGAGCCGGGCACGTACCCCAGCTGGATCGCCCGGTTGAGGGACGGGGCTGCGGCGCTGTTGTACAAGTAACTCGCCTGACTCTTCGTGAGCCCCTGCACCAACCAACGCGGGTCGTAGGTCGGGAGCGACGCCATCGCCTTGATCGCGCCCGTCTGCGCGTCCATCACGATCACCGCTCCGGCATTGGCCTTCAGCGGCAGCCCGTTGATGTCGTGACCACTGCGAGCCCTCGCCAGCTCATCCGCCAGCTCGCGTTCGGCAGCGTGCTGGATCCGAAGGTCCAAGGTCAGGTGCAGATCATTCCCGGCCGTCGGATCCTTCAGGCCGAGTGCACGGATCGTCTCTCCGTCAGAGTTGACGATGAACTTCTGGACGCCTTGGGTGCCCCTCAGGAAACGCTCGTACACCTGTTCCAAGCCCGACCGCCCGATCACGTCGGACTGCTGATAGCCCTTGTCCTTCAACCGGTCGTACTCACCGGCGAAGATCGGCCCGAGGTATCCGAGGATATGCGCCGCGGTGCGCCCCTGCGGATACGCGCGCACCGAGGTCGGGACCACCTCGACGCCCGGGAACAGCTCTTGGTACTCGGCGATGTAGTCACGCACGTGCGGCTGGACGAACTCCGCGACCGGGATCGGCTGGAACGAGTAGTACCGCTTGTCCTGCAGGCGGGCCACGAGCTCGCGAACGGGGACGTTCAGGAGGTGCGCCAGCCGGTAGACGACCGCCTCGGCCTGGCTCCCCATCGCGTCACGGTTCACGCGGACCTCGAGGCTCTCCTGATTCTCGACCAGCGGGCGGCCCCGGTCGTCGTACATCAGGCCACGCAACGGTTCCGTGTACACGAACCGGACGCTGTTGTCCCGCGCCTCCTGCTGGAACTGGGTCGTCGCGAGGACCTGGAGGAACCACAGCCGGGTCGAGAGCGCGACGAACATCAACGCCACCAGCAGCGCCAGCACCTTGATCCTGGACGACATCTTGTCCATCTAGAACCGCACCACCCTCCGAGGTCGGGATCCCTCGGTGATGCGTCGCAGGAGGGGGTAAAGGATCGGTGTGAGGACGGCGTTGTACAGAGCCGCCAGGAGGGCCACGCGAACGCCGTATGCCGCTTGCTCATGGAAGTTCCCGAGCAGCACCGACACGACCTCGTAGAACGCCAGGCCCGCCGCCGTCCCGACGGCCACGACGATGGTCGGCACGAGCGGCGACGGCGACACGATGAACTGCCGGAACATCCCCACCGAGTAGCCGAGGAGCGTGAGCGTGAGCGCGGTCAGTCCTTTCGGTTCGTTCATCAGGAAGTCTTGCGCGAGGCCGCTCGCGAATCCGACGGTCGCACCTTCGTTCGGGCCCTCGAGCAGAGCGATCGCGATCGTCACGAGATAGAGCAGCTCGGGTCGAACGCCCAGCAGACGGAGCTGTCCGAAGACGGTGGATTGCAAGAGCAGCGCCGTCACCACCACCGCGGCGATCGCGAGGACCCTGCGGATCACCCCGTCGAGCCTCCCTGGCCCTGATCGGTCTTGTAGACGAGGACGTACTCGAGCGCGGAGAAGTCGACCGCCGGTCGGACGGTGACCGCGGTCTCGAGCGCATTGGTGCTCTGGATCACGCTCGCGACCTCGCCGATCAATATCCCGGGCGGGTACCGGCCGTGCTGGCCGTTGATCTCGTAGCTCACGGTGAACACTTGGACGGGCTGGTCGCCGTCGAGCGGGATCTGCGTGTCCTGAGGGATGCCGTCCATCCGCGGATCCTGCTCACCGCGGCCCCGGACCAGTCCGGTCGCGCGGGTCGTGCTGAGGCGGCCCGCGACCGCGAAGTTCTGATCGATCAAGAGCTGGACATCGGCGGAGACCGGCGTGACGGTGACGACGCGGCCCACCAGGCGCGGTGACGTCGCCGATCCGGCGACGACTGGCTGACCGACCGCCACACCGTCGTCCGAGCCCGCGCTGATCGTGATCGTCCATTCGAAGTTCGAAACCCCGTTCCCGATCACGACGGCCGGGATGCCGGTCGGATCGAGGGTCTGCTTCAGGTGTAACAGGTCCTCGAGCGTCCGAAGTCGGTCCTGGATGTCGCCGGCACCTGCGATCTGGGTCTGGAGGTCGGCGACCTGCCCTCGCAGATCACCGTTGTCTCGTTCCAGCGAGGGCAGGTGCGCGAGGCCGGAGAAGAAGTCCCCGATCGGGCGCGTGACCGTTGAGACACCCTGCTGCAGAGGAGCCATCACGGTCTGTGTCCAACGACCCGCCTCGGCCAGCGGGCCTGCGTCGCCCTCCCGATAGTCCAGCGTGATGATCGCGAGCGAGATCGAAACGAGCGCGATGACGAGCAGCCGCGTGCTGCGGGGGCGTGAGCGTGTGACCACGCCGGTCTACCGCCGGCTGCTCGGGCTCACCAGGACGCGCTGCAGAACCTCGAACTCCTCGAGGCACTTCCCTGAGCCGAGCACCACCGCCTGCAGCGGTGTGTCGGAGATCCGGACCGGCATGCCGGTCTCGTGGCGGAGCCGCTTGTCGAGACCACGCAAGAGCGCGCCGCCGCCTGTGAGGACGATCCCGCGATCCATGATGTCTGCTGCGAGCTCGGGCGGGGTCCGGTCGAGCGTCGTCTTGATCGCGTCGATGATGGCGTTCACGGGCTCCTCGATCGCGCGACGGATCTCCTCCGCGCTGATCGTGATCGTCTTCGGAAGGCCCGAAACCAGGTCGCGTCCCTTGATCTCGGCGACCAGCTCGTCCGGCATGGGGAAGACGGACGCGATCGCGAGCTTGATCGCCTCGGACGTGCGTTCGCCCAGCAGGAGCGAGTACTCCTTCTTGACGTGCTGGATGATCGCCTCGTCCAGCTCGTCTCCGCCGATCCGGATGCTCGTCGACGTGACGATCCCGCCGAGGGAGATCACCGCGACCTCGGTCGTTCCACCGCCGATGTCGACGATCATGTTCCCCGTCGGCTCGTGGATCGGGAGACCGGCGCCGATCGCCGCCGCCATGGGTTCCTCGATGATGTAGGCGCGACGGCTGCCCGCGGCGATCGTCGCTTCCTCGACGGCGCGTTGCTCCACGCCGGTGATCCCGGACGGGACGCAGACGACGACGCGTGGTTTCGCCAGCAACCGCCGCTTGTGGACCCGATGGATGAAGTACCGCAGCATCTTCTCCGTGACGTCGAAATCCGCGATCACGCCGTCCTTCAACGGGCGGACGGCCTGGATATGGCTCGGGGTACGCCCGATCATCCGTTTGGCTTCAGCGCCCACGGCCAGGATAGCGCCGGTAAGGGTGTTGATCGCGACGACGGACGGCTCGTTCAGGACCACCCCGCGACCGCGAACGTAGACGAGCGTGTTCGCGGTCCCGAGGTCGACCGCCATATCGCGACCAAGGAACCCGAGAACCCCCTCCGTTCCCTGGGAACGGGACGTGGGGGAAGACGAATGCTGAACCCTTTCGGCCATGGGTTTGTACGCGCGCTCATTCAACAGGCCGGGACGGAAGCTGGCAACCGCGCGGAGCGAAAGGCATACGGGTGTCATAGGTCCGGGGTCCGGGTCGGGGTGCAGGTCCCGCTGGCGCCGTCGCCGCGATCGGGCACCGGTCCAGCGGCAACGGAGACCCCGCTCGCGGCGCGTCGTCAGGCGCGCGACCTGCGCCCCTCCGCGACCTGCACCTCTCCGCGACCTGCAGCCCTCCCCGTTACGCTGCTGGGCATGGGGTACGCGGTCGTGTTCCCGGGGCAGGGGTCGCAGTTCGTCGGGATGGCGGATGGCTGGGCGTCCGATCC
>Ga0307292_10000819_pt1 | contig 10919 bp, 13 predicted proteins | sample ER_DNA_149_FD_194471 | JGI IMG/M metagenome (GOLD analysis project Ga0307292, IMG submission 194471) | Bulk soil microbial communities from the East River watershed near Crested Butte, Colorado, United States - ER_DNA_149 | ecosystem: Environmental > Terrestrial > Soil > Floodplain | place...
TACGCGTCCGGGAGTTGATCTTGACTCGCCGGTGATCGCTCAGCTGCCGCAGGACAAGATCACGTTGATGGAGGTGCCAGCGCTCGCGATCTCGTCGACGGCATGCCGGCTGCGAGTGCAGGGGCAGCAACCAATCTGGTATCTGGTGCCGGACGGCATCGTGCAGTACATCGCAAAGCGCGGTCTCTATCAGGAGTGACCGAGGGGATGGGTGCCGGTGGCGTTGACGAGGTATATCCGTCCGTGGGGTGATCGCCAGAGCCAGGTGCCGGGTTCGGGTTGTCGGACGTGCCAGCCGCCGTGGGTTTTCTGATTGTGATGCCGGCGTACGCACGGTCCGAGGTTGCCGATTCGGGTTTGGCCGGGCGGCCCACCCTCCGTAACACTCAAATAGGCGATGGTGTGATCCATGTCGACGGAACGGCTCACGACATTGGCGAAGGGGAAGACGTCGGCGGGGTAGCGCAGCAGGAGTTGTTCGCGCAGGCTGGTTGGGATCTCGTAGCAGTCGATCGGGATGTGTCCGGCGGGTAGGTCGATGACCGGTTTCAGGTTTATGGTGCAGCGGTCCCCGAGGAGCATCTGTAGCCGGCTCAGCAGCACCGGGCCGACGTTTTCGACGCGGGCGATGCCGGTGCCGGCGGCGAGCGCTTCGACGCTTAGGTGTATATACACGATCGCTCGGGGCCGCGCCTTGTCCGGGTTGAACGGCGACGGCATGATCTGCAGCGACCGGTGGGTCGCCTCCTCCGCGGGCGGCTCATCCTCGACCAGCAGTTGGTCACGATCGGATGGTTCGGCGGATCCGTCCAAGTCGTCGTCTTGATGCTCATGCAGCAGCCGCAGTGCTTCGGCAGGCTGGGCGAGAATGCCAATCGCCTTGGACCGCCGTACGTCGGTGGTGTCGGTGTCGCCGTCGTGGCCGAGAATGTCGGCGATCCGATCGATGGTGGCTTTGAACCAAAGGGCATCGCCAGCGGCAGCGCGGGCGATGATCAACTTGAGGCCGTGCTCGGATGTGCTGCCGAGTCGCACGAAGCGTTCCTGCGCCGCCGCGGCAGCCCGCTGTTCCGCGGCTTCAGGGTCGGCGTCAATGATCGCGGTCTCCACCAGGGTTTGCAGCCGGCCGAAGGAGACCGCACCCAGCGACGGGGCGATGCGTTGGTCGACGAACCCGGCTTGCTCAGCGGGGAGCTGCCGGGTTGCTGTGGCGATGTAGCGGGCCTGGTAGGCGGGCACCTGCCCAGCCAAAGCCGCCGCCCAGATGCGGGGAAGCCGGTGCCGCAGATCAAGAGCGTCGGCGATCAAGCGGGAGGCTGATCCGTCAGAGGTGCGCAGCACGCAGCCGAGTTCGGCGGGGGCGAAGTCGCCGACGGTCGGGGTGCCGTCCCCGCCCAACTGGGCCGGTCGTTCGCTGCCGGGCAGCCGGGATTCCGCGACGGCGTCGCCGGGATGCAGGTCTGCCCAGTGTGCGGCGATCTGAAGCCGTCGGGTTTCAGCGGTGATCAAGGTGTGTTCGTTGACTTCGGCCGCGGCCAGGGTGCCGGCCGCGTCCAACTCCGCCAGATCATTTTCGAACACGCATTCAATATAAGGTCGACGACTGACGCTCCCGCCGTCATTTCGGTGTGCCGCGGCGCACGGACAACACCTCAACGATCCGGACAACACCGGTGGTTACGAGTCACAACTGGGTATGGCGACCCATAGTGCCGTAGAACACATGGGAGGCCAGGATGACGCGTTTCGGCTACACGCTGATGACCGAGCAGAGCGGACCGCGAGACCTGGTCAGCTACGCGGTCGCAGCCGAGGAGGCCGGCTTCGACTTCGAAGTCTCGAGCGACCATTACGCGCCGTGGCTGACGTCGCAGGGACACGCGCCGTACGCCTGGAGCGTCCTCGGCGCAGTATCGCAAGCAACATCTCGGGTGGAGCTGGCAACGTACGTGACCTGTCCGATCATGCGCTATCACCCGGCTGTGGTCGCGCAGAAGGCGGCGACCCTTCAGCTGCTGAGTGAGGGCCGATTCATCCTTGGCCTGGGATCGGGAGAGAACCTCAATGAGCACATCACCGGCGAAGGGTGGCCACCGATAGCGCAACGTCAAGACATGCTGGTCGAGGCGGCCACGATCATCCGCGAATTGCAGTCGGGTGAGCTGGTGACCTGGGAAGGCGACTACTTCAGGGTGGATTCGGCACGCGTGTGGGATGCCCCAGACGGTGGCGTACCGATCGCGGTTGCTGTGTCCGGCGAAAAGTCGGTTGCTCAGTTCGCGCCGCTGGCAGATCATCTGGTGGCCGTTGAGCCTGATCCGGATTTGATCAAGGCCTGGGATCAGGAAAAAGGCTCGAGCAACAGCCGCAAGATCGGCCAAGTACCGATCTGCTGGGATCCCGACGAGCAGCGGGCGATCAAGCGGGCCCATGATCAATTCCGCTGGTTCGGCGGTGGCTGGGCGGTGAATGCGGATCTCCCGACTCCGGCGGGTTTCGAGGGTGCGAGCACCTTCGTCCGGCCAGAAGACGTCGCCAAGCAGATCCCCTGCGGTCCTGATCTTGATGCAGCCGTGCAGGCTGTGCAGCCGTATTGGGAAGCCGGCTTTACTGACGTGGCGATCGTGCAGGTCGGCGACGAAGGTCAAGCGGAGTTCCTTGATCAAGCTGCGAAGCCGCTGTTGGACAAACTGCGGCGGACCGCCGGCTAAGTATGCATGCGCAGGAGCCGCCGGTCCATCTCAGCCGACAGGGCGTGGTCACTCCTTGAGGGTGCGCACGCACAGTGCGGTCACCCATCCCCAGCCCAGCGCAACGGCGACCGTGAAGGCAATGTTGATCACCGAATTTCCGGCTCCTGACGCTATCCCGGCGAATGCGACGAGATAGTAGATGCCGATCGCTGCGGAACAGGTCGCCCACGCACGCTCGCCGACTTTCGCTGACTTCCGGGCGGAGGCAAGACACGCCACGATCAAGCCGAGAAACCCGATTCCTCCTGCGACCAGGTGGCCAATGCCGCTGGCTGTCACCGCCGCAGGTTGTCCTGCTGGAGTGCCCAGCGGAAATCCCTCAGCGGGGTCGGCACGCAGCAGGCCCGCCGTAGCAATGCCTAATCCGTACACCGCCAGCCCGATGATCATGGCGTATGAACGTCGGCCCGCTCGCTGCGCACTGCTCAGCCCGAGCGCGCCGATGACGGTAAGCAGCCCGCTTGTCACCATCATCGCGGAGTGGATCCAACCGGCGCTACCATTCGCCAGGAGGCTAAGGGAGTGGATGCGGATGTCGAAGCCCCGACGCAGCACGGCCTCGAGGGCGCCAACGCAAATGTAGAGCGGTCCAGCAACTGCGCCGGCCACCAAGGCCTGGTGGACGCGTCGAGAGGTGGTCACTGGGACCTGGCGAGTCTGAGACATGATGTTGATCCTTTCGGAATCTGTTCTGGTCTGTGTAGAACTAGACCGTCCAGTACTCCCGGAATCATCGGCCAATTCCCTACAATCTTTTTGTGGATACAGCGATGTCGAATCGCAGCATGCGTAAGAGGGAGGCGATCCTGCAGGCAGCCACCGAGTTGTTCTTGACTCGGGAGTACAGCGGCACCTCGATGGAGGACATCGCCGTCGCTGCCGCGGTATCGAAGCAGACCGTCTATAAGCATTTCAGCGACAAGCTGACACTCTTTCGGGAGGTTGCGCTGGGCAGTGTGGAACACGTGAGCCGGGACTTTCAATCTCAGGTCGCCTCGGTTGCGGAGGCTCCCGATGTGCCTGCCGCGCTCCGGGATCTGGCGCGGAGTTACGTCAACGCTGTGATGAATCCCATGCTGCTACGCCGACGGCAGCTCGTGCTACGCGAGGCGGGCCGGTTTCCCGATCTTGCGCGCACGTATTACGACAGCGGGCCGCGGCGGACAATCAGCGTTTTGAGCACCGCCTTCGCGCGGCTGGCCCACCGTGGTGAATTGGCCATTGACGATCCGCGAACTGCGGCGACCCAGTTCGCGTTCCTCGTGGTGGGTGAGCCGCTCGATACCGCTATGTTCCGTGGAGCTGGACGGCGCCGCCGTCGAAGCGAACTTGATGCGCTTGCTGAGGCTGGCGTGGAGGTCTTTCTTGCCGCTTATGGGAGGAAGCGCGAAACCAAGCGGCCACGTGGCCCCGGGAACGCGAACCGCTAGCCTTGGTTCCGCGTTGTCGCGACGACGTGAGCAGTACCGTCCCACAGATTGAGAGATCTTGACTGCTACCAAGCGTGCACTGGAATTGACTCGCGCGGCCGCAACTGCGGCGGTCGACAAGCTCGGCACCGATCTGGTCGCCTACGACGTTTCTGAGCAGCTGGCCATCACCGACGTATTCCTGGTGATCACCGCGTCCAATGAGCGCCAAGTCGGAGCAGTTGTCGACGGCATCGAGGAATCGCTTCGCGGACATGATGCGAAGCCGGTGCGCCGGGAGGGCTATCGGGAACAGCGCTGGGTGCTGCTGGATTACCTCGACATCGTGGTGCATGTGCAGCACACAGAGGAGCGCCGCTTCTACGCACTGGAGCGATTGTGGCGGGACTGCCCAGAAATCGAGCTCAAGGTGGACCAACGGCGATGACGGCCGCGCGGATCATTCTCTGGCGTCATGGCCGTACGGAGTGGAATGTGGTGAATCGCTTCCAAGGGCAAGCCGACATCCCGCTGGATGCCGTCGGCTACGCCCAGGCGGACCGGGCGGCCGCAGTGCTTGCTGACTACCGGCCGTCGAGCCTGTACTCCAGTGACTTGACGCGCTGCCATCAGACCGCGGAGACGCTGGCTCAGCGCACCGGACTCCAGATCACGACCGACAAGCGGCTGCGTGAAATTCACGTCGGCTCGTGGGAGGGCTTGCTCGGCGAGGAGATCAAGGCGGCTGACCCTGAGCTGGCGCGGCGACTTAGGGCGGGCGAGGACGTACGCCGCTCCCCAACGGGCGAGAGCCCCAGCGAGGTCGCCGACCGCATGCTGGAGGTGCTGACGGAGATCGCCGAGGCAGCCGAGGATCACTCCACGGTGGTCATCGCGACGCATGGCCTAGCGGGCCGGGTCGGTACGTGCCGGTTCGTCGGACTGCCGTTCGAGCAATGGCGGCTGCTCGGCGGGCTGTCGAACTGCGCGTGGGTAAGCATCGATCGGCATAGGTCTGGGGCGTACTGGCGGATCGAAAGCTACAACGTCACCGCCGATTCTGATCTCGAGATCGACTGATGAAGCTCGCGCGCACCGTCGGCCTGTCGCGCGATGGCATGCTGGTCGAGTGACGACGGCACCGCCGGACACCGAGGTCGAGGCGCCGCCGCGGTTCTCCTGGGCTTTGGCGCCGGCGTTCGGCGTGTCGTTGTCAGGCTTCCTGCTCTTCGGTTTGCAGCACCAGCTGTCCGGTTATGCCGTGCTGACCGCCAGCGTGATCCTGGGATTCGTCCTTGATCGTGATCTTGGCAAGAGCCTGCTGCTGATCGGCTTCAGCCTGGCGATCATCGGCACGATCTCGTTGGCTGCCGACATCAGCTATAGCAACATCATCTTGATGGGCAGCGTCTTGCTGATGGCCGTCGTTGTCCCGTACGTCGTCGATCGCTTCGTGTTCAGACGTCACATTGTGCGGTTTCCGATCAACACGGGACGCCGCTGGACGACCGGCGAGAAGTGGTACCTGGCAAGTGTGGTGGGGCTTGCCTGGGTGATCATGCCGTTCTACTTCATCCGCTCCGGCACCTACCTCAACTGGCCGGCAGTGAGCGAGCCCAGCGAGATCATCAGGCTTTTCATCTGCGTGAACGCTGTCGGCTTATGGGATGAGCTGTTCTTTATCTGCACCGCGTTCGCGCTACTACGGCGACACTTCCGGATGTGGCAAGCGAACATCTTGCAGGCGATCATCTTCGTGTCGTTCCTGTGGGAGCTGGGTTATCAGAGCTGGGGGCCGTTCCTGACGACGCCGTTTGCCCTGATCCAGGGCTACATCTTCAACCGCACCCGGTCGCTGCCCTACGTGGTCAGCGTGCACTTGATCTTCGACTGCGTGCTCTGGGCCATACTCCTCCATGCCCACAATCCGGGCTGGCTGCCGATCTTCTTCTACTGATACCGACCGCAGGCAATCCGTCAGCAGTCTGTAACCCGTGCTGGGCTGCGCACTGATTGCCGGCGGCATCTGGCTGCTGGCTGGCCGGCCGGGCAGTCGATTCGTACCAACCCTGGTCTGATGCGCGCCTGCGGTGGACCTGTGGCGAACTCTGCGCTGACCCTCGTTCGACTGGCCGGGCTGCCGCATCGAATGTAGGATCGGTCAGTCCCGTGGACGGCGCACCCGTTCACACCTACGGGGCTTTGGCGCAGTTGGTAGCGCGCTTCCATGGCATGGAAGAGGTCAGGGGTTCGAGTCCCCTAAGCTCCACGCACTATTTCTCCTGGTCAGGCCAGACTCCCATCGGTGTCATTTCAGCGCTCCGTTTGGCGCTCGGTAGACGCGGGGGGCAGATTGGGGGGCTCGCTGGCCTCGTGGTGCGCCTTGAAGATGTCATCCATCGCCTTCGCGCCACGCCTTAGGACGGGGCGCAACTCCTTGCGATACACCTTTTCCGTCGTACGGGTATTGGCGTGGCCGACCAGATGCGCGATGTCCTCGATCGGGATTCCTGCGCTCGACAGCAGCGAGACGAAACTGTGCCGCAGCTCTCGCGGTGTCCATTCCTCCGCTCGGAGCCCAGCGTGCTCGGCCACCTGGCGGAAGGCACGCCGAACGTTGGCCGCGTCGAGCGGCGTGCCAAGTTGCGTCGTGAAGACGAGATCGTTGTCGGGCCATCGCGCCGCGTTGCGCATGCGACTCTGGGTCTGCCAGCGTCTGTGCGCTCGAAGTGCGACAACGCAATCGTTCGGGAGTTCGAGGGTGCGCCGCGACAATCGGGTCTTGGTGTCACCGCCTTCTCGCACCGATCGCCATAGCTGCACGCTCGGTGGCTCGCCGTCGAGGTCCGTATGGCTCCATGTCAGCGCCCGCAATTCCTCCGTTCGTGCGCCTGTGAGCAACGAAACCACGATGTAGGCATGCATGGTCGGGTCTTTCTTCGCGGCCGTCAGCAAATCCGCGGCCTGCGCTAGCGTGAGCGACTTCGACGGGCGGCCAGCGATCCCGCGGGGAACATCACAAAGCAGTGCGACATTGCGCTTCACCAAGTCGCGCGCCTGCGCACGGCGGATGGACTGGCGCAGTATAGACAGGAGGCGGTGCAGGGTGTCGGTGCTGAGCGTCTTGGCCTTCGTGGCTAGCCACTCGTCAACCTCTTCGGCCGATAGTTGCGCCAGCTTCCGTGCTCCCAGCGCCGGGATTACGTGCGTGCGGGAGAGGATGGTCCGATTGACCACCGTTGACTCCTGACGTCCGGTGAGACCATGAGCGAGCCATGACTCGACGGCGTCTCGCACGGTGTAGGTCTGCCCGCCGATCACGTGGCCTTCGTCACGGTCGCGGAGCAGCTGCTGGAGCTTCGCCTTCGCCTCCGTCTTGGTGCGGGCGCTGACCTTGACCTTCCGGCGCTTCCCACTAGGGGAATAGCCGAGGTAGACCGTCGCGAACCAGCGCTGTCGCGACTCTTCCCAGTGCAGGCCCCCCTCGCCCGGGTTACGCCGCGTCGCCACCACTATCTGCCTTAGCCTCAATCGTCAATAGCGACACGTAGGCGTCGATCGCCGCGGCTGGTATGAGCCGAACGCGTCCTTCTGTCACCGTCTGCAGCCTGCCCGATCTGATGAGTTCGTACAGCTGGCTACGGCTGAGGCCCAACAGCACGACCGCCTCTTCCACGCGGTACAAGACACGCCGCGGAACCTCGGCACTAACCAGTTTCTGAGCCACTCCCACGCCCTCCCTCAAGTGTTGAGGCTTCGACCTCCGCTCACTCTTCATCCTGGAACCTCCGATCTGAACGTCAAGCCGCCCCCGAAATCTGTGGACACTCGCACGGTGGGGATTGAAGCGTGCCGCTGTCAGAACCTAAAGGTGTGCGGGGCGAGGTTGGCGGTCGCGTCGGCGGATCCTTTTGGACGCCGGGCGGCACCAATTCGAGCAAATTTAGATCGTTGCGGAAGGCCCCCCCAGGTTCTATCGGGAATCTCACCGGACCAGTCTTCTGGGACGCCGCTTGTGTCCCGCAGGACATGGGAGGGGTGATCTTGCTGTATCGCCATGAGCGGTCGGCAAGCGGGACGCTGGGAGCCCTCGTTTCAACTACGGTGACTCTTTGAGCGGTGCCAGACAACCGGGAGGTCAGAGTGCACACCAGGTTCCCAGGTGCCCTTGGATGCACGTCTATTGCTGGCGCGGTCGGAGCCATTGCGACGAGCGCTCCACTGTTTCTGCTGCTGTTTGCCGCCACGTATTTCGTCAGGGCGGGGATTTCTGCCACTAGTTTCAGCGATCGCTGTCGCGCACCGACGCGTTCTGCTTCACCGTCACCGTGTTCGCGAGCTCGGGTTCGGCGACATTACCGCCATGCGGAGACGGCTGGCGTCCTGGGTGACCGGACGAATGGTCGCCGGCATTGTGATCGTTGGGATCGGTGCCAGCATCATTGTTGACGCGATCAAGCAAGGACGGCGCCAGCAGCCGACGCAAGGAGGCGACGCCGGACCAAACGCAAACGGCCCTCCGGAGTAGGCGCGTGCTGGCATCATTTCGCACGGGTGATCCGTCAAGATACTGGCTGACGACCGCTAGCTCCCTACCCGCTGCGGGTGAGGTTCTTCGGCGGCGCTTCGCAGACTCGTCGATAAGGCGTCCGCCCGCGGGAACCAAGACCGGCGCTACGATCGTCCAGACGACCGCCGTGATCGTCGCTAGGCGCTTCTGAAACCAGAAGGAGCAGGAGCCATGAGTCAGGACGTCAGCGTACGGGGGAGGAGGAGCGGTCTTCGCCGGGACACTACTCATCATCGGCAACGTGCTTTGGATGCTGCAGGGCCTCGCGGGCATCGTCAAGGGACCTCGTACATCCAGAGCGCGAACTCCTGGATCACTACGAGCGCAAGTACCTGGGGATGGATACACCTGGTTGGCGGCATCGTCGGCCTAGCGGCCGGCTTCGGCGCCTTTTCCGGAGCGGCCTGGGCGCGCTGGCTCGGGATTCTTATCGCCACCATCTCGGTGTTCGTGAACTCCACATCCCTCCCGTTCGAACCCTCGTGAGCACTGACGATCATCTTCATCGACTTGCGGGTGATCCACTCGCTGTTCGTGCATCCGCGCCTATGTGATTAATCAGCCCTTCTTCGAAACGCGAAGTTGATCTTGAACAATGAAAGCAGGCGAGCCTCTATGTCTATTTGTCGCGATCTTGAGGCAAACCAACGCTTATCGAAACGATCGCCAATGACTGGCCGCATCGTCGACGAGATCGAAAGGCGATCCTGATCATGCCTCGGAAGCCAGTACCTCCGCTAGTACCGGGTTGGGTCATCGTAAACGGTTCGCCGATGTTCCATCGTTCCTGCCTCGACGCCGGCGCTGCTGCTGATGCGATGGTGCATGTCCACGGATTTGGAATCTCGGGCACCTACCTGGAGCCCACGGCGGCCCTTCTTGCCCCGCACTTCCGTACGTTCGTACCCGATCTGCCCGGGATGGGTCGCAGCATCAGGCCTGAGGGGGGACTCGATCTACCCGGGCTTGCGAAGGCGCTGATGTCATATTGCGACGCCGTCGGGGTCGAGCGGCCGATACTGGTCGGAAACTCCCTCGGCTGTCCAATCATTGTCGAGGTTGCGACCACGTTCCCTGACCGAATCAAGTGTGCGGTGATGGTCTCTCCGGCTGGTGGGCCTAACAACCAACCACTGGGACGGGCAATTGGACAAATGGCCATGGACGGGTTGCGTGAGCCGCCATCGATGTTGCCGATCGCAACACGCGATTACCTCCGGTTCGGGGCACTTCGAAGCCTGTCGTTGTTCAGGGCAATGACTCGCTACCCGACGCTCGAACGTCTTCCGCATCTTGTCGTTCCGACACTCGTGATCGCCGGTTTGCGTGATCCACTTGTCCGGATTGCCAATGCCCCCCGCTTGGCCGCGGTGCCCCACATCGACGCCGTTAGCGTCCCCGGCGCGCACGCCCTGAACTACAGCGATCCGGAGTTGATCGCTGAGCTCATCGAGGCCTATCTCGCCGGTGAGCCGCTCGCGACGCAGACCGGGCGGAGATCTGTCGTTGGGCACGTGAGCGTTAAGGGCAGCTGAGCAGCTGGGGTTCCCGCCGGCTAGGTCGTCCGAATCATGTGATTGACGAACGGGCACTCGGTCCATCCTTGCCGCAGCGGGCGCCGTTTTGAGACTGAGTGGGCTCATGCGGCGTAGGACCCGCAGCCGGGAGCATATTTGCTGATCACGAAGGCGCCGTCGACGCTGGATCAATAAACACGGCGAGTAGCTTCGAAGTCAAAGGCAGCCGCAGCATAGCTGCGCACATGGCTTGTGCGGCTAATCGAACTTTGGTGGGGTTCTCTGAGGCTCGTGTCGTAGCCCGGTGAGGACTTTGTGGCCCCGACATGCTGTTGGCCTTCCACAACGTCCCAGCAGCGAGGCCACGAGCATGTCGGATGCTACGTCAGTGTTGTTCGGGCTCGAGGACGAGTTCACCGTCATCGACGCCTAGCGGATGGATGCCAGCAGCGTGAAGGTGCTGATCGAGCAGCTCGCGCGGGAGGCGCCCTGCCCAGCATGCGGGGTCTTCACCGCGGCTATGAGGCCGTGCCCAAATCATGTCGGTGTTCGGCCGGTATAGGTGGCCAGCTGGCCCGTCCAAGCCGTAGCTTCGGGAAGGCGTCGGTCGACTGGCGAATGGCGGCGTGAGTCCTGGGGAGGGACCTGCGCGGATCCACAGGTGCTGCCA
>Ga0307292_10000831_pt1 | contig 10831 bp, 10 predicted proteins | sample ER_DNA_149_FD_194471 | JGI IMG/M metagenome (GOLD analysis project Ga0307292, IMG submission 194471) | Bulk soil microbial communities from the East River watershed near Crested Butte, Colorado, United States - ER_DNA_149 | ecosystem: Environmental > Terrestrial > Soil > Floodplain | place...
CGGACGCTGTTCACGAGCGACGCGCTCCTGCTCGGCGCGCCGGCCGACTCGTCGGACCCGTCCGCGTTCATCCAGGGTCTCTGCGCGATGCAGTGGACCGGCCTGTGGACCCTGCCGGTCATCGAGGAGGCGTTCCCCGGCGACTACGGCGTGATGGCGTGGCCGGCCCTCGATGTCCAGGGCAAGCCCTCGGTGTCCGTCGGCGCATACGGTGCGTGCGTCAGCGCCAAGGCCCGGAACCCCGACGCCGCAAGAGGTTTCGTGAAGTGGCTGTGGGTCGACCAGACCGCAAAGCAGCTCGACTTCGCCCAGTCGTTCGGGTTCCACATCCCCGCCCGCAAGAGCGTCGCGGCCCAGGCCGACAAGCTCAAGAACCCGCCCGCGGCCGACGCCGTGAAGCTGGTCAACGAGAACGGCCATGCGCAGACCCCGTTGCTGTGGACGCCTAAGTGCGCGACGGCCTTCTCCGACGGCCTCACCCGCATCGTCAAGAACGGCGCCGACCCCAAGAGCGAGATCGACACGATGAAGTCGAGGATCGACGCCGAGCTCAAGCGCGTCAACGGCTGAGCGGGCCGCCGTGGCCGAGCTGACCCGACGGCAACGCGTGCTCGGAAGCAGGACCGGAACCTGTGGTTCTGGGTCTTCGTCGGCCCGTTCTTCCTCGGGCTGCTCACCTTCGTCTACGTCCCGATCGTGTGGAGCGTCTGGCTGAACTTCTACGACACCCGCAACACCGTGACGCCGACGACGTTCGTCGGCTTCGGCAACTACGCCGACATGCTGGCCGACCCCGCCTTCCGGTCCAGCATGCTGACCTTCCTCGTCTTCCTGTTCCGTCAGTACTTCCTCGGATTCCGGCGTGAGATCGAAGACGCTGCCCGGATCGACGGGTTGGGTTATTTCGGCACGTTCTGGCGTGTTGTGCTCCCGAACTCGCTCGGGTTCGTCGCGGCCATCGGCACCCTCACCTTCATCGGCAGCTGGAACGCGTTCCTCTGGCCGCTGGTCATCGGCCAGGACCAGAACACCTGGACCGTCAAGATCGCCTTGTCGACGTTCCTCACCCAGCAGACGAGCAACCAGCACCAGCTGTTCGTGCGCCGCCGCGATCTCGATCCTGCCGCTACTGGGAATGCTCGTCCTGCTCCAGCGGTGGATCGTCCAGGGTGTCGAGCGCAGCGGGATCAACGAGTAGCCTGTCCGTTTTCCCGGTCCGCTTCGCTCTGACGTGAGGTGCTTCTACGCCAAACCCGTGGCATCTCAGGGTCTGGCGTGGGACCGTTGGACTTGCCGGAGTCGAGCGGGGATGACGACGGCGGGGAGGCGGAAGACAGGCGTGGGTACGGCATACGACCCCCTGGCCGCCCACCGACAGGAGGGCGACCCTTCCTTCGACGTGCTCCTGGCCGGAACGGTCTTCCTCGACATCATCTTCACCGGCCTGCCGCAGGTTCCGCGCGCCGGCACTGAGATCTGGGCCGAGGGCATGGGTTCCTGCCCCGGAGGCATCGCCAACCTGGCGGTGGCGGCCAGCCGACTGGGCCTTCGAACGGCGCTCGTGGCGGCGTTCGGCGACGACGACTACGGCGACTTCTGTTGGCGCACGCTCGAGGAGCAGGAGCACGTCAACCTCAGCCTCTCGCGCCGGTTCGACGACTGGCACTCGCCGGTGACCGTGTCCATGTCGGTCGGGCGCGACCGGAGCATGGTGACCCACGGCCACGCATCGCCGGTCGGCACGGCCGATCTCATGGGCCCGCCGCCGCCCACCCGCAGTGTCCTGGTCGACCTCGGCGAAGTCGTCCGTGACGAGGAGGGGTTCGCGTGGATCCAAACCGCGGCCAAGGACGGCGCGCTCGTCTTCGCCGACATCGGCTGGGATGCCACCGGTGCCTGGCCGATCGAGACGCTCAACCTCCTGTCGTACTGCCACGGGTTCCTACCCAACGCCGAGGAGGCGATGGCATACACGAGGACCGACACGCCGCAGGACGCGCTCTACGTGCTCGCCGACCGGGTGCCGCTGGCCGTCGTCACCAACGGCAGCCTCGGAGCGCTGGCCATCGACAGCACGACCGGCGAGGAGGTGTCGGTGCCCGCATTGCGGGTGCCTGCTCTCGACGCGACGGGCGCTGGCGACGTGTTCGGCGCGAGCCTGGTGGTCGGCACACTCGCCGGGTGGTCGCTGCACGACCGGCTCTCCTTCTCGGCCCTCTGCTCGTCGCTGGCCGTGCAGCAGTTCGGTGGATCCCTGGCGGCACCGGGCTGGGGTGACATCGTGGACTGGTGGCGCGGAATCCGTGACACGGCGGACGAGTCGTCGTATGCGTGCTCGCTCCGCCGGCGCTACGCCTTCCTCGAGGAGATCGTGCCGCACGTCCCGAGCGGCGCGGTACGGCGTGCGGCCGCGACCATCGCGCGGCAGGCGGACGTCGCCCAGCCCTGAGAGCCGGTATCACCCGGGAGCGGCGGGTCCTCCTCGTTGACGACGCCACCACCCTCGAGGACGCCGCATGTCGACGCTGGAGTTCGTTCCCCTTCTCCGGGCCCCGGATTCGTGGCCGACGTGGCTGGTCGGCGCTATCGCGATGATCGCCCTCGCCGCTCTCGACGTCGCCGGAGCACTCGCGGCCAAACAGTGGGTGGCCACGGGGAACGTCGGGCCGCTCCTCCTCGGCTCCGTGACGTTCCTCCTGCTGTTCTGGGTGTATGCGTCCGCGCTGCAGTACGCGGAGCTGGCCTTGGTGACGATGGGCTGGATCGTTGTCCTCCAGGTCGGGCTGCTGCTCATCGATCGGTTCCACTTCGGAGTCCACATGGACCTAAGCAAATGGGTGGCCGTGGTGGTGATCCTCCTGGCCCAGGGCTACCTGCTGCTCGGGCCGGCTTCGTAGACCGCCCGGACCTGGTCGTCGACCTCCTCCGCGGTCGGGATCGATGCCTGCGCGCCGGGACGCTGGACCGCCAGAGAGGCTGCCGCACAAGCCCGTTCGAGGGTGGAGGGTTCGTCGATGCCACGGGCCAGACCGGCCGCGTAGACGCCACAGAAGGTGTCACCGGCCGCCACCGTGTCGGAGGCCACGACGCGCGGCGCGGCGACGTGGACGTCACTGGCGTTGCGCCGAAGCAGTCGAGCGCCCTGCGCCCCCAGAGTGACGAGCACGGCCGGCACGTCCTCGAGCAGCCGGTGCAGGGCGTCGTCGAGGTCAGGCCGCTGGGCCAGGTCGACCGCCTCATGCTCGTTGACGACCAGCACGTCGATCTGTGCCGTGAGCTCGGGCAGTAGCGGCGCCGCCGGCGCCGCATTGAGCACGAACAGCGCATCCGGCCGCCTGGCCGCCGCCGCCTCGGCAGCCACTCGCTGCGGAATCTCCAACTGGGCCAGCACGACCTCCGCTTCGCGTAGACGCTCGAGGTCGGCGTCGCGTAGGACGACGGCGCGGTTCGCCCCGGCCGCGACGACGATGGTGTTCTCCGCCCGGGCGTCGACGGTGATGAGGGCTACGCCGGTCGGCTGGTCGTCGCAGCGGCGCACGCCGGAGACGTCGATCCCGTCACGCGTCAGCGCGTCCAGCAGCGCGTCGCCGTCGCCGTCCAGGCCGACCGCAGCGATCAAAGCCGTCCGCGTGGCTCCCGCACGGGCGGCGGCGACGGCCTGGTTCGCGCCCTTGCCGCCGCCGGTCCGGTGGATGGAGGTCGCGAGGAGCGTCTCGCCCGGCGAGGGAAGTCGCTCGGTGCGGACCGTGATGTCGAGGTTGACGGACCCGACGACGACCACTCGTGGATTCAGCGGCGCTCCAGGAGAAAGAGAGGGATGAGGCGCTGCGTGCGGACCTGGTACTCCGCATACGGTGGGAAGGCCTCGACTGCCCACACCCACCAGTCGAACCGCTCCTTGCCCTCGAGCTCCCGGGCTCGCGCCGCGAACGTCTCCGTGCCGACCTGCACGTCGACGTCGGGGTTGGCCTTGAGGTTCCAGTACCAGTGCGGGTGCTCGGGGGCTCCTCCCTGGCTCGCCACGACGACGAACTCACCCTCGTGCTCGACCCGCATGAGGGGCACCTTGCGCAGCGCCCCTGTCCTGGCGCCGCGCATCGTCACGAGGACCACTGGTCGTCCTTGCCGGTCCACGACGTCGGTGTTACCGGCCTTCTCGATCTTCTCCACGTCGTCGCGTGTTTCGCCGCGGGGGCTCGGGACGTAGTCGCTCTCGAGGCTCATGGCGTCATCCAACCATTCCGCGCAGTCGGAGGTCTGTGGACAACCGAGGAGCCGTGCGGGTCGAGAGCGGAAGGGTGTCGGCATGACCTTCGAGGACCTCCCTTCAGACTGGCCGCAGCGGCCCGTCACCGACGCCACGATCACGGCGGACCTGCTGGACCTCATCGTCACCGAACGGGACCGGGCCGCAGGCGCGCTCGGCGTCCTGCTCTGCGGACGGGACGAGCGCCTGCTCCAGCCCCTCGTCGTCGAGATGCCCGGCTACCGGCTCAGCGCCGCCGAGCGACGGCGGGGATTCGACAACATCTGCGCCGCCTTCTGCCACGTAGGTGAACCCACAGCCGGGGGGGTGAACGCCGACCTCGGCATCTTGGTCGCCTTGGCCCGGTCCGGTGCGCCGCTGGTCACCTCCGGCGACCTGCGCTGGCGCGACACGGCTGAGCAGAGCTGCCAGAGCTACGGGGTCACCCTGCTCGGGGTCTGGCTGGTGACCCCGGAGGTCATCCGGCCGCTGCCTTCTGGCGCCGCCTCTCGTCGATCGGCGTGACGGTGGCTGCGGCTCGTGGTCGGATGGGCCAGTCGGGCCGCGCCGACCCCGGTCGGGCCGCCTCGTACCAGGCCGCGCCCCGGAGGACGCCCAGATCGTCGAACCGGCGTCCGGACAGCCCGATTCCCACGGTGCGACCGTCACGGGTGAACCCGCCGTTGACCGTGATCGACGGCTGACCGGACAGATTGCACGGGGCGGTGAAGCCGATGTGGATCATGCCGCGGTCCTGGTCCCCGAACGGCATGGGCCACTCGGCCGGAAACGCGGCGACCGGGGCGACCGGCGATAGCACCAGGTCGAAGGGCAGCGTGGCAGCCACGGACCGCTTCTGGATCTCCAGAATGCTCTGGTAGCAGCCCAGGACCTGCGTGCCCGACACGTCGGCGGCCGCCTCCACCCAGCGCCGGATGAACGGGAGGACCCGCACCTGCCCCTCCGGAGTCAAAGCCTGGAAGTCGCGCAGCGACCTGACTCGCCAGAACGTGTCGAGGTCGTGGAGCAGCTCCTCGGTGAGGAACGGCCCGAGCGGTTCGACGACGGCACCCGCGTCCTCGAACAGCCGGGCGGCGTCGGTCACGACGTGGGTCACTTCAGGGTCGACGGCCATGCCGCACCCCGCCTCGAGCAGCATCCCGATGCGCAGCCCGCTGACGTCGACACCCGCCCGACCGACGTCGGTCCAGGGCAGGTCCGTCGGGGCCAGCGCCGTCCAGTCCCGAACGTCCGGCCGGCTGAGCGCCGACATCAGGACAGCCGCGTCCGCCACGGAGCGGGTCATCGGACCGGCGGCGCGGCCCAAGTAGGGCGTGTCGAGCGGGACTCGCCCAGAGCTGGGCTTGAACGCGGCCAGCCCCAGCCAGGTGCCGGGCAGCCGTATCGACCCGCCGATGTCGGTGCCGACGTTGAGCGGGGCGTAGCCCGCGGCGGCCGCAGCGCCGGCACCGGACGATGACCCGCCGGTGGTGAGGGCCGGATTCCAGGGGCTGCGAGTGATGCCGTGCAGGCTGGAGACGCCGGACGAGAGCATTCCCCAGTCCGGCATCACCGTGGAGCCGAGAATGACGGCGCCCGCCTCAGTGAGTCGCTCCACGACAGGGGAGTCACGGTCAGGTACAACCGGAACGACGCTGGCGGTGCCTGCTGGCATGGGTACGCCGGCTCGGGCGAGGTTTTCCTTCACCGTGACCGGCACGCCGTCGAGGGGGCCCAGCCGCTCCCCGCGACGCCAGCGCTCCGTACTCTCCCGGGCCGCCAATCGCGCCGAGTCGTCGGCGCGATCCCAGAACGCGTTCAGCTGTGGCTCGGCGTCGTCCACGACGGTGAGCGCCGCCTCGAGGGCCTCAGTGGGGGAAAGGCTGCCGTCGGCGTATGCGGCGGCCAGCTCGACCGCGCTGAGCCGGGCGATCTCCCACGCGTCGCGCACCCGAGCCTCCTGCCCGCTCCGTGGGCCGGTCCGGCCGGCCCACCAGCCACGATAACCGCGTGGACTGAACCCTGGTTGAAGTCCGCGGGAAGGCACGGCTCGGTCACGATCCGGTCGAGGTGCGGAACTGCCCGCGCTCGTGCCCTGCGGCATACGCCATGCTGGTCCCTGCTCGACGTGTGTTGCCGGCCCATGGGGGTCCCCTGGCCAGCGTCCGGACGGAGACGGAGACGTGATGTTGACTCGTACTGGCCGAATCGCCACCGGAGTTGCGCTGCTTGCCCTCGCCCTGAGCGCCTGCAGCGCCGGGTCCTCGACGAGCCCTGGCGCCGGGGGCGGCACGACGGGGTCGAGTAGTTCAGGGGGTTCAGTAACGATCGGCTTGGTCGCCGAGCCGGCCAGCCTCGACTTCACCAAGACCGACGGCGCGGCGATCCCGCAGGCGCTCCTCACGAACGTCTACGAGACGTTGGTCAAGCAGGACCAGGACGGCAAGATCGTGCCGAGCCTGGCCACCGCGTGGAAGGTCTCGGACGACAAGAAGACCTACACCTTCGACCTGACCCCGAACGCCAAGTTCACCAACGGCGACCCGTTCACCGCCGACGACGCAGTGTTCTCCATCAACCGGGTCAAGACCGACTGGACCATCTCCCTCAAGGCCGCGATGAACGTCGTCGCCGAGGCCAAGGCCGTCACCCCCAACCAGCTGCAGGTGACGCTCAGCACGCCCAGCAATGACTGGCTCTTCCGGATGACCACCCGGATCGGCGCGATGATGGACCCCAAGGGGGTCGACGCGCTCGCGACCAAGCCGGTCGGCACGGGTCCGTACGTCTTCGACGCCTGGAACCGCGGGGACTCCATCACCCTCAAGGCCAATCCGAGCTACTGGGGCCAGCAGCCCGCATACTCGACCGTCGTCCTCAAGTACTTCAAGGACGCCACCGCCCTCAACAATGCGTTGCTCACCGGCACCATCAACGTCATCGGGACCGTGCAGGCGCCCGAGACGCTCAAGCAGTTCGAAGGCAACAGCAAGTACCAGGTCATCCAGGGGACGACGAACGGGGAGGTCGTCCTGTCCTTCAACAACGCTAAGGCGCCGCTGACCAACGTCAAGCTTCGCCAGGCCATCCGCACGGCCATCGACCACCAGGCCCTGATGGACACCTGCTGGGCCGGTAAAGGCACGCTGATCGGGAGCATGGTCCCGCCGACCGACCCGTGGTACGAGGACCGCACCGGCGACTTCCCGTACAGCCAGGCCAAGGCCAAGCAGCTGCTCGCCGAGTCGGGTACGGCCACGCCGACGCTGCGGCTGCGGGTGCCCAACCTGCCGTATGCGGTGGCCTGCGGCCAGGTGGTCAAGAGCCAGCTCGAGCAGGTCGGCATCACCGTCAACCTCGACCAGCTCGAGTTCCCGGCAGCGTGGCTGCAGACGGTGTTCAAGGACCACGACTACGACATGTCGATCGTGGCGCACGTGGAGCCGCGTGACCTGCCGGCCGTGTTCGGGAACCCGCAGTACTACACCCAGTACAACAACCCGCAGCTCCAGGCGGACATCAAGGCGGCTGACGCGGGCACGACCGACGAGCAGGTGACGTCGATGAAGAAGGCGGCGCAGGAGCTGTCGCAGGACGCGGCCGCGGACTTCCTCTTCCTCCTGCCGAACCTCATCGTCGCCGACCAGGGCATCAAGGGACTTCCGAAGAACGCGATCACCGAGTCCTTCGACCTGTCGGCGCTCTCAAAGGGGTGAGCCGAGGCGTCGGGCCGCGTTCGAAAGGTGAGCGCGTAGGGTCGACGGCGTGATCCTCCGAGTCCTGCAACGGCTCGGGATCCTCGTCGTGAGCCTGTTCGCGAGCTCGGTGCTGGTCTTCGCGTTCATGGCCGTGCTTCCCGGCGACCCGGCGCGAGTCGCCTTGGGAGTCAACGCCAGCGACGAGGCGGTCGCTCGGCTGCGTGAGCAGTTCGGGTTGGACCGGCCCCTTGTCGTGCAGTACCTGGACTGGGTCAGCGGCCTGCTCACGTTCCGGTTGGGCAACTCCTATGTGAGTGGGGCGGCCATCGCGCCGCAGGTCGCCGACCGGCTCCAGGTCACCCTCTGGATGGTCATCACCGCGACGCTCATCGCAACGGTCATCGCCATCCCGCTGGGAGTGCTCGCGGCGGTCCGGCACCGGAAACCGTCAGGGCTGGCCATCTCGGCGGTCTCACAGGTCGGCGTCGCCGTCCCGGCCTTCCTCGCCGGCATCCTCCTCATCACCGTCTTCGCGGTGCAGCTCGGCTGGCTGCCGGCCAACGGCTGGACGCCGCCGGTCGTCGACCCGGCGATGTTCCTCAAGCAGCTGATCCTGCCCGCGCTGGCCCTCGGGCTGGTACAGGGCGCCGTCCTCACCCGGTATGTCCGCAGTTCGGTCCTCGACGTGCAGCAGGAGGACTACCTTCGGACGGCCCGCGCCAAGGGGCTCTCGCCGATGGCAGCAATGCGCCGGCACGGGCTCCGCAACGCCGCGATCCCGGTGGTGACCGTCCTGGCGTTGCAGCTGGCGACGCTGCTCGTGGGCGCCGTCGTCGTCGAGCGGGTGTTCGTCGTGCCCGGCCTGGGCAGCCTGCTCCTGGACTCGGTCGCCCAACGTGACCTCAAGATGGTGCAGGACGTCGTCATGGTCCTCGTCGTGGCGGTGCTCATCGTGAACGTCGTCGTCGAGATCCTCTACGTCCTCATCGACCCGCGCCTACGGGTGGGTCACCGATGAGCGGCGTGCCCGGGGCCGGGCCGGCGCCTGTCCCCGAGCCGCGACCCGACGCATACCGGGGTATGCGTCGCCGCCCCCTCGGGCCGACGCTGATCGCCGGCGCGATCCTCGTCGCCCTCGTCGTGCTGATGGCGCTGGTCTCATACGTCTGGACTCCATGGGACCCGACCTTCGTCAACGCGGCCGACCGTCTGCAGGGGTTCTCGTCGCGACACTGGCTGGGGACGGACAAATTCGGACGCGACGTCTTCTCGCAGATTCTCATGGGGTCGCGGACGACGCTCTTCGTCGGCGTGGTCGCAGTCGGGGTGGCCGCCGTCATCGGGGTTCCGTTGGGCATCGTCGCCGCGATGGCCTCGCGGTGGACCGGCGAGGTGCTGATGCGGGGCAACGACCTGCTGCTCGCGTTCCCAGCTCTGCTCCTCGCGATCATGTTCAGCGCGATCTACGGCGGCTCGACCCTCGTCGCGATGGTGGCGATCGGGATCGCGACGGTGCCGAGCTTCGTGCGGCTGGTCCGGTCTGGGTCGCTGCAGGTCATGCGATCGGACTACGTACTGGCGGCGCGTGCCGCCGGCCGCCGGCCGTTCGCGATCGGCGTCCGGCACGTGCTCCCCAACGTCGGCAGCCTCATCATCGTCCAGGCGTCGGTCGCCTTCGCCATCGCCGTGCTGGCCGAAGCTGCGTTGTCGTTCCTCGGCCTCGGGACGCCGGCGCCCACGCCGTCGTGGGGACGGATGCTGCAGGAGTCGCAGGAGCTGTTGTTCATCGCGCCGCGGCTCTGCATCATCCCCGGCATCGCTATCGCGATCGCCGTGCTCGGGTTCAACCTGCTCGGCGACGGCCTGCGCGACTACCTCGACCCTCGGCTCGAGGACAGGAGATGAGCGCTCTACCCGCTTTCCGAGACGAGGACGTCGTTCTCGACGTTCGCGACCTCACCGTGCGGGTCGGCGAGACCAACCTCGTCTCCGACGTAACGTTCGAGATCGGCCGCGGCGAGCGCGTCGGGCTCATCGGGGAGTCGGGGTCGGGCAAGTCGCTCACCGGGCTCTCCCTGATGGGCCTGCTGCCCGAGGACCTCGTCGCCAGCGGATCGGTGCGGCTGCCCGGACCGGACCTTAACGTCGTCGGTGCCGACGACGATGCGATGTCCCGGATCCGCGGCCGCGACGTGGCCATGGTGTTCCAGGAGCCGATGACCGCCCTGAACCCGACGATGCGGGTCGGCGACCAGGTCGCCGAGGCGCTGCTCATTCACCGCACCAAGACCGACCGGAATGCGGCACGGCGCCGGGCCATGGAGCTGCTCGGTCAGGTGCGGCTACCCGAGCCCGCCGACACCGCGCGCGCCTATCCGCACCAGCTGTCCGGCGGCCAGCGGCAGCGCGTCGTCCTCGCCATCGCCCTCGCGAACGACCCGGCACTGCTCATCTGTGACGAACCGACGACCGCGCTCGACGTCACGGTCCAGGCACTGGTTCTGGATCTCATCGTCCGGGGTGTGGAGGCGCGTGACGCGGCACTGCTGCTCATCACCCACGACCTGTCCGTCGTAGCCACGGCCTGCGAGCGGGTCCTCGTCATGTATGGCGGGCGGATCGTCGAGGCCGGTCCGGTGGAGGAGGTGTTCCGGCGCCCGCGGCACCGGTACACGGAAGGGCTGATCGCGGCCTCCGACCTCGCCAGCGGTACCCGTCGGCGGTTGCGGACCATACCCGGCTCGGTACCGGCGGCCGGAGACTTTCCGGGCGGCTGCGTGTTCCGGAACCGCTGCGCCTTCGCGACCGAGCAGTGCATGCGGCTCCCTCTGTGGACCGGAAACGGACAAAGAGGGTATGCGTGTTTTCACCCGGCAGGCATGGGATC